>Ga0316189_10001233_pt1 | contig 25423 bp, 23 predicted proteins | sample LowCovwburrow_MG_FD_204930 | JGI IMG/M metagenome (GOLD analysis project Ga0316189, IMG submission 204930) | Coastal sediment microbial communities from Maine, United States - Lowes Cove worm burrow | ecosystem: Environmental > Aquatic > Marine > Coastal > Sediment | place: USA: Maine... | reverse complement strand
TGTCAAACCAAATAGCTATCCTGTCTTCTACATTGAGAACACTACCATCTGACGTTTCTAGGTATACCCAAAATTCCTCTGGGCTACTATGTGTATAGGCTTGTGGTAGAGTGATTATCCCAGTAACAAACTGGCTTGCGCGTGTCAGCCGTAGGCTAATATCTCCAGTGGCGCCGGCAAAGCCATCAACCGCAATATAATAGGTTACACCTATCGTGGGGTTGAAAGAGACTTTACTGGTTGCGATCGTACCTATAGCTTCGTCATCGTTCTCAACTGTTGCAGTTTGTGTTTGTAAGCCAAGTGCAGTATATACAGCCAGTACGGTATCAAAGTTAGACCCCGTAGTGTAGATACTTACAGTAGAGGACGTATCAGCTACCCATTTAAACCAAACTGATTTGACTGCTATATTACCCGCATGTGCAGCCTCATTGACTTCAGCAGTTGCTTCTCGATTGTGCCAGGTAGTGCCTTCTTCCTTGTAGTCCGAACCCTGTGTAATGCTGAGTACTCTAGCGTCCTGAATATTATCCAAATTATTGGCTGCGATAGCTTGAGCGCTACTAAGCAGAGAGAACAAAGCCATTAGAAGGCTTGGTAAAAATTGTTGGAATATTCTCATGGCGTGTTCCTATTTTCACTCACCTATTTGTAAGTTAGAGCAGCTAATATTTAGTTCTGGTTTAGAATACAGATATAAACCTTACTTCGTCGACTAGACAAAAGTTTAGTCCAGCTTTTCCTCAAGTAATTGGCTAGACTTTACGTTAGTTGAATTTAAGTTAAAATATTGATATTCATAGTCATAGTATTCTCAACCAAATTGGTGATAATTTATTTATGCAAAGGTTTTTAGTTGTTGATGACCATCGCTTGTTCTTGGACGGCATGCAGCACATGTTGGAAAGCCTAGGTGATGATATTATTGTGGAGACCACAGATACTGTTGCAGGCGCACTAAATAAGTTCGAAGGCGCTGATAGCTTTGACCTGTTATTGCTAGATTTATCCATGCCAGAAATGAGCGGCTTTACGCTTATTCAGTCTTTAAATCAAAGAGGAATAATACTTCCAATCATAATTGTATCGTCAACATCAGATGTTAGTGATATACGCCGAAGTCTGGAGGTTGGAGCATCTGGTTTCATTCATAAAAACGCGTCAGGGTCAGATATGCTTTCGGCAGTACGAAGAGTTCTTGCAGGCGAAATTGTGCTACCAGAAAACCTTGGTTCTCAGCTCGATTTAGCTTTACGCCCAGACAATAATGAACACATTTTATTACCTAGTGAAAATCGGGAGATCGGCGAACGTCAATTGGAGGTCTTACAATTGATTGACCAAGGAATGTCAAATAAACAAATCGCAAAAGTACTTGCCATTAGTGAAGCTACGGTTAAATACCATATAGGGATTTTGTTCAAACAGTTAGGTGTTCGAAATCGCACTTCATGCTTGATAGAGGCTCGTAAAAATAATTATCTTATCTCTGTATAGTTGTATTGCGTCATTGTTCAATAATGGGAGCATTAGCACCTAGTTGTCTTTGAATTGCTGAACGTAGTAATGCTACTGAAACGGGCTTATGTAAAACTGGGAACCCACTGGATGTGAGGTTTTTCAGACGATCAGGAGATGTGTCGCCTGTTACAATAATCGATGGGATGCTGTGATTCAATTCTTCGGATATTCTGTTAATGGCCTCTATTCCAGTCTTGTTTTCCCGCAAACGATAGTCTGCAATTATGATATCTGGTGAAACATTTAAGGCAACCAGCTGTTCAATGGCCTCTTTTTCTGACTCGGCTAATATTACCTTACAACCCCATGACTCAAGTAGTTTATTCATGCTCCTGATGACACTTTGATCATCATCAATAACAAGTACAAATGTGCCGGATAAATTCGCGAGAGACCAGACTTGTTCAGAGTTTTTCTTAGCTTTACTATGCTTACCTAATGGTAGGAAGAGTGCGAATTTAGTGCCACTGACCTCTGTGCTATTGGATAGCTCAGATGATACAAAAATATTAATTCCGAGAATGCCGCATAAGCGCTTGACGATAGCTAAACCTAAACCAAAACCTTTGTTCCTATCCCGCTCAGGGTTATTAATTTGATAGTATTCAGAAAAAATTTCTTCAAGTTCGTTTGCGTCAATTCCTGTACCCGTATCGCAAACCATCAACCTTAATCGAGTGTCGCTTAAAATTTTCCAACTTAGTGTAATTTTTCCATTCTTAGTATGGTTGAATGCATTTGAAATAAGGTTGTGAAGAATACGTTCGAGTAAAATTGGGTCAGTGAATATGGTTACTTGCTCACCTTCACAGATAAACTCAAGGCCTTTTTCTTGGGCATCTATAAGATACTCTCTGGCAAGCGGCGCAACTAGATTATTCAGAGAAACATGTCGATTTCGAACCTCTACAACACCTGCGTCGAGTCTTGAAACGTCAAGCAGGCTGTTAAAAGAGTGATTTAGTGCTTCATTGCTTTGATGTAAATCGCTGATAAGCTCTTTGCCTTCCGTATCGTGTACGTATTGGTCGAGAGCCGATAAAAGAAGACCGGAAGAATGAAGAGGTTGTCTTAGGTCGTGGCTAGCGGCTGCAAGAAAACGATCTTTTGATTGAGTTGCAGTTTCTGCAGCTTCTTTTTGAATAACCAATTCGTCCATTAGCGCCATGTTCTTATAGTTAAGTTCTCTTGCATTTCGAAATATGCTTTGAGCCGTCCGGGATAATAAGCAGCTCACAACAAAGAAAAAAATAATCATATATGCAATAGCTAAGTGAAACTCATCACCCTGATAAATGAATCTCATCGCAAAAAGCATTGACGCAGGAAAGGCAAATGCGACAAAGGCTGGAGTGTAGGCGGCATTGGTTGATATTGCTGAGGCCGTGTATCCAGAGAGTACGAAGCTCGAAAACAGAGTGTAGATTGTAACTTGACTATCAAGAAAAAAAGTGGGTATCAAACCCCAGTGTACACCACCAAGGAAAGACCAAAATAGGCTCAAATTTAACCAGTGTTGGTAGTTGCTCATATTAACCTTGTTCGGATCGAAGCGTCTGCTCGAGAGCCAACGAAGAGACACAAGCAAGATGGCACTAGTTATCCATACTGTTAGCCTAGTCTTAGAAAAATTACCAGACCAAAACATCCAAAAAGTTGCTAGGGTTACACAAGAGGTACCGAGCAAAATCAAATTTAGATTTTTATAGACAGTGCGAGTCTGTTCGAGTTTAATGTATTCTTCTAGTTTCAACGGGTCTTGGGGCGAAGTTTATTGTAAAAGGTGAATAACTATCTAGATACCATAGTGGTTTAGCAGAGAAAATTAAACGAAGAAATAACTTATTTTTTTATGCTGATTATTCTATATTTCAAAAATATGCATTTTTGACTTGTTAATTTGTGATTAACTTAGCAGCGTTTGGTATATGTCTAGATATAGTTAGAACATCCATATAATGTTGCCCTGGAAAGAGTTGCGAAATCAGGTTTATCTTGGGAGCGATTCGTTTGTGAGCGAAATGAACGCTTTGATTGATGGAGGCAAAGATTTATCAGAAATACCGAGCTCTCAACGACGATGTATTGCCGCTAGCCTAGAGGAATATGAGGAAAAGAATAACTCACGTAATGAAGCGATTGCCGCAGCGTATGCGAGCGGCGGTTACACCCTCAAAGAAATAGGTGATTACTTTGGTTTGCATTATGCGACAGTTAGTCGATTAGTTCCAAATGCAAAATACAATGTATGACTCGCCCCTGTCTGTCAATCGCGTTTTATGAGTAATTAGGTTGCTGCAATGTATCCGAGCTATTAGTGTGGTTATTAATAACCACTGCTCAAAATGATGATACGCACACCGCTGTTCTTACAAGACCTACAGCCTATTACGGCTATTGAATTTTTCAGATTTCAGTGGTGCGGTTTAACCTGTTTTTCTCATTTAACGTTATTGCAAACCTGGTAAGACTGTTTCGTTAGTGTTCTATTCGCTTTATGCGAACGCTTTATAATTTTCATTCCGTGCCAGAATAACCCAGATCATTCTGGCCATTTTATTGGCCATTGCAACAGCAGCAACATTCGGTTTCTTGGTCGCTTTAATCTCTTGCGCCCAACTCGACCACCTTGATGGCTTATCTATCTGCCACTGAAGTGCCGAGCGTGCACCATGAATTAAGTTACACCGTAAACGCGTGTTACCGCGCTTACCAATCCCGAGCAACGTCGTCTTCCCACCAGTCGATGACTGTTTGGGTACTAATCCAATCCACGCAGCCAGATCGCGCCCAGAACGAAAGTGCTTTGCATCGCCCACCCAAGATAAAAGGCACGCTGTGGTAATCAAGCCAACGCCTGGCATATCCATCAAACGACTTCCTCGATCATCCGCTAATACAATCGACTGCATATCATCTTCAATATCTGCGATCTGCTCAAGTAAGCCACGAAACTCTTCTTCTAGTCGATAGAGAAGCACGATCATCGAAGCTGGTAATTCGCCTTCATGCAGAGACACAATCTCACGAAGGCGTAGAACCGTCTTCCGGCCTTTTGGGTATTCGATCCCGAACTCCAACATAAACCCATGAACCTGATTACTGACGGCATTACGTCTTCTTACTGTTGCTTCACGCACCTTGACCAGTGCGCCGAGTGCTTGCTGATCCATCGAACGAGGCGTAATAAACCGCATGTTAGGCCGTTGCACAGCCTCGCAGATCGCTTCTGCATCCAAGAAATCGTTCTTGTTAGATTTTACGTAGGGCTTTACAAACTTTGCGGCCATCAGTTTCGGCTCGTGCCCAAACTCTTGACATTTACGGGCTAGATAATGCGCGCCACCGCAGGCCTCCATCCCAATCAAACAAGGCTCTAGATTGCTTAAGAATAATAATAACTCTTTACGCTTTAATTTCTTTCTCGTGATAAGAACGTCGTTCTTATCAACTGCATGTACATGAAAATAACGCTTGCCTAAATCGATTCCTAATACTTTAATGGTCATGGTGACTTGCCTCAATGTGGTTGATCTCACGACCTAGTCTAATCGGCTAGGTGGGGCGAGTCATCTCATTAGACTTGGCCCCTATTTTCTCGTTCAAAGCGGCCTTTAACTTTCGTCTGTAGCTGATATGTTCAGTGTGTGGCGCAAGCCTTTGCATACATTTCCCCTGTTAAACCTTGTTTTGCTTGGTTTATTTCTAATGGGTGACGCCTTTTTTGATATTGGTGAAGCAGGATTAATTTGGTATGGCTACAACTCTTCCGTCAAAGTAGTGAAGACAGTGGCACCCATACGATAGGTGTATGCGATACGACCCTTTGTGATAGGGTGTAAGAACGGTTTGTTCAGTGATACAGTGTCAGGGGCCAAGGTCAGTGCCAATCTGTATAGCCTTATCGAGACAGCAAAAGCCAATGGTCTGGCGCCCGATGTGTATCTAAAGAAGGTCTTTGCGGATTTGCCCAAGGTAACTTGCTTTGTGGACATTGACGCTTTGTTGCCGTTTCGACCACAGTCTGCAGAAGAATAGATCGATTAAATGATGTTAAACTTATTTCTTGTTAATATTGAAATAACATATGAGTTTAGAGGGATGTTGGAAGTTGTAAAAAAATATAGAGACTTGCTAATACTGGTTCTTCTGTGCAGTTGTTTATCACATACCGCCAACGCAAAGCTAAATGATATAGAATTGTGTTCAGAGGTTTTCGCATATAACGGCGAAGCTTATTTTTGTGGAGATCATGCTCAGCTAGGACGAGAAATTTTTCGCAGCGACGGAACTTCCTCAGGAACATCGGTAGTTAAGGATATTGATATCGGTCTAGGTAGCTCCTCACCGCAAGCATTCTTTGAGTATAGAGGATTCATGTTCTTTTTTGCCGAAACGACCTTAACGGGAATGGCATTATGGCGAAGCGATGGCACTTCCGCAGGAACAAAATTAATAAAGATGTTAGGATTGAGTAGTAGTGTTTATCTGGGAAAAGTAGTTCGGGCATTGGATATAGGCGATGAATTACTTGTTCAAACACATAACCATCTTTTACGGACGGACGGTACTCACAGTGGCACGTCCCTTGTGGAGGCCTTGATCACTTCGTCGTTTTCATCGTCCCTTTCTTATTGGCCAGCCACGACATTCATTTATCAAAATGGTCTGCTCTATTTTATAACATGGAACCGACTTTTTAAGATGGAGCTCTCAGATGATATGCCAACTCTCATTAGAGAGATTCCAAGTGTATCTGGTTATTATCCCGCGGCAATCATTGAGGGTGGTTTTTCACAAAGTTCCATTCAATTTACAAATTCAAATTCAATATGGCGTAGTGATGGTACGCGTTCGGGAACAGAAGAAATACTAAGTAACATTTATGTAGTTGCCCCACTCAATACTGGGGTTTTGTATTGTGACTTAAATGATGGAAGTTTATACGTGAGGCAAGCAGGAAGTTCTACCTCTACCCTTATTTTTGAAGATATCCACTCAAAATGCCAGGTCTTAAATTTTGGTAATGTCGGGGGCTCTATGTTATTACGGGTCGGGTATGGAGATGAAAATGCTATATGGGTTACTAATGGGACCGTAGGTTCTACAAAAAAAGTGACTGACAGTGTCAGCCCCGGTTATGGTGGTTATGGAATCTATAAATCGCCCAAGGGCTATTTATTTTCTGGTGACTCAGGAGTTACGGGTCGGTCGGAATTGTGGAGAACTGATGGCTCAAGTTCAGGAACACGAAAGGTGAAAAATTTTAATTTGGGCACCATTACAAATTTCACTGCCGCCTCCAGCGGCGTATTTTTCACATTTAATTCACGAGCTGGATACCAGTTGTGGCACTCGGATGGAACTAGCAATGGGACTATTTTAGTAAAAAATATTCCACGCTATATAGATGATTGGTCCAGATGGACAGAGGGACACCGAATTTATTTCACGGTTGATCATAAATTGTGGCACTCCGATGGTACTCCTGGTGGTACCTACAAGCTCCGATATTGGACTCCAGATGAACCTGTAAGCATTGTAAATCCTGCAACTTTGATTTTTCCAATCCTTATGTTCCTTCTTGATGAATGTATGCCAGTAACTACGGACGTCTGTAACTAATCGCTTACGTAGAATGAGCAGATTGCCGACAAGATATGGGCGCGGAGCCGTCGTTACTGAAAGCTCAAGCTTTCAGTCACAATTTTGGTGCCGAAATAGCCTAATTGTATGAGTAAGAAGCCTATTATTATCCATATAACGGCTTGTGAACCTCTTAATCCGCTAGTGAATCGTCTGAACAATAGAGTGCCAATTACCAGCCAGCCCATGATTGCCAATACCGTGTGATGTTTGAATTCGAAAGGTTGGTCAAAAATTTCTTGACTAAAAACTGCACCACTTAGGAGCGTAAACGTGAGTAGAATGAATCCTATTCCTACCAATCTGAATAGTAATAGTTCCATGGTTTGCAGAGGAGGTAATGCCATTAAGAGTCTTGGCGCGGTGCGTTTCTTGATTTGATTTTCTTGATACACGTACAGCAGTCCTTGAATCGCGGAAATTGCCAGCAATGCATAGCTGAATATAGATACTAGGATGTGTGCGGCGAATGCCGAACCTGAGTGCCCTACCGATTCAGCAAGATTGTAGGGAGGGCTATTCCATGCATAAGCAAAGACTAGGCAAGCCATTGTCAACGGGTATACCAATATCCCCAGCCTTTTGATCGGCATGTTCAAGCATGCTAGCAAAAATACCCAAACCACCAAGCCGCTCACGAGTACCGACATTGAGCTCAAGCTGAAGTTCAACTCGGCGCCAATAGTACAAATTCTAATGGTGTAGATAAGATGAAAGAGACTTGCCGCGCCCGCAAATATGAAGGATTTATTAAAACGATTTTCATCACTATCACTAGCCCAGCGAAATGCCGAGACGGTAGCCGATAGATAGGCGATGATGGCAAACAGTAGAAATAAGGAATCGGGCATTTGTTTATTAATTGCAGCCTTCAATAGGTGCCATTTAGTGTTTGTGCGGGTAGAATATCACATCTATTTTAATCAGCTATTAAGAATCAGCCCCCGATATGTTTGAACAATTAGGCGATCGCCTGCAAGGAACCTTTAAGAAACTCAGTGGCCAAGGCCGTTTAAGTGAAGAGAATATTTCTGATGCTATGCGCGAAGTACGAATTGCTTTGTTAGAAGCAGACGTATCGCTGCCGGTGGTGAAGAGTTTCGTGGGCCGAATTAGAGAAAAGGCGATCGGAGCGGAAGTATCTAAAGGCATTAACCCTGGCCAAATGGTGGTTAAGATTGTTCAGGATGAACTAACCCAATTGATGGGCGCTGCCAACGATGAGCTGAATCTTGCGCAAACTCCGCCGGCGGTAATTCTGGTGGCCGGGCTACAAGGCGCGGGTAAGACCACCACTGTCGCTAAGCTGGCAAATCTGTTACAGAAACGCCACGCCAAGAAAGTCATGGTGACAAGTGCCGACGTATATCGCCCAGCCGCAATTGAACAGCTGAGAACATTGGCTGAATCGATTGATGTAAAATGGAGCGCAAGTAACGCCGACCAACAACCGGTGGCGATTGTGGCGCAAGCCCTCAAAGATGCCAAAAATGCCGTTGTAGACGTGCTTATTATTGACACCGCCGGGCGCTTGCATGTTGATAGTGAGCTAATGGCTGAAATTAAAGCTGTTCACAAAGCGGCCAACCCCATTGAAACCTTGTTTGTTGTAGACAGCATGACTGGGCAAGATGCGGTCACCAGCGCTAAGGCCTTCGACGAGGCTTTACCTTTGACCGGTGTAATTCTGACCAAAACTGATGGCGATGCTCGTGGTGGGGCTGCCTTGTCGATTCGCGAAGTTACTGGCAAGCCTATTAAGTTTATGGGTATTGGTGAAAAAATTGATGGCATAGAAGCTTTTCATCCAGACCGAATTGCGTCGCGAATTCTTGGTATGGGCGATGTGATGACGCTCATCGAGGAAGCCGAACAAAAAGTTGATAAAGATAAGGCCGAGAAATTAGTAAAAAAGCTAAGAAAAGGCAAAGGCTTTGACTTAGAAGATTATCGAGACCAAGTCGCACAAATGAATAACATGGGGGGTATAGAAAGCCTAATGGGTAAGCTACCCGGCATGGGCAACTTAAATATTCCGCAAGGCGCAGTGGGGGGCATGATGGGTGATATGAATAAGAGTGTGGCTATCATCAACTCAATGACGCGACAGGAGCGTCAGTTTCCAGCATTGATAAAGGGCGGCAGAAAGAAACGCATTGCCGCAGGCTCAGGCACTCATATTCAGGATGTTAATAAGACCTTGAAGCAATTTATGCAAATGCAAAAGATGATGAAAAAAATGGGCGGCAAAGGCAAGATGGCAAAAATGATGCGCGGTATGGGTGGTATGCCTGGAATGGGCGGTGGCAAGTTACCGCCAGGTGGAATGGGGGGCGGAGGAATGCCGTTTTAGGACAGGACCTGGTAATACGATTTCAATAAAATTGAATAAAAAGAGCCGCATTGATGGCTCTTTTTATTGAAAAAATAAAGCGAACTGAGCTTATCGATAAGCGCTACGACGCTTTTTCTGCTTAGTCAAAATTAACAGTAAAGCGCAGCTTAGCCATACACCGCAGGCCATATAAAAGAGTACTCCGCCGTCAGTGTTGCCAGAGGCATCAATAACACGATCTATGCTCAAAGGAGTAAAAAGATGGAAGTAAATAGCGCCGGATATGATTGCCAAACCGAGCAGCGCGCCAAGTCTGCGAGTGCCCGCCATTAGCAGCAGGATGCTGGCTATCAACTCAATAGAACCAATTGCATACCCACCTATAGATTCGAAGGTCGGGGCGATAGAGTTCAAGCCTACTGTATTCATCCATTGAGCAATGGTCGAGAAAATGATGTCAGTTTGTTCTGAGCCAGTAAACTTATAGAACAAGGATTGAACAAATACGAAAATTACGTACGCAACTAATGCGTAAATTAGGCCTTTTTTTGCGGTCATCGGGCTTCCTCTAATGATTTATGATTTTTGCCAAACAAAAATTTGAAGTAATATTTGAAAGCAATATGTTACCTACAAAGACAGAGCTGGAGTAGTTTTTATTTCGGCCCTAGGTTTAGGTCTAAACCATCGGCTCATCACCCCAATCGGCGCTTTCAACAGCCACGAAATAGTTTGGATCTTCCACCACATTCACTTCAACCATATCACCTGCTTTTTTGAGAAGTTTTTTGCATTCAGCGCTTAGGTGAATTAAATGCAGGCTGCGGCCATTCTTTTTGTAGCGCATGGCGATCGAATCGATGGCCTCAATCCCTGAGTGGTCGCACACTCGCGAGTCGGCAAAATCAATAATTACGTCTTCGTTGTCTTGGCGTGGGGTGAACTGTTCTGAAAAGGACGCCGCTGATCCAAAAAATAAGGGACCATGCACGGTATAGTAATGCGATCCATGCCGGTTTTCGCGCTTTTCTACACGAACTTCTTTGGCGTGATTCCAGGCAAACTCCAGTGCCGAGATAATCACGCCCACAATTACTGCAACCGCTAAATCTGTGAACACCGTTATTGCTGATACAGTGATTAAAACAAAGGCATCTTGCTTGGGGATGCGGTGAATAATTCTGAAACTACTCCATTCGAAGGTGCCAATCACCACGATAAACATAACGCCAATCAGTGCCGCTATTGGAATTTGCTCAATCAATGAGGAGGCGAACAATATAAACACCAATAGCGATAATGCTGCGGTAATGCCCGAGAGTCGGCCGCGTCCACCGGCATTAACATTAATCATGCTTTGACCGATCATGGCGCAGCCACCCATGCCGCCGAACATGCCGGTAGCGGTATTCGCAAGGCCTTGGCCAATACATTCTTTGTTACCGTTGCCTCGAGTCTCAGTGAGTTCGTCGATTAAGCGCAGCGTCAGTAGTGATTCTATTAAGCCAATAGCCGCAAGAATTAGCGCATACGGAAAGATAATTCCCAGAGTCTCTAGATTAAACGGCACCATTGGGATGCTGAAAGTGGGTAATCCGCCTGCAATAGATGCGACATCGCCTACTACTTTGGTGTCGATGTTTAGGCCAAATACCGCAAATGATACAACCACGATCGCCACTAGCGAAGAGGGCACGGCTTTGGTGAGCATGGGCAATAGTTTAATTATCGCCATAGTCAGTGCAACCAGACCGAGCATGATGAATAACTTGCCTGGTTCGATCCACGCAACATCAACAATGCTTCCTTCCAGCATTGTGTCGACCGCCCACCCAGGTTGCCCAGCTTCGCCAAACTGGCCGAGTTGGGCAAGAAAAATAACAATGGCTAAACCATTCACAAACCCAAGCATTACTGGGTGCGGAACAAGACGAATAAATTTGGCGATTCTCAAGACGCCAGCTCCAATTTGAATCAAGCCCATCAATACCACGGTTGCGAATAGGTATTCCACGCCATGATCAGCAACCAAGGCCACCATCACAACGGCCAAAGCGCCTGTAGCACCAGAAATCATTCCCGGGCGACCACCGGTTACGGCGGTAATGAGGCCAACCATAAAGGCCGCATATAAACCAACTAATGGTTCCACGCCTGCAATTAAAGCAAATGCGACAGCCTCAGGCACTAGGGCTAGAGCAACAGTAAGCCCTGAAAGTACGTCATTCTTGACGCTCATTCGACGCGCGGCGGAGTTTTCAAACATAAAGAATCCGATTGGGAAAGAGAATTGTTGAGTCTTAAGGAGCCTCTGATTGAGTCTATGAAGCCTCTGCGAGGCTTTTTATACTTAACTAGGCGCTCTTTACGAGGACATTATCGACTCGAGGCGCGCGCATTCTATGATTCAGGGCTTGATAAAACAAGCGCAATTGCTAAATTATGTTTAAAATTCAGTGCCTTAAGCGAGAATAGGTGCCATTAACGGCTGCTCAGTCAGAAAACACCGACATTTTCACTTAATTTGCGGTAAAAACCTTTTCTTTAGGGCGGTTAACGGCTAAAATCGCGCGCCTTTAGAGCTGTTGTTCAATTGATCGAAACAACGGCACCTCAGAAATACAGATTAATCTAATAAGCTGCGCCACTATTTGGGAGTAGCTAACAATAAGCTAACTAATAAAGAGTGCTTTAATATGGTAACAATTCGTCTAGCTCGTGGTGGCGCCAAAAAACGTCCGTTCTACGGCATTATGGTCGCAGATCAACGTCGATCTCCGCGCGGAAAATTCATTGAGCGTATTGGCTTTTTCAATCCACGCGCGGTGGGTGGTGAAGAGCGTTTGCGCATCGATACTGAGCGTGTTGAATATTGGATTAGTAAAGGTGCACAACCTTCTGATCGAGTAAGCTCATTGATGAAGCAATTTGCCAAGGGTCCAGAAGCGCTTGAAGCTGAAAAAGCCAAGTTGACTGCTGATAAAGAAGCCAAAAAAGCGGCTGCTGCAAAGGCTGAAGCTGATGCGGTAAAAGCAAAAGAAGCGGCTGAAGCCGAAGCGGCAAAAGCAGCTGAAAGTGAAGCAACCGCTGCTGCAGAAGAAGCGGCAGCAGATGCTCCAGCTGAAGAGGCTACTGCAGAAGCGGCCCCTGAAGAAGAGAAAAAAGACGAAGCTGAGTAATAGTGTTCTGTACTCGCAGTTGTTAGCCATACAATGCGAGTAAACAGCCATGTACGTTGAGCTGGGAAAAATTGTTGGTGTTTGGGGTGTAAAAGGCTGGGTTAAATTGCACTCCTATACGCGTCAGCGAGCTGAAATCGCAAATTATTCCAATTGGTGGTTACAAGCTACTAAAAACGAAAGAAAAGGCGAACAAAAGGGCATAGACGCTAAGTCTTTTAAAGTGCTTAACTGCCGAGAACAAGGTCAAGGTGTTGTTGCCCAGCTAGAGGGCATTGATGGTCGAGATCAAGCGATGGCTATTATTGGTCATCGCATATTAGTAAAAGAGTCTGACCTGCCTAAATTGCCTGAGGGTGAATATTACTGGCAGCAATTGATTGGCTTGCAGGTATCGAATTTGCAAGACTTGGAGCTAGGGTCGATATCTTCAATTATGGATACCGGTGCAAATGATGTGCTGGTGCTTAAAAGCCAGACACAAGGCGAGGAAGATGTTTTGATTCCTTACACTGATGTTGTTCTAGAAATAGACATAGAAAATGGTTCCATGCGCGTAGATTGGGACCCAAGTTTTTTAAAAGATTAGCGACGGAAAATGGAAATACACGTTATTTCAATTTTCCCAGAGATGTTCAGTGTGCTCACTGAGCATGGTGTGATTAGCCGAGCGATTAAGCAAAATGTCTTATCGTTGACTATTCATAACCCCCGAGACTTTGCTGATGATAAGCATAGTACGGTCGATGGGCGGCCTTATGGCGGTGGGCCTGGCATGGTTATGATGCTGGAGCCATTGTTGAAGGCGATAACGGCAGCGAAGGCAGCTTGTAACAAGCCGCCGAAGGTGGTTTATCTAAGCCCTCAGGGCGAACGGTTTAATCACGCAGCTGCTGAGGATTTTGCCGATCAAGCTTCATTAGTTCTGCTAGCAGGGCGATATGAAGGTGTTGATGAGCGGCTGATACAGAGTTACGTTGATGAAGAGTGGTCCATTGGTGATTACGTTTTATCGGGTGGCGAGTTACCTGCCATGGTGATGATTGATTCAATCGCTCGCTTATTACCCGACAGTTTGGGTAATATGCAATCGGCTGAACAAGATTCGTTTGTACAAGGGCTGTTAGATTGCCCGCAGTACACAAGGCCCGAGAGTTTTGCAGGTCTTGAGGTGCCAAAAGTATTATTGAGCGGCGACCATCAAGCAATAGCTAGGTGGCGAATGCAGCAGTCTTTGGGGCGTACTTGGTTACGCAGACCTGAGTTATTGAATAAGATAGACCTAACAGATGAGCAACTTGATCTGTTGGAAAAATTTAAACGTGAGCTTTAATCAGCTCTAAATTGCTAGTCCTAGCGCGGGTACTTCCTTGACCATAAGTGGGTTGATAGTATCTAAGATAGAATCTGTGGAGATTAAAATGACTAATATTATTGATGAAATTAACAATGAGCAGCTGAAAAGCGACGTGCCAGACTTTGGTCCTGGTGATACTGTTGTGGTTCAGGTGAAGATTAAAGAGGGTACACGAGAGCGTACTCAGGCCTATGAAGGTGTGGTTATCGCAAAGCGAAATCGCGGACTTCATTCAGCGTTTACAGTACGAAAAATTTCGTATGGTGAAGGCGTTGAACGTGTGTTCCAAATGCACAGCCCTTTGATTGACTCAATCACAGTCAAGCGTCGCGGTGCTGTACGTCGTGCCAAGCTGTACTACTTGCGTGAACTTACTGGTCGTGCTGCTAGAATTAAAGAGAAGCTTAACTAAGCGCTTTTTAGTACCAAGTTTGAAAAGCCTGAGCATTGCTCGGGCTTTTCTGCTTTTGGGCTTTAATTAACACCAAGCCGAATTAATTTGGAACCTTAGTCAGAGACTCCTTAGATAAGGCGTTATAATCAAATTATGACAACCGTTTCTGAGAAAAACATAGACACAATTGATCAATTTGTGGATGCGCTATGGTTGGAGTCTGGGTTGGCGAAAAACACCCTAAGTGCTTATCGCTCAGACCTGAGTTCGTTTGCGAAATTTATTCAGCCAGATAGTTTGTTAGATGTGGTGCATGCGGATATTCAGAAATTTCTCGCAACCTTGTTGGCAAAGGGGAGTAAGGGCAGCAGTAGTGCCAGAGTGCTATCCACATTGAGGCGGTTTTACCGCTATCAAATCAGACGAAATGCTATTTCAAAGGACCCTTGCGCCCAAGTATTATCGCCAAAACAAGGTCGACCACTACCCAAAACATTAAGCGAGGCCCAGGTAGATAAACTGCTCACCAGTCCAGATGCTGATACACCTTTGGGTTTAAGGGATAGAGCCATGCTAGAGACACTGTACGCGACCGGCTTGCGGGTTAGTGAGCTGGTTGGCTTAAAAATTCTTGAGGCAAACCTAGATGTTGGCGTGGTTAGAATTGTGGGCAAGGGCAACAAAGAACGGCTGGTGCCTTTGGGTGAACAGTCGCTGGATTGGATTGGCAAGTATCTTAGCCGCGCACGGGCAACGCTTCTAGGAGAAAAGCAAAGTGATGCCATGTTTGTCACTGCGCGTGGTGCGGCTATGAGCCGCCAGGCGTTTTGGTATATGATTAAACGACATGCACTTACCGCTGGCATTGACCAAGAACTGTCACCCCACACCTTGCGGCATGCTTTTGCAACACATTTAATTAACCACGGCGCTGATTTGAGATCGGTTCAGATGTTGTTAGGCCATGCCGATCTATCAACCACGCAGATATATACACATATTGCTACCGAGCGACTTCAGTCACTGCATGAGCAACATCACCCTCGCGGATAGTTTCAAATTTAGTGCTTAAATTGCTGGTATCTAGTGGCGGTTTTGTGCAAAATGCTGCTATAGAAAGAGTTGTGGTTGGATGACCATAGCATCTCGATAGCTTTTCATAGGTACTGGTAATAGTCATTGGATAGCTTCTCTTAGTTATTTGAAAGCTATTTGAAAGCTATTTGAAAGTTACTCGACAGTATCTCGGTCCCAGAGTCTCTTTTGTAAGTTGCAGGCAAGTAATCTATATTGTCTATAAACACTCTAGTTAGTTGTGGCGCTTGAGCTAAACTCACTGCTTGGATAAATTTATACAGATTCTTCATTAAGACTCGAGCCCAAGACAAGTTATCAGATCGTTAGCCCAAGGCAGATGTGATTCGAGCCCGAGGCGAATTTAAAATCATAAGCAGCTAGAACCCAGCCATCTCTGATCTTTCGTCAGTGAATAGAGTAAGCAATATGGGTGAATGAAGCAGTATCGGTGCCATGCACAGTATATGAATAGGAAATAATTTAAGAATCAGAAATGGGGTGGTCTTGCGAAGCTAGCAACACTCTAAAATTTGGAATTTCTATAATAAGAATGAGCGCAATTAGCCATCTAGATTTAAGTAAAGGTTAGAGCGCAGCTTAAGCCTAAAGTTAGTCCACGCCTTGAATCTCATCAAAGTCTTGGGTATCGCGAATCCGCGTTAGCACTACAGTACGCACTAGGTGCTACTAGCAAGCTTCGATTGATTGAATAAAGAATTGAATATGTTTGTAAATAAGAGAGTATGTTAAAAAAGTTGAATACAATTTCGGCCAGCGCTGCTGGCATCGATAAGGACTCTATCAGTCCAAATGCGCTCAAGGTTGTGAGCGAATTACAGGAGGCCGGTCACCAAGCGTATCTGGTCGGTGGCTGTGCCAGAGATTTGTTGTTGGGCAAGAAACCCAAAGACTTCGATGTTGCGACAGACGCAACACCCGAAGAGACAAAGCGCATTTTCAGAAATAGCCGCATTATAGGCAGGCGTTTTAAAATTGTTCATGTACGTTTTGGTTACGAAGTTATTGAAGTCGCCACGTTTCGCGCTAGCGCAGAGGACCGCGACAGCGTCGCCTCTAACGAAATGAGCGAAGGAGATCAGGGGCAGCTCCTTAGGGATAATGTCTACGGAACTCTTGAAGAAGATGTTGTGCGACGAGACTTTCGTGTCAACGCTCTTTACTATGACCCAATCGCTGACGAAATATTAGATTATCTGGGAGGTCTAGACGATATTCGCGATCAAAAATTGGTGAGTATCGGAGCCCCCGAGCAGCGTTTTCGAGAAGACCCGGTAAGAATGCTGCGCGTGGTTCGATTTGCAGCCAAGCTTAACTTCAGCATGGAAGATGAGGCACTCAAAATGATTGAGGAAGAAGGTAAGCTCCTTTCTCACGTATCATCTGCTAGATTGTTTGAGGAAGTGCTCAAGTTATTTCATGGCGGCGCGGCTTATGACACCTATTTGATGCTGCGTAAATATGGTTTATTTAAGTACCTATTTCCGTTTACCGATCAATGTGTGATAGAAGATGTTGAAGGCATGCCAGAGCGTGCTTTAAAAAATACTGATAAGCGAATTCATGCAGGAAAACCTGTTATTCCTGCATTTTTGTTTGCCTGCATGATGTGGGATCCAGTAAAAGCCGATGCAGATATCTTGATGCGAGACGGTACTCCGGAATCGCAAGCTTGGCGTATTGCGATGAATGATGGCTTGCGGGATCAAAATCAATACGTTGCCGTACCTCGGCGTCTAGCTGAAATTATTTTAGATATTTGGAATATCCATTTCAGATTGATTAAAGCCAATCCGCGCATGGTTAAGTCAAGCCTCAACAATAGAAGATTTAGAGCGGCCTATGATTTCTTGCTATTGCGAACAGCCTTGCATGAGGTCGATCAAGAAATTGGAGATTGGTGGACCGACATTCAGGAGGCTGATGATCTAGAACGCGAAGAAATGATCGCTGAACTCGGTGACAAACATAAGAGTCAGGGGGCTGCTCAGCATGCTGATGGTGCAGCCAATGGCAATAGTATCAACTATAAAGAACAAGGCGGTGGGGCAAATTCTAAGAGGGGTAAGCCGAACCAGTCAAGAACTTCGGGTAGCCGAAAAAAGCCCGGCAGCCAGCAACGTTCCGCTGGCAAACCAAGATCAGGTGGTCCCGGACGCAGAGGTGGCGGTAGGGCGCAATCAAGTCGCGGGTCTACCAGCAATACTTCAGGAAACAATGATTTTGGAAACAACGGTAATTCGATAGGAAATACCGCAGGCAATGAACAGGGTAATGGTGGCCAGTCTCCTGCGAAGCGCGCGCGAGGCGGTCGAGGGCAACAAAGAAGCGGCGGCCAAGCCAGGAATCCACGCGGTCGCGCAGGACAAGCCGGCGGCCAGCCTGGAAGAGGCACGCGCGGTGATTCAAGTTATGTTAATGCTCGGCCTAAAGACGATTTTGGTAATTATCAGGTAAGCAGTGGTGGAGCCGAGAGCGAACAGAAGAAGGTGAAGGTAAGACGCAAGAAACGTATTCCTGGAGCTCAGCCTGATACTGACGTAGATAATACTCCTCACTTTTAACCGCGAGCGAGGGTTAAATTCTCCGAAATAATTGAGCGAAGCAATTGAACTCCGACCGTTCTAATTATTGTCATGCTTATATTGGCTTAGGGTCAAACCTAGGTGATCGAGTACAAAATATTATAGATGCTCGGCGGCATTTGCTTGAATTGACCTTTGTTCAGTCATTGCAAAGTTCATCTTTATATTTGTCGTCGCCGGTTGGCTATTTCGATCAAGCCGATTTCATCAATTGTGTAGTTTCTCTGACGGTAGCATGTGATGCGGCAACGCTATTTGAAGAGATGCAAAAAATCGAGTTATTTTTGGCTCGGGTGCGTGATGCGAGAAATCAGAACGCACCTAGAACAATTGATTTGGATTTACTTATGTTCGGTGATTTGCAAAATGCAGACCCTAGGCTCACCATTCCGCATCCGCGCATGGCTGAGAGATTATTTGTGTTGCAGCCATTGTCTGAATTAGCCCCTAATCTTGAAATTCCAAACTTGGGCGGTATTGATAAAATTGTTGCCGAAGGTCTTACGCAGGGTCGGTTCGCTGGCCAAGATCTGTTTAAGCTCGGTGTTTAAACTGCACTAACATAAGGCTTTTCAGCCACCACCACATAGATGGCACAATACTTTCATATTCATCAACAGAACCCCCAGGCTCGTCTAATTAAACAGGCGGCGCAGATCGTGCGCGATGGGGGGCTGGTTGCCTATCCAACCGACTCCAGCTACGCCTTGGGTTGCCATTTAGAGGATAAGCGTGCCGTGGATAGAATTCGCCGTATTCGAAATCTAGACAGGCATCATAATTTCACATTGATGGCGAGCGACTTAAAACAAGTCAGCCAATTCGCCAAGATTGATAACGAACAGTACCGCCTATTGAAAGCCTTAACGCCTGGAGCGTATACCTTTATCTTAAGTGCTAAGCGCTTGGTGCCCAATCGACTAGTACACCCTAAACGCCGAACTATTGGAATACGCATCCCTGACCACGCAATTATCAGAGACTTATTGATCGAGTTGGGTGAGCCGATCATGAGTTCAAGTTTGATAATGCCTAATGCAACAACTGCGTTGGGAGACCCAGAGATGATTCGCGAAAAACTAGAGCATGACGTAGATTTAGTGATTGATGGCGGCACCGTAGGCAATCAACCATCCACGGTTATCGACTGGCATCAAGAAACACTTGAAATAGTCAGAGTTGGAGCAGGCGATGTTACTTTTTTGCAAGATTAAGCAACACTCGCTAGAGTTAATTGACGTTAGCTTGTAGACTAATACGACCAAAAATTAACCAGCATAATCAGCAATTCATTGTCTGTATTAACCGTCAAGCTGGCTTAAGTGCAAATAAAAAAAGATGATAAATAAGTCAGGACAACCACGGCGTGTGGTCTCAGGAATGCGACCCACAGGCCGTTTGCACCTTGGACATTACCATGGTGTATTAAAAAATTGGTTGGAACTCCAACATGAGTTCGATTGCTACTTTTTTGTGGCTGATTGGCATGCACTTACCACTCATTATGAAGAAGACACTTCCTCTATCAGCGATAGCGTCTGGGAGATGGTAATAGATTGGCTTGCGGTTGGGGTAGACCCAAGTCGTTCTACCATGTTTATTCAGTCCAGAGTGCCTGAACACGCCGAACTAAATCTATTACTTTCAATGATCACCCCATTGGGTTGGTTAGAGCGTGTTCCATCGTATAAGGATCAACAAAGCAAGTTGAAAGAACGAGACCTTGCTACTCATGGTTTTCTTGGCTATCCAGTATTACAGGCAGCCGATATATTGCTGTATCACGCCTTGCAAGTGCCAGTTGGTGAAGATCAGGTCCCGCACATCGAACTAACTCGTGAGATAGCCCGAAGGTTTAATTATCTTTACGGTAGAGAACCAGGGTTTGAAGAGAAGGCCGAGGGCGCTATTCCCAAATTGGGTAAGAAAGGGGCCAAACTGTACAGAAGTCTGCGCAACGCTTACACCGAACGTGGCGATCATGAAGCTCTAGCAAAGGCACAGGCATTACTTGATGCTAATCAAAACCTAAGCAATGCCGAAAGTGAACGATTGTTTGGTTACTTAGAGGGCGGCGGACGAGTTATTTTGACTGAGCCAGAAGCGATTTTGACCGAAGCATCGAAATTGCCAGGACTAGATGGCGAAAAAATGTCTAAATCGTACCGTAATACCATTGCGCTGCGCGATGACCCTGCACGGGTTGAAAAAGAAGTTAGGGCAATGCCGACCGACCCTGCTCGAGTTCGCCGAAATGATCCTGGAGATCCAAACCGTTGCCCAGTTTGGGAATTCCATCATGTCTACTCAAGTGAAGATACTAAATCCTGGGTAGAGAATGGTTGTAGAACCGCGAGCATCGGTTGTGTTGATTGTAAGCAACCGTTGATTGATGCTCTACTTAAAGAACAAGCCGAAATCAAAGAGCGTGCGCAACCTTATGTAGAAGACCCAACCTTGGTAAGAAATATTATTGCCGACGGTTGTGAGAAAGCGCGTGAGACGGCGGATGAAACTATGGAGCAGGTGCGATCTGCTATGAATCTGGATTATTATTAGTTAGTAAAGGAAGCTCTCATCAAGTATAAAGTAAGCGAGAACCAAATAGACGACACGTCATTCCTATGAGCGATCCAAAAGAACCAATTGATACAGAGCAGCCCGAATCGGCTGAGTCTAAGATTATCGCAGACCTTAAGTCTGATGCTGAAAAGCAAGTCACAAAAGCAGAGCCAAAAGCGCTTTATGAGGACTCCTTGCGCGCAGTAGTCATGGGCGAAGTAATGAAGGAGTGGCCGCAAGACTTATTTATACCACCAGATGCCTTAGAGGTGGTGCTGGAAAGTTTTGAAGGTCCCTTGGACTTATTACTGTATCTAATTCGCAAGCAAAATCTGGACATCCTGAATATTCCGGTGGCCGACATAACCCGACAATACATGGGCTATGTAGAAATTATGCGTGCTGCAAATCTTGATCTTGCAGCAGAGTACTTGGTTATGGCAGCCTTATTGGGCGAGATTAAATCCCGCATGTTGCTACCAAAGCCTAAGAAAGAAGAAGAAGACGGTGAGGACCCAAGGGCTGTTTTAGTTCGACGCCTACAAGAATATGAGCGATTCTCGCAGGCCGCACATAATTTAGATGATAGGCCGCGTTTAGAAAGAGATATTTTTAAGGCGGATGTGCCATTTGAAGACCCGCATCCGCCTGAAGTCAAAGCGCAGGTGAATCTACAGCAACTGGTGCGTGCTTACCAAAATGTGGTGGAACGAGCCGAAGCAAACATGCATATGCTGGTGTCGCGAGACATGCTGTCTATGCGTGAACGTATGACTAATATCCTGCAAAAACTTCAAACCAGTGACTATGTCAGGTTTGAAGAACTTTTCACCGAAACTGAAGGCCGCCTAGGCGTGGTGGTGACCTTTATCGCACTACTAGAGCTATTTAGAGACGACATGTTAGTGGTGATACAAAACGAACCCTTTGCACCGATTCATATCAAGCGTGCGGCATAAGCCACGCTGGATACGAACTGGGGATGAAACAAGGAAAATTTGAGATGGCCAAGCAAGAAAATAAAAAGCAAGAAGAAAGTAAAGATTATGACAATGTAGATAGCGAGCTACAAAACATTGTTGAAGCAGCCTTATATGCGGCTAAGGAACCATTGGGTGTCAGGAAAATAATGTCGATGTTTCCAGACGATGCTCAACCGAGCAAAGTGGATATTCAAAATGTGATACTACGTCTTGAAGAAATGTGTGAACATCGCGGCGTTGAACTAAGACGCATTGGCAAAGGGTGGCGCTTTCAAACAAAAGAAAAATATTCAACTTGGTTGCGTAAATTAGGCGCACAAAAACCACCAAGGTATTCACGCGCACTATTAGAAACCTTGTCGATTATTGCCTATCGGCAGCCAGTAACACGCGGCGACATTGAAGAAATTCGCGGTGTAGGTGTGAGTAGTGAAACCATTCGGACCTTGGAAGAACGTGAATGGGTAGCCGCAATCGGGCATCGAGATGTACCCGGGCGTCCGACCTTGTTTGGTACCACTCAAGCTTTTCTAGAATACTTTAATATGAGCAGTCTTAGAGAGCTTCCTGAGTTAATGGATCGCCGTCAATTAGGTGAAATAGCCAAAGAAATGAACCTGACATTGCCGATGGATGGGGTGCAGGGTGAGGCAGAGGCCGCCGCTGAACAGGGGCGCTTGTCTGACTTAGCTGAAGAAGAAGAGAAATCGAATGTTGATTCCGATGCAGAGTCAGCTAAAATTATTGAGCTCCACCCTGAGATTGAGCAGCAAGAAAATGATGACTCGCAAACAGAAGATTCACAAGCTGAAGTTTCACAAGAAGCCAAGCCAGCAGAGCAAGAACCGGTAGCAGAAAGCCCGCAGCAAAGCGATGAATCATCAGATCAAGTGACCAAAGAACCGCCCACTGATGAATGATAAATTGCAGAAGCTGCTAGCGCATGCAGGGCTGGGGTCTCGTAGAGAAATTGAAACCTGGATCTCAGATGGGCGGATTACGGTAAACGGTAAGCGCGCCAAGCTTGGTGATCGCGCTGCAAGCGATGATCGTATTTTAGTTGATGGTAAGCTGATGTACCTCAATAAACGCACTGATCAGGCACTAAAAGCGCTGTTGTATCACAAGCCTGAAGGCGAGATATGTACCCGCAAAGACCCTAAAGGCCGACCAACAATTTATGATAACTTGCCTGCCATACCCGGTGGGCGATGGGTGTCAGTTGGACGTTTAGACTTAAACACCAGTGGCTTGATATTGCTAACCAATAATGGTGATTTAGCTAATAAGCTCATGCATCCGTCGTCTGAAGTTGAACGGGAGTATTTAGTAAGAATACGCGGCAAAGCGAGCGATAAAACCATTGAAACCCTAACTCGTGACGGTGTTCAGATTGACGGCAAGACCGCAAAGTTCGAAAGCGTAGTCGTCGCAGATTTAGCGCAAGAAGGCACCAACCATTGGTATCGAGTGGTAATTAAAGAAGGTCGATATCGAGAAGTTAGGCGAATCTGGGATGAGGTTGGGCATACCGTTAGTCGATTAAAACGAATTCGTTATGGAACGGTAAAGCTCACCCGAGACTTAAAACGCGGCCAGGTTGCCAAAATGGCACCCAAGCAATTAGAAAAGCTGGTTGTATCAGCATGCTTGCAAGATGATTTTCGCGGGCAATTGTATTCAAGTGATCACAAGGGAGCCAAGCCTGCTACTCGACGCCCTAGTTCTGGTAGCACCTCGCGCAATGATGCTAGGAGTTCAAACAGCTCTAGGAGTTCAGAGAAGAGCAGCGAGAGAGATGGAGCTAGAGGGAAACCTAGAGCTGGCGGAAAAGCTCGTGCTAGCGTAAAATCGAGAGCTCCAAGCAAAACTACACGCACTACACCATCCAATAGCCCCTCTAGAAAGCCGGCTCGAAAATCAACTGGTTCTGCAAGAAAGGCGAAGCCGTAGTTAATCCTTGTTCGCCATGAAGATCTCGATTATCACCGTTGTCTACAATGCACACACAACTATATCAGACACACTAAGATCAGTTAGACAGCAAGATTATTTCGATGTTGAGCATATCTTGGTTGATGGTAATTCGAACGATGGAACACAAGCAATAATACAAAGCCAAATGCAGCATATAGCGCACTATGTGTCTGAACCCGATGAAGGAATTTACCATGCCATGAATAAAGGCATAGCCATGGCTACCGGTGATGTTATCGGAATCTTAAACGCGGATGACGTATATCAAGACACTGGTATATTAAGTCAAGTGGCTGAAGTATTAGCGAATAAGGATATAGATGCCTGTTATGCAGATTTGGTCTACGTAAAAAGCGATGATTTAACTAAAGTAGTGCGACATTGGCGATCACAAAATCACTATCCAGCACTCAGTTTTCGTGGCTGGATGCCAGCTCATCCTACTCTGTTTTTACGGCGCAAGGTCTACCAGCAGACAGGTGGCTTTGACACGCAGTTAAAGTACCAGGCAGATCTAGAGTTTTGTGCTCGTGTGTTTGAAGTTCACAAAATCAAAAGTGTTTACATTCCCAAGCTCTGGGTAAGAATGCGCTTGGGCGGTGCCACTAATAACAGCCTGCTTAATATGTTTAAAGGTAACTTGGAGTCTTACCTTGCACTTAGAAAGCTGGGTTTGAAACGCAACGTTTTCAGTTATTTTGCAATTAAGTTCGCTAGCCGATTGAAGCAGTACTTTCACAAGGGAATCACAAGCTGAGCTGATCACCATGGTGCGAATGTTCGGCACTCAATAGCTTCAAATAAGCCGCGACAATTGACTGTGGCATGGGCAGTGATTGCTGGTCTTCTCCCGGATGAGATCGACGACGTAGGCTAGTGCGTATAGCCCCGGGGTCAAGCGAGTTGACCTTAATGTTTGAAGTTCTCCAATTTCTTCCGCCCATGCTTTCATGGGTGCTTTGAACTCAGAAGTATATTATCTAGTCGTCCCTGAAGAATACATAAGTTACTGATATTGCGGAATTAAAATCCAAATTCAGGTAAAATAGTTTGCAAGCTAATTGATCTTTCGAATCATTTCATTGCAAACATGAAGCCACAAAAGCCTGATAATACAGCCGATTTATTCCGTTCCCAGTTATTCCAGATGTTAAACATGTCGCATCCGTTAATTCGCCTGTCTGAGTGTATGAACTGGGACGCTTTTGAAACCGAGATAGACGTTATTTATCACGATGGTGCCGGTCAGCCACCATTACCCACGGGGCTATTGGTCGGCTTGCACTACCTCAAATACACCTTTAATGAGAGTGACGAAAGCGTCGTTGAGCGCTGGGTAGAAAACCCCTATTGGCAATATTTTTGCGGTTTCGAGTACTTACAGCATGGACTACCATTGCATCCGACGAATTTAACGCGTTGGCGAAACCGGGTCGGTGACAAACTCGAAACCTTATTGACACAGACAATTGAACTAGCACTGCAAACTAAAGCGATGAGCGTGCGTGAGCTCGATCACGTGAATGTGGATACAACGGTGCAGGAGAAGGCCGTTGCCTTCCCAACGGATACGAGGCTGTACAACAGGATGCGCGAACGGTTAGTAGTAGCGGCCGAGGGACGAGACATCAAATTGCGCCAAAGCTATCGTAAAGTAGGTAAGAAAGCCTTGATTATGCAAGGTCGTTACTCACATGCTCGGCAGATGAAGCGTGCGGCGCGGCAGACACGTAAGCTAAAGACTTATCTTGGTCGAGTGGTGCGTGATATAGATCGTAAGGCGACG
>Ga0316189_10001232_pt1 | contig 25441 bp, 25 predicted proteins | sample LowCovwburrow_MG_FD_204930 | JGI IMG/M metagenome (GOLD analysis project Ga0316189, IMG submission 204930) | Coastal sediment microbial communities from Maine, United States - Lowes Cove worm burrow | ecosystem: Environmental > Aquatic > Marine > Coastal > Sediment | place: USA: Maine... | reverse complement strand
TAGATGCTGCAGAGGATGCGATATTGGTATATGACGCGAAAACCCTAAAATTTACATACGCAAATGAAGGAGCCGCTACTCAATTGGGTTATAGCCGCGAAGAATTTTTGGCTATGTCTGCCGACTCTATCATTTACTCTGCAGGTAGAGCCTCGTTCCCTCAGAGAGTCAAAGAAACTATTTCCGCGAATGACAAAACTCTTCATTACACCGATATTCACCAATCAAAGAATGGCAAGAAGTTCCCTGTAGAATTGTCAGTTCGCTATGTGTCTGGTGTTAGCAGACCCTATATCGTATCAGTAGGCAGGGACATTTCTGAGCGCATGGCTGCGACAGAGTCAATGAATGCCAAATCCTTGGAATTAGCAAAACTGAACCAAGAGTTAGAACTAGAAAGGAACAATCTAGAGAAGCAGGTTGAAGAGCGAACCCAAGAGATGGAGTCAGCGAAGGAGCGTGCAGAGAAAGCGAATACCATGAAGTCATCTTTCCTTGCGTCTATGAGTCACGAGATTCGGACCCCAATGAACGGTGTTATAGGTATGATCGAGTTGCTGTTACTTTCTGACCTCGATAAAAATCAATTGCAGCGAGTTAATACACTTCAGGAGTCTTCTCAGAGCCTTCTAACGATCATTGATGAGATATTGGATTTTTCTAAGATTGAGGCAGGCAAGATTGAGTTGATAAGTGAACAGGTGGATCTGGTTCACACTATAGATTCAGTGCATAGCTCCTTGCTCGCCATTGCGGGAAACAAGAATGTCGAATTGACATGTTACCGAGACCCAAGCTTGCCGTCGGTGATCACTTCAGATGCATTAAGGTTGCGACAGATTATTACCAATCTAGTGGGCAACTCCATTAAATTTTCAAGCGGAGATGAGAGGCAAGGGAAAGTCAGTTTGCGCTTCGAATATGGAGTTGATAATTGCATGCGATTGATTGTTGAAGATAACGGCATAGGTATAGCTCGAGAGTCATTGCAAGCCATATTCGAACCTTTCAAGCAAGAAAACGCTTCGACAGTTCACCATTTTGGTGGGACGGGCCTTGGTCTCCCGATTACCAAGGTATTGGTTGAAAAAATGCAAGGAAGTTTGAGCGTCGAGAGCGAGCTGAATGTATGTACCAGATTTACCGCGGTTCTACCGATAGTAACAGAGAATGAAAATTGGCAGCCGGAATTCGGAAAGTCACTAGATGGTAGCACTTGCAGTTTCTATTGCGAAGATTTAGAACAAAGTAAAGATTGGTTAGAGTTTCTTGAGTTTTCTGGGGCTAATGTGTACAAGGTTCAAAAACCTGAAGACTTACTGAATTCTAGCGAGCCTTCCTCGAATGATTCCGCACCTGATTTGGCGATTTTCATTGGTGAGAAATTTGATAGCAGTTATTTTCAAACACTCATCAAAGATAGTGTAGTTAGCGGTAAATTCAAATTAGTCGCAGTAACTACGCTAGAGTTCGAAAATATATTGATTGTTGATGACAATATTGTAGTAGTGAACAATCAATCTAACAGAAACTCAACCTTTGGAGAGGTTCTATCGTTACTTTCAGATGAGGTGTCTGAGCAAGGGAAAGACCCTGTTGAAAGCAGTGTAGAAGATCCGAAAACTATGGATGGTCAGCCCCTGTTAGGAGCGGAAATACAGGTACTGGTCGCCGAGGATAATGAAATCAATCAGAGCGTAATAAGCAATCAGCTTGAGGCAATTGGATACACTTATGAGATTGCCAATGACGGTAAGGAAGCATTGGAGATGTGGCGTAATAATAGCTACACGATGATACTGACAGATCTACATATGCCGGAGATGGATGGCTATACATTAGGCACTACTATTCGTGAGTTGGAACAGGAAGGAGAGAGGATACCTATCATTGCATATACCGCAAATGCGCTTAAGGGTGAACGAGATCGTTGCCTAGAATGTGGAATGGATGATTACCTAACTAAGCCGATAGCGTTGAAGGAGCTAAAATCTACAATGATTACTTGGGTGGATGGAAGATGTGAAGATAGCCGAAGACCGTCAGATGACGAACCGCCGAAAACAGCCGCGGGAGATCCCCAGACTTGTGATACGAAAGTTCTTGATGTTTCTATTCTAGAGGGCTTAGTAGGTGACGATGTTTCAGTTATAGAAAACCTGTTAACTAAGTATCAAGAGTCTGCACTGGAAGCGTCATCTGAGATGGCGCTGGCTGTTAAGAATGAAGATTGGAGTGGTATCGCTAATATCGCGCATCGGCTCAAATCTTCTTCGCGGTCAGTTGGTGCTAGTACATTAGGTGAAATCTGTGCTGATTTGGAATCTGCTGGAGGCCAGCAGAACGATGCGGCTATGCAAGTTGTTATGTCTGAATTTGACAAGGCATGTCGAGATGTCCAGGAAGCCTTATCTAGCAGACTTGCGCATGGGGCCATGCTCCCTGTCAAAACTAAGCAGAGCAATGCCATGTCTTTTAGCGGTAGCTAAGATCTAGTACTCATCAATATTTACAGAAACATAGATTGAGGAAATTCAAGTTGTATAGTTGTGAGAGCAGGCTGGAATCCATATTCAATGCGTTGACTGATGGCTTGATCGTCTTCAATAACGAAGGAGTTATCGAGGATTTTAACCCAGCGGCGGAAATTCTCTTCGGTTACAAGAAAGAAGAGGCTGTGGGGGAAAATGTTAGTCTGTTGTTGCCCTCTTTGCCCCATGGCAGTGATCACCAGAAATTCCTGCTCGATTGTGAAGGTAAGAATCTGGATGGGGAGAGAGAGATAGTTTGCTGTCGTCAGAACAATTCTACTTTTCATGCCTGTCTTTCCATTTCCAGATTCGCAGATGGGGAGGATGATTCTTTCATCTGCACAGTTCATAATATTTCCGAACGTATCGCTATGGAAGAAGAATTGAAGGCCACGGTTCTTCGTGCGGATAAGGCATCAGAAGCAAAGTCAGAATTCCTGGCCAATATGAGTCATGAAATTCGCACGCCATTGAACGGTGTTATGGGAATGCTAGAGCTCCTAAAAGATACACCGCTGAATTCTCGACAAAAAAACTTTGTAACAACTGCTTATGACTCTGCTGGTTTGCTGCTAAGCGTAATTAGCTCAATTCTTGATTTTTCCAAGTTGAATTCTGGTTCATTAGATGTTGAAAATAAAGCATTCGATATCCGGGGAATATTTGATGACAGTATCAATAAGTCATCCGTTGATATTGCAGGCAAGGGTCTACGGCTCAATCTTGAGATTTCACCCGAACTGCCAAATTTGTTGCATGGTGATCCAGTTCATTTGCAACAAGTAGTTCACAACCTCATCTCGAACTCTGTCAAATTCACTGAAGAAGGTGAAATTTCTCTTCGAGTAAGTCAATCTGACAGAAATAGTACAAGTGCCAAAATTCATGTGGAAGTTGAAGATACAGGAATCGGTATTGCAGAATCAAAATTAGATAGTTTGTTCGAACCATTTACTCAAGAGGATAATTCTTCCACTCGTAAGTATGGAGGCTCTGGGCTAGGCTTAACGGTAGCCAGGCGCCTGATTGAGTTAATGGGTGGTGAAATAGGGGTTAAGAGCAAGGAGGATCAGGGTACGACCTTCTGGTTCTCCCTATGGTTCGATCTCGATGATTCGGACCTACAGGAAGATTCGCAAGCATTAGGAGGCCGGAATCTCTCCGAGCAGCATAAGGAAATATCAAAGTCAGGGGATAGAGCTCGATTCCAGAACAAGAGCATTCTGATCGTTGATGATATAAGTACAAACCTAAAAGTGGGTCAAGAAATGTTAAGGAAATTTGGTCTAACCGCGGACCTAGCAACCAATGGTCGCGAAGCGCTTTCAGCAATGAAGAGCAAGGACTATGATCTGGTGCTAATGGATTGCCAGATGCCGGTGATGGATGGATTTGCCGCCGCGCAAGAAGTTAGAAAACTGGAGAAATTGTCCGAACAGGCAACACATGTTCCTATAATTGCCGTTACTGCACACGCCTTGGAAGGGGATAGAGAGGCGTCTTTGCAGGCTGGGATGGACGACTATCTGGCGAAACCGCTAGCCATCGCTGAGCTAGAAACATTGTTGAATCGCTGGTTATAGAATATCTTCTGCTCTTCAGGTATGTCCCGGAAGTTGTGAGCTGATTGCGGGTAATGCTGTCTTGAATCACTCGTTCAATCCGACAACTGAGCGGCTATTTCCGAAAGTTTGGGCTGTAAGCCCCCGAGTAGGCAATAGTTCAGTTACTAACATTTTCTTGTAAGAGAAGCCTCCTTGAATTCAACTGCGGTAGGTTCTTACCATAGCACACTGTTCCGATAATACTTCGTAGCTAAGTAGCATTTTACGTTTCTGCGAAATTACTTCAGAGCCAAATTAAGGATAAGGCAACTTCAGAATTGTCATAGCCCAATTAGAGTGTCTACCTCCCTCAGATTCTCAAACCTCAATTGAGGGCGCAATGATGAAGACAGGGTCAGTGTCTCTATCACTTGCACGATAATAACTAGGCAGGAATACAATTCAGCTCTTATTCGACGGCTGTGGTGTCCAACAGTTGAGATATTGTGTTCTGAATTTCTTTTACTCTTATTGGCTTGGTCATATAGGCTTCGAACCCATAAGACATTGCGGTATCAATGGCATGTGGGGTAACGTCGGCCGACATTGCTATTACAGGAATGTTCTTGGTTTCGGGCATGCATTTGAGTTCTTGGACTGCTTCGATGCCATTCATTCCTGGCAAATTTATATCCAGTACTATGATATCTGGCTGATGAGTCCGTGCCAGATCAACTCCAAGCTCCGCATTGTGTGCGGACAGCATTTTAATTCTAACTGAGGGGATATTCGTGAGAACCTGTGTCAGCAAGTTCTGATTATCTGGGTCATCCTCAATGTACAAAATAGTTTTAACATTGCTGATCCCAAACTTTCCATCCTGTTCTACCGTCCTATTTCGTGAGATATATTTGGATTCTTTCAGATCCTGTCCAGCACTTAAGGGCAATTCGATCCAAAATGTACTGCCTATACCCACCTCGCTTTCATAGCCGATATTCCCTTCGAGGAGTTCGACAATTCGTTTCGCTATGCTGAGCCCAACACCAGTTCCTTCAATAGGCCCTGTTTCTCTGCCGAGCCTATCAAAGGGAGTGAACAGCTTGTTTCCCTGTTCTGCCGAGATTCCAGTTCCTGTGTCCGCAATGCTAATCCTCAACATATTGTCAGTGACTATATTGCAGCTGATCGTAACAGTACCGCCTTCCTTATTGAATTTGATGGCGTTGCTGAGAAGATTTAGCAGTAACTGCTTAACACGCACAATGTCGGCCCATAGTATGGGTAGAGCATGTCCACGGTCACGCTGGTCCACTAGAGTGATGTTCTTCTCGTCGGCTCTAAACTCTATTTGATTTAAACAATCATCCAGTATGGAATCAGTTTCCACATCCTCGATTTTAAGCGACATGCGACCTTCTTGAATCGTATTCAATTCAAGCACGTCGGTTATTAGATTCAGTAGGTGCTCTCCGCTTGAGAGTATATTCTGTACATGGCGAATCTGTTTCTCATCCAAGTTCTCTTCACTAATTTCCAATAATTGCGCAAAGCCGAGAATACAATTCAGAGGTGTGCGAAGTTCGTGGCTCATGGATTCCAGAAACTGCGATTTTGCTAAGCTTGCCTTTTCCGCCTCTTCTTTTGCCAAATGTAGCTCTTCTTGAGTTCTCGCTGCGATTCTCTTTGCCTTAATCTGCTTGGTAATGTCAGTCACTGTGCCGCGGTAGCCTTTGAAAATCTGTTCGGAATCAAAAACCGGAATTCCACTCATGCTGATATATCTGGGTTCTTGAGTTGCGTGTTCAAGCTTAAACTGAAAATTTCTGAATGGTAGATGCTCAGCCAGAGAGTGCAGATATGCTTGCCACTGTTCGGCAGTGTATACGCCTTTGGAGATTCCTGAGTAGGTTAGACTTGTGAAGGAATCAGCGCTAGGCCCAGCTAGATCGGTAAATGTCTGATTGAAGAGGACGAATTCCAAGGTTGAATCTGTTTCCCAGAAGCCATCGGTGGAGGAAGTGGCGATATCATGCAATCGCTCTTCATTGAGTTTTTGTCTGGCCTCTATCTTTCTGAGGTGATCAATTTCACATTGAAGTTGTTGGGTTCGCTCGGCAACTTTTTGTTCCAGTGTCGATGTCTCGGTTGTTGGTCTGGCTCCCCTGTTAAAAATAGAAGCAATATAGACTGGCGAATCTTGGTATGTGCCCTGTTGCAGGCGAATTTCAGTCGGATATCTGCTTGCGTTTTTATCCTGCAACTCAGTCTCAAACGTAACACTGGCAGAATTGTCTGTAGTCTCAGATAGGGGTGAGACTAGATCTCGAAAGCTCGTCATTGTGAAGCCTGGGCTGATATCTAAGGCCGACATTTGTTTGAGTTCTTCGATCGTGTACCCGAGTCTGTTCAGTGCTGACGAATTCGCATACAATATTTTCAGGCTTTCGCTGCTGTAAATATGAATTTCACTTAGAGACTGATCTAGGATGCGACATAGTGAGTCTTGATGGGTGGTCACGAGTTGGTACCCCTGAGAGCTGATTGAGTATCTGGAGTGCTTGGAGCGAGAACATTGTATTTATTGCATGGGAGCGTAGAACAAGTTCTTGTCTTGCTTAACAATAGATTTTTCGCGCTAAGCCTTGCTTTAATTATTGCTATACATTTTTTCGGTGTAGGAATCTTCATTTGGTATTTTCAGCCTCTTTTTCTAGTTCCCATAGGTATCCAAACAGTGTTGCTATAGCTATGAAGAGGGGGTCAGGAATATTCTCTCCTAAGGGAATTTGGCTTAGCTCTTTGCTTAGTTCTAGATCTTTCAGCACTGGTATATCGTGCTCGTCTGCAAGACGAGCTATATGCCTTCCTATATCTCCATGCCCTTTTGCAAGCAGCTTGGTATCCTGTACCGAATTACACTGAAGGGCCGATGCAAAAAATTCTTTTTGCTCTCCACTACTCATTGATACTAGCCTCGCTTAGCAGTGTGCTTTCCAGGGCGCCGAGTGTAAGCCCGCTATCGTGAAATTTGTCATTCAACAGCTTCTTTTGACTGGCTAAATTCCTTACTGTCTGCGGCTGTGCAGATTGAAGGGATACGAATACGGTATTCCTGACTAGGCTTAGCTTGGCGCCGATTAGGCCATGATGTTGCAGCTTGATTGAAAACTCTGCCCCCCAATTACTGCTTTCCTGAGAAGATGGTGATGCCCTATTTTCCTGATAGATCGAGAGTGAAATCGGCACGGGTCCCGCTGTGGACGTAGCTGGAAGTTCGAAGAACCAACGCTGCTGTTCGCTAGAGTTTTCCTCAAGAGTGGTCTTTTGCTGATGAGTAATTCGCCCAAGAGCAGACTCGACCCTTAGCAGCACTTCTAGCTTCACACTTTCAGAGCGCCTAGAGTCAAGTGGCATTCTGTAGGCCTCTGGAACCGAGTTGCTTAATCCGCTTTGCCCTTTAGATTGCCCCATTTCGCTGAATCCATGCAGTATCTGTAACAAGATTCCCTTCAGATCCGTGTTCAGCATCGATTTGCTCGCTGATCCGAGGAGTTTGCTTTCCAAAAAAACACCAGAATTCTCTAGTACAGATTTCAACTTCGCTGGAGTCCCTAGCTCCCCCAGCTTACTTAAACTCTTTTTCAAATTGTCCAATTGAGGAAGTACGGACCCCGGTAGAGCCTTAATAGCGTCCGGAGATAGTGAATTTAAGTAGAGCAGGATGTGGGACAGACTAGATTGCGCTATAGCGTTTTTGCTCGTGAGCATATGAGCCGGCAGCACGAGAGCAGGTGGTGTCTGGGCTTCAGCCGGTTTTACTGCGTCGACCAGTAACGGCAGTCTTAGTTGTGGATACCCTGATTCTACTTTCAACATGCGCAAATCTTCCGGATCTCGGACAGCAAGCTGCCTGTGTGAGCTTATCGGTATCAATTACGACAGCTGCGAAGAATTACTTGAGTTATGGAAGACATTTATTAGATGGCACAGATATTGCTGAATAGCTTATCAATGAAGAAGTATTTAGTGAGTATTTATGCTGGCTCTCAAGAGATTACTACCCTGCAGCGTAGGTTCGCTAAAAATAGAGGCGCAGTGTCAAGAAAGTTCAGTATAGAAATATGACGCAGTCAAACTATTGACTGCATAGATTCGTAACTCAGGTTTTTGGGTACTAGATAGACAAATGAAGCCACGTAAAAAAAATGCAGTGAAAACTGGCCCGGAAAAGGCTGCTCAGCTCCTAATGGTAATGGGAGAGGAAGGAGCCGCTGGTGTTCTGAAGCAACTTAGCGCCGAAGAGGTCCAGAAGATCGGGCTTGAGATGACGGCGATGGGTGAGATGAGCACCGAAGAAGTTAACTCAATCTTGAGCAATTTTCTGGACGAGTGCGAGACCGATGGATCGATCAATATTGTCGCTGACGAATATACCAGATCAGTTCTCATTCATGCGCTGGGGGAAGAAGCGGCAGAAGGCGTTCTAGAGAAAATTTTACTGGGTGGAAATACCAGGGGATTGGACTCTCTAAAGTGGATGGAGCCTCAGCTGGTAGCGGGAATTATTCAGAACGAACATCCCCAGATACAGGCGATAGTAGTGTCTTATCTGGGCGCTGAGCTGTCGGGGGAAGTGCTGACCTATATGCCAGAGAGCGCTGTAGTGGAATTGATAATAAGAATGGCAGAGATGGAATCTGTGGATCCCAAGGCGTTACAGGAGTTGAACTATTCCCTCGAGAAGCAAGTTGAGGGTGTGGTGAGCAAGCAGAGCTCGGCAATGGGTGGAGTTAAAAATGTAGCTAACATGCTGAATTCATTAGATAAAACATTTGAGAACAGCCTTATGGAAAGAATTTCCGACATCAGTGAAGAAACCGCGACAAGAATTCAAGAGCAGATGTTTGTATTCGATGACTTGAAGTCCATTCCTGACAAGGATTTCCAATTGGTGCTTCGTGAGGTGGCTACGGACAAGCTTGCTTTGGCACTGAAGGGGGCAGACGAAGAGGTCTCGGACAAGGTAATCAGGAATATGTCCAAACGGGCTGCTGAAATATTCCAGGAAGATATGGAGAGCCTAGGACCGGTGAAAGTAAGCGATGTTGAATCGGCGCAGAAGGAAATTCTTACTGTCACCAAGGCGATGGCGGACTCTGGGCAAATTGAGCTAAGTGAAGATAGTTCGGCGATGATTGGATAAATGTATGAGCGATTTACTTTCACAGAATGAAATTGATGCTTTGCTACATGGAGCGGGCGACCCTCAGCCGGACAAGCAGCAGGTTAACACTGATGACTATGAGCTTTATGACCTCACCAGTGGTATGCACCGGGTGCAGGGCTGGGTTAACGATGTCAAGATTGTTGATGAGCGTATTCAGTCAAATCTCAGCTCAAGATTGCTGGGCCTCCTTCACAAGAGCGTCGAAGTTAAACGGCAAGACGTCCAAATCTTGAAATATGGTGAATATGTAAAGTCACTCTACGTGCCCACCAGCATCAACACATTCTCACTCACAGGCATGGTGGGCTACTCGGCGATTGTTCTGGACGCAAAGCTTGTTTTCGCTCTGGTCAACGTGTTCTTTGGAGGCGGCTCTCGCCCCATCCAGATCGAAGGTAGAGAATTTACCCATACAGAACAACGGGTAATCAAACTGATACTGCGGACGATTATCGACGCGGTCAAGAGCAGCTGGAAAGAGATTTCGGATATTGAATTCGTGCCTGTTGAAAACGAAATGAACCCTGCTCACCTTTCCGCCTATTCAGACACCGATGTACTAATGATTAGGCCCTTTAAAGTTGAATTTGGCGGTGGCGGAGGTGAAGTGCAGCTACTAATGCCGGGCACAGTGGTGGACTCTATCTTTAGAAACAGGAAGTCGAAAAAGACGGCTGACAGCATGTCGACAAAAGAGGTGATGAAGGCAAGGGCCGCTAACTCCACCACTAATGTAACCGGGGAGCTCAGTGGAGCGAAATTGACCATCGGTGAAATTTTCAAACTGTCTAAGGGAGACATTATCTCAGTTGATTCTCCGGAAGAAGTGGATGTGAAGGTTAATGGCGTAGCCAAATTTAAGGCAAGGATGGGTGAGGTTAATGGGAATGTGGGACTTAAGATTCTCAATTAAGTTAAGAGTTCAATTCATCATCGAATTTATATAAAGGAAACGGGTAATGGCTATCAACGAAGACGATCAACGGGAAAAGAAATTTGGCTCAGAAACAGTCAACGATCTTGTTGGAGAACCTCAAGTAGGCAGTGACTCAGTACTGCCGATGTCTTTGAACTCTCTTGATCATGTCGTGCAGTCTAAGGCTGTCGCTCCGCGAAGAATCGGCGCAGCACTTCCCTTTGAAATGATGTTGGATGTGCCAATAACGCTAGTGTTCGAAGTTGGGAGAACGGACATAACAATAAAGCAATTGATGGAGTTATGCGAAGGTTCTTACATCGAATTACGGCACATTTCTGTCGATTCAATAGATGTTCGGATAAACGAGAACATAATTGCCGAAGGCGAAACTATTGCCTTGCAGCAGAGATACGGTGTTCGCTTTGGTGAGGTAGCGATGCTGTCAAATTCAGAATCAAGTACCGAGAGCGCATCATAATGAGTAACTGTCGGCGAATTCGCACATTGTCTTTTTCTGTATCTATATGGCTTGGACTAGCTAGTTCCATAGTTCTGTTTTTCACACCGATTGTCGAAGCGGCAGAAGCCGATATCGAGTCTACAGGCGAAGGCATCGCCAATATAGGGGTTGCAGGAGGGTTGAATGCGGGCAGTTTGATACAGGTCTTCGTGGCTTTGATTCTTGTAGTGCTAGCAATTTTCGCTCTGTCGGTTTTGCTTAAGAAATTCAATGTTTTTTCAAGCGGGTCATCAGATTTGATAAAAGTCGTTGCCGGACTATCACTTAGCAATAGGGATCGGCTATTGCTTATCCAGCTTGGAGAAGAGCAGATATTGCTAAGTGCCAGCCCTGGGAGTATCAAGAAACTACATCATTTGGCTACACCGTTAACAGTTGACAGCAATGGGAGTCAGCAGAATGCGGTCGCCAATTCTTTTTCTAGAATTTTTGGTATAGAAAATTCAAAGCGGTCATCATCATGAATTTTTTCCGAATCTTCTTATTGCTACTTGTTTTTCTTATTCCAGAGGCGGCATATTCCGCCTCGTCGGATCTAGTCCTAGTTAACTCTACTTCTGGTCCTGACGGTCAGGCCAGCTATAGCATAAGCTTACAGATACTGTTGTTGATGACAGTGCTGACAATGTTGCCCGCAGCGCTCATGTCGATGACTTCCTTTACTCGAATAGTAGTAGTTCTTGCGATACTCCGGCAAGCCCTGGGCATGATGCAAACACCGTCTAATCAGATCATTCTCTCACTCGCTCTTTTTACGACTCTATTTATCATGGCGCCGGTTTTTGAGAGTGCATATCAAAATGGAATTCAGCCCTATATGGATGAAAGCATTGGTTTTGATGATGCAGTAACTGAGACTGGAGGGCCTTTTCATCGATTCATGTCGGCACAAGCAAGGGAGTCTGATCTTGCTCTTTTCTCTGACATGGCGGGCTATGACGGCTTCGATTCTATTGACGATGTTCCCTTCAGAGTTTTGGTGCCTGCGTATATTACTAGTGAGCTTAAGACCGCATTTCAGATTGGATTTCTCATTTTCATCCCATTTCTAGTCATTGATCTGGTAGTCGCCAGCATTCTGATGTCTATGGGCATGATGATGCTGTCGCCGATGTTGATATCGTTGCCATTCAAGATAATGCTTTTTGTGATGGTGGATGGTTGGACTCTCGTGATGGGCACTTTGGCCTCTAGTTTCTATGTGCCTTAGCTGAGGAAGGAAGAGAAGAATCATGAATGAAGATATTGTTCTACAAATTGGAAGAGAAGCTCTCTATTTGATTGTCGTTCTAGCTGCTCCCTTGCTTCTGTCAGCTTTGCTTGTTGGACTAATGGTTGGTGTATTTCAAGCCGCGACGCAGATCCAGGAACAGACCCTGAGTTTTATACCTAAGTTAATAGCATTAGTTCTGGCACTAATCGTAATGGGGCCTTGGTTGCTTCAATCATGGGTTGGCTTTACACAATCGCTGTTTATGAGGATACCCAGTCTAATTGGGTAAGTGTTTGGAAATGGAATTAGAATTGGATGGAATTGTAAGTTGGGTTGGAGATTTCTTCTGGCCGTTTCTGCGCTTTGGCGCGCTATTTCTTGCATCTCCAATCTTTGGGGCCCGAACGGTACCCGTCAGAGTTCGTTTGATACTGGCAGTTGCGGTGACTCTAGTCATACAGCCTACATTGCCGTATCTGCCATCGATAGAGCCCTTAAGCACCGATGGTATGTTTGTAATATTTCAGCAGTTATCAATTGGTCTGCTCATTGGTTTGGTTATGCAGTTGATGTTCGCGACATTAGTCATGGCGGGTCAAGTAATTGCTACCACCATGGGTCTTGGTTTCGCTTCGGCGGTCGATCCTCAGAATGGTGTTCAAGTAACTATGCTCGGGCAATTCTACTTGATTTCCGCAACATTATTCTTCCTTGCTATCGATGGTCATCTGGTTTTATTGAGGGTGCTGGCTGATAGCTTTGTCGCGATACCAATAAGTACTAACCCAATTTCGATTGACATATTCTGGTCCATTGCATTATTTGCCGGGGAGATGTTCGTTGCAGCTGTCCGTATTGCTCTACCGACTATGATAGGTGTCTTGCTCGTAAACTTGGCATTCGGTGTTATGACCCGTGCGGCGCCACAGCTCAATATCTTTGCGGTAGGTTTTCCAACAACTATGCTCGCAGGTTTTGTGTTGATGTTTCTAAGTCTACCGGTTCTATCTCCACTGCTAACAGACCTTTTCTTCAATGGTTTTAGCTTTCTTCGATTAACTTTTAACTAGGTGGGTTTGGGTTTTGTCTGAGAACAGCGCACAGGAACGCACCGAAAGTGCAACACCTAAAAGAAGAGAGGACTCCCGGAAAAAGGGGCAGGTCCCGCGTTCGAAAGAGCTGGATACGCTTTCTTCGTTATTAGGCGCTGGCATTGGAATGTTATTGCTAGGTGAAAAAATTGTTGAAGATGTCAACTCATTGCTTACGGAGAGTCTAAAGTTTGGTCGCGAAGAAGCGTTCAGCCAATCGATAATTGGCGTTGAGATGCTCAGCGCTATTACCGAATTTGTATTTCTGCTTGCACCTCTTTTTGTGCTTCTCATAGCCGTGGTCTTTATAAGTCCAATTTCCTTGAGCGGTTGGGTGTTTAGCACATCAAATCTAGCGCCGAAACTGGAAAGGATTAGTCCGCTTAAGGGCATCACTCGAATATTTTCCACTAAATCTCTAATGGAATTACTCAAGGCGATTGGAAAATTTATGTTGGTCGCGAGTATTACTATCCTGGTGATCGGACAGAGCTTAGATCAGATATTTATGATGCCTCTATTACCCCTTAATGAGGCGATTAGAAATAGCGGCTCCCTTTTTATCTGGTGTTTTCTGGGTTTTAGTTCGGTATTGGTTTTGGTGGCTCTGGTAGATGTGCCTTTTCAGATATGGAATTTTGAACGCGAAATCAGAATGACCAAACAAGAAATAAAGGATGAGTCTAAGGAGACCGACGGCAAGCCTGAAGTTAAGAGCGCTATTAGAGAGAGACAGCAAGAATTCGCAAGACAACGAATGATGGCCGATGTTCCTACGGCTGATGTGGTTATCACCAATCCGACACACTATGCCGTGGCATTACGTTATGACCAGATGGGTAGTGGAGCACCGAAGGTCGTTGCAAAGGGTAGAGATTTTGTGGCGGCCAGAATAAGAGAAACTGCTATGAAGAATAATGTAACGCTTTTTGCAGCTCCGCCGCTGGCCAGAGCTCTCTATGCGTCGACGGACATAGGTCAGGAAATACCAGGGAATTTGTTCCTAGCAGTAGCCCAGGTGCTTGCCTATGTATTCCAGCTTAGGAAAGGTGGAGGCTCGAAGAAGGCCCGACCAACACCGCCAAAGAAGCTGCCAATCCCAGATGAATACTCATCTATTATTGAATCTGGAGGTAATGACTGATGTCAACAGTGTTGAGCAATACTCCTCAGCCCGCATTATTGGGTGTTAGTGTACGACTAGTGGGATTGGGTGCTCCGGTTCTCATTGTCTTGCTACTTGCGATGACAATTTTGCCCTTGCCCCCCTTCGTCTTGGACTTTTTGTTTACATTCAATATAGCTCTCTCGCTCATTGTTTTACTGGTTGCGATATACATAGGCAGGCCTCTGGAGTTCGGAGTATTTCCCAGTGTTTTACTGGTAGCAACCTTGTTGCGCCTAGCATTGAACGTTGCTTCGACTCGAGTAGTTCTGCTTGAGGGTCACAACGGTACTGCCGCCGCCGGTAAAGTGATAGAAGCATTCGGAGATTTTGTTGTCGGCGGAAATTATGCCGTTGGTCTGGTTGTTTTTGCGATTCTGGTGATCATAAATTTTGTGGTTGTGACTAAAGGTGCCGGGCGCATATCTGAGGTAACAGCGCGCTTCACATTGGATGCTATGCCTGGGAAACAGATGGCTATTGATGCTGATCTTAACTCGGGGATGATCGATCAGGAAACAGCGAGAACCCGTAGAGAGGATGTGTCTAAAGAGTCAAGTTTCTACGGCGCTATGGATGGTGCGAGTAAATTTGTTCGAGGTGATGCGATCGCAGGCATTCTAATACTATTTATAAATGTTGTTGGTGGATTTGCCATAGGAATATTTCAACATGATTTGTCTGCCGGTCAGGCTGCAACGAACTATGTGCTGCTAACAATTGGTGACGGTCTGGTTGCCCAAATACCATCGCTGCTTCTTTCGATAGCCGCGGCACTTATTGTTACACGAGTAGGAGCTGTTACAGATATTGGAGGGCAAGTACGGGAGCAATTGTTCGCCAGCCCGAAGGTATTCGTTATAACAGGAGGCATTATAGGTGCTTTGGGTTTAGTGCCTGGGATGCCGAACTTAGTATTTCTTATCATCTCAGGTGCGCTAATCGGGATCGGCTACAACCTTTTCACCAAATCTCAACAAGAGACTCAAGTACAAGAGCAGGAGGTCTACGAGCCTGAGGTGCAGGAAAGTCAGGCCGAACTCGGCTGGGATGATGTGCTAGGCGTGGACATTATAGGGCTGGAGGTTGGCTACCGTCTCATCTCACTAGTCGACAAGAGTCAGGATGGTGAGCTACTGGGGCGAATAAAAGCTATACGCAAAAAACTCTCTCAGGATCTAGGCTTTCTAATTCACTCTGTACATATTCATGACAATCTAAATCTGTCACCGAATGCCTACAGAATTACACTCTCCGATGTGGCTGTTGCAAATGGAGAAGTTCATCCGGGTCTGGAGATGGCTATTAATGCTGGTCAGGTGTACGGAGAGCTTGATGGCATAGCGGGTAAGGACCCTACGTTCAACCTAGATACCGTTTGGATAGAACCAAGCCAGAAGGAAGAGGCGCAGTCTAAGGGCTATACAGTAGTAGATTGCAGCACCGTTATTGCTACTCATCTTAGCCACACTTTGAAATTACATGCCCATGAATTACTGGGTCATGATGAAGTTCAAAAGCTACTAGACTCGTTAGCTAAAACTGCTCCGAAGTTAGTTGAAAATCTTGTTCCCGATATTTTGCCTTTAGGTGTGATCTTGAAGGTAATGCAAAACCTGCTCGAGGAGGGTGTTCCTGTCAAAGACACTCGAACAATAGTCGAATCTTTGGCAGAGCATGGTGTAACTGGACAGAATTCTGACAGTTTGACGGCGGCTGTGCGCATCGCTCTGGGCCGGACAATATGCCAGCACGTAATAGGTTCAGAGGATGAGGTCAAAGTAATGACTCTGGATGTTGAGATGGAACGAATATTGCTTGAATCAGTAACAGGGGAGAATTTTGCTTCCCTAGGTGGCATAGAGCCGAGGCTTGCAGAAACCTTGTTGAAAGAAGTTCAAGTTCGAAGCCAGGAATTGGAAGCAACAGGTCAGGTGGCAGTGTTACTGGTTTCAGATCGATTGCGCTCCTGGCTATCAGGCTTTGCTAGGAGAGCAAATCCCGAACTGAAAGTGTTGGCCTACGGAGAAATTGCCAACAATAAGCGAATTAAGGTTGTATCAACTCTTGGTCAGGCCAGAGTAGATGCAGCGTAAGAAACAGGATCGGAGTCAGGAAGTTTAGGCGGTTGATATTTTCGAATTGGAGACAAAAGTGAGAGTAGAAAGATATCAAGAAGATGATATGCGAAAAGCTATGGCGAAAGTACGTTCGGAGCTGGGCAAGGATGCAGTTCTTATTTCCAGCAGGCGCATCGATGGAAAGACGGAAGTCACTGCAGCAAATGGCTACGATCCGGAACGACTGAATGCTGAAATCAAAAAGCTTTCCGAGACTGAGGTGAACGGATTAGAAGGCAAGTCTCATGAGGACTTTGTGTTCGAACTCATGGCTGAAGAGAATCAGGCCGCTGCTGGAAATTCCCCATCCCTTGTTGAGATGCAGGAAGAGCTGGGGAAGTTACGCAAGCTATTTGAGGGTGAGCTAGCACAGCTAGCCTGGCGTGATGCAGGAGATAGGCAGCCGAATAGGCTTGCGCTGTTATCAAGGCTGGAAGCTGTGGGAATCAACCGTGATATCGGAATCAGGATTATGAAGAAAGTCCTGCCCTGCAAGGATCTGGAAATAGGCTGGCACAGAACTCTGAAAATACTCAGCAGGGTGATTAAAGTCTCAGATCAAGATCTTCTTAGTGAGGGTGGGATTATCGCTCTGGTTGGACCTACAGGGGTAGGAAAGACTACAACCGCGGCAAAAATTGCCGCTCAATTTTCCGCCCTGCACGGCAAGGATCAAGTGGCGTTTGTGTCGACTGATAGTTTTAGGATAGGAGGGCAGGAGCAGCTAATTTCGCTTGGAAGTACTCTAGGTGTGCCTGTTCAGGTGGCGAGAAGCAGTCAGGAATTAGACAACACGCTAGAGACATTCTCACACAGAAAGCTGGTAATTATCGATACTGCCGGAAAGAGTCAACGCGATACGAGTTTAATGGAGCAGTTCGATTCAATGGTGAGTGAAAAATTCAATATCAAACCTCATCTGGTGTTGTCGGCTACGGCGCAGGAATCAGTTATCAGTGAGACGATTAACGCTTTCTCGCACTTGGATATCGCCTCCACGATTATTACAAAAACTGATGAGAATGGGTCGATAGGAGCGGTATTGTCCGGTCTGATCAGGAGTAGGCTTTCTGTATCATTTGTTGGGAATGGGCAGAGAATTCCTGAAGACTTGCTTCAGGCAAACGCACGAATATTCGTCGCCAAACTGATTAATTCCTATAAAGAGTCGCGTGATCATCTGAATGTAAGAAGATCCATGCTTGGCAATGGAAAGACACAAGCAGCTTAATATTGAACTCGAAATAAAATATTTATCCAAAATTTTGGATTGAAACTAAGAATTAGGAATTAGAAATGAAGGGAAACAATCCTGTCAAAGTTATCGCTATTTCCAGTGGGAAAGGCGGAGTGGGAAAAACCAGTGTCTCGGTCAATCTCGCAGCCGGCCTAGTCCGGCAAGGAAAATCGGTGATGTTAATGGACGCGGACCTAGGAATGGCGAATGTGGACATCATGTTAGGAGTTAAGCCTGAATACGATCTGCATCATGTGATTAACGGAGAGCGCACCTTAGCGGAAGTTATCTGTGAGGGCCCTATGGGCATCAAAATTATCCCTGCATCTTCCGGTGTCGGGCGTATGGCGGACTTGACCCTGATTGAACAGGCGAATCTGATTCGAGCTTTTGGCGAGCTGCAAGATCAGGTTGATGTGCTAATTGTAGATACCGCTGCGGGGATATCGAATAGTGTAATTAGTTTTAGTAAAGCCGCACAGGAAATTGTTGTAGTGGTATGTGATGAGCCAACATCGATAACTGATGCTTATGCTCTGATTAAGGTGCTAAGTAAAGAGCACGGTGTAAATAGATTCCAGCTGCTGGCTAATATGGTAGTGGATTCGGATCACGGCAGACACCTCTATGCCAAACTGCTAAGAACAGCAGATTCTTTTCTGAACGTTTCAATCGGTTATCTGGGGTCTATACCTTTCGATGAAAAACTGAGAGAAGCGATTCGGGAGCAATCGATTGTCTTGGAAAAATTTCCTGCTAGTTCATCAAGTATTTCATTTCAGGGCCTTGCTAAGAGAGTAATTGACTTGCCGTTCGCGCCCTCAACCACTGGATTTTTAGAGTTCTTCGTAGAGAGAATAGCTCCAGTAGATAACGATATGGCGGTCTCAAACTCATGAGTAATGCAGCGAAGGTTTACAATTCCAAAGGGTGTTCCAACGAAGATGCCCTCTTCGAAGAGAATGTGTCACTGGTGAAAATTATTGCTCATCACATCGCGGTTCGATTACCGCCTGGGAAAAGTGTCGATGATCTTATTCAGGTAGGGCTGATAGGTTTGTTGGAAGCAGCTAGGTCATATGTACCGAACATGGGGGCTGAATTCAAATCATTTGCCAGTATTCGAATTCGTGGCGCAATACTAGACGAATTAAGACGTGAAACCTGGATGCCCCGATCGGTGCAGCAAATGTCCCGTCAGTTATCTAAAGCAATACAAAGCGCGGAAGTAAAAGCGGGACGCAGCGCAACTGACCGTGAAATTGCGGCGGAAATGGATATTACTCTCGATGAGTATGCGGTGGTTCTAGAATCTGTTGCGAGTTGCACAGTATTCAGTCTGGACGATGAGACTAATTTCAATGAGCCTGAAAGCCAAGATAATATGCCGTTCAATGATATTCAGAGTGCATCAACCAAGGCGAAGTTGGCGGAGGTTGTAGGTAGCCTGCCGGAACAGGAGAAGCTGGTAATAGCGTTGTACTACGATTACGGTTTGAATCTGCGCGAGATAGGCGCTGTTCTTGATGTAAGCGAATCCAGAGTCTGTCAGATTCATTCGCAGGCAACGAGTAGGCTGCGTTCAAGAATGCGAGATTGGGCTGACCGCGACGAAATATAGGCCTGCCAAATTATTCCGAATAAAGTTGTTGTAGTGCTAAACAGAATGCGAGAAGTAACAAGGGAATGTGGGCACTAGAGTAAAACTATGGACATTATGACAATACTGGGCTTGATCTTTGGGCTCGGAGCTATATTGGGCGGAAACCTATTGGAGGGAGGTCATACAGAATCGCTGTTGATCTTTACCGCTTTTTTCATCGTATTTGGCGGCACACTAGGTGCGGTTATGGTGCAAACACCTCTGTCGGTCTTCCTTCATAGTATGAAGTGTATCCCTTGGATGATATTACCCCCTACAACCGACAGCAAAGCGATGATTGGGAAGATAGTTCATTGGAGTCTGATCGCACGGAAAGAGGGGTTATTAGCCTTGCAGGATGCTGTTGATGAGGAGGCTGACAATTTCTCAAAGAATGGTCTGCAGATGCTAGCTGATGGTACTGAGCCTCAGGTCATGCGTGGTGTACTCGAAATTGAAATTTCCATGACGGAAAACAAGGACTTGCTTGCTGCAAAAGTTTTTGAAGGTTTTGGTGGTTACGCTCCTACTATCGGCATCATCGGTGCGGTCATGGGCTTGATCCATGTAATGAACAACCTGTCGGATCCCGCGACTCTAGGGCCTGGTATCGCCGTAGCTTTTGTGGCGACCATCTACGGTGTTGGCTTGGCAAATTTAATTTTTCTGCCGATGGCGAGCAAATTGAAAACAATCATTGGCAGTCAAGCCCAGTATAAAGAAATGATAATAGAGGGCTTAGTGTCAATAGCCGAAGGTGAAAATCCGCGGAATATTAGTAACAAACTGCAGGGTTATCTGTAAGCTTCATTCAGGATTATTGAACCATGTCCCGTAGGAAAAAGCTGGAAGAGCATGAAAATCACGATAGGTGGTTAGTCTCCTATGCCGACTTTATAACCTTACTGTTTGCGTTCTTCGTTGTTATGTATTCCATGTCGTCTGTAAATGAAGGGAAGTATCGTATCCTGTCCGATTCGATGACGGCGGCGTTTAACCCCACAGCACGATTGCTCACTCCAATTCAGGTCGGTGAGTTAGTTAGATCTGCACCTGCTGCATTTCCTCTGATATTGGACCTTCCTAGACCTATCACAATAGCGCCGATTATTTCCCCGATAGAAAATCCGAGAGTCGAATTGCCTGAGGATCCAGAGCAAGCGAATGGAAATTCTTTGACATTGGAAAATGCCGGATCGCAGATCGACAGTATTGCAGCTGATGTGCAGGAAAATTTTGAATCCTTGATTGATTCAGAGCAGATCATTGTACGCAAGTCTCCACTTTGGTTAGAAGTGGAAGTGAAAAGCAATATATTATTCGGTAGCGGCAGTGCGGATCTTGCCGCAGAAGCTGGGGCTATTCTGAGTGGTTTGGCTAGGATCTTTAGTAATCATTCAAATCGAATAATCGTAGAAGGTTATACGGACAATCTCCCGATTCGTAGCACTGTATTCCCATCAAATTGGGAGCTATCATCAGCTAGAGCGGCTGCTGTCATCCGACTATTTGAGAGTAACAGTGTCGCGTCAGCTCGCATGTCCTCGATTGGCTACGGTGAGTTCAGGCCGAATAGCAATAACGACACGGAGGTCGGTAGAGCGAACAATAGAAAAGTTATTATTATTCTATTGGCGGGTGCGCAGGGGCAGGATATCGATATTGCCATTTCAGATATCGAGGAGTTTCGCCAGCGCGGCGGATTCTAAGTAGTGGTGGTTGAGATCCAAGCATCTTAATCAGTTCTCAAGTAAATGCTTAGACTAGGTTTTTAGGCTAACTATCCGTTAGCCTGTCATCGGATCTCGGCCTGATCTTCAACTGCATTGTTTAGGTGTATAGACAATGCCGCTAAGGCTTTTTCAACCACGAGCATCTCTTCTTCCTGAAACGGATTCTGGCGAGTTAGTGTAACTCGACCAAGGTCCAGTTCGGCATCATTAAGTGTGTACTGACATTTATGTAGTTTCACAGAGCCGTGAAACACATGAATTCCCTTGCTAATGTGCTCGTATTCGAAGCTGTCGTAATCGACAAGCTCTCCAATCTCATTGGCGAATAGCCCTATTAGCTCCTCAATTGGAAGTGTAATTGGAAATGCCTCATGATCTAAATCCTGGGCCACAGGTTTCTCCTCGTCATCGTATGAATAAGCGACGGATTCAATATGTTTCATATTCTACCCTTTTGTTCAGATTTATCATTATCGCCTGTCCCTAATTATCATTTTAGCAGGAAGACAGGCACCTCTAATATAATGCAAGACTCGCGCCAGAAAAAAGATGCTGTGAGGGCCCATAATTAGTGGCTGAAGAGGGGGAGGGCAAAAAAATGACCATTTATCCCAATAATCTAGGGGGATAGATGTCAATCTATCGACTATTGCGAAAGGGCTGTCAGTGCGGCTTAGTTTGCAATATTCAGACGTTCAAGCCTAGATATTGCGGACTGGAGGGCGTTTAGCTGGGCTGGCTCGAGGTCTTGAAAACTTATGCCAGAAAGTACGCTGTTCTCTGAGGTCTTCTCGACATGGCAGATCTTAGCCTTGCAAGATAGGTCCAGTATATCGGCAATATGAACACGGCAATCTTCAATCTCTTGCCCTTCGGTCAGTTGAGTATCAATTTTAGGGATAAAAAACCTCGCGCCAGACATAGATAAATCTCTGCAGCTGCCAAGCAACTCGGTCTCATCCTCAAGATGCAGTACAGATTGCGATCGGCATTTCATCACAGAAACCCTAAATGAGGAGCGCATCTGTTTTCTATACAATTGTTGTGGGAAAGATAGGCGGGAATACAGGCTATCTTCAGTGTCATCTAGCGGCGAAAGCGATCCAGAAAACGTCAGAGTTCCCTGTTCTATGTGGCAGGTTATGTCTACGCTGTCGGTGGGCTGGATGAATTCTTGCCAATTTCCGGGTAATAATTGATGTAAGACTAACTGATTTTTCTCCTCTTCGACCCTTAGAATACTCGAATGAAATGCCTTCGTGGACTCTGCTCCTGTTGGAGTAATTTGAAGAGTGGAATTTTGTTTAAGGGCGGAATTCAGACAACGCGCAATGGCTGCTTGGCTGACTACATGAGTTACTATTTCGTTGGTATCCATCTCTGCTTCAAATCTTAGTCAGATGGAACAGAGAAGTGCGGGAATAGTCTTCAGCGGCAATGCTTCCAGTTTCCCCGTAGGTAAGCTGGTGCATATCGGCCGACGGAGAGAGACTGCTTAGGGTCTGGGTTATGAATTGTGTGCGCCTATTTATGAGTTGTCCGATAGCTCGGTTTTCATCAAAGCACTTTTCAGCGAGTTCGGAAAGCTGGATAAAAAGGGTATCCAACTCAGTGTCGGACTCGCTGGAGATTGTATATTCCTCTATGACTGCTGGGGCGGAAGAAAGATCGTGTTTGCTCATGAAGTCGATTCTCGCGTTGCTAGCCAATTGTAGCGACTCAATTAATTTTTGCTTGTTTACGCTGTTAATGAAAACAAGTTTCTCATCCAGGCTTGAAAGAGCCTTGCTCTCATTCCGCAGCGACAACAATAGGGCTCTAGCCCTGACAAGCTCTTCCTGAAGCAGCTGGATGAGTGTTGTTTTAAGATATTTGCTGTCTTTTTCCATGGCTGCTGTGACTACTCCTACCCTTATTTGCGGCTTGGTACGCCAGTTTCAAATTCAACTAACTTGGAGGCGATTCTCTGAAGGTCGATATCAAGGCTTCCGTTACTCATTGCCAGACCGATCTCTTCCACTAAGGAGTCATTGACCGGTGGAATGTCCGCTAGCATGCTTTCAATTTCTTGCAGCCTAGAGACACGGTCAGTCATACTGACGGTGTCGGCTGATTTAGCTGAAACAGCGTGATGGCCCGCATTATTAGTATCCTGCAGCGGTGATTTGGCGCTTTTGGGACTACTATTGCTGGCTATGTTTATCGGCAATTTGCCGGGTTGAATGTCGGTACTCATCGGATAACTCCCATACTGGTTTAACATCTATTCGCACCTGTGCTTAATTACGACAGGTATCAATTTTAACTTTACTACTTTTTACATCTTTATTAATACAGTGCTGTTACTGGAAATAGTGGCCTGAACGACCCGACCAGAACTGCTATTTCTGATTGGGATTAAGTCTCCCAATGCTCCATTTCTCAAGGCTATGCCGCTCATTCGGACGCGTACACCAAGGCCTTCAGCCATGATCGAGACTTCTTGCCCCTGCTTAACGATTTGCTTGGGCTTTAAGGCGCTTCGAGTCAGTATCGCACTGGCGGACAGGTCTCTGCTCAGTTCCATACCCTGTAACTGAGCGATCTCGCCTATATAGTTGTTGGGCAGTTGTTGTAAGGGTAACTGCCTAACCTCTAAGTTCTGTGTTGAGAGCGTGTCCCCGCGGGATAATGCGCGGCGGGTGAATACCGCACCGGCAAGCGCAGTGATGTTAACTGGCACATACAGTGTCCACGGCTTAGTTCCATTGCAACGCACACCCACTGTGGAACGGCCAATCTTGGCTGAGCTGGATGTGGAGAAGGCCTCCAACGCTGTATCGCATTTTCCCAGCTGCAGGCGCGAATCGATATTCGCAGCATGGGCTTCTATCTTGCTGAGACCACTACTCTCTATTAATGTTAAGGCGAAACGTTCAGCCACCTCGCTAATATTTTCTAGTGGTTCGAAGGCACTGGCGTTGGTAACGCCTGCCCACATTGAGATAACAATCAAGGTTAAATGCCCGAAGGTCCTGTGCAAAGTCAATTTGTTGACATTTTCTAACATCAATTACCTCTTAGTGACCAGTATCCATGGGCTTGGGAGCAATAAAGCCTGGTCCCTCATTTATATATAGGTCTCATGCAAGCTACATGCCACTGTCTAGAAAGCGCCAGTCGTTCGTAAGCCGTCTTCTAAGGTTCGCTGCCATCTTATTTCAGGTAGTGCATTTCCAAGTTGAGCTCAATTGACAGTTTTTGAGACTGGCAGGAATTGTTAGTCAGCACTTATTGCGCAGAGGCCGCTGCATTGGTTTCAGCGGCAATCCTTGCCGCTTTGCTATCGAGAATCTGCCGCTTTCCCCTACGCCGGCTCTCGCCAGATTCTTTAAGCCACAGATTAATAAGCAAATATTAGGGTTGGCACAGCTGTTGCTATTAAACAATCAAGTTACAAGTTAAAGGAAAAGAGTAATGGGCGTCATAGACAATGCACTGGGGATATACCCCAAAGCGCTAAGCTTTCGATCACAGCGTAGTGCGGTACTTGCTGGAAATATCGCCAATTCGGATACGCCTGGCTATAAGGCTAAAGACTACAACTTTAGAGACGCGCTTAAGAGTAGCAGCGATAGTTTCTCCGTAGGCTTGCGCACTACAAATTCGGGACATCAAGGAAGCTCAATAAGTGAAGACTTTGGCCCCTTGCTTTATCGCGTCCCAAGCAAAGAAACCATAAACGGCAATACCGTGGAGTCTGATGTTGAACAAGCGGCGTTCTCGGAAAATGCTGTGCGCTACCAAACTACCTTGCAATTTCTAAGCGGAACAATTTCAGGTTTAAGATTAGCTATTAAAGGACAACGCTAATGGGTATTTCAAATACATTTGGAATTACAGGTTCAGCACTGAGTGCTCAGAGCATTCATATTGATGCGATCGCTAAGAATATGGCGAACTCTCAAGTCGTAAGCGGCACCGAGGCCGGAGCATTTCGTGCCCGTCGTCCCATATTCGCGTCGATGCTCAATTCAAGTTTTGAAATGTCTTCGTCTGCGCGATCAAGCTCTATGAACTCCAGATTTGGCGAGTCCAATATAGCAGGAGTGAAAGTGAGTCGAATGGAAGAGAGCCGAAGCCCTATCGAAAAGCAGCAGATGCCAGGTAACCCTTTGGCAGATGCCGAGGGCTATGTCTATCTGTCCAATGTAAACCTGGTCGAAGAAATGGCCCATATGATGCAGGCCTCAAGAAACTATCAATCGAACATTGAAGTTTTAAACACATCAAAACAACTTATGCTAAGAACGTTAACTCTTGGTAGTAGTTAAACCAGCTACGGTCTGCAAATAGGCGGAGAACACGAAATGAATGCAATTGAACAAGTCTTTGGATCTGCTAGTACTAGTGGAGCGAAAGCAAATAGTAACAAGGAACTGGGCCAGGAAGATTTTCTGAAATTACTCGTTGCGCAACTTAAGAACCAAGACCCTAATAACCCTGCTGACAACGGA
>Ga0316189_10001231_pt1 | contig 25455 bp, 26 predicted proteins | sample LowCovwburrow_MG_FD_204930 | JGI IMG/M metagenome (GOLD analysis project Ga0316189, IMG submission 204930) | Coastal sediment microbial communities from Maine, United States - Lowes Cove worm burrow | ecosystem: Environmental > Aquatic > Marine > Coastal > Sediment | place: USA: Maine... | reverse complement strand
AAGTTCTGGAAGTGTTCCGAATCCAGATGCTGGCGGAACGCTGCCTCGTCCTGGTAAAGCTCGTAGAGCAAAAACAGCGTTGGATCGTGCGGGTCTTCGGCAACATCGAAGTAACGACATCCGGGCTCCAGATCCAGACTGTTTTCCGCCTGCCGGTGCATGGCCTCCCGAAACCCATCGACATGCTCGGAATCGACTCGAAACTCCACAGACACAACGTACATCGGCATCGATCCTCATGAACTGCGCCGCAAAGGGCGGCCATCAACCCGTCGTAAATCGGCGGCCCAGTTCGGCCACCTGCTCGGGGTTCAGAAAGCGGGTGCGTTCACCCCGCAACAACAAGAACAATTTCGCAGTTTCCTCCAGTTCCTCGGTTGCGTACACTGCGTCACGCAGAGAAGTGCCGGCCACCACCGGTCCATGATTGGCCAGCAACACCGCATGATGATCCGAAGCCATCTCGCCCACCGCGCGGGCCAGATTCACATCCCCCGGCGGGTGGTAGGGCACCAGCGGCAGCTTGCCGATTTTCATCACGTAGTAGGCGGTAATGGGGGGCAGTACGTCTTTGGGGTCGATGTCGGCCAGGCAGCTTACCGCCACTGAATGAGTCGAATGCAGATGAACCACGGCGCCGTTGGTGGGACGTTGACGGTACATGGCCAGGTGAAGCACGCTTTCCTTGGTGGGCTTGTCGCCGGATACCCATTCGCCCCGCTCGTCCAGTCTGGCGATGCGCGCTGGGTCGATCGCACCCATGGTGCAGCCCGTGGGCGTCATCAGCCAGCCGTCGGCGAGACGCACGCTTATGTTGCCGCTGGCGCCAAAGGTCAGACCGCGATCAAACATGGAGGCCGCCAAGGTGGCGATCTCATCGCGCTGCTGCGTCTCGTTCACGTCAGCATGCCGAAGGCTTTGGCAAAGAAATCATCGGCGCCGAAATTGCCGGACTTGAGCGCCAGCGCCAGACCCGGTTCCCCCTCGGTCTGGCACCAGGGGACACCCGGATCGATTTCCGGGCCGATGCGCAGCGCTCGTATGCCCAACGCCTTGACCACGGCGCCGGATGTCTCGCCGCCCGCCACGATCAGTTCCCGCACGCCGGCCTGTCTCAAGCCCTGGGCAATGCGTCCCATGTTGTCTTCGATCAGGCTACCGGCGTTGTCCCGCCCCAATCGCTGTTGTATGGCGCGGACCTGTTCCGGATCCGCCGTGGAGTAGATCAGCACCGGCGTTTCGCCCAGATGTGCGCCGGCCCACTCCAGGATTTCATCCACCCGGCCGGGGTTCTCCGCCAGCTGCAACGGGTCCAGGGCCACACTGGGCCAGGTCTGCCGCGCGATCTTTACCTGCAGTTGTGTCTGCCGGGAACAGCTTCCCGCCAATACCGCACGGGCGCCGGCGGCGGTGGGGCGTTGTGCCGGCACCGCTTGGCCGAGCAGACCCTGGCCGCGGAAGTTTTCAGGCAGCCCCAGGGCCACGCCGGAACCGCCGGTCACCAGTGAAAGGCCCTTGCAGGCTGAACCGATCTGCCACAGATCAGCATCGCTGATTGCGTCCACCACCCCATAACGGTGACCGGATTCCCTGAGCGTATCGAATTCGGCGGCGATGGCCTTCCAACCCTGAGTCACAACGGAGAATGGCACCAGACCCACGGTCCCGGTTGTTTGCCGGCCCAGGACCCGCACCAGATCCGGGTCGTCCATGGGGGTGAGGGGATGCTGTTCCATGCCGGAGTCCGACAGCAGGCGGTCGCCCACGAACAAATGTCCCTGATACACGGAGCGGCCGTTGGCCGGAAACGCGGGGCAAGCGATGGAAAAATCGGCATGCAGGGCATCCAGCAGTGCGTCGGCCACCGGACCGATATTCCCATCCGGGGTGGAGTCGAAGGTGGAGCAATATTTGAAAAATATCTGACGTGCGCCCTGAGCTCTTAGCCAGGCCAGCGCCGCCAGAGACTCGGCCACCGCATCCTCGGCCCGGGTGGTTCTGGATTTGAGCGCAACGACTACGGCCTCGGCATCGCCGGTCCCGATCTCACCGTTGGGCACGCCGATCACCTGAGTGGTGCGCATACCTTGCTTCACCAGTGTGTTGGCCAGATCGGTGGCGCCGGTGAAATCGTCCGCAATACAGCCCAGCAGGATGGCCATGATTCAGGTACCCAATGGCCGCCGGCGGGCAGCGGCCTTGCCCTTGTGAATGATTACGCTAAAGTATACGTTAACGCATAATTTCCGCTGACGCATCGGCCAAAGCCAGGGAAGGTCTGATCAACTGATTCTGGACGAATCAGATTAGAGGCTGAAATGCGCAGATTCAATGGGCGGAACGCGGGGCAGATCGCGAGCAACTATTGTTCTATTGCCAAGATCTGCAACGATGAAGCTGTGTATCTGAGACCCAAGATACACGTTTACGAATAGATCAGATGCTCCCCAGGGTTTGTCTCCCTGCCTGTGCGGCCAGTCCAATCCTATTGATGTGCGAGAACACGATGAGCCCGGTTAAGCTGGCGGATATTGAATTCATAGGCAAGGGGCTGGTTCGGCCGGAATGCGTCCTGGCCACCGCCAACGGTCGCATTTACACGGCGGACTGGCGCGGCGGCGTGGCGGTGATCGAGCCGGACGGGCGGCAGTGGCTGTTGCGCGATGACAACGCGGCGTTCGAGCTAAAACCCAACGGGATTTGCCTGCAACCGGATGGTTCCTTCCTGATCGCACATCTGGGTGATGCCGAGGGCGGTGTGTTTCGTCTCGACCAGGCTGGACAGCTCACGCCGTTTCTGACCGAAATCGAGGGCGAGATCCTGCCGCCGACCAACTACGTTCACCGAGACGCCCTGGGTCGGATCTGGATTACGGTCAGCACCCGTCTGACGCCCCGGGCACGGGGTTACCGGCTGGATGTGGCCGACGGATTTGTCGTCCTGGTGGATGAACGGGGGGCGCGCATCGTGGCCGACGGTCTGGGTTATACCAACGAGTGCCTGGTGGATCCCGCGGGCCGTCGTCTGCTGGTGAACGAAACCTTCTCCCGGCGACTGACCGCCTTCGATATCGACGCGAACGGTGTTCTCAGCAACCGCTCGACCGTGGCCGAGTTTGGCCCCGGCACGTTTCCCGACGGGCTGACTTTCGATCAACAGGGCGGCATCTGGATCACCAGCATCGTCAGCAATCGGGTGATTCACGTGGCGGCGGACGGCACTCAGACACAGATTCTGGAGGACGTGGATTCGGCCCATTTGGACTGGGTGGAGGCGGCATTTCAGGCCGGTACCATGGGTCGTCCTCATCTGGATAACGTGAACAGCACCCGACTGCCCATGATCTCCAGCCTGGCGTTCGCCGGGGCCGATCTTCGAACCGCAGTGCTGGGTTGTCTGCTGGGCGACGCGGTGGCTCGATTTCGAGCGCCGGTGGCGGGGTATCCACCCTCTCACTGGGATTTTCCGGGACCGCGGAGGGCGGCTTGATGAATGCACCGCTGCGGGTCGCCACCGTCGGCACCGGCTACTTCAGCCAATTCCACTACAATGCCTGGGTCCGCATGCGCGATGCCGGTCTGGTGGAGCTGGTGGCCCTGTGCAACAGGGGGCGCGAAGCCGGCGAAGCCATGGCCGCCCGCCATGGGATTCCCCGGGTGTTCCAGGACCTTGGGCAGATGCTGGATCAGACCCAGGTCGACCTGGTGGACGTGATCACCCCACCGGTGACCCACCTGGCCAGCGTGCGCGCCGCGCTGGAACGCAACTGCGCGGTGATTTGCCAGAAGCCCTTTACCCCTTCGCTGGCCGAGGCCGAAGCGCTGGTGGCGGAAATCGAGTCCTGCCGGGGGCGGGTCTATGTGCACGAGAATTTTCGCTTCCAGCCCTGGTATCCCAAGATCAAATCCATGCTGGATGCCGGCGCCGTCGGCCAGCCCTATCAGGTCTCGTTCTGGCTTCGACCCGGCGATGGGCAGGGGCCTGACGCCTATCTTCAGCGCCAACCCTATTTCCAGCAGATGCCCCGTTTTCTGGTGCACGAAACCGCCATCCATCTGGTGGACACCTTCCGCTACTTGTTCGGTGAAATGCGCGCGGTGTATGCCCAGTTATCCCGCCTCAATCCGGTCATTGCCGGTGAGGATGCGGGCTTGATTCTGTTCGAGTTCGATCATGCCGTGCGCGGTGTATTCGACGGCAATCGTCTGGTTGACCACGTGGCGGACAATCCGCGTTTGACCATGGGAGAGCTGCGCATCGAAGGTTCCGCCGGAACCCTCACCCTGGACGGCAACGCCAATATTGCGTTTCGCGCCCATGGATCGCAATCCAGCGTTGCGGTGCCGTTCGATTGGCAAAACAATGATTTTGGCGGTGATTGCGTCTATCTCACCAATCTCCACATTGTGCGGCACCTGACTGACGGCAGCCCGGCCATGAACAGCGCCCGGGACTACCTGACCAATCTGCGCATAGAGGCGGCTGTCTATCACTCCGCTCAGCAAGGTTGTCGGATCGATCTGACCGATCGGGTCAGCGCGGCGCCCTTCGAGGAAAACGGATCATGAGCGTGGAATCCACGGGCAAATCGGGTCGCGGCCGGGAGTCCTATTCCGATCGGGCCTATCGTGAACTCAAACGGAAAATCCTCGACGGCCAGATGACTGTGGGCGAGCAGCACATGGAGCAGGACGTGGCCGCCATGCTGGGTATGAGCCGGACACCCACCCGCGAGGCCTTGATCCGATTGGCAAACGAGGGTCTGGTGGAGGTTCGGCCGCGACACGGTATGCAGGTGAAGCCCGTCTCGGTGGAAGACATGCGCGAGATCTACGAGATTCTCACCGCGCTGGAATCCGCGGCCGCCGGCCTCGCTGCCGAACAAAGACTGACCGAGCAACAGATTGGCGCCTTGCGAGAGGCGGTCAGCGATATGGACGTGGCGCTGGAGTCCGGCGATCTGGAGGCCTGGGCCCGGGCCGACGAGCGTTTTCACCGTTTGTTGCTGGCCTACAGCGGCAACGTCCGCCTTGAGGGTCTGGTGGGCACATTTATCGACCAGGCCCATCGGGTGCGCATGTTGACCCTGCGATTGCGACCCAAGCCCGAGGCATCAAACGATGACCATCGGGCGGTGGTGGAAGCCATCGCCAAGGGCGATGCCGACACCGCCAGACGCGTCCACTGGGCGCATCGCGAGCGCAGCGGGCGCATGCTGGTTGCGTTGCTGGAAACCCATCGGCTGACCCGGTTGTGAGGGCCAACGCTGGGCATCCGCATAGTGTTAACAGATCCTAATCGCACATGAGTCGAATGCGAGCGGTTGGATCGGGATCGGACCGGGTGCGGATGCGCTGCCGTACTGCCCCGTGCTCCACGTCCACCACGCAGACCAGGTCGCCCAGGACGCTCAGCATCGCCTGCCTCGTATTCGGGTCGTAACTGATGGAAATCGCCTTCTCGGGCAATGGAACCTCGGTTTGATCCTGGGGGCGATCTGGATCGATCAGGGCCATTCCGCGTCCGTGGTACAGCGCCACCAGCAGTCTTCCGTTCGGTTCCCGACAGATCCTCACCGGTCCAGCCGAGGTGGGGATTGGCGCCAGAGGTTCCAGGCTGCGGGTGTCGATGACACTGATGTCGGCGCTTTCCCGGTTGACCACGTACAGCCGCGATCCGTCCGCGTTGAGGACCGACCCTTCCGGTCTCTTGCCGACAGGCACGACGACGGGTGCGGCGTCACCGTCCGTTGATACGACGGTGACGGTGTCCGAGCCCATGTTGCTGCAATAGGCACGCGTCCCATCGTCGGCCACGGTGACAAGATGGGAGCCAAGGCCGCCGGTGGGGGTGCGCAGTGCGGGGCCCGATCCCTCGGTGTTGTCGAATCGCAGCAACTGGCTGTTGGCCTCGCTGAGAACGTAGACACGTCCGAGCGCATCCAGGTCGATGCCGTGGGGACGGCGGTCGTCACCGCAGTGCAGGGTGGCAACCCGTGTTCTGCGCCCGATGTCCACCACCGATACGGTATCGCCGCCGGGGCCCCGATCTTCGGCCAGCGCCACGCCAAAATGGCAGAGGTAGGCAAAGCGCCGGTCCGGAGAGAGTACGAATTCGTGGGGGAAGGGATCCACCGGCACTCGGGCGAGCTCGTCGCCGGTGGCCAGATCGTAGTATCCCAGGGAGTGATCCCCCTTCTGCACCACCAGCGCGCAATCCATATCTCGACTCACGGTAAAACCCCACTATCCTTCATTAATAGCCCTTGCACGCAGGCGGAAAAATCCGGCGCGCTCGATCTGGCATTGAAGTACGTATGTGTTAATGTATTCTTTATTGAGTTAGAAAAAAATACAGCCCGATTGGCGACGGATACGCTGGAGCGGGGAAACACCACCAAGAGGGTCACTGGCCGGCGTTCGGAACGCTACCCGTCAATGACCCCGTGAGAGTAGAGCGACATGGCTTCGGTTGAGATCCGCAAAGCGGTCAAGGTCTTTGGCTCGGTCGAAGTCCTTCACGGCGTCGATATCGACATCCCAGATCAATCCTTCGCAGTGCTGGTTGGCCCGTCCGGCTGCGGCAAATCGACTCTGCTGCGCATGATTGCGGGGCTGGAGGAGATCAACGGCGGTGAGATCGCGATTGGTGGGGAGGTGGTCAACCGTATGCCACCCAAGCAGCGCGACATCGCAATGGTGTTCCAGAACTACGCGCTTTATCCCCATATGACGGTGTTCGACAACATGGGCTTTAGCCTCAAGTTGTCCAAGACCAGCCCGGACGTGATCAAGCAGAAGGTGGAGCAGGCGGCGGGCGTTCTCAATCTGACCGATTATCTGCAGCGCTATCCACGGCAACTGTCCGGCGGTCAGCGGCAGCGCGTGGCCATGGGCCGGGCCATTGTCCGGGATCCCCAGGTGTTTTTGTTCGACGAGCCTCTGTCCAACCTGGATGCGAAGCTTCGGGTGCAGATGCGCACCGAGATACGGGAGCTGCATCAGCGACTGAACAGCACTTCGGTGTATGTCACCCATGATCAGATCGAGGCCATGACCATGGCTGACCAGATCGTGGTCATGCGCGATGGCCGGGTTGAGCAAGCCGGCGCACCTCTGAAACTGTATGACGATCCCAACAACACCTTCGTCGCCACCTTTATTGGCTCACCGGCCATGAACACGCTGGCGGGGACAGTTATGGAAAACGGAAGCGAGCGCGTGTTGCAGACCGCCCACGGCACCCGCTTCCAGATTCAGGACAAGGCCATCGAGGTCGGCCGCCAGGTGCTGTGTGGCATTCGCCCCGAGCACTTCACGCTGTCCGAGGCAGACGAAGAGGATGCCATCGCCATGGAGGTTGCGGTGGTGGAGCCGACCGGCGCGGAAGTGCTGGTCATTGGCCGCAACGGCGAGCAGGAGTTGCAAGCTGTGTTTCGCAAGCGGCATGACTTCAAGCCAGGGCAACATATCCATTTGAAACCCAGGCTCGATACCCTGCTCCTGTTCGATCAGGAAACCGGTCAGAGAATTCGCTGAAACGCCGAGACAAGGCGCCCGTTGAAGGTCGGTCCCTAGAATAATCGGCCGACGCCAAGCGATGCACTCTGTAGACACCACCCGTTGGAGGAAACCATGAAAAAATTCACCAGACGCCAGACCCTGAAAACGTTTGCCGGTGCCGCCGCGGCGGCAACAGTGCCCCCCTCGCTGCTGAGCGCGGCGAAATCGTTCGCTCAGGATTCACCCTGGAAGCCGGAATCCGGCGCCAGCATCCGTATGCTCCGTTGGAAGCGTTTCGTGGCCTCCGAAGGTGACGCCACCCAGGCCATGCTGGACGCTTTTTCCGAAGCGACCGGTGTGCCGATCCGGTTGGATAGCGAGGGTTTCGAGGACCTCAGGCCCAAGGCCGCGGTTGCCGCCAGCATCGGCTCCGGTCCCGACATTATCTGGACCATCCACGCAGATCCCCATCTCTATCCCGACGCGATGCTGGACATGACCGATGTGGCCGACTATCTGGGCGGCAAGTACGGCGGCTGGTATCCGATGGCGGAGTTCTACTCCATGCGCGACGGCAAGTGGATCAGTCTGCCCTATACCTTCAGCGGCAACTTCATCAACTACCGTGTCGCGGCCTGCAAGGAGGCTGGGTTCGATCAGTTTCCGGATAACACCGATGATTTTCTGACGCTGATGCAGGAACTCAAGAAAGCGGGTAATCCGGGCGGCTTCGCCCTGGGCAACGCCAGCGGCGATGGCAACTCCTGGGCCCATTGGGTGGCCTGGTCCCATGGCGGCAAGATGATCGACGAAAATGACAATCTGGTGCTCAACAGCCCGGAAACCGTCGCCGCCCTGGAGTATGTCTCGAAGCTTGGTCCCACCTTTGCGCCTGGCGTGGCCTCCTGGCTCGATGGCCACAACAACAAGGCCTTCCTGCAAGGCTCCTGCAGCGTGACCAACAACGGCATTTCGATCTACGCCGCGGCCCAGCGCGAAGGCTTGGACGAAGTCGCCAATGACATGGATCATGCCTATTGGCCGATTGGTCCGGCCGGCGAACCCACCGAACTCCACGTGCAGTTCCCGATGACGGTCTACAACCACACCCAGTACCCGAATGCGTGTAAAGCGCTGCTGGCGTGGCTGATGGAGGCGCAGCAATACAACGCGTTCCTGGAGGCTTCGGTGGGGTATCTGTCCCATCCGCTCAAGGCCTACGACGACAACCCGGTGTGGACCGAGGACCCCAAGCGCGCCGTATTCAAGGATACGACTCTGCGCACGCGGCCGTTCTCTTACTCCGGCTCACTGGGCTACGCCGCGGCCAGCGTCTTTGCCGACTTTATCGTCGTCAATATGGTGGCGGAGGCGGCGCTGGGGGCAAAGACTCCGGAGGAGGCTGCGGCCGACGCCCATAAGAGGGCCGAGCGCTACTACAAGATCTAACCCGGCTCAGGTCATAGAACGGGCGGCGTCATCGGGCGCCGCCCGCAGTTCACCTTCCGAATCGGAGCCGCGCCCATGGCCTCGAACACGCACGCATCCGGCCCCAAGGTCGGGCTGATGACGCGGTTGATGAACAATCGCAATCTGATGGGGTTGCTGTTCATGATCCCGGCAGGGAGCATCCTGCTGGTCTTTCTGACCTATCCTCTGGGGCTGGGCGTCTGGCTGGGCATGACCGACGCCAAAGTGGGTCGTCCCGGCGAGTTCATCGGCCTGGAGAATTTTGTCTGGCTGATGGACGACTCGGTCTTCCTGTTGTCCGTGTTCAATACCTTTCTCTATACGGTGGTGGCCAGCATCATCAAATTCGGTCTGGGCCTTTGGCTGGCCATCGTGTTGAACAACAACATCCCGTTCAAGGCCTTTATCCGGGCCATTGTGCTGTTGCCGTTCATCGTCCCGACCGTGCTGTCGGCCTTGGCTTTCTGGTGGCTGTACGACTCCCAGGACTCGGTCATCAGCTGGGTTTTGATCGAGATGGGTTTCATAGACGAGACCATCGATTTCCTGGGTGATCCCAACAACGCCCGCGCATCGGTGATTGCCGCCAACATCTGGCGCGGCATCCCATTCGTGGCCATCACTTTGCTGGCGGGTCTGCAGACCATTCCCAAATCCCTGTATGAGGCTGCCACCATCGATGGCGCCACGGAATGGCAGCGATTCACCAAGATTACGCTGCCCCTGCTGACCCCGATCATCGCCGTGGTCATGACGTTTTCGGTGCTGTTTACCTTCACCGATTTTCAGCTGATCTGGGTCATGACCCGGGGCGGTCCCATCAACGCCACCCATTTGATGGCGACCCTGTCTTATCAGCGCGGCATCGTCGGCGGATCGCTGGGTGAGGGTGCGGCCATCGCCGTGGCCATGGTTCCGTTTCTGTTGGCGGCCATTCTATTCAGCTACTTCGGACTTCAGAACCGCAAGTGGCAACGTGGAGGCCAAGATGACTGAAGCCGCTTCCAAGACCAAGAAAAACGCCAAAACCGACAGCAGCGGCGACGACGCCGGCATGGACTACCTGCAGAGCATCCCGCGCCGGGTTGTGGTGGTCTACATCCCCCTCATCGCTTTTTTGTTCATTCTGCTGTTCCCGTTTTACTTCATGGGCACGGTCTCGCTGAAGTCCAATGAGGAACTGCACGCCTACCGGGGCCTGGAGGCATTCTGGATTCACGACCCGACGCTGGAACACATCAAACACCTCCTGTTTGAGACCGAGTATCCGCGGTGGCTGTGGAACACCATGCTGGTGACCGTGTCCTCCACTTTTCTGTCGGTGTTCTGCGCGGTTTGCGCCGCCTACGCTATAGAGCGGCTGCGCTTCAAGGGCTCCAAGTATGTGGGCATGTCCATATTCATGGCCTATCTGGTGCCGCCCAGCATACTGTTCATTCCGCTGGCGGTGATGGTGTTCCAACTGGGTGTGTTCGACACCTACTGGGCGCTGATCCTCACCTATCCCACCATTCTCATACCGTTCTGCACCTGGCTGTTGATGGGCTACTTCCGCTCGATCCCCTATGAGCTGGAGGAGTGCGCGCTGGTGGATGGCGCCAACCGGTTTCAGATCCTCACCAAGATCGTTTTGCCGCTGGCGGTGCCGGGGCTGATTTCGGCGGGCATTTTCGCCTTTACCCTGTCCTGGAACGAGTTCATCTACGCCTTGACCTTCATCTCCTCGGCCGAAAACAAGACCGTGCCGGTGGCGATGATCACCGAATTGATCACCTTCGATCAGTACAACTGGGGCGGTTTGATGGCCGGCGCCTTGATCGGTTCGCTGCCGGTGGCGATCCTGTACTCGTTCTTTGTCGAGCACTATGTGTCGTCCATGACCGGGGCGGTGAAGGAGTAACGCCGCAGCCAAGGTTCTTGGTGGTGGACAGGTTTATAGACACTGAAACAGCAGCGTGTTGAAAAAGTCTCGGTCGAGTGCGAGGCAAGGCGAAAACGCCGTATCGTGCCGAGTGAGGCTTTTTCAACACGCTGCTAGCCTGGTTTGAGGATGCTATGACACAACCCGAAATCGCGCTGGTCGCACCCATGATGCCGACGGTTATGAGCGTCCTGGAACAGCGCTATACACTGCACCGATTGTACGAGGCGGCTGATAAGGCGGGTTTTCTGGCCGAGATCGGCGGATCGGTGCGGGGCATCGCCACCAACGGCCACGCCGGTGCCGGCGCCGAGTTGATGGATGCTCTGCCCAAACTGGAGATCATCGCCTCCTACGGCGTTGGCTATGATGCCGTGGACGTGCCCCACGCCGTGGCCCGGGGTGTGGTGGTGACCAACACCCCGGACGTGCTGAACGACGATGTGGCCAACCTGGCGGTTGGGCTCCTGCTGGCGGCGTCCCGAGAAATGGTGCGGGCCGACCGTCATGTGCGCGCGGGACGTTGGCCCGACGGGGACATGCCCCTGGCCCGGTCCATCCGCGGCAAACCGGTGGGGATTCTCGGTCTGGGACGTATCGGCAAGGATATCGCCACCAAGCTGCAGGTGTTTGGCTGTGATCTCGCTTACCATGGGCGCCATGAACAGACCGATCAGCCCTACCGCTACTACCCGGATCTGGTCGCCATGGCGGGGGACTGTGAGTATCTGATTGTGATCTGCCCGGCGACCCCGGAAACCCGCGGTGTGGTCGACCGTGCGGTCATGGATGCGCTGGGCCCTCAGGGCACTTTGATCAACGTGGCCCGGGGTTCCATTGTCGATGAGCCGGAGTTGGTGCAGGCGCTGAGCGACGGACGCCTGGGCGGGGCCGCGCTGGACGTTTTTGTCGACGAACCCAGGGTGCCGGAAGCGCTGCTGTCCATGGAGAACGTCATCCTTCAGCCGCACATCGGCAGCGCCACCGTGGAGACACGGCAGGCCATGGGCGATCTGGTGCTGAGGAATCTGGCCCTGCATTTTGCCGGGGAGCCGGTGGCCACTCCGGTTTCGGCGTAAACTGCGCATCGGGCAAGCCCGTCCGACTACACAACGGGAGCGCGTGGGCGCGTTATGAAATTGCTTCGATTCGGCGATACGGGTTCTGAGAAACCGGGCCTTATGGATGCGGCGGGGTGTATTCGCGATCTGTCCGGGTTGGTGCCGGACATTGCCGGTGAGGTTCTGTCCCCTGACAGTCTGGCGCGGCTCGGAAACCTCGATACCAGCGCGCTGCCCCGGGTCGACGCCGCCACCCGACTGGGCGCGTGTGTCGGCCGGGTTGGCAAGCTGGTCTGCATCGGTCTCAACTACTCGGATCACGCGGCGGAAACCGGCATGGCCGTGCCGGATGAGCCGACCCTGTTCATGAAGGCGACCAGCTCAATCTGCGGCCCCGACGACCCCATTGTGTTGCCACCGGGCGCCCAAAAGACCGACTGGGAGGCGGAACTGGCCTTTGTCATCGGTCGCGAGGCGCGCCGGGTGGATTCGGAAGACTGGCGGGACTTTGTGGCGGGCTATTGTGTCTGCAACGACGTCTCCGAGCGGGCCATGCAGTTGGAGGGCACCGGCCAGTGGGTCAAGGGCAAGAGCGCGGACAGCTTCGGACCCCTGGGACCGTGGCTGGTGACGGTGGATGAGATTCCCGACCCGAATGCGCTGGATATATGGTGCGAAGTGGACGCCCGGCGTTATCAGGACGGCAACACACGGACCATGATTTTTGGGATTCCCCATCTGCTGAGCTATGTCAGCCGTTTCATGAGCCTCCAGCCGGGTGACGTCGTGTCCACCGGGACGCCGCCCGGTGTCGGGCTGGGGCAGAAGCCACCGGTCTTTCTCAAGGCGGGTCAGACCGTGCGCCTGGGTGTGGCCGGTCTCGGCGTGCAGACCCATCGCGTTGTTGCGGCGGACAAACTCTAAACAGGGAGCGAACATGCGGGTACTGGTGACAGGTGGAACCGGATTTATCGGCCGACGATTGGTCAAGGCGCTGTTGCAGCGGGGCCGTCTATCGGATGCCCAGGGGCGTGAACAGGAGATCACCGCACTGTGTGTGTCTGATGTGGCTGAGCCGCCGGAGCCCCTGCCGGCGGACCCGCGCATTGAGACCGCCTACGGGGACTTCAGCGTAGAAGGTGCGGCCGCGGATCTTGTGACTCAAGACACCGGTGCGGTGTTTCACCTGGCGGCCATCGTCAGCGGCCAGGCCGAGCAGGAATTCGACCTGGGCATGCGCATCAATCTGGACGGCACCCGGCGTCTGCTGGAGGCCTGTCGGGCCCTGCCCAGCCCGGCGCGTTTGGTGTTTTCCAGTTCGGTGGCGGCCTATGGCGGCGACATGCCGGATGTGATCGAAGACACCACGCCGGCGACGCCGCAAACCTCGTACGGCTCGCAAAAGGTCGGTAGCGAATACTTGATCAGCGACTATTCCCGCAAGGGATTTGTCGACGGGCGCTCGCTGCGTCTGCCCACCATCGTCGTGCGTGCCGGCAAGCCCAATGCGGCGGCATCCTCGTTTGCCAGCGGCATCATCCGCGAACCCTTGCAGGGCGAGGAGGCGATTTGCCCGGTCAGCGCCGAGACCGGAGTCTGGGTGCTCTCTCCCCGTGCGGTGGTCGACTGTTTCCTGCACGCGGCCACCCTCCCGGCGGAGGCCTGGGGCATGAACCGCACAGTGGCGTTGCCGGGGATGACCATCACCGTGGGTGACATGGTGGCGGCGCTGGCTGAGGTGGGTGGGGCACAGGTGGCGAACCGGGTGCGGTTTGAACCGGACCCGTTTATCGAGCGCATCGTCTATGGCTGGCCGACCCGCTTTTCCGTACACCGCGCCGCCGGTATGGGCTTCAAGGCCGATGACAGTTTTAAGAGCATCATCGAGGCGTTCATTCAGGACGATCTCGGCGGGCATATTGCCGCGTGAATCGAGCCATCGTGCTGGGCCTGCCGCCAGCGCATAAGGGAGTCCCTGATCTATTCATGAACCTGCATCTTGGGTCTGAGATACACAGCTTCGTGGTCGCAAAGCTTGGCAATAGAACCGCGATCTGCCCCGCGTTCCGCCCCTTTGAATCTGTGCATTTCACCCCCCAATCTGCTCCGTTCAGTGTAAATCAGAGGCGCCTTTCAGGAACCGGAAAACAGCATGAGTGACAAACCCAAGCGCCGCAGCCGAGCCTGGTTCGAAGGCAACGACAAGGACGCTTTCCTGCACCGAAGCTGGTTGCGCAACCAGGGCCACCCATCCCATGTGTTCGACGGTCGGCCGGTGATCGGCATCTGCAACACCTGGTCCGATTTGACCCCCTGCAACGGCCATTTCCGGGTCTTGGCGGATCACGTCAAACGAGGTGTATACGAGGCCGGCGGGTTTCCCCTGGAATTCCCGGTCATGTCCCTGGGCGAGACCATGCTACGCCCCACCGCCATGATGTTCCGCAACCTGGCGTCCATGGATGTGGAGGAGTCCATACGCGGCAACCCTCTGGACGGGGTGGTGCTGCTGGTGGGCTGTGACAAGACCACCCCGTCGCTGATGATGGGGGCGGCGAGCTGCGATATCCCGACCATCGCGGTGTCCGGTGGACCGATGCTGAACGGCTACTTCAAGGGCCGCAAGATCGGGTCTGGCACCTCGGTCTGGGAATTCAGCGAAGAGGTCCGATCCGGTTGCATGTCGGTGGCCGAGTTCATGGACGCCGAGACCGGCATGTCCCGCTCGGTGGGTCACTGTATGACCATGGGCACTGCCTCAACCATGGCCTCGATGGTGGAGGCCCTGGGCATGGGCCTGCCCGGCAACGCTGCCATTCCGGCTGCCGACTCGCGTCGCTATGTTCTGGCTCACCACGCCGGGCGCCGGGCGGTCGAGCTGGTGGAGCAGGACGTTTCCATGTCTCGCATTCTCACCCGTGAGGCGTTTGAGAACGCGGTCATGGTCAACGGCGCGATCGGCGGCTCCACCAACGCCGTGGTGCATTTGCTGGCGCTGGCGGGGCGCATCGGCGTGGATTTGAAACTCGATGACTGGGATCGGCTGGGGCGGGACATCCCCTGCCTGGTGAACCTGATGCCCTCCGGCGAACATCTGATGGAGGATTTCTACTACGCCGGCGGATTGCCGGCGGTGATCCGGGAACTGGGGGATCGGTTGCACCTGGACGCACTGACCATCAACGGACACACCCTGGGCGAGAACACCGCCGACGCCGAGTGCTATAACCGGGATGTGATCCGAGACCTGGACACCCCGCTGATGGAGCACGGCGGCATAGCCGTGCTCAGGGGCAATCTGGCGCCCCTCGGCGCGGTGCTCAAGCCCTCCGCCGCCACTGCGGAGTTGATGCAGCATCGGGGCCGTGCCGTGGTATTCGAGGACATCGACGATTTCAAGGCGCGGATCGATGATCCGGATCTGGATGTGGAGCCTGAAGATATTCTGGTGCTCAAGAACTGCGGGCCTAAGGGCTATCCCGGCTTTCCCGAGGTGGGCAACATGGCTTTGCCGCAAAAACTGCTGGCGCGCGGCATACGCGACATGGTTCGCATTTCCGACGGCCGCATGAGCGGGACCGCCTACGGGACGGTGGTGCTGCATACGGCGCCGGAGGCCGCCGTTGGCGGGCCGCTGGCGCTGGTTCGATCCGGAGACATGATCGAACTGGACGTGGCCGGCCGCAGCCTGACCCTGGAGGTGTCGGACCAGGAGCTGGCCGCACGGCGGCAGGACTGGACGCCTCCGCCCCGGGATTCCGATCGCGGTTACTACCGCTTGTTCGTGGACCATGTGCTGCAGGCCGATGAGGGTGTCGACTTCGACTTTCTCAAGGGTGGTTCCGGCGCGCCGGTACCCCGCGAAAGCCACTGAGGCGGGCCTGCTTAATGTCCACCCGACCCTTTGTCGGGCTGGCCGATCATGAGCCCAATGCGCGTTACAAGGGCATTGGGCTCATGATCACGGCCTTCGCTCTGTTCGCTCTGCTGGACACCTGCGCCAAGTACATGTCGGCCTGGCATGGGATCGCCCAGATTGTGTTTGCCCGTTATGCCGGACACTTTCTGCTGGGTGTCGTGTTGTACGCACCGTTTGCCGGACGCGGGATCTGGCGCAGCAACAATCTCAGGCTGCAGATCCTGCGCTCAAGCCTGCTGCTGGCCTCTACAACCCTGAACTTCACCGCGCTGCAGTATTTGCAGTTGGCGGAGACCGCATCCATCTCCTTCACCATTCCGTTGTGGGTCGCGGTCCTGTCGGTGCCGCTGCTGGGCGAGTACATCGGGCCACATCGCTGGGCCGCGGTGGTGGTGGGTTTTGTCGGTGTGCTGATCATCATCCGTCCCGGACTCGGTCTGATGCACTGGGCGGTCCTGCTGTCCCTCAGTATGGCTATCACCACCGCCTTGTATCAGATCCTGACCCGCAAACTGGCCCAGGTGGATCGGGTCGGCACAACCCAGATCTACACCGCGTTGGTGGGCACACTCGGGGTGCTGCCCTTCGCTCTGTTCGATTGGACCGAACCCAACAGCCACACCCTCTTTCCCATGATTGCCATCGGCGCGCTGGGGGCCATCGGGCACTACTTCCTGATTCAGGCGCACCGTTACGCGCCGGCGCCGATACTGGCTCCGTTCAGCTACACCCAGATTATTTCCATGGTCGCTATCGGCTACTGGGTGTTCCACGATCTGCCGGATATCTGGACCGTGGTGGGCGGCTCGGTAGTGATCGCCAGCGGTCTGTATCTGCTACACCGCGAGCGTATCCATATGGGCAGTCCTGGTCCCCACTGACCGGATTGGCACCCCGGATTGGCACCCCGGATTGGCACCCCATTGTTACATCAAGAGTGGAGTCATCAATGACGGATAAAATCGGATTCATCGGGCTGGGCAGCATGGGCTTGCCCATGACCCAGGTTCTTGCGGCCGCAGGTCAATCCATGCGTGTGTTCGATATCGACGCCACGGCGCGCGCACGGGCCGGCGCGATCCAGGGTGTGGAAGTGCTCGAGTCGGTCGCCGAGGTGGCCGGGCATGCGGGCGTCCTGTTCACCTGTGTACCCAATGATCAGATTCTGGAGGATCTTTATCTCGGCGCCGACGGGGTGGCGGGCGTGGTCGTGGCCGGTACCGTCACCGTGGACTGCTCCACCGTCAGTCCAAAGGCCACCCGGGCGGTACACGCGGCACTGCGGGACCGGGGTGCGCAGCACCTGGATGCCTCGATGCTGGGTTCTGTCCCCCAGGCGGAAACCGGCCAGATCGGATTCGTGGTCGGCGGTGACCGGGCCGCGTTCGATCGGGTCGCGCCGCTGTTGGACATCATGGGCAAGATGGTGAAGTACGTGGGCCCCTCCGGCAGCGCCAACCAGGTCAAGCTGATTCACCAGACCCTGGTGGCCGGGCACGCGGTTGCGGTGGCCGAGGCGCTGGCTCTGTGCATGGCCACCGGTACCGACATCGACGCCTTTTACGACGTGGTCTGCAACGGCGGTGGGTTTGCCTACTCCCGTTATCTTGAAAAGCGCACGCCGCGTATGCGCGAGGGCGATTTCTCGCCCCTGTTCATGCTCGACCTGATGCGCAAGGACGCGGGCCTGGCCCGGGATCTGGCCGAGCATGTGGGCATGGACTCGCCACTGCTGGACCGGGTTCTGTCCGTATTCGACGCCGCCCGGGACGCCGGGTACGGGCGTGAGGACTTCTCCGCCGTGGCACACGTCTACGAAACCGCCGTGGGCAAGCGCCTGGCCGATCATTGATCCGGCCCGGATCTGCGCGGCCGATTCCGTAGCCCGGCTCGATCAGTCGCCGGCTTCCGGCAATGACAGACCGGCGATTCGGGCGTAGAGGCGGGCCACCGAGGCGTCGTCGTCCTGGGCCATGCCCGCGGCGGCGGTCATCTCGAACATCTGCAGCGCCATGCTCGCCATGGGTACCGGAAACTGGCGCGCCCTGGCCGCGTCCAGGACGATGCCAAGGTCTTTGGTAAAGATACCGACCGCGCTCCTGGGTGCGTAGTCTCCGTCCAGAATATGGGGCACCCGATTCTCGAACATCCATGAGTTGCCGGCCGCACCGGTGATGACCTCGTAGACCTGACTGGGTTCCAGCCCCAGGCGGGCGCCGAAGGCCACCGCCTCGCAGGCCACCGCGATGTGCACGCCGGCCAGGAGCTGGTTGACCGCTTTCATGGCGGAACCCGCCCCTGGCGTATCGCCCAGGCGGTGGACTTTGGCCGCCACAGCGTCCAGAGCGGGCTGGGCCTTGTCGAAGGCGGCTGCCGTGCCAGAGCCCATGATGGTGATCTCGCCCGCCAGCGCCTTGGCCGGCCCGCCGCTGGTGGGTGCGTCCAGATATAGACGCCCGAGCCCGGTAAGCCGCGCGCCCAGACGCTCCGCCGTCTCCGGTGGCAGGGTGGCGCAGGATACGAACACCGATCCGGCCGGCATTGTCTCGGCGACCCCACCCTCACCAAACAGTACCGCTTCGGTCTGGAGCGCGTTGATCACGACACAAAAGACACAATCCGCCCCTCTGGCCGCGTCCTTCGCATCTGCGGTTGCCTCGCCCCCCAGCGCAGCAAACGCGTTTCTCTGAGCCTGCGACAGGTCCGCACCCACCACTTCGTGGCCGGCGGACAGCGCCGATTTGGCGATGCCGAGGCCGATCGATCCGAGTCCGATGACGCCTATGCGCATGGTGTCTGCACTCCGTTGATGATGGGTGTACCGCGCCGCGGTTAGCGGCCCGTTCAGAGCTTGCCACAGGCGAAGACGCAAGGCGCGGTTTGCAGGCCCATGAATCCACCTACCATGATCCCGAAGGCGGGTAGCGGCTTCGAGCGGCCGGCCACGGATTATTCCACTGCAATAATCCGTGGCGGTCTGGTTCTCAGGGCGAGTCTTCGTCCGGCACTTCGAGCAAACGCTCGCTGCGCCAGACGCGAACGATCCACACGTGCTTTGGATCACGACGGTAGACAATGCGAAATGGCGGGTGGATGAGCTCGCGCAGAAAGGGCTGCTCGAACTCCGGCACCAATCCGGCCCATGTCCGGATGTTCGCCCAGGGATTCGATGCTGTCGATGATCTCGCGGAGCAGGCGCTCCCCCACATCGGGCACACCCTGCTCTTCGTACCAGGCCCGCAGTGCCTCCAGGTCGGCGAGCGCGGCTTCCGCGAACCGGATGGCAACCTTCTGCATGCGGCTACTTCAAGCCGAGGCGAGCCTTGGCGTCCAGGAGGGACGGCTTTCGACCGGCCTCAGGGTCTGCAAGGCCCGCGACCACAGCCCTCATAAACGACCGCTCCTCCTCGGCAGCTTCGTAGTCTGTGACCGACTGCACGACAGCAACGCCACGTCCGCGGCTGGTCAGCAATACGGGACGGTGGGCCTCGGCCGCGTGCTTGACCACGCGGCCGAGGCCCACCTTCAGATCGGTTATAGGAATGACGTCTTCGGATAGCTTGGTGTCCATGCTCAGGCATCAGGTGTTTTGAACAGGCTGGACAATAGCACCTGTCGAGAACCCACTCGAGATAACCTGACAAGTGGGCCACACCTCTGGGCTGATTGCCGGTCTACACCCGCGCGGGCACCCATCCGCCGGGTGGACACCGAATCCCGCTCGTTTCCTTAGCGCTTTAGGCGTCATCGTCCAATTCCGGTGGAACACGCGCACACCGCTGATTGACACCTAAATGGATCGTGCTATCCGAAATCCAATGACGCTGGAACCGTGTAAGGGATATCCACTACCTCGGCGTGCGGCACGCATGTTCGAGCAGGCATGTGGCCCCGGTACTTGTGGCTATAGGTGCGGATCAACTCGTCAACGTATTCCGCATCCGCTACCCGGGTCAGATCGGGTGCTTCAACCTCGATCTCGATCTCGATGTCCAGCTCAGGTGCCGAGGCGAGTCCCCGCGCAATCCCATTGTACCAGTCCGAATTCACAGGCAGGTTGCTTTGGTGCGAATGCACCACAAGCACCCGGTAGGGCTCGTCGCCCTGTTTCGCGGGCAGCGCGGAAGCAAACAACGACAGAACCAACAGCGTCGCGACCAACAGGGGGGGTGGCCTAGCGTAAGCCAGACTCATGGCCGGTCGAGTGTCTTATGCCTGCGGCCACCTTGGAGCCGCCGAATGGGCTCGCTGGGTTGTGTCGGGCAGTACGCATTGGTCTGAGGATATCGACACTGGCCCCGAAGTCTTGTTGTTTCGCGCATATCAAGCCTCTGCACTGCCGCACACAATTGAGCCGATCCGCCCTACCTGTCTCAGCGGCTGGGTTGGACCACCGCTGACGGCCCAGGTTGATAGGTCGCTTCAGTCTTTTTCTGAATCGATGGAGTTCATCAATGCCTCGGTGTAGCGCGCGCCAGCGACGGTATGTTCATTGACCAGCTTGTCCAGGTGCTCCACCACCGAGGTATCGAGCACGATGTCGCCGGCCGCGGCATTTTCTGCCATATGGTTGATGTCCTTGGTGCCTGGGATGGGAATCAAGGTGCGATCCTCACGGGCCAGAATCCAGGCCAGGGCAAGTTGCGCAGAAGTGCATCCCTGGGCATTGGCAATCTGCTGAAAAGGCCGAAGCAAGGCCGCGTTCTTTGCGAATGCCTCCGGCTCGAATCGAGGTCGGGCATTGGTGCAGCGAATGTCATCTTCGGACAGATGTGTGACATCCTGGGCAGAGCCCGCCAGGAAGCCCCGCGTAAGCGGTGAAAACGGCACGAACGCAACACCCAGTTCACGACAGGCGGCCAGCATCTTGCGCTCCGGGGTTCGGGTCCAGAGTGAGTATTCCGATTGCACCGCGGTGATGGGATGAACCGCATGGGCCCTGAGCAGGGTGTTGGTCGAAACCTCCGACAATCCGATGGTTCGGATTTTTCCAGCCGACACCAGTTCCGCCAAGGTGCCTACGCTGTCCTCAATTGGCACATTGGGGTCGAGACGGTGCAGATAGTAAAGATCGATTACGTCGGTCCGCAGGCGCTTCAAGCTGTCCTCGCAGGAGCGGCGAATCGCCTCCGGCCGCCCGTCCAACGTGGGGCCGCCATCCGGTCCCCGCATCAGGCCGCACTTGCTCGCGAGCGTGTATTGGTCGCGACGGTCACTCAGCGTGCGGCCGATGAGTTCTTCATTGTGGCCCAAGCCGTAGAGTGCGGCGGTGTCGAGAAAGGTGTAGCCCTGTTCCAGCACCCCCAGGAGCAATCGCTCGGAGTCCGCGTCGTTGGCCGGACCGTAGCCCATGGACATGTTCATGCACCCCAGACCAATCGCGGAGACTTTGAACGGGCCCAGTGTTCGTGTGTGCATTTTGGAAACCTGTTTTAGTTGAATGATGATGGATTGGATGACCGCACCCGCGGTCGTCAGATGGACGGCGCGCGTGTGCCGTCAGCCTGATACCGAATTCAACAGTGACACAGTATGAGTCGCGATCACGGATTCCTCATCGGTGTGAATCACGAAGATGCGGCACCGCGATCGGTCGGAGGAGATAATGGCATCGCTGACGCGGTTGCGATGCTGGTCGAGTTCGACCCCCAGCCACTCAAACCCTGAACAGATGCGCTCGCGCACGTGGACCGCGTTCTCACCGATGCCGCCGGTGAACACCAAAGCGTCGATTCCGCCCAGGATCGCCGTCATGGCGCCCAGCTCTCGACGCACTCGAAACACGAAATAATCGATCGCCCCTGCCGCCTCGGGACGCGGGCTGGATTCCAGTTCGCGCATGTCGTGGCTCAATCCCGACAACCCGGCAAGCCCGGAACGCTTGTACAGAAGATCACTCAAGTCTGCCGGCGACATGCCTTTGCCCTCCAGCAGGTAAAGCAGCACGCCCGGGTCGATCTGGCCGCAGCGTGTCCCCATGGGAAGTCCATCCAGGGCGCTGAACCCCATAGATGAGCCGACGCTCAGACCGTCTCGCATGGCGCACATGCTGGCGCCGTTGCCCAGATGCGCAACCACCACCCGGCCGGCGGCGTGGTGGGGGGCGATCCGCCTCAGCGCACCCGTCACGTACTCGTACGACAGGCCGTGAAAGCCGTAGCGTCTAACGCCCTCGTCGTACAACTCCAATGGGAGCGCGAAAACATCGTTGACCCAGGGATGGCTTCGGTGAAACGCCGTGTCAAAACAGGCCACCTGCAGCGCCTCGGGGAATGCCTCCCGGGCGGCCAAGACCCCGGCAAGATTGTGTGGTTGATGCAGCGGCGCCAAGGGAACGAACGCCGTGAGCTGAGCAATCAGATCCGTGTCGATTACCATGGGATCGGAGAAATTGGGGCCGCCGTGCACCACCCGGTGACCCACCGCATCGATCTCCATATCCGGATTCTCGGATCGATGCCAATCCAGCACCCGATGTAACGCCTCAGCCGGGTCTCGCGGCCCGCCGTCGGCCGGATAGTCTGTCTTGGCCAACTCCATCCCATCCGGTGCCTTGACCCGAAAGCTCGCCTGCGCGCCCAGTCCCTGAACTTGGCCGCGAGCATGTTCCGTGAGCCCTGTATCGGTGGCGTTGTACAGCGCGAACTTGAGGCTGGACGAGCCCGCATTGAGTGTCAGAATAACGCGGCTCATGATGCTAACTCCTTTGATCCATTGGTGGGCATTGCCCTCGTCAACCAAGCCCAGAGCCGGTCGAGCAGTATCAGGTTGGCGGCTCGCACGGGCCACGGTGGCTCCACTGACCCGGCCTCATAGACTGATCTCATCACCTGCGGCGGTAAAGATCAAAGCCAGCGCCGGCGGCGAACCCGGTTCAGTTGGGTTTGGCATGCTCCGACCTGGCTGGCAGCACGCGCCTTTATGAAACTGCCGGTGACCAGGCTGCGAAGGTACTGATCGTGGATCTCCAATCCGAGTTGGCCGCAATCATCTCGACTGCCAGTGGTTTCGTGCAGGGCATCGTGGGCGGCGAAGTGCTTTCCCTGTTCGAGGATGTCGCTGCCGCCGTGTCCAGCACGTTCGCCATGCAGGAGGCAACCGATCTGATTTCCGCGTGGCGCGGTACCGGAACGTCGGTGCGGATCGGATTGCACTATGGCCCGACTATCGTCGAGCAGGGCAGGGTGTTCGGTGATACGGTGAACACGGCGGCCCGGATGGCGGCGATCGCTCAGGGCGGTCAGATCATCGCGTCCGAGGATGTGGTCAAGCGCTTCACCGATCCATTCAAGGATCTTGCGAGGCGATTTGATCGTGTCAAGGTCAAGGGGAAGCAGGAACCGATCGTGGTTTATGATCTACTCTGGCAACCCGCATTGGTCACCGAGATTCTGCCCACCGCAGCCACGCCGACGCGCCTTTTACATGCCTCTCACTATCCTATGGGGGTCAGGATCGACAACTTGATCCCGGTCGGGGCGCGTTCTCTGTCGGGCGGGCGCCCAGCAACGATCTGGTCGTCATGTCCGGGTCTGTTTCCAGGAAGCATGCCACCGTCGAATTCGGCCGCGACCGGTTGGTGCTGCTCGATACCAGCACCAACGGAACCTACGTGGAAACTCAGGATGGCGAAACGGTCTTCCTGCGCCGTGAAGCGTTTCCGCTGTGGGGGCGGGGGCGCATCGCCCACTAGGCCCCCGTAACGGGTTCGGGAGGGCTACATCCCGCAGGCTTGTTTGATCTCGTTAATCCGATCCGTCAGCTTCTGATTGTATTCCTTGATGTCCATTTCCTTGCTGCTGCCGGAATCCGCCGCCTCGCCCACGGCATTGATGGCCAGACCGATGGGCATGATTGACATCACGCCTTTAACTTGCCGTTCGTCGGTACTCTTTTTTTCGTGCTCCAGATGCGCGATGTCGTCCTTAGCGGTGGAGCAATCCACGTCCGCTGCCAACGCCTGGGGGGCGATTCCCATGAACGCCAGGGACACTGCACAGCTCAGAATAGACTTTCTCATTTGATTCACCTCTGTTTTGACATGGTGGCACCATATACGGTCCGCACCGCCGATTTCAACGAAACCCGATTCTCCAATCTCATTGGTCCGTGACAGGGGCTGCTCAAAGGCCGCCGCCCCAACGGTGCTGCAGGGCGATGCCCACGAGGTCGTAATCGTTTCCGGTACGGGCCGATACGCCTGAGCTTGCGTACAATTTGATCGAATTATGCCGGTCCAGGGGGAACGCAAGCGTGCCTCCGACGCGCCAGTTCTGCTGCAGGTCCGCATTGAGCTCATTGTCGATTTTGGTCCTGCCCCCGGTGAAGTAGGTCGCGTCCAACGACGCCCAGACGCCTTTGGGAAAGCTGTAGATCAGGTGACCACGGACCGCGTAAAGGGGATCCTGTGACCGGGTTTGGCCGTTGAAGAAATCCGTGTTGTCGGTGAAAAATGTGGCTGCCAGGGCGCTTTCCAAGGTCCACCGACCGAGCGCCTTGGATATCCCGACCTCGGGCTTGAAACTCCAACGGTTGGTGGTGACGTTGACCAGCTTGCTGGAATCATACTGGCCCCAAGGCGCCGTCACCCGCAGGCTTGCCCCCACGATCAGGTCCTGTGTGTATTGCTGAAACTGTTTCAGATTGAGGGCCGGCGCGCCATAGAGATTCACCGACAAGCGGAAAGTCGGTTCGCCAAATCCGTTGACGTCTCGCTCTACCGTTTCGCCCGCTCTCTCGGCCGAACCCGAGAGCCAGGTGTACGGCACGATCACCGATGCCTTGGCCGATTGACCCCACAGATCAAGGACCCGGGCATAGGCGAGCACCGCGTTGTCGGTATTGAGCTTGGGATTCGTAACGGGTAGTGCGGTGTCGAAGGCGACGCCGCCCCGCGTATAGGCATAGCCTGCGACAAGAAAGTTTACCCCCACCGGTGCATTGGAATAGCTGCGAGGCTCAATGTCCTGTGCCTGCGCATTGGGTGCGGATGCGAGCAGCACTGCAATGCTCGCCCGTAAGCAGAGCCTGGTCACTGCATGAAACCGGTTCCGACTCGTTGCATCTTGCTTGATCGAAATTCGCTGCATCTCAGGCCTGTGCCGCCAGGCAGTGCTCCACTCGGTCCAGGGTACGCATTGCGTCGATGGCCTGACCTACGCTGGCATTGGGTTCCCGTCCTTCCCGTATGGCCGTGAAGAACTCCCGATCCTGGAGTTCGATTCCGTTGTTTGAGATGGCCACGTCACTGAGGTCCACCGGCTTCTCATACCCGTCCACCAGATCGTCATAACGGGCGATGTAGGTTCCGTTGTCGCAGATATATCGAAAAAACGTGCCCAGAGGTCCGTCGTTGTTAAAGGACAGGGACAGGGTGCACAACGATCCGGATCGGGTCTTCATGCCAATGGACATATCCATGGCGATGCCGAGTTCAGGATGCGGCGGTCCCTGCAGCGCCTGCACCTGCTCCGGGACCTCACCGGTCTGATACTGGAACAGGTCCACCGTGTGGCAGGCGTGGTGCCACAACAGATGATCCGTCCAGCTCCGGGGTTGCCCCAGGGCGTTGAGATTCGAGC
>Ga0316189_10001230_pt1 | contig 25474 bp, 20 predicted proteins | sample LowCovwburrow_MG_FD_204930 | JGI IMG/M metagenome (GOLD analysis project Ga0316189, IMG submission 204930) | Coastal sediment microbial communities from Maine, United States - Lowes Cove worm burrow | ecosystem: Environmental > Aquatic > Marine > Coastal > Sediment | place: USA: Maine... | reverse complement strand
TCAATGCGCAAGGCAAGCGCTACGTCAACGAAATGCTTGAGTACGATGAAGACCAGATAGCGGCTATCGCGAAAGTGGCCTTCGAAACTTCGATGAAGCGCAAGAAGGTACTCCACAATATCCACAAATCGAATGTTCTTAAATCTAGCGTTCTATGGAACGAAGTTCTCGGAGAAGTCGGCCAAGATTTTCCGGAAGTGGAAGTGAAACATATATTGGTAGATGCTGCGGCGACCTATATGTGCCTGAACCCAGCTCAATTTGACGTGATGGTCATGGAGAACATGTTCGGTGATATATTGAGTGATCAGGCTGGTGGTATTCTTGGTTCGCTTGGTCTCATGCCTTCGGCATGTCTCGGACCTGACAAAGCCTACTATGAGCCTTCTCATGGATCGGCTCCCGATATTGCAGGCCAGAACATAGCTAATCCTTATTCCATGATCGGCTCTGTCGCCATGATGCTAGAAATGAGTTTTGGCCTGGAGGCCGAGGCAAGAAATGTATGGCACGCGATGCAGAGTGTCTTCGCTCAAGGAAATTCTACTCCCGACCTTTCCAAACCGGGAGAGGGTGTGAAGATGATTAGCACTCAAGCATTCGGAGACTTAGTCGTTAGCGAGTTAGACAAGACCCCTATCCCTGCTTAGGCTAGGCATAAAAGCAGGAACAGCAGGGAATGTATTCGCTAGTGCTTTTCCGCCTGCATGCGCAAATTAATCATGCGCATTGCAGCCTTGACGCCTGCAAGAACCTGATTCGAGTCGACTCCACGAGTCTTGAATTCCTGCTCTTGCCACTCCCAGGTAATGATACATTCCGTTAGCGCATCGATATTTCCGCCGCGGGGAATGTGCACCTCGTAATCCAATAGTGCAGGCATTTCAAAGCCTCCTACCTTCAACAACTTCTCAATCGCATCGAAGAAGGCGGCGAAGCCACCGTTGCCAGAACCCGAGCCCTGCAATTCTTTGCCTTCTAGTTCGACACGGATACTCGCCGTGCTCTCTACATTCAAACCACTGTTTATATAGCAATTGAGAAGCGTAATATTATGGAAGTCGCGACTCTCCATGACATCGGCGATGATAAAAGGCAGATCTTCGGATGTAATGATGTGCTTCGAATCCCCCAATTCAACGATTCTCTTTAACACCTTCGCCTGATCGTCCTTTGAGAGGCTTATACCCAACTCATCTAGATTATTGATCAACGATGCCTTGCCACTCATCTTGCCGAGCGCATAGACACGCTTGCGTGCGAATCGTTCTGGACTGAGTTCGGTTACGTAAAGATCACCTTTTAGATCACCATCGGCGTGAATACCCGCCGTCTGTGTAAATACATCAGCTCCCACCACGGGTGCATTTGCGGCCAACCACTTGCCGGAAAAATTTTCGACCATGCGGCTAAGCAGACCAATCTGAGTCTCATCGATGGATAACTGCATGCCCATCTTGTCTTTCAATGCCACGGCCACTTCCGCAAGCGAAGCGTTTCCGGCACGCTCACCCAAACAGTTTATGGTGCAGTGAATAGTATTGATCCCAGCATTCACCGCCGCCATTACATTCGCTGTAGCCAGCCCATAGTCATTGTGCGGATGAAAATCGAAGGTTAATTCCGGAAAGCTTTCCAACATGTCCCGCAAGGAAGCTGTAACCTCTTCCGGCGACATGAGGCCTAGAGTATCTGGCAACAGATAATGTCCTATCCCACATTGCTTGGTGCCATCTAACAAGCCCATCACATAGTCTCTGCTATTCGCATAGCCATTGGACCAATCTTCCAAATACATATTAACGCTCAGACCTTGTTCATGCGCATAGCTTACCGTCTTCTCAATGTCCGCTACATGCTCTTCTAGAGTCTTACCCAATTGTTCTCGGCAGTGTTTCTCACTACCCTTCGCAAGTAGATTAATAACCTTTCCACCCGCACTCGCAATCCAGTCCACGCTGCGCTTATGATCGACGAACCCCAACACCTCGACACGGTTAGCCATATCGACCGTGTCTGCCCACTCAATAATTTCTGATACGGCAAGCTTTTCACCTTCTGACACACAGGCGGAAGCAACTTCAATGCGATCCACTTTCAAGGATTGTAGAAGTGCACGGGCAATGTTCACCTTTTCATTAACAGAAAAAGAAACACCCTGAGTTTGTTCGCCGTCTCGCAGTGTTGTATCAAGCAAACTGATATGACGGGTAGGCGCTTGGGCAGTCATGCTGAAGTCCTGATGAATTTTGAAAACTAGGCGTCCTGAGATGCCTATCATATGGGCCATAGAGTCTGGCGGGGCTCGGATTCTAGCAAAATCTGCAGGCAGAGATAAGCCAAAAACTCATTAATTACGCTAACTTACCCTAACTTGCACTTGAGAGTGATCGTTATATACTGCGCCCTTAAAAAGAAATTGAACATTTGAGGCTCAGTATGACGATCAAAATCGGTGTTCCAAAAGAAGTTCGTGAAGGCGAACAGCGGGTCGCATTAGTGCCAGATATCGTAAATCGACTGGCGAAGCAGGATGTTCAGGTCTCGCTGGAGACCGGCGCCGGAGAACTCGCAGGCTATAGCGATAGCTACTACGAAAACGCTGAAATAGTGACCTCTTCCGCCGAAGTTCTAGGCAAGGCCGATATCTGCCTGACCGTGAACCCAGTTACAGACGAGCAAATCGAACAGCTCAGAGAGGGATCTGTCCTGATTGGATACCTCAATCCACACTCAGATCTGGAACGCTTTAACAAACTCAAAGCAAAAAATATCAGCGCATTTTCGATGGAACTGGTTCCTCGAATATCTAGAGCGCAGGCCATGGATGCTCTCTCATCACAGGCCTCCATTGCGGGCTACAAGGCCGTGCTGCTCGCTAGCAACCTGCTCGGCAAATTCTTCCCCATGTTGACGACTGCAGCGGGTACGATCCGGCCATCGAAGGTCTTAGTTATCGGTGCTGGTGTCGCCGGCCTACAAGCGATCGCCACTGCCCGACGCTTAGGCGCAATTGTGGAAGGCTACGACGTTCGAGCCGCGGTTAAGGAACAGGTCGAATCCCTAGGTGCGAAATTTGTCGATATTGAGATCAAAGCGGAAGGCAGCGGCGGTTATGCACGAGAATTGACTGACGAAGAACGCCAGCAACAACAAGCCATTCTTGCCAAGCATGTGGCAGCGGCGGATGTCGTAGTAAGCACGGCAGCGATTCCTGGACGCCCTTCTCCACGAATCATTAGCACCGAAATGGTCGAGGGGATGCGCGGCGGCTCCGTTATTGTGGACCTCGCAGCCGAGGGCGGTGGCAACTGCGAATTAACTAAAATTGACGAGACAGTGCTGCACAACGGCGTAAAGATCTACGGCCCGATCAATGTGCCTAGCATGGTAGGCAATCACGCCAGCGAATTGTATGCAAAGAACCTACTCAACTTTTTGGAACTATTGATTAAGGATGGGGCCATCAATATCGATCTCGAGGACGAGATTCTTAGCGAAAGCCTGATTACCCATGGCGGCGAGATTCACCATGCCGGCATCAAAGAACAATTAGAAGGAGCATCCTCATGATCGAAGGTCTCGCGGCAATCTACATATTCATGCTAGCCGGGTTTACCGGCTACGAAATAATCAGCAAGGTGCCAGTCATTCTGCACACGCCTCTCATGTCAGGATCAAACTTCGTTCATGGCATCGTTTTGGTTGGCGCGATGGTTGCGCTAGGTATCGCCGAAACAACTGCGGAGCAGGTCATTGGCTTTATCGCCGTGCTCTTGGGCGCGGGCAACGCAGTAGGTGGCTATGTAGTCACCGAACGCATGCTAGAGATGTTTCGGCCTAGCGAAAAGAAAACTGAAGGCGAGGGCTCTTAGATGGAAACTCTAATCCAAGCAGCCTATCTGATAGCAGCCGCCCTATTCATTCTAGGCCTCAAGCAAATGAGTTCGCCGGTTACCGCAAGACGCGGAATACTTTGGGCAGGCGCAGGCATGGTGCTCGCGACTCTAGCCACCTTCTTGTCGCCGCAAATAATCGAGAGCGACCAAGTCAGTATCAACATCATGTTGATCATCATTGCGATAGCTCTGGGCGGTGGTTATGCATGGTATAGCGGCAAGAAAGTCGCCATGACCGACATGCCACAGATGATTGCCATGTACAACGGCATGGGCGGCGGAGCAGCAGCAGCCATTGCCGCCGTTGAGTTACTGAAGGCCAGCAACGAGGCCGCGCACGATGTAACTGGCAGCTCAACGGTAGCCGACATGCTCGGTGCCGATGTGGCAATCCTCGGCATCCTCGGCGCCATCATAGGCACAATCTCATTCAGCGGAAGTATCATCGCCTGGGCCAAGCTGGATGGTCGATTGAATCGCAGCAAGTTACTGCCAGCCCAACATATCGTCAACGCTCTGCTCGCAATCGTAACCGTAGGCTTTGCTGGTGCTATTTACTTCACCAATAGCATCGACACAATCATCGTGTTCTATCTGCTTGCCTTGGTGTTGGGCATCTTCATTACCGTTCCGGTCGGTGGCGCGGACATGCCGGTGATCATTTCGCTGTTTAATGCGCTAACTGGTCTCGCGGTGGGTTTCGAAGGCTATGTTCTCGGCAACGCAGCGATGATCATCGCTGGTATCGTTGTCGGCTCGGCCGGCTCTCTGCTGACGCAGCTAATGGCGAAGGCAATGAACCGCTCGGTTGCGAATGTTTTCTTTGCTGGCGTCGGCACAGATGCCGCCGCAACGAGCGGAGACGGCAGCGAAGGCGTCATGAAAGAGATTCAGGCTCAGGATGCTGGCATTCTAATGTCTTTCGCGAGCCAGGTTGTCATCATTCCCGGATACGGCATGGCCGTGGCCCAGGCACAACATAAGATCTGGGAACTTACGCAAATTTTGACCGAGAAAGGCGTCAGCGTAAAGTTCGCAATTCATCCTGTGGCTGGCCGTATGCCAGGGCATATGAATGTGTTGCTCGCCGAAGCCGGTGTACCTTATGACATGATCTATGACATGGAAGACATCAATGCGGACTTTAAGAACACCACCGTAGCGCTCGTTATCGGAGCCAACGATGTTGTGAACCCTTCAGCGAAAAGTGATAGCAGCAGCCCACTATTCGGCATGCCGATTCTCGATGCTATAGATTCGGATAACGTAATCGTTATCAAGCGTGGTCGCGGAACTGGATTCTCGGGTGTAGAAAACCCACTGTTCTTTGCGGACAACACAAAGATGTTATTCGGGGATGGACAGAAGGCAGCTAACGAGCTCATTCAAGCTGCAAAAGAACTCTAAAGAGTCTCTAGAGCCACAACCCTTGACTGAAGCAGAACAGATTAGCGAAGCGTCAGACCCTCTTCCAAGAGCGGGCTTGATGCGGCGCTTGGCCGCCCTGCTCTACGATGGCTTTCTCGTAGCAGCCATCTGGATGGTGCTTGGATTTATTCTGCAACTTATCGCTGGCACGGAGTCGAATCAGCTAATCGATGGTGTGGTGCAAACAGACCCACTACTCGACGCGATACTGTTCACCATCATGGTAGCAAGTGGCAGCGGCTTCTATATCTGGTTCTGGACTCGCGGTGGACAGACCCTCGGCATGATTGCGTGGCGGATCAAGCTTGAGTCCGTCGATGGCGGCCTGATCGATTTCAAGCAGGGGGTGATTCGCTATATCGCGGCTTGGCCCGCATTCTTCCTCCTCGGGCTCGGCTACCTATCGCTCTATCTGGATAGTAATGGCGATGCAGCGCACGACAAAGTATCTCGCAGCAAGGTGGTATTGCTACCCAAGTCCCACCGCCCTTTCGATTAGAGATCTAAGCGATTAGAACTTTAATCTTCCATTGGTGCAAACTGAGCGAAGAGCTCTTCTCCAGTTACATCCTCGGTCTTATTTGAGTACTGATAATACCCAGGCTTCTCATCGATAAACACTTGGCGTTGAAACAGCAGACCGCTTTGATCATCGAAGAGGCCAACCGGCATCATATGCTCCTGCGATTCCTTTAAGCGGTAGAATAGATGACTGCCACAGACTAAACAGAATCCTCTCTCAGCCCACTCTGACGAATCGTAAATTGAAAGCTTTTCGAGTCCATCGAATTCTACCTCGGGGCCGCAATTAACTTCCATGAACGCGCTCCCACCCCATTTTCTACAACTATTGCAGTGGCATGCGGCGACGCTAGTTGTCATTTTCTTTGCTATAAAACTAATCGCCCCACATAAACAAGATCCTACACCACCCCTAGTTCCTGCCATGATCACATCTCCAATATCATTCTTTAGCGAAATTGATTCTAAAAAACAACTAGTGTAATTGCTATATTTTGCAACAAGCCGGTCAGCGCACACGCCTCATAAAAAACAGCCCCAGCAGGGAGCAGAGGAAAATAGGCGTTAGTACAGCAAGCAAAGGACTGAATCCATACAACAAACTCGCTGGCTCCATCATCCGCTGCATGATAGTAAACACTAGGCCAATACCCAACGCCACAAACACCCTAAAACCCATTGTCGATTCTCGCAGCGGCCCGAATACAAATGATATGGCTAGGATTACCAAAACGAGTGTCGCAAGGGGTTGCAGCAATTTCTTCCAGAAGGCGAGGAAATACGTAGCCGAATCCAACCCCTGGGCATCGAAAAATTGTGCAAACCGATAGAGACCTGAGATCGACTGCCGGTCTGGCTCTACCAGTAACACCGACAGCAATTCCGGCGACAGATCGATCTGCCAATCTTCCTGCAAGTATTCCTGAACAGAGATAGCAGCGGGTTCGAATCTACTCTCTCTAACATTGCGAAGCTGCCAGTAACTTGAGTCTTCTCTATCTACGTAGGTAGCAATTTCTGCGAAGCTGCTAGACAGGATCTTTCGATCATCACCCACTTCGTAACGCGTTATGCCATACAACAATTCACCACCAGGTGCGATGGCATTGATATGAATAAATTCATTGCCGATTTTTCGCCACGTTCCCTGCTGAGAAGCGATTGAGTCATTACCGCTCTGCTGCACAGCTTTATTGCTCTGCGCAAGTTGCTCCAGTGGAGGCGCGATATACTCTCCCAACAATAGGCTCAGCAGCATAATCAACATAGTAGGCTTCAACACTGACCAGACAATTCGCCATACGCTAACTCCTGCAGCCTGCAACACTATCAGTTCATTATTGGATGCCAATATTCCAAGCCCAATTAGGGCTCCGCCTAAGGCGATAAATGGCAACAACTCATAGATGCTTGTTGGAAGTGTCAGGGAGATAAAGCTAAGCGCATTCAGCAGCGAGTAATTTTCATCGGTATCAGCGATCTCTTCGGCTAGGGCGAATACCAGATCAACCGAGATGATAAGCGACACGACAACCAGCATGGAAAGCAGCACCGTATTGCGAATATGCTTATCTATCTTCACCATTATACTGGCCTGCCTTTGTTTAACTTATGCAAAACCGACTTATAGATGAGTGGCTCATGAGACAGCGCATTCAACTAGAGCCGCCTAGGGCAAACGACCTGCCAAGACTAGGAAATCGATAGCAGAGCAATGCTATGCCGATGAAGAGAACATGCACCCACCACATACCCACCAAGGGCGGTAAGTTCTCTGCGGCGATCATATCCTTGGAAAATTGTAACAGCACGAAATAGGCGGCATACAAAAGAGCGGCGGGAACTAACTTGCTGTAGCGACCCTGTCGCGGATCGACTTTGCTAAGAGGAACGGCAATAAGAGTAATAATCGGAATAAGCAGCAGCGTCGAAATACGCCACTGCAATTCGGCTTGATGCTCGGGCAGATCCGAGCCGATAAGCTGCTTCGTGGTGAGCGACTCTTCCTCTAAAATGGGCTCGATGCTAGTCGAATCGGGCAGAACGATAGACTGAACATCAAACTGACCGATACTGAAATCCAAGGCGCCGGGTGCCCCATCATACTGCAATACATTTTCGAGGCGCATAAAACGAGCACCAGTTTCAAGGTCGATCTCAGGCCGCGCCGACTCGGCGACGATGATTCGAGGACTGCTCTGCCCTGATTCATCTTCTGCACCACTCACTGCGACGAAGACATTCTGTAGCTGACGTTCGCCTTCGCCCGAAGCATCAATACGTTCAGCGTAGGTCACGCGATTACCATCACCGAAGCTTTGAAATTGGCCGGCAACAATGAGGTCCAGCTCGGTAAGCTGGTCCTGGTCCTGCTTCAATTGCTCGGTGTTCCGAACTCCCCAGGGTGCCAGCTGTAAACTAAGCACTGCCACTACTACCATCACAATTGACGAGGTCCCCAGCGTAGCCAATAAAAGTCTTTTCTGGCCAAACCCGCTACCGATCAAAATCACCATCTCATTGTCGGCGTACATCCGGCCATAAGCCAATAAAATTCCAAGAAAGAGTGCGAGGGGAAGAATAACCAACAGGAAATCTGGCAATCGATAAAACATGAGCAAGAACAGAACATCCGATGCCAGCTCCCCCGCTACTGCCTGAGAAAGATACTGGATGAAGCGGCTGGTAAGCGCCACTACTAAAAGGATTAGTGTGACAGCGACCATTACTTGCAGAACTTGCTTACTGAGGTAGCGGAAAATGATCAAGCTAGGGCACGTCCGTTACTTGGGAGAGCCCACAGTTTACTCGAAATAGAGATGTAGCGTTAGGCTGAAAAATCCAGAGCTGCGAATCAAGCGACCTGAGATTCCTGACATCCAAGCAATGCCTTAAACGCTGGCGGCACATCTATGATCTGATGTTTATCGAAGTCGAAGAAGACGACACCCATTTTGCCGTTACAAACCACAGTCTCAAGCGCGCTGTTGGTGACCTGCAGGCCAATGTCGAATCCGTAACGATTAAAGCCGCTAACCCCCACATCAACTACAAGCATGTCGTTGGCGAAGGATTCTGAACGATATTCAACCGCAAGATCGGTGACCACCATGCCCAAGCCAAAAATATTACCTTCGGTAAAGCCAAGACTCGCTAGAAACTGTAACCGTGCCTCGTGAAGAATTTTCACCATCGCTATACTATCGAGGTGTTTTGCGTAGTTCACGTCGCTAATGCCAATACGACGCTCCATGCTGAACAAAAATTGATCAGGTGGGGTGACTTTTACTCTTGGCATAGCGACTCCTTTTTAATGTTAACGCAGCAACATTACTAAGACAGGTATGAACCTAATAGGTTCAAGATTTTAGTCAAAAAATCCTAAAGAAGTGAAGCTTTTTGCTATTAAATTTTTCCCGCTTTTCTTCCAGAACAGTCGCTGTTGCTTAAGTGTCTGAATATCTTTAGGATTATCCCTCAATCGAATTCAGGCCATCTTTTGGCCTTAGTAGGGGCTCATCAGAACATGAAGTATTCAATCAAGGCCGGTGCCACAGATAAGATTAATTCCGACTGTATCGCTGTCGTCGTCTGGAACAAGGGGGGCTTAAGCGAGGAAGCCCAGCTCGCCGATAAGGTGAGCAATAAAAGCATTAGCAAGATCGTCCGCTCAGAAGACTTCACTGGCACACTGGGCCAGACACATATCGTGTATAACCCTAGCGGCCTAAAGAGTAAGCGCCTGCTGCTAATAGGCGGTGGGGAGAGTAAAAAACTTGATGCATCGAGCGCCGCTAAATTGCTCACAGCCGGCCTCAAAGCCGTATTTGCATCAAACGCTGTCAGCGTCCACTTCTCCATGGCCAGCCTAAATGTGAAAGATGAGAGCGCTGCATGGGTCTGCCAACGACTCGCCCAAGAAGCCGAAACGGCTAGCTATAGATACAACGCAACGAAGAGTAAGAAGAGCAAAGCTGTCAGCGCGAATCTGATCAGCGTCTCCCCCAGCAAGGGCGCCCGCAGGAAGTCTCTGGAGGAGGCACTCAAATCTGGTAGTGCTATTGGTGCCGGAATCAACCGTGCACGCCACCTCGGTAATCTGCCCGGCAATGTCTGCACACCAAGCTACCTCGCTAATGAGGCAACGACACTCGGCAATAAATACAGCTCTCTGAAAGTAAAAATCCTTGGCGAGAAGCAGATGGCACGACTGAAAATGGGTTCACTGCTATCTGTCTCCGCCGGCTCAGCTGAGGAAGCAAAGCTGATAGTGATGGAATACAGGGGAGCCAAGGCGGATAGCAAGCCTCATGTACTGGTTGGCAAGGGAGTTACCTTCGACACCGGTGGCATCAGCCTGAAAGCTGGCGCCGCGATGGATGAGATGAAATTCGATATGTGTGGGGCCGCTAGTGTCATTGGCGCTATGGCCACAGTTGCACAGTTGAAGTTACCCATCAATATAGTTGGACTGGTTGGGGCTGTAGAGAACATGCCTAGCAGCACCGCAACCAAGCCCGGCGACATCGTAACGAGCATGGCCGGCAAGACTATTGAAGTGCTCAATACCGATGCTGAGGGCCGTCTTGTATTGTGTGATGTACTCACCTACGCAGAACGCTACAAGCCGCGCAGTGTTATTGATGTTGCGACGCTAACTGGAGCCGCGGTGGCGACTTTTGGATCCCACGTGAGCGCTCTGCTCAGTAACGATGAAAAATTAACCGAATCATTGATCAACTGTGGGAAGAGCAGCCTCGACCGCGTCTGGCCACTGCCGCTGTGGGAGGAATACCAAAGCCTGCTAAACAGCAATTTTGCAGATATCGCCAACATCGGCGGCCCTCGCGCCGGAACTATTACGGCCGCCTGTTTCCTCTCTAGGTTCGCAGAGAAATTTAAATGGGCGCATCTCGATATAGCAGGCAGCGCCTGGGACTCCGGCGCACAGAAGGGTGCCACCGGACGCCCTGTCGCACTATTGGTTGAATACCTAAGCCAACAAAAAGCCTAGGCCAATAAGCCTAAACCAATAAGTATAGAAGCCATGAATCAAGTTAATTTCTACACACTACCAAGCAGCGAGCTACAGTCTCGACTGCTGTTTGTGTGTAGGCTGACGGAAAAAGCCTACTCACTCGGCCATCGCATCCATATTCAAACTGAATCTGAACAGCAATCGAAATTACTGGACGATTTACTCTGGCAATATGCCCCTAGTAGCTTCATCCCCCACAAAGTACTCGACGGCGACGACGGCGGTCGCGACCCTGTGTCTCTGGGCACAAGCCTGGCGGGCGCTACACACGCCGATGTGTTGATTAATCTTGGCAAGCAAGCCAGTCACGCTGGAGATCAGTTCAGCCGCATCAATGAAGTCATCAGTGCCGACCCTGAGAGCCTAGAGCAGGGTCGGGATAGATATCGCGACTACAAGCAAAAAGACTACCAGATAGAAACCTTCAAGCTCTGAATTTTTCACAGGCCGCAGAATGCCGCTTAATCCGGCAAAGCGCTGTCTCTTCATGTATAATTGCGCCTTTTTTAAGCATGGCAAAAACTCATTAGCATGGACAAGACCTACCAACCAAAACAGCTGGAAAATCAGTGGTATAAGACCTGGGAAGAGCGTGGCTATTTCGCTCCTCAAGACGATGGCGACCCCTATTGCATTGTTATCCCTCCTCCTAACGTAACTGGCCGACTCCACATGGGTCATGGTTTCCAACATGCGATTATGGACGCGCTCACCCGCTATCACCGCATGCTAGGCCGCTCGACGCTTTGGCAGGTTGGTACCGATCATGCTGGTATCGCAACTCAAATGGTTGTGGAACGGCAACTAAACGCAGCTGGCTCCTCGCGCCAGGAAATTGGTCGCGAGCAATTCGTTAAGAAAGTATGGGATTGGAAAGAGGAGTCTGGCGGCATAATAACCGAACAGATTCGCCGCCTCGGGTCCTCGCTAGATTGGACTCGAGAACGCTTTACCATGGATGATCAACTTTCTTCCGTAGTTGAAAAGGTTTTCATAGAGCTCTATGAAGAGGGTCTGATATACCGTGGCAATCGCCTCGTTAACTGGGACCCAAAACTGCTTACTGCCGTTTCCGACCTAGAAGTTATCTCCGAGGAGGAAGATGGCTCGCTGTGGCACTTCCGCTATCCACTCGCAGACGACACTAGCCGCCATGTGGTTATTGCCACGACCAGACCAGAAACTTTACTGGGCGATAGCGCGATCGCCGTTCACCCTGATGATGAGCGTTATAAAGATCTAATTGGAAAATTTGTTGAACTGCCACTTTGCGATAGACGAATACCGATAATCGCCGATGACTATGCCGACCCCGAATTCGGAACAGGCTGCGTAAAAATTACCCCTGCGCATGATTTCAATGACTATGAAGTTGGCAAGCGTAATGACTTAGAGATCATCAACATACTCACCGATAACGCCTGCATAAACGAGAATGCACCGGCCGTGTATCAAGGCTTGGATCGATTCGAGGCGCGCAAGAAGATTGTCGAAGACATGGAAGCGCTAGGCCTCGTCGACAAGATTGAGCCACATAAACTGAAAGTCCCTAGAGGCGACCGCAGTGGTGTGATCATCGAGCCTTATTTAACTCATCAATGGTATGTGGCCGTACAGTCATTAGCCGATCCAGCAATAAAAGCAGTCGAAGATGGCGACATAGAATTTGTGCCCAAGAATTGGGAGAACACCTACTTCGCCTGGATGCGAAACATACAGGACTGGTGCATCAGCCGACAACTCTGGTGGGGACACCGCATCCCAGCTTGGTATGACGAGGATGGAAAGGTCTACGTTGGCAAGACCGAAGCCGAGATTAGAGAGAAACACAATCTGGGTGATGATGTTTCACTGCGCCAAGATGAAGACGTCTTAGACACCTGGTTTTCCTCAGCCTTATGGACCTTCTCTACGCTGGGCTGGCCGAATGACCGCGAATTCTTCGACCGCTTTCATCCTACAGACGTTCTAGTGACTGGCTTCGATATCATATTTTTCTGGGTCGCACGCATGATCATGATGACCCTGAAATTTACTGGGGAGATCCCATTCAAGAAGGTGTATATCACTGGATTGGTAAAAGATGAGCAGGGACAGAAGATGTCCAAGTCCAAGGGAAATATACTCGACCCAATCGACCTCATCGACGGAATTCAGCTCGACGCACTAGTGGAAAAGCGAACGGCAGACATGATGCAGCCGCAGCTCAAAGCAAAGATCGAGAAACATACGCGCGATGCATTCCCTGAAGGCATCGAAGGCTATGGTACCGATGCTCTGCGTTTCACTTTCTATTCTCTGGCTTCAACGGGTAGAGACATTAAATTCGACTTGGGCCGGACCGAGGGTTATAGAAATTTCTGCAACAAGATTTGGAATGCTGCGCGTTATGTACTCATGAACTGTGAGGAGAAAGCGGTAGTGGATGGCTCCAATATATCTGCTGAGCATCTATCCATTGCCGACAAATGGATCAGCAGCCGCTTCGAACAGACAGCCAAAAACATCGAAGAATATATGGAAAGCTACCGCTTCGATCTTGCCGCTCAGTCTCTGCAGGAATTTATCTGGAACGAGTACTGCGACTGGTATGTCGAGCTTTCTAAACCAGTGCTGTGGGATGAGGAGAATAACCCGAACGAAGCTCAGGCGACACGATGGATGCTATTGAACATTATGGAGAAGAGTCTCCGATTATTGCATCCCTTCATGCCGTATATCACTGAAGAAATCTGGCAGCGTATTGCTCCCTTACTATGCATTCAGGGCGAGAGTATTATGTTGCAGCCCTACCCGCAACCCGATGAGAAAAACGTCGATCTGGACGCCGAGCAAGACGTGGCGTGGATTAAGGGCATCATTATTGCGATTCGAAATATCCGTGGCGAAATGGATATTTCACCTGCCAAGGCAATTCCAGTTTTTCTCAACAAGGGAACAGCAAGCGATCCGGCGAAGCTCGAAGAATACCGCCCATATCTTGAGAAACTAGCAAAACTAGAAAGCATCCAATGGCTCAGTCCCGATGAGGAAGTGCCTGCTGCGGCCACTCAACTCCACGGCGATATTGAGATCCTCGTGCCGATGGCTGGTCTTATCGATGTCGAAGCTGAGCGTGCTCGCCTGGAGAAAGAAATAACGAAGCTGGAATCTGGCATGAAGGCTGTATCAGGGAAACTGAACAACAAGAAATTTATGGATAATGCTCCCCAAGCAGTAGTCGCCAAAGAGCGTAGCAAAGCAGAGAAGATGTCGGCTGCATTGACGGCGCTTCAGGAAAAGCTCGAAGAGCTAATGAAGATGTAGGATTGGGTTGCTGTGGAGAGTGCTGACTTTAGCCACGCAGATCGCGGGGCATACTGAAGACGATGTTCTCCTCAACCCCTTCTAGCTCTTCTGGCTCTTGATGGCAGATCTCTCGCAGACGTTCCACCACCTGCTGCACCAGAACCTCTGGCGCCGACGCTCCAGCTGTAATACCAAATTTTGACTTGCCATCGAACCATTGTGGATCGATGTCCCCGACACTATCGATAAGATAAGATTCGCAGCCCAGCCTCTCCGCCAACTCCTTTAGCCGGTTGGAGTTTGAGCTATTCGGCGAACCCACCACCAGCAATAATTCGCACTCTAAGGCTAACTGCTTAACAGCATCTTGCCGATTCTGCGTCGCGTAGCAAATATCTTTCTTACGTGGCCCCTTGATAGATGGAAATCTCTCCCGCAGCGCATCGATAACCTTGGATGTATCATCCATAGACAATGTAGTTTGTGTTACATAACTTAAATTGTCTGGACTATTCACTTCAAGTTTTTGCGCATCAACAACCGACTCCACCAAATAGATCTGGCCGCCAGCTGACTTATCGTATTGGCCCATTGTACCTTCAACTTCGGGATGAAATTGGTGGCCAATCAACACACATTCTCTTCCTTCCTGACTAAACTTGGTAACTTCAAGGTGTACTTTAGTCACTAGCGGACAGGTTGCATCGAATACCTTGTAGCCTTTGTTACGCGCCTCATTTTTAACAGCGATCGATACGCCATGGGCGCTAAAGATAACTATCGACGATCTTCCACGCTCATCTTTAATGGGAATATCCACTAGCTCATCGACGAAGATTGCGCCACGCTTACGCAGCGTATCCACAACAAATTTGTTATGTACTACTTCGTGACGAACATAGATTGGTGCCCCGAAAATATCCAAGGCTCGGTTCACGATATCTATTGCCCGATCCACACCCGCACAGAAACCCCTGGGGTTAGCCAGGCGTATGGATGTAGCAGTCGATGTGTCGTTTACAACTTGAATATTCACTGTGGCCTCGAGATGGGAATACTGAGAATCGCTAAACTTTTATTTCTACGGCTTCAACGTCAGCATCGATTACCGAATTGATTCGTGCTTTAAAAACTATATCTTTACCTGCGAGCGGATGATTAAAATCAACCAGCACCATCGATTCTGTTAGCTCTGCGATGACACCAGGAAGGTCGAATCCTCCGGCATCCTTGAATGAAACAACGGCACCCACCTCGGTAGGTATCAAGTCATCTTCCAGTAAATTTCGAAACTTGGCAATGGGAAATCGATGCTTGTTCGCGGGGTTAACTTCCCCGAAGGCTTGTTCCGCACCTAGCGTAACCTCGATCTCACCACCCGATCTTAGGCCAAGTAACTCCTGTTCGAACCCGGGTAACATGCTGCCGTCACCTAGGCGGAAGCTTGCCGCCGGCTGTTCGAAATTACTATCGATTAACTCACCAGTAGTGAGCGCAAGAGAAAAATTCAGGCTAACCAGCGATCCAGCCACTACGCTCTGTGTTGCTTCAAGAGTCATTGCTCAATCCGTATTAGAAAATCAGCGGAACCACTAGGAGATACTCTAGACGAAATCCCGTGGCTCGCCCTCTCCATCTACATTGATGACACAACGCTGGCAGAGCGATGGATGATCGGCATTCTGACCTATATCCTCGGTATGGTGCCAACAGCGTTCGCACTTCTCATTCTTTGACGCGGAAACTGCTAACTTCACATTGTCTAGTTCCGTTGAACTTGCGTCATTTGGAGCCTCGGACAACGGGTGTACAGCTACTCTACTCACGATCAGCGCGAATTTCAGCTCAGACTTCAGGCTGGACAGTGATTGCCCGAGAGCATCGTCGCAATAGATATCAACTTCTGCACTCAGGCTAGCGCCGACCTCCTTCGCCGCTCGCTTCGCTTCAAGCTCTTTGTTCACGACGGTCTTTACCGCGAGTAGCTGCTGCCAGAAATCATCAGGAAAGGCGCTCAATTCCGAGTAGTCGGCGACCCCATCGGCGAAATTGGATAGAAACACCGATTCCTCTCTAGCACCCGGAATATTCTGCCAAATCTCATCTGCCGTAAAACTGAGAATCGGTGCAATCAGCCGACTAAACATCTCTAGAATATGAAACAGAGCCGTCTGTGTCGAGCGCCTAGCCAGACTATCTGCCTGAGTTGTGTACTGTCGATCTTTAATGACGTCGAGGTAGAAACCTCCGAGTTCGACTACACAGAAATTATGAATTTTCTGGTAGATATTCAGAAAATTGTAGTTGTCATAGTGCTCGATGATCTCTGTCTGTAGTTGCTGACACTGTCGAGTTATCCAATAGTCGACGGCGATCATCTCCTGCGCCTTTACCTGATCTTTCGCAGGATCGAAACCGCTGAGGTTCGAGAGCATGAATCGCGAGGTGTTGCGAATTCTGCGATAGGAGTCTGCTACTCTTTTGAATATCTCATCCGATACAGTCATCTCACCACGGTAATCCGTAGCGGCAACCCAGAGGCGCAAGATATCGGCACCATACTGTTTAAATATTAGATCCGGCGCAACTGTATTGCCTAGCGATTTAGACATTTTCTTGCCGTCTGCATCCACAAAGAAACCATGGGTTAGCACTTCCCTGTAAGGTGCCGACTCATTCATTGCCACTGCCGTCTTCAACGAGGATTGAAACCATCCACGGTGCTGGTCTGAACCTTCCAGATAGAGGTCGGCCGGATAGGTCAATTCATCTCTCTTGCCCATAACAGAGTAGTGACTCACGCCAGAATCAAACCAAACATCGAGTGTGTCGGTAACTTTCTCGTAATTTACCGCATCATCACCGAGTAGCTCCTCAGGCTCTAATTCAAACCATGCCTCGATGCCGTCTTTCTCAATGCGCTGCGCTACCTGCTCTATCAACTCAGTAGTCTTTGGATGCAAAGCCTGAGTTTCTTTGTTGACGAACAATGTAATTGGCACGCCCCAGGTACGCTGACGTGAGATACACCAGTCAGGACTACCCTTCAACATGAGTTCAATACGCGCCTTGCCCCAATCAGGAATCCACTTCACCTGTTCGACAGCTGCCAGTGACTTACCCAGTAGGTCTTGCTCGCTCATGCTGATAAACCACTGCGGTGTGGCGCGATATATTAGTGGTGTCTTCGTGCGCCAGCAGTGTGCGTAACTATGAGTAATCTTGTCCAAGGCGACCAGCGCCTTCACATCGCGCAGCTTAGCGATAACGTCTTCATCGACTTTGTAGACATGAGCGCCAGCAAACTCGCCCGCCGCTTGGGTAAAGACACCATTCCCGTCAACAAGGTTCAATGTGCCAATATCATAGAGCGCACCGACGTTAAAATCGTCGACGCCGTGATCCGGTGCCGTGTGCACAGCTCCGGTACCCGCCTCAATGGTTACATGCTCACCCAGAATCAGTGGTACTTGTCTTTCGATGAAGGGGTGCACAAGGATCTGGTTTTCCAGTAACGCGCCGCTCACCTCGGCCACTATCTCGAATGAAACGCATTCGTAGCGGCTCATAATTTGCTCAACCATGTCCTTTGCTACAACGAGCAACTCAGGTCCTTGATCTAGCTCGCAGCGAACCAATGCATAGTCTAACTCGGCGTGCAGACAGACTGCCTGATTCGAAGGCAGTGTCCACGGCGTGGTCGTCCATATAACAACGGAAATAGGCTCGTCTGCGCCAACACTCGAATCAGCCGTAGGGAACGTAGCTAAAAATGAATCTCTATCTTGCGGTGCGAAACGCACATCTATCGCGAATGAATCTTTGTCTTGATATTCCACTTCAGCTTCCGCTAGCGCAGAGGCTCCGACGACACTCCAATAGACCGGCTTGTAGCCCTTAACCAAATGGCCGTTCTCTACGATTTTACCCAGCGACCGCACAATGTCAGCCTCTGTCTCGAAATCCATAGTCAGATAGGGATTTTTCCAATCGCCCAACACGCCCAGACGAATAAAGCCCTTACGCTGAATATCTACTTGCTTCGTTGCGTAGTCTCTACAGGCTTTGCGGAATTCTGCATGGGAGATTTTTTGACCGGCCTTGCCTTTCTTCTTTTCTACGTTGTGCTCAATGGGAAGCCCATGACAGTCCCAACCTGGTATATACGGAGCATCGAAGCCATTCAAAGACTTCGCCTTCACTACAAAGTCTTTAAGCGACTTATTAATCGCGTGACCAAGGTGCAACTCACCGTTCGCGTACGGAGGGCCATCGTGTAATACGAATTTTGGCTTGCCGCTATTTTTTTCGGCAATACGCTTATAGAGATCGAGCTTCTGCCAATTCTGCAACATAGCAGGCTCCCGCTGAGCCAAGTTGGCTTTCATCGGAAACTCGGTAGAGGGTAGGTTTAGTGTATCTTTGTAATCACTCATAGCTTGAACTACACGCTGTATTGGTATCTTCTGTTATGTATCTGTTAGTAGCCGAATATTCTTAGCTAGTAACTCCAAAAAGCTCTCTTACTTGTTCAACGTCTGCACTGATTTGCTGCTTCAACGCCTCAAGACCAGAAAACTTTGTTTCTTCCCGTATCTTCTGACGAAAAATGACCTCTATCGTCTTCCCGTATAGATCCTCGTTGAAATCCAGTATGTGAGCCTCTAATAGAGCCTCACCGGATTCTGTTACCGTGGGGCGGTAACCAATATTAACGGCCGCAGGTCGATACTGATCGACCAAACGGACTTCGCAGGCGTACACACCGTGCAACGGGATGCGCAGGCGCTGCGGATTAATATTGCAAGTTGGAAAACCCATGTCGGTACCCAACTGCTTCCCTTGTACTACTTCGCCCTTAATGGAATAAGGCCTGCCTAACAATTGTTCGACGAGAGAAAAATCAGCCTTTGCTAACTGCTCTCTTATGAAGGTGCTACTGATTCGATGCCCATTTCGCTCGTAGGCCGCAGTTTCTACGACTTCGAATCCAAACTGCCGGCCAGCTTCGCTTAATAGAGCAAAATTACCCTTGCGCTGGTGACCGAAGCGGAAATCGTTACCCACAATGAAGCTCTTTATTCCCAGCCCCGCAACCAATATATCCGCTATATAGTCTTCGGCGCTCAGCTCACTAAGCTCTTGATCGAACTTCAACTGAAACACAAAATCGATCCCGAAGCTTTCCAAAAGCTCTAACTTTTCCTGCAGGATCGTCAGTCTCGCCGGGCAGCTATCGGTATTTCCTGCAAAAAATTCTTCAGGATGAGGCTCCACCAGTATAACCAGGGATGGCAGATCGAACTGTTCGGCCTTCTGCTTTAGCTGATCCAGTATTAGCTGATGTCCTAGGTGCACACCATCGAATTTGCCGATAGTGGCAACACAGCTTTCCTGAAGCTGAGAAAAGCGATTCGTTTCTTCGAAGATGATCATTGCAAGGGAGTCTCTGAGACTGCGGCTTGGAAAAGCGCGAAATTATACTCTTTTATGGCAAAATCAGCCAGAACAGGCATGAGATTCAAGTCTTTGTAACTCTCCGGGGAGAATGGGGTACTAGGCTGCCGTATCTGAATCTGCTGCCAGTTTACCCTGCTTCAAGCCAGCCAGGCCCTTCTTGAACAAGACTCGCGCCAGCACCAGAAGACAGATGATGAGCACCCCCTGCCCAATCAGCGTATTGACCACGGAAATAGTCTCGGGTCGCATCGAAATTAAGATGAGATTGATCAGCGTGGCCACTGCCATAACGGACAGTCCAGCGGAGGAAATAAGTTGAATAACGGCTACTAGTTTGTTCATGTTTAGGCACTATCCTGCAATTTATGAAACGACATGAAATGCTCATAGCCATCGACACCAAGAAATCGGCTAAGAGTCTTCGCATCGGTCTTGCGAGCATCGACTATAATGAGACCCTCTAGAGAGTCACTAAAATTTGGGTGTATGTTAAAGCAGGCAAGCTTACCATTTACCGAGAGGTAATGGCGTAGAAGTACCGGAACCGCTTTGCCAGGATCACAGCGCCCTATCAACTTGCTCAACATCTTCACATTCGACAACTCCGCGAGCATCTCGTTGGTCCACACACGATTCATGATCTTATGCGGTGTAATTGGTTTTACTAGCTGATCGAATTCACTTGCCTTAAAATTTGTCATCATTGTATCTGCGATAAGAGCGCGAGCAAGGTCGCTGTATTCTCTCGAAATACTCACCGAACCAAATAAAGTGTGATACCTGGGCCTTTCTACTAAAATTCTGCCTATTCCACGCCAGAGAAGATTCAGCGATACCGGCTTCTTCTGATAGTCGGGATGGATAAAACTTCGCCCCATCTCTATTGCTGATCCTAATCTATTGATAAACACTTCATCGTATTTATAGAGTGAGCGACTATACAAACCCTTTACGCCATGTTTGGCGACGATCTCATCCACGAGACCTACGCGATAGGCGCCGGCGATTCTAAAAGCGGACTTATCCCAGAGAAAAAGATGTAGGTAGTGCGGGTCGAACTCGTCGGAGTCTTTCGACAGGCCTGTGCCTTCGCCAACGGATCGAAACGTCACCTCCCGCGCGATCGCAATCTGCTCCATGATGGGGCCGAGCCTGTCATAGGGTGCGCAATAGACGTCAAATTCTTCATGCTCGATCAGTCTAAATTCTTCGAGGCTCGTAATTGCAGTGAGCAATTCCGGGCTACTTCCTGCTGGATTAGAAGCAGCTACCGATTGGTGTTTCGTGTCGGGCAGTTTTGCCTTTTCTCTAACCAAGGCATCGGTACTCACGCGCAGGTAATCGGTAATCGCCTTAGGGCTCTGTAGCAATCTAAGCTCCGCAGCCGGAATCGGTCGACCGAAGCGCAGCTCTAGCTTAATACCTTGCTTGTTAGCCAACTGCCGAGGCAGCAATGCAGTTCGCAGCCTGGGGTGAATCATACCAGCGGCATAGAATAACCGGCTATTGCTGCCACCCACATGAACCGGTAGGCAAGTTGCTTGATAGCGTTTCAGTAATTGGCCTGCGAGGCGATTCCAGGAGCGGTCCTGAATCCTGCGGTGATCGTGCTCGTAGGCCGACACCATGCCTGCTGGAAAGATCAGCACAGCACCTTCATTCTTAAGATGCTTGTGAACTTGCTTAATGCTGGACACATTTCCAGCGGCCGCATCGCTAGACAGGACATCTACTCCGATAAAAATATCGGCAAGTTCTGGAATCCTTCGCAATAGCTCGTTGGTCAACACCTTCAAGTCGGGCCTAACATCCGCAATCACCTTAGCTATTGCCACCCCCTCGAGGCCGCCTAGCGGATGGTTCGCGACGATGAGGACGGGTCCGGTGCGCGGTATTTCTTCCAGGTTCGAAGCGTTGACGAGATCAAGGCTGACACCCAGCGCATCGAGGGTGTACTGCAGAAACTCATGGGGAGTGCACCCCTGCGGCCGCTCATCATATATCTTACCCAGACGGTCGAGCCCGAGCGCCTTCTCGATGACGGCAGATACGATTCTTGGCTTAAATGGCAAACGGCAGGGATTAGTCATTTTGCGGATACTGCTTCACTAAATTATTCTCATAGCGCCAAGCGCGATACAGAGCCATCAATCCCGGAGGCCTACTGCCCCGCTTACGGCTTATGTTGCCCAGTTTAAACAGCGAGTGATATTGCTGCAACAGGGTTTTAATCGCAGTGCTTAGCCCCGCGTCTCTATCCCATATATTAATTGATTCGGAGCTCGCCCCATTGATCTCGATGATGTTGAAATCCACTCCGGCGCTGAGGCTCTCAACGTCTTTGAACTTCACGTCTAGGCGCCCATAGTAGAACCCAGGAATGTCCTCAAATATTTTGTCGAGTGATTGTGACAGCCTCTGGTCTATCAATTCGGCTGCATCTCGGAAAACAGCGCCGCGGCAATGACTCGCCGAAAACACCAGCCTATAGGCCTCGTCTTTCGCAATGACATCACTCCAGCGAGCCGCGTGTCGACTTCGATACAGATGCAGCAACTCGCCTGCCCGAGGGTCCTGAGCGACCAGCTCTGAGAGCTGTCTCTGCCCATCACCCACCACATAGGGCGTGTACTTCAGAGTAAGTGAGGTGATCTCTCCCCGCGCCTTCTCAGGATCGCGAACATAGAACACGCCAGCCTCTGCATCCCACTGACTCAACTTTTGAAATTGAATGCAGCCACCCACAGGAAAGCCCCGCAAATAGTCCTGCAGCTGCGCATCATCGCTGAGCAGCCTAACCCCTGCGCCACGACAACCTATATTCGGCTTCCCCACCACGGGAAATCCCAAGCCCGCTTCGCTTATTGCCTGTTTAGCACGCTGGCACTGAAGCTCGAGAGCTTGCCCATCAACGTCAAACAATATCCAGGGCAGGATCCACTCCTGAGCAACGTCTCCTGCCAGATCGAATACCGCCGACTTGGACACCCCGACCATGCCCGATAGCGGGACCCCGGGATTCGCGATAAGAGGAAGACTCAAGCTTCGATAACGTACAGCCAGAAGTAGCCATTGAATAACTACAGGCACGTAGATCAACCACATCGGCCAAAATTCGAAGAATGAGGTGGTACGCCCCGAATTGTCGAGCGCCGGCATGCCTGCGGGAACGTAGCTGGCAGAATCTGTACTGGTTTTTTGCAAAATCTGGGGGATTTTCCTTCAATCAATGAGTAGCAGACCGGTTCGGTCCAGATTTGTTCCGGCTTCTATCAACCAGTATTGTTATATGTACTCGGATAAGCGCGCGATTATCGCATTCGTACAGGAAAGCCTCAATCAGACTGGTGCGATATTCACCATTGCATAGTGGCGAGACTTTCCAGAGCTAGACAGCTTTTCTGCCGATAGTTAATACAGTAGCGAAGGCCTCAGGCCCGCTGTTACTATCCATTCTGCAACGCACAGGGAAAATCTACAGCATGCTCGGAAAAATACTGTTAACTCTTGCGGTAATGATTATCGCCTTCTTCTTTGTGCGCCAACGGGACATGAAGGGAAAGAGTAGCCCTGCGCGTGAGACAGCGCCTCGAGCGAAATCTAGTGCCAAGCCCGCAGTACAAGAAGAGCAAAATCTATCTGCAGACCTGAGGCTCGGCGCCTATATGTTTCTCGTCCTCGTGATCGGCTTAGGTGCTGCGCTGTATTACTTTCAATGGCAGGACGACCACTCTATTCTGACAGTGCGGCTACACAGCGACGGCCAGCCGGAAGCCATTGTTTATCAGGTCTATAAATTTCAATTGGCGGAACGCTCCTTCACAACCCTCGATGGCATCCTCGTCACGGTGGCTAGCAGTGAGCGCATGGAAGTCGAAGGCTTATAGCAAACTCAACGAGGAAGACGGCATCAAGGACAAGCCCAACAAAGCGATAACCGGAGGCGGCTTCAAGGCCATGCAGTATGTGATGTCCTGCGCCCAGAAAGTTGGCACGCGGAAGTTAGCCAGCGCAGTACGATCGAAGAATACCTGCAAGGCCTGCGCCTTTGGCACCGGCGGACAACGGGGTGGCCTGCACAATGAATACAGCAGCCGCATCGAAATCTGCAACAAGAATATACAGGCCCAATTGAGCGATATTCGAGAACCGATACCGCCACAGATTTTCGAACAGAACAGCATCAATGAGCTGCGCGAACTTAGCCCCAAGCAACTCGAGGATCTTGGTCGCCTATCGATTCCACTGTACAAATCGGCGCAATCCGATAGTTACAAGGCGCTAAGCTATGATCGAGCCTACCAGCTCATAGCCGAACGACTAAAATTCAGCGACCCCCTGCGCAGCTTTTTCTATGCATCTGGCAGATCATCTAATGAAGCAGCCTTTATTCTGCAACTATTTGCTCGGCTTTACGGCTGCAACCACATCAACAACTGCTCCTACTACTGCCATCAGGCATCGGGAGTTGGCCTAGGCCAAAGCATCGGCAGCGGAACCGCAACCATACAATATGGCGACCTACACAAGGCGGACCTAATATTTGTATTTGGTGCGAATCCGGCTTCTAACCATCCACGTTTCGTTAAAGTGCTGCTCGAATGTCGACAACGCGGCGGCCAGGTTGTCATAGTAAACCCCGCACGCGAGGCTGGCCTGGTACGCTTCGCCTCGCCTAGCAACTTCAAATCCATGATCAGCGGTGGCGGAGAGGTTGCCTCGCACTATGTGCAACCTCATATCGGTGGCGATGTTGCTCTGATTAGCGGCATGGCGAAATACCTAATCGAGAATGACCTGACGAATCGAGAATACATCGACTCGTATTGCGACGAATTTGAAAACTACTCGCAATTCATAGCTGACCTTAGCTGGAACAAGGTCGAGAGCGAAAGCGGCCTGCAACGATCGCAGATTGAGTCGCTTGCCAATATCTACGCACAGAGTGAAAGAACAGTCTTCTCTTGGGGAATGGGACTTACCCACCATCACAATGGCACCGACAACATTGAGGCCATCGCCAGCCTAGCCCTGCTGCGCGGCATGATTGGTGGCGAGGGTAAGGGCCTGCTACCACTGCGTGGACATAGCAATGTGCAGGGGGTTGGTTCTATGGGTGTCACACCGGCCCTAAAGACAGAGGTGTTCTCTGCAATCGAGAAAGAATTTGCAGTGCAGCTACCGAAGCACAAGGGCATGGATACCTTAGCCTGCATTCAGGCAGCGAATAGAGGAGAAATCGATTTCGCCTTCTTGCTAGGTGGCAATCTTTTTTCCGCCAATCCGGACACGAGCTTTTCAGAGAAGGCTCTAAATCAGATCCCCTTCAAGGTTATGGTGAATTCCACGTTGAATCAGACTCATCTCAACGGAGTCGAGGGTGAGAATCTAATCCTGCCCATTCGAGTGCGCGACGAAGAGACACAGGCGACGACCCAGGAATCCATGTTTAACTATCTGCGAATGAGTGACGGCGGCTTCGATAGAATAGAGGTACTGCAGTCGGAAGTTGAGATAATAAGCTCCATCGCGGCCGCAGTAATAGACACTGACACCTTAGACTTTCGAGAATTTAAACGCCATGATTCTATTCGCAAAGCCATCGCCAAGCTGATACCTGGGTTTGCAGCACTCGCAGACATCGATAAGACTAAACGGGAATTTCATATCGAGGGTCGCCACTTGGCCCAGCCGCGCTTTGCGACGAAATCAGGCAAGGCCAGCTTCTGCATACCCTCGCAAACTTCTTGGAACACCAAGACTGAGGAGACTGCAGAGAAGTCCAAGCAGTTCACCCTCACCTCGGTGCGTAGCGAAGGTCAATTCAATACCATTATCT
>Ga0316189_10001229_pt1 | contig 25482 bp, 33 predicted proteins | sample LowCovwburrow_MG_FD_204930 | JGI IMG/M metagenome (GOLD analysis project Ga0316189, IMG submission 204930) | Coastal sediment microbial communities from Maine, United States - Lowes Cove worm burrow | ecosystem: Environmental > Aquatic > Marine > Coastal > Sediment | place: USA: Maine... | reverse complement strand
TGTGGCAAAGGCAATGCCTTTTACTGCAACTAAAGGATCTGCTTGAATAATTTTTGCAACTGTTCCAGTAATACCGAAATCTGTATCAACATCTACTTTATCAAACTCGGTTTCCAACGCATTTAAGATGGTGTTACATATCACATTTAAGTTATGATCTGCAAAGACGACTTCGGTTGTATATTTACTATATGCCATTATAATTCGTTTTTTTTAATTCTGGTTTTATGCTTGTCAATTTCTTCACTAATGTTCTTAATGTCTTTTGGGCGTTTAGATATATATGCGATGACACCTTCTTTTTCTAATGTGTTAAGCAATTGATTTGTCCTGGTTAATGTCTCGTTTAATAATCCAGCGTCAAAACCACTGTTAGTACTTTGATTGGTGTTTTCTTTATAGAAACCAGTTTCAAATCCCCTAACTCTTGAGAGCTCGTTGTACAATCTGTTTTTTAGTTCAGGATCAAACTGTTTAAGTGTACGACCATCTATTATCATTTCTGGAAAGTTTTTACCACCTTCTCCAGCCAAAAAGACTGTTGGCTTATCTACAATGCCGCTTCTGGAATCACCTCCAAAAGCCGCATTAAAAACTTTACCGTCTTGTTCTCTTTGAACTGGAAATTTATTGTAGTAACCAGATTCAAACCCTTTAGCAGGTAGTGGTTGCGCAACAGCCATAGCTAATTGGATCCCTGCTAATGCCGCAACAATACCAGCCCAAGGCAAACCTAGAACAAAACCACCTTGAGCCAGCGCCTTTGAAACCGCCACAGCTTGATTACCAAGAATAGTAGCAATATTAATTTGTTTTTGACGCTTAGCTTGCTTGTATTCTGTTTCGGCTTTTTTCTTGTTAAGCTTATCTTCCATGGCTTTAACAGCATCATCGTGCTGTTTTTTAGTAATAAGCCCATTGTCTAATAATCTTTTTTGTTTTTCTACACCTTTTTGAGTTTCTCTCTCAAGTTTTTGAAGCCTTTTATTTTCTGATGATGACACAAACTTATCATACATGCTGTAAGCTTGTGCTGATGCTTGTAAAATGGATCCTATTTGAGCTATTTTGGTTGATAGTAAATCTGTGTTTGCAAAGATCTGCTCCCATTGCTCTTGCGTAAACCCTAACACGTCTACAGCTCCACCATCTGCAAAACCTAATTCGTCACCATCTTTTCCTTGCATTTTAGCAAGTAGCACATTAATTTCTGATATTGAAAAGCCTAAAGATGCTAGACGATCTTTAATAGCTTTAAGCTGCTCATCACTTAGTAACTCAATATTAAAACCTTCAAACTCTGCGTTTGATAATATTTTTTGAAGTTCATTAATAAGGAGTTGTTGATTTCCTTTTTCACGTTCTAATTGCTCTTTGTTGAATTTATCTGAGAGCTCCTTTTTTGCCTCCTCATTTTCTCCAAGTGCTGCTAATTCATTATTGTGAGCTGTTAAACGCTCTTGCTGTTCACGATTGAATTGCTTAATTTGTTTATTGATATGATCTTGAATGCCTGAATCTAAAATTTTATTAAGAGATTGCTGATGCAATTGTTCTTGTTGTAAAATTTGCGCTTGGATTTCACTATTTTGTTTAGTGTAAATAGCTGCTAAATCTGTATTTCCTGCATTAGTAGCTTTGTCTATTTCAGATTGAGAAATAAGCTTCGCTTTCAGGTCTTCAATTTTACGACGATGATTGGCTTCTGCTTGCTTCATTTCACGCTCAAAAGCATCGTTAATTAATGCAATTCTATTATCCTCAGTATCCCTCTGAAGCTTCAATAAAGCTTCTGCCTCTTTTTTTGCTTGAGTGATTTTCTTTTTATTTCCACCAGAACCACCTCCACCAATTGGTTTAAGTGCTTTCCATTTTCCGTTTTTGAAAATAAATGTAATGCCATTGATTACCTGTGTATCACCTTCATTTGGTCCATCAGGCTTACTACCAGAATCTCCATTTAATTCTTTTTGTTTTTGATAGTTTTTATTGGCATTTTCAAGTTCTTGATTAAGTTTAGCAACCGTTTCAGCTTGATTTTTCAATGCTCTTTGTGTTGAATTTACTGCCTGTAAACTTAAACTTCCAAAGGATTTTACTGTCACAACTGTTTTGTCCCACCAATTAAGATTATCCTCTAATGAGGATGCTTCTGCTGCTGCTAATTCTTCAGCTTTTTTGTCTACTAAAGATTTAAAGAATTTCTCGCGTGCTGCAGCTTTGATTTTTTCAATATAAGTATCAAGCTGTTTTGAAGCTTCTTTTGTATTTATAGCTTCTAATGAAAGATTATTGTTATACTCTGGAACTTTTTTGTTAAGCTCATCAATTGCCTTTTGACGTTCTTGCTTTGTTCTGGTTTCATCTTGAGCTACTTTTAGTAATTGCCTCAGCGCATTTTCTTCAGCTGCAGTTTGAATGTTTGCGTCTTTAATAGCATCATTCATTTGCTTTTGAGCTGAATATGCTTTTTTAGAGTTTTCAGAAAACAATAAATAGGCTGTACCTAAAGCCGCAACAAGACCTAGAATTAAACCTATAGGACTTAGCTTGGTGATCATGTTAAACAAGCGCATTGCTGCTGCAGCTTTTTTAATTTGACCCGTAACTAAATAGTAAGCCGCTTTTAATAGTAATGTACCGCCTTTTAAAACATTGGTTGTAACTGAAGTTATTTTTAAAATTAAATTATAGAGCTTTGTTGCTTGATAAGCGTTGTTAGTCCATAATGCTGTTAATTTTGTTGCTGTTCTGTAGGCTAAGACAGCAGCTGTAATAATAATAATAGTTTTAAGCAAATTAACTAAACGGTTACGAAACCTGGTTACTTTTCCGTCTGCATCTTCACTAGCTCCAATAAATTTAGCAAACCACTCGACAAAATTTGTTAGTCCTTTTACCACTCTCTCTGAAGTAAAAGTTCCTATAAGGCGCTTTTGTATTTTTTTAATAGAAGCCGCTAAATTATTGTTTTTTAATTTGTACTCATCTGTAAGTGATATATTTAGCTTAAGCGCATCTGCAGCTAGAAGTTGTTTTGTACGTAATAAATCTGTAGCTCCAGCCAAAGCAGTCAGCGCAGCCTTACCTCTGGTGCCACCAACGTCAATTTCATCAAGACGTTTTACCATTGGAGCCAAACCTTCACCTCCTTTATTTAAGCCTTCAAGAAATTTTATAACGGCTTCATTAGCGTCTGATTGTAGTAACGTATTAAATGCCTTTTCAGACATTCCGGCTATTTTAGCATACTCCTTTGAATTCTCAAACATATCTAGGAGGACTTTGTTCATTGCAGTTCCTGCAATTTCAACACTAGTTCCAATTTCGTCAAAGGTTGCTGCAAACCCTATGTTTTGTTCGGCTGAGATATTGGCTTGTTTGCTAATACCAGCTGTGCGCTTTAAATAATCGACCAAAAAGCCTGCTTGATTTTCCCCTGAGGCTGAAACTTCGTTGATTGCAGAACCTATAGCCTGAAAAGATTCTGCATAAGTAAGATTGTTTTTTGCTGCAACTCCATATACTTTTGCCATTTTACCAACTTCACGAATTTGCTCAGTTGATAAATCGTCACCAAGTGCTACTTTAAGCTCATTAGCAGTATTCACAAAATCCTGAACATTTTTTGCTCCTTCAATGCCTAAACGCCCAGCTTCTTCTGCAAGTTCTAACAACTCCACACGCGCTGTTCTTGTTTTAAGCGCTCCAAATGATTTTGTAAGCTCGTCAACTTCTTTTTTAGTAAGCCCTGTTGTTTTTTGAACATCGGATTGTGCATCTGAAAGCTTCCCGTTATAGTCAATCATTTTTTGTAACGAAAGCACAATACCTGCTCCTGTAGCAATTACTGAAGCTCCTAACGCAAAATATTTATTGAAGCCCATTGCAAGTTTTGAAATACCAGACTGCGCCATAGATGCTTTAACAGACATCTTATCCATCTGTCTATTAATTGCAATCAAATCTGCTTTTAGCTTTTTTCTGTTAGGATCATTAGGCAACATATTGGCTAATTGAAGCCTTAAAAAAGACGCCTTCTTTCCTAATTGGCGAAGCGTGAGACCTGTTATACCAATTTCGTCTTGAAGACGACGCATTTCACTACGATTTTGTTTAAGCTCTTTATTGTTTGCAGTTATTTGAGTAGATAGTTGTTTCCACGCCTTTGAATTCTTTTTTCCTTGAGCCTCTAATTTAGATCTCTCAGCTCTTAAGTTTTTATTAGCGTCAGTAAGCGAACGATTGCGTTGCTCTAACTTATAAAGCTGTGACTGTGCCTCATTGCCATTAATAATGACATTGAACCTTAAATCTTCGTCTACAATACGCTTAGCCATGGCTTAAATTTTGAGCCAATGTAAAGTGCGCTTATCTATATAATTGTGACGTGATTTTTTCTCATTAAAAAAGCCAGCGTTAACCGGCTTAAATTTTAAGTTGCTTTAATAAAATTATTTTTCTCGAACGCATGCGTTACGTGCTGATCATCATCAACTAATACAAGTTGATTTGTTTCCTGGTTTAATTTCCAGAGACTGCCTGCATCAATATCAATTTTTTCTATTGATTTCAGGTCTTCTTTATTGCGAAATAAAATCGCTTTTTTGGTGTTGGACATACAAACAAAGGCCCTCAAATAAGGCTGTCCAACACCTGAGTTTCCTCTATGTTACAGTACTAACTGCTTCCTTATAATGAGGACCATGTTGTCATCATTGATAAGAAACTCTATGTGTTGGACACTGTAAATATAAGGAATGGGATTATTAAAAGTGAATTACCAGTCTTTTTCTGATTCTGATTTTTTATTCATTGCAAGCCTGAGAGCGCTTTCAATGTTAATTACATGTTTTTTGACTTCTTCCTGAAGATCTTTCCAAACTTTATTAGACCACTTTTGTTCCGCTCGACTTTTTGAGGTGATGGGATTTTCTGTTTGATCTGATATTAAGCCAAAATCTTTATGTATGAAATTTGCTATTATATATTTGTACCTGCCATCTTTTAAATAAAGATCTATAGTATATGGAATATAGCTTGATGTTGTTTCTCTTCCGTAAGCAATATTACTCTTATAGTTAAAACTTGGTTTAAGCTTAATTACACCTTGTGTACTATCAGATAAAACCAAAATTTCTTTACTCTCTTTAAAAATAGTAGCCACCCAATTAACACCTCTATGATACAGTGATTGTTGTGAAGCGCTATCTACTTTTACAACATTTTCAATGTTAGTTTGACTATTGCTAGATAGAGTTATTATAAAAAATAATGAGAATAGAATGAAAACAGCTTTATTTCTCAAGATTATGAAATTATATTAATAAAATATTTTTTTGATGTGCTTAAATAACAATAGTGCATTTACGCGCTCATTGTTATTGTTAGAAAATGGACTAAACAAATATGCCTCTAGCACATTGGTAAAAGTTTTGCGAAGTTTTTCTGGCTCATCTATAGACAAGAGCTCTTCTTTCCATTCAGCCGCACTTAAGGTGTTTACTTCTTGTAAAAGTTCTAATAACTGAGTCCTGAATTGTGGTTCGGATATTTGATTGCTATCAAATTGAGTTTTTAGTTTATCAACTGCTTCTACAATGTTGTTTTTATCGCTCATGACACTTGTTTTGTTTTTTGATCTAAATTAATAAGCTCTTCCATAATTTTAATTTTTTGGTTCTTTCTTTCATCAAGTTTTAGCATACTAATTTTTACAACAAACATTAATACAACAACTATGGCAAGAAAGCCAGAGGCATAAATATAAGTGAGAGCATCGTCTGTTTTCATGTTCTCGTTCGTGGTGAATAAAAATTGTAAGCATATAAAAAAAAGTGGTACCAATAAGGCTAGAGAATAATTACGCAGATAAAAGCCTATGATAATAAATAAAGGACACAGTGTTTGTCCTAAATAGTGAATGTACGTGTCTTGGTCTGGCCAACCATGAAAGCTATTAACGGTTAGTCCTAAAATATCAAAAATCACGTCCAGATGCAATAATGCTCCAGACGCGACTATAAATACTGTTCCAATTACTTTGGATATAATAGCTCGTTTATGCGAGGAAATTGGTACCATTACCGTTTTGACTAGGCGGCTTAGCTTTTGATTTGTCGATTTCAGCATAGTTTTCGTTTTCAGATGATACTGTTGTTACAGCTATTACTGTACATAAGGTTACAGCCAATGCTGCTGCGATTACTTTTTTCATAATACTGGGTTTTAGTTAAACATTCGACTAAAACCTAGTCATTAGCAGCAATGGATTGTATTTGTGTAGAAAAAAACTACAACAAAAAGATTCTTAAGGGAGAATACTTTTGTTAAATATATAGTTTTTTATAACAATCACGAAATCATGCTTTTATACACAAAACGTATTTGTTAAATACTACGGAAAAACCGTAAATTAAGAGCGTAATTATACAAAAAATATTTAACTGACAACCAACACTTTACATTTATTCGATGAAATACATTACCTAATAACGAATTTATATGCAACTTATCGAAAAATATTATTTAGATATTTGAAGGAAATTCTGCCATAATCATGGCTTTCATGCGGCTAGTGTATTCAAAAGAGAGACGCCTTACAATATTATTGGCATGAGCAAATAAAATACGGTTGTGAATAGGGTGAGAGACTTTACGAATTTTACCGTTTTTGGTTTGTCTTGTAGACATATCAACAAATCTATGTTTTTTTAAGTGTTCATATGATAGGATTGTGTCATTAACACTAAATGATCTTCCTTGAAACCAATCGCTAGAGGAGAAGCCTCTGGATACCATTGTTTTAATTTGTTCCTGGTCAATGTTGCCACCTTCTTCACGTAAAATTCTTGCAATAAAGCGTTGCTGAAGCAATTCTTCGTTATTTGGTGATTTACGTTTGTCGAGTAGGTTCATTATTATGTAATAATTTTTAGCTTACCTGCTTTAAATAGAATGTCAAGCTTTGCCATTCTTTTATACCTGTTTCTAACATCATAAGCAACCTTATTAGTAATACCTAATGTTGCTTTAAGTTCTTTAGACCTTAGTATTTGTTCAATAGCCTCGTCTATTTGTGCTTCAGTCATAACTACATTATTTGTCGGTTAATATACGACTTTATAATGTGGCATCAAAATTAAATTGAATGCTCCAGCCTTCGCATTCTGATTTGTTCCATACTGGTACAACCTGAATGCTTTGTGGTTGTAAATAACGTAAGTAAGTACAACCCCTTGTGGCATCTGACAATAGTTTTTTAACTATTTTTTCAGCTACAATATATGTGTTTTCAAATATTTGAAAGTAACTATCATAGTTCTCATTAGAATAGTTTGTTTTTTCTAACACCATAAGCAGTGTTGAGCCTCTTAATAAAAAATTGTCTGGATTTGTAGCATTAGCTCCAAACTCCGGAAGCACACCAATTAGCATAATATTATCAGCCCGTTTGTGACTCCCTAAATAATTTGTGAGTTGACTATCATCAACCACTAATTTGTTTTTATTAATTTCAGGACAATCATCTTGAATTTCCTTAAGATAATCTTTAAACCAATTAATTTTGCTCATACTATTGTGAATTTACTTTTTCTTTTGCTTCGTGATCTAGATCTCTTTTGGTAATATCATATAGTCTTAATAGAATTTCCCAAAGGTTTTCTTTTCGTAGGTTTTTTAAATCGCCAAACACACCGCTTTCTGCTAATTGATAAGCTAGACTTTTAGTGCCTAGTCCTGGAATAATGCTTTGGCTTTTGTTTTTTGGTTCTTTAAAAAGTATGGATAGGTCTATTGGCTTACCCTCATAATACACTGTTGAACTTGTTAGGTAAATTTGAAAGCTTCCAAAGAACATAAAAAAACCGTAGATGATATTAAAATCTATGAGCTTTAATAGCTTTGTTTTTTTCTCTACTTTATTTTGGTCGTACTGCTCGCCCTTGAACAGGTAATAGGTTGCAAACAACCTATACAATAACTCCTTCTTTGGATGCTCATAATACATATGAAACAAATTTAGAGCATCTTCATACTGACCAAAGCTTGTGTTTTCAAATTCATTTTTTGGTCCATACAGTTTTTTAAATATTGGGCGTACTGTTGGACAGTGATTATTTGTATAGTTTTGGTTGATGATCAACCCTTCCTTTGAGGCTGGTCTGAAAAAAGAATCGATTAGTTTTGAAATTTCATAAACATTAGATAAGAATATTTCGTTTTCTAGTTCATTAATTTTGCGATTTCCTTGTTTTAAGCCCATTAAATTATAAACAGCCTGTACTCTTAGCTCTTCATAATTGATTGTACCATTTTGCCATTTAAATATAAGGCCACACATTGCGCTATATTCTTTAGCATTGCAAAAAGCTAGCTCTTTTGGTATATATCTTTTAATTCCTTTTTTTGGTATTTCTATTATATGGTGTGTTGGTTGACTCATTATTTATATAGATCGTTGTATGAAACATTTAGACTATTCATTGTATCTCCAAACTTATCTATAATGGCAACTTTAACTTCTTCATTATTTTTGAAGTCTTTAGGAATAAATAAGGAATGTGCATCTACACCAAAAAAAACTCTAAGAAATTTATTGATATCTTTTCTGAGTTGTTTTCTAGCAATTAATTGTTCTTTAAAAGAAATTTCTAATTTCTTTTGAGCTTTGATCATTCTACGAGAATGAACAAATCTTCGAAAGTGTTTTTTAAACCAAAAGATAATTTTTTTAATCATATTTAAGTATTTACAGAGAATGAGTCGTCATCAAAGCCAAAGTCCAGATCAATTAATATATCGTCTTTAATGGTTTTAAGTTCTTCATCTGTTTCAGTTGTATAATATTCTTTAATAAAGCTTTCTATTTGCTTAATGATTTCGTCGGCATCTTGTTTAAACATTTGTTCGACTTGATCAACTTGCATAAATTCTGGAGTTTTGCGTCCTCTTATTGTAGCACGATCAGATCTGATTGATTGTAAAACACCTTCAGGAAATAAGTTGATTTGTAATCGTGGAATTCCCCAGGACAAACTGTAATAAACACATGCTTCTTGAATGAGTTCTAGCAATGTCTTTTCTGTTGTTGTTAGGGCTGTATCATCAGTGCCATTTCTTTTGTTTTTTAAAATCTGATATAGTTCATCACCAATAATTGGTGCTATTTTAGATTCTCCTTTTTTAAGCCCTGGCATTAGTTTTTTTAGGAGTAGTAAAGAATGAATTTGATAGTGCTGCTCAAATTCATCTGTGGATCTTACAAAGAGTTTGTGCGATGCTTTAAACTCATCTGATTCTGTCCAAGTTGTGTAATCGGCTTTACTATCAATATACTCTAGTAATGCGTCTAGAGCTCTGTATGACCGTTGTTGTAATTTGTCGTCATCTCTTACAACCATCCATTCAAATGGTGTTTTGGAGTCTTCACTTGAACGCATTCTCCTTCCGTTGGTTGTGTGCGCCAAATCATTTAAAGGCGCCCATAATGCAAAGGCAGATGTTCCGATTGCGTATTGAGCACATTGTATTAACTCAGTGTCTTTTGTTACATCATCAGACTCCTTAACATAATTTGCTACAACATCGCTATAAACTGCGTTACCAATGATTTTAATTATTTTTTTTGTTGCAATTCTTATATCTGGAGAGATTTCTGTAATATCAATATCTGCATCGACAAAACCGAGAGCTGTTCTTAACTCTTCTGAGGCTGTTTCTTTATTAGTTGAAAATATTAAATCCATTATACTTGCTCTTTAATTCTGTCTGATGACGTGATGTCTTCTTCTCTTTGAGGTGCTATATGATAAAAACCTAGCTTTAAATCTTTTTGAGGAAAATTAGCTTGAATAGCATAGTTGATTGCTTTTAGTACAATCATTTCTGGAATATCTATTCCAGTAAGTAAATAATTTTTAAGAGCATATAATTGCTCTGATCCGCTGTCAGCTCTTCCTGATTCGCCTGCACCTCCTAATGCTGGATGCATACCTACTCCGCCTGCAACTGCTCTGTTGGCTTGATCTGAAATTTTAATTTGTGCTGCTACGAAATCTTTAATGTTTTGTTTAATTTCTTTAATCTCCCAACCATGTTCTATTATTTTGTGCCCATCAATTTCCATGTGCTTAACTGAGTGCCAAAACTTACCTGTGTTTTCTTCTCCAGATAGAACTTCTGCAATCTTTTTTAAAAACATTTTTTTGTATTTCAAAAGTAAATCTGACGTATATTTTTTTCCTTTTTCTTCACATTTAGCTTTTAACTCATCTTCCTTTTTTTCCCAAAAAATAGCAGGTGAAGTAACGTGATATTTAAGATTAATACTGTTTTTGGATAGAGATTTAAGTATTAATGGTATTGCCGAAGAACGTCTAATCCACTCTAAAGATCCATATATGTCTGGTACTGTATAGTATTCTGAACAGAAACTATACATGTTGCTATATAATATTGCGTTCCTGTTTTTAAATGGATTTAAAAAATCAAATAAGGCGTACACCTTAAAGTCTGTGATGCTTGTTACTTTTTTAAAAGTCCAGTCTGTGATAATACAATGAGTTGGCTTTCTGCGATTACTTTCTTTTGGTTCTGCCAGCCTAGCATCATCTGGTGATACGTGTTCTAATTTACTTATAGCATTTCTCCCTATTCTGGAGCCTTTGGATAGGTAGAACTTTGTGAATACGCCCTCTATATGGCTGTAGTCTACGACTATTTTAGTTAGATAATCTAAATAACCCCATCCGTTAAGCCAATTTTGGATTTGTTTGTCGTCTTGCCACTCTCTTACTAGGTCTCCTTTAACCATTGTTTCCTTATAGAGTTTAGGTCCTTTACCCCAAAGCAACTGTGTTTTCTTCTTTAGAATACCTGGTGCTAATGAGTTATTTAATATGGTATCTTTGATAACCTTTGGTAGATCATTGCTAGCGCCATATGGGAACACTCTGTAATTCTCGATTTGATATTCTTGATTTGTCCAGTCTAATCCCTCATTTGGAGTCCTGTACTTGTCAAACTCTCTTGGTTTTTCAACCGTTTCGTAAGTCATAGAAACGTCATCTACGTTTACTATAGCATTATCGTTATAAAATTGTATATCTGTCATAATACTTCTAAATCATTAACACTTATCAGTAATGGTAGGTAGAACCACTTATTGCTATTGTCTGTTAAATCAACATAACCTATAAGGCTATTAGATTTCTGCCCATCTGTCTCACCGCTTAACCCTGTCCTTAGAATAACATTGGTAGCCTTCTTCACCCCTGAACTCTGTTGCTTCGTTAGGTTGCAACCAACGAACTCTATACTAAATGGAATATTAGAAGCTGTTAGATTCCTCATTAACTCCATTGCTTTATATAAATCAATACGCTTGGTCATGCACAATATTAATTATTCATCATGTTGCTAATTGTGACGTGACTTAATATTATTAGGCAAGGATGTATTGGTTAGGTTGATTGTGTTGGGCGTGGCGTGGCGTGGCGTGGTAGCTGTGGCGTTCGCCATATATCTAATTATTTACATTGATTGCAATTGCATATACTGAACTCAGCGGGTCGGAGAAAGAAGACGAACAACATTAAACGCTATAAATTTTTATAGTGTTTAAGTGTTAGTTGTCAGTTATTTATGAAATATAAGTTTTTAAAAACTAGGTTTTTCGATAGTGTTTTTTATTGTTTGGAACGATTATAAATAGGTTTAAAACTGTGTGTTTTTGGTGTAATTTATTCGGTTTTTAACCGACTTTTTCGTATATTTATTATATATAATAATTTAAAAATCAAGTAATTATGAGAACACAAAAGAGAGAAACGCCAACCGCAGAAGCTCCAAAAAAAGGAGTTAAACCGCTAAATGAAAAAAAGGAAAAAGAAACTGTTGCAACTCTAAAAATCAATGATTTGATTAACCCGAGCGCAAAAGCTAGAATTAGCCGTTTAGAAACTTTTAAAGTGATTGCGGAAAAACACGAAGCAATGACTTCAAAGTATGACGAGTTAACGCGCTACATGGCAAGCAATGACGGAACGAACGCAAACATGAAATTTGGAAGCGATAACGGTTATTCATTTAACTTAAAAAATCCTGCAGTAATTTCTAAGGTTTTATTGATGGTGGAAACTGAATTTTCAGAAGCTTTAACAAGAGCAGAAAAGGAAGTTTTAACTTTTTCTATTTAACAACAAAAAGCCTACTATTCGTAGTAGTAGGCTTTTAAATTCATTTACTAATGAGAACACAAGCAAATAACCAAAGCAAAGTTAATTCTTTTAAAATTAGCGAACAAGTAAAGTCTATTCTTCAAAAAAAAGGACTTTCAAAAGTCTTTAATTATCAAGACTATACTTGGTTTAAGGAAAAAGCCAAAGACGCATTCAACATTCCGCAAAGTATTGCGAATATGTTTATTGAGGAAAATACAAACAATAGCGATTTTTTAGATTATAACTTTTAAAATTTTACACAATGGGAACATTAACACAATCAATTCACAGCTCAATCTTTGCCTGTGAAACAAGAGAACAAAAAAAGCAATTATTAAAACTTCTTAGCCTTGATGCAAAGGAAACAATCGAACTAAGCGCAGAACCTAGAACGGTAAATTCTGTACTAATTGAAATGTATAAAAATGAAGAACACCAAGAATTTAACAATTTCCATCAATGGTTAAAACTTGGCTTTAAAGTAAAAAAGGGTTCTAAAGCATTTTTTGTATGGAGCAAAAAAAGAGTAGGAACAGAAAAAGCCGAGAACAGCGACGAGGAACGAGAATTTAAATTCTTTACACTAGCATATCTTTTTAGTAATGCTCAAGTTGAGCCATTAAAAGTAAAAGAGAATGCTTAAAACAACAGACACGCCACAGTATTTAAGGGAGTTTAACTCCCTTTTTACTTTTTTAGGAAGACGACACGATGCGTCGCGCGTCTTCGACGATTTTCTAACTCTTGTCATTTGTTGCCTAGCCAGACAAACACAAGAGGAGCTGTATCTCGATACAGTAAGAAAATACGACGAAGACGAAATAAATAATTTTGCAAAGCTTCTAGGCGCTTTACTTATCATTTATGACAACGCCATACAAAATAATGATTGGGTAGATCCTTTAGGAGATTATTACCAAGCATTAGCCTCTAATCATAAAAAGAGTGGTTTTGGTCAATTCTTTACACCAAAAGCGCTTTGCGACCTCATGGCGCAATTTGTAGTTGAAAAAGATGATTATGGCAATAAAGTTAACGATTGCGCTGTAGGAAGTGGCAGAACCTTACTAGCAGCCAACCAAATTTGTAAAGGCAATTACTACATAGCACAAGATTTGGACCATGTATGCGTAAAAATGTGCTGTATTAATATGGCTATACATGGCTTAAAAGGTGAAGTTTACCATATGGACACATTAATGAACAACACGCCCTGGAATAGCTACATCATAAACCATGATTGGCATAATACCAAAACACCATTCATTTATAAAAAAAAGCCAACTAATTAGTTGTAAACAATACTAACCTATCTTTTCTAATTCGAGCCTTGTTTCTCCATAACGCCTATTAATTAAGCATTCTAATAAAGTATGTTCAGGTACTTTAAAGTATTCTCCATTTATGCAAATACCATCACTTTGTAAGGCGTTTAGCATTGTCTTTTTATCAAGTCTAACATAGCAAGTTAATATAGTTCTTGTTTTTGTCGGCTCTTGGGTTTCTCTGTAATTTGTTAAATCTATATACTCAAAGATAAGAAAAATATCAAACCATACCATCCAATCCAGTAGGTAAAGAGCTGCGCTTGTAACCAACTAATTTTGCCCAATGTTTTCTGTATAGTAAATACTTAAACGCATCACTAAAATTAGTGCTTTGCATGGCGAGTTTGTGCAAGGTTAATTTTTCGCTAGACTTATCTTTGTAAATCTCAGTAGCACCTGTTTTTACATTTTTTTTGGTCATTAATTTAGTAAGCTCCAAACTACTTTTTAATTCCCTGCATTGGTACTGATCTATTTTTAATTTTGGGAGTCCTGGAACCGTTTCCTGAAGCACTTGCTTTAAAAAGAAAAATTCTTCTCGCTGATAAATAGTAGCCTGCTCTTTACTCTTCAAATTAACAGTCCAGCCAGTACGTTTTCCATTCCTATCAAACTCAATAGCGTTTTTAATTTCACTAGCCCAATCACGCCCAGAACTTGCGTACTGATTTCCTGAACGATCATAATACATATTCAATACTTTGTAGTTGTGTGGACCAAAGAAATCACGAAATTTTTCACCTAATTCTATACTGCTTTCTGGAACGAGTGTAAATAAACTTTTCAAACAGTAGTAATATGGTCCAATTTCTTGGCCAATAACCATAGAAATCATTTTTCCGAAGTCAATACCGCAATCTAATGGCGCATTATGATCAATATAACGCAACATGAGACTATTGCCTTTAAAATTGTCTTTAATGCCATATTTCTGAACATAATCATTCAAAATACCATCTTGGTAAAAATGATGTACGCCAAGTCCTGTATAAAACTGATCACCTTCTTCTAAGGTGCTTTTAAAACTCAAAACACTTTGCTTAAACTCTTCCCATCCTAAATTTTCTAGGTTATCATAAATGTAACCTGGCGTCAACACATCTACATTGGCCAAACTAGAAACCACATAAAAAAACGTGCTATCTCTACGAGCTCTAAACCATCGCTCCATCCAAAAATTTTTGGTGATCAATAATTTTTTTAGTGCTGCAGTATTGCGTTTATCATATGCGCGTTTTATTTTTATATTAATTTCATTAAGCTCACAACCACAATAAAAAGCAGCTTTTATTTGCTCAATATCCATGTTTTCTTCTGTATCTAATATCCAATCAAAATCATTCTTACCTAGGTTTGGTAAATCAGTAGTAAAGGTTGTGCCTCTGTAAAATGGAGAATGGCTAAATTTGTTATAACCACGAAGAGCAGGCATTAATACATCAAGTTTTTTTTTGTCCAGGTACTTGGCTTCATCACCATAAATATGCTGAAATGAGTTTCCTGCTAATCCTGAAGGCTGATCCAAACTTCCAAGAAGAATTCCACAGCCATTAAAAAGCGATATCGTATTTTTAAAAGAGGTGATTGGCTTGTATGGAATCTCAAATGTTGATGGTGGACGTTCATCAACAACATAATGCACACCCTCAATCCAACCCTTGTACTCTCTCCATCCTTCTAACAAAGTAGGTACTATATTTGTCCTAGCATTAACAAAGGTATCACTAACAAAGGCTTGTAGGCTCCTGGGCATATCATAGATAACTTCAATAGAGCGATCTGCAATAACATCAGTAGTTTTTGTCATTCCTCTACCAGCAACTAAACGCAAATGTTTAGGACCAATTAAATCTATTAATTGCTTTACATAGGTGCCGTATCTAGCTTCAGTATTACTCGTCTTAAGCCTTTCTAGGGTCTTCATGTTCATCTAAAAATACTTTTAGTGGTAAAATTCTCGCTTCGCGCTTAATTTGTATTTTGTGAGCCTCAGGTAATTCTGGAAGATCATCAATAAATTTTGCTAATTCTGCTCTATCAATAGAGGGCATTCCAACAAATTCAGGATCCACTGAATAAATTTTAAAAGGCCTGGTAAACATTTCTTCAGGAAACTCATCTTTATCTGGCTGATCTAAGTTTCTAACCTTTGCCATTTCCATTATCATCTTGCTAACCTTAGATGCGTCTGCAGTATTTTCCATGGTTGCAATAGCAAAGTTGATCACCTTCTCCATTTTCTCTGCGTAAATATTACGCCATGCAGCTCTACTGATATCAGTGTCACAATAAAAATACTCCATGGTTTGGTTATACAACTTGTTTGCATAGTACCTGGAGTATTTATTTATTTTTATTAAATGATTTACAATAGCGTCTTTGCTTGCATACTTATCAATACGAAGTGCCATACCTCGTACTTTCTCCATTTCAAGCATATACAACATCACTTCACTTTTCTCTTCTGAAGCGACGCCATTTTCAACAAAATCATAGATTTCATCAATGCTTATATCTCGTAGATCATTCACCATAAAAAATACGTGCTTTTAAGTTTTCAACTTCTTTGGCTTTTCTGTTTTTCTCAAAAATTTGTGCTGCAGTAATGTTTCCTGATTTTGCGTTTTGCGCAAGCTTATCATTAATTTCAAATTCCGATTCTAACCTTCCTTTTTGTATGGCTGTCCAAATTTTACTGTCTGTAGTGTTTGCTTGCTGAATGAATTCAGTTTTCTCTATACTTAAGTAAACAGCCATTTCAGCATAAGAATAATTCGTTGCTGAAAGTCTTTCAATGGTTTCGGTTAAATCACAATCTTTTAAGTCCTTAGTAACTCCTGGTATTTTATCAACGAGATCAATTGCAAAATCACCAAATGGACCAGAAACCATTTTATTTCCAGCTATGTCCTTTATAGATTCAACGGTAAACTGCAAAGGGTTCATTCCTTCAGCGCCTTTTACCTTAACTATGTCTCCTTTTTTTATGCTCATTCTATTGTTTAATTATGGAGCCATTTATAGCTTTGTGCCTTATTTGCACCTCAGTAAATAACTTTTCGCGAAATGCAAATAACTTTGCGCAATTCGCAAAGGTGTATTGTTCGTAATATGCATTTTCACTCCAATTCCCTGAGCCTTCAATTACATAATGATCATCTTTTGTTTCTATTAAGCACACTTTTGCATGAACCCAAGCGAATAACACATTTATATTAGCATATTCCTTATTTATGGCAGCGAGCAAATCACTTGTGACTTGATTCCGCTTTAACAACGTATCACTAATTAAAAGAGTTATTTCATCAACCAAACCGCTTTGATGAAGCTCCACTAATGCATTTATTACACGTTTATTAATACTATAAGTTGTAGCTAACAATCGTTTTGCCGATTGATTTTCTAGTACAACTGGAATAAACGTAAAGGCATTAAAGGAGTTATCACTCTGTAAAAAAAAGAACTCTTCGCGCTCTGGGAGCCGCTTCATGTCTTTTTTTACTGAGGCAACTTTTTGGTAATGCGCTAATAAATATTTAGAAACAAAACTCCCAGAAGCCATAGAAGTCATGGCAACAGCTTCTGATGGTTCTGGGAGCGTGAAAAACTTATTCTTTATCATTTGCAGCTTTAGTTTTAGCAATACGAGCGTCTACTAATACTAATTCTGATTTGAAGCCTTCTAACTTTGCTACAAAGTTTTCTTTTTTCGCAGCTGTAACTTTTTTGTCCTCCAGCTTTTTATTATCTCTACTAATATTAGCTCTTAAAGTAGCTTGACGCTTACCAAGATCTACACCAGATAATCCATTTACTTTTTTCTGCAACATCACTTTCTCAAAAATAGGATGCTTCCCTAAGATCTCTTTATGCTCATTGTAATAATTCAATTCGTCATAGATATCCAGGTTAAGCTCATAATTCTCAACAGCTTTTTTGGCAACTTCAAAAAGGTCTTCGTTTGTTGCTCCAGCAGCTACTAAATCTTTTACTTCAGCTCTTGTCTCTAAAAAGTTGTTATATGCAGTATACTTGTCTGCTACTAAAATTTTAAATTCATTAGGACAATCTTCTTCTCCTAAAAACTGAAACTGATCACGAAGCTTAATACTTTGCTTTACTTCTTCAGGAGCGTTTACAAATAGTTCTGAAACAGCATTTACTGTAGCTAAGTCGAATGGTTTATCTAGTAAAGATTGCTGTGCCTTATTTAAGTTATTAAAAGCTTCATCATAAGCGTGAGCTGTAAGTCTTGCTTGAGTTTCTTCAACTATTTTTAACAAATCGGCTTTTCTTGTAAAGGTGTGCTGCACCTCTTTTTCTACTAGCCATTGCTTCATTACTTTACTGCCTTCAGCACCTTTTACAAATATTGGTAAAGGTGTAGGTAATAACTCATCTAGTTTTGAAAACTCAGTAAGGTCCTTAAGCTCTTGTTTAATTACATCAACAGGAGCTGAAAAATCTACTTTTAATAAACGCTCTTCTCCAGTAAGTATAATTACTGGTTTTTTCATTTTAGCGCTGTGAAGCTCTTTAGGTTTTATATCATACACTTTCATTACTTCATACTCTAAAGTTTGTAATCGAGTAGGAGAGTAACCTGCAGCATTAAAATGTCTGTTCATTTGAAACGTAGCATGTGGATGCTTTCTATATAGTTCAAATAATTCTGCAAACTTCTTTTTCGGATTGGAAGCATTGCCTTTTAACGCTTCAATAACTTGTGGTTTCATATACGTATGTTTTTTTGTGTCACTAATAGAACAGCAATGTAAAGGCTATTTATAATTGCAATTGTGACGTGACTTAAAAAAAAAGAAGCTTGCAATTGCAAGCTTCTTTTTATTCACATAACAAACTAAAAAAAAACTAACTTCTAGATTTTTCTATTAAATAGGTTGTAGTGCCATCATCAAACACCTCTAATGAGATTGTTGCGTTTTCCAATGCGACCCATTGTGCTGTTAAAACAACATCAACACTTCCTTGAGTTCCAATACTTAGTGTTGCAGGATCTGCTCCACCTGAACCAACAAGCGTTATAATAGAACCATGATCATGATCTATTGACGATGCCGTAATAGCAGCCGTTATATCTAACGCTTCCACTTTGTACTGCTCACCATTAGCTTTAGTCATATCTATTGATACATCTGTAGCAAATGGAGCTGCATAAGGAATGTTTCCATTATAGAATCCAGGAACAAATCTTGTTTTCTGGATTTGCTCAAACGTAAACGTGTGCTGATTTCCATCTTTATCACTTTTGAAAACGTTTTTAATTCTTAAAGGAGAACATTTTGTTCCATACACTCTTTTTGAAGTATCACTACAAGAACCATAAACAACAATAAGGTCTTGCCCTAAGTTGTTTTGGAAAAACTCATGAGCATCAAGCGTATCACCTGGGTGCGTGCCAAGAAATTTTTGCAAAACGCCTTCCATATCTACATCACCTTCAGTTTCATAGCCAGGAGCTTGATTAACTCCTGTCATATAAACATATATGGCTGTCTTTCCAGATTTCATAGTGAAATCGCCTTCCATTAACACGCCATTTGCATTTCGCACTGGCCATGATAATATATCTTCACGCTTCATAATAGCAACGTTTGGATCTTTCGGTGTCGCTGCACCAGAACCTGGTACACTTGGACTATCTATATTTTTTGGTATATACATAATATATTTTTTTAAAGATTAAACATTAAGCTATTGTACGTGCAATTTCTGTCCATACACCATCAATTTTCACAAACTTCACAAAATCTCCAGCAACTGCTAAAACAGCAGCAGAAGTCACTTCTACATTACCTGTAATATCATTGATAGTTAAGGTCTCTGCTCCAGCGCTTCCGTAAATGGTAATAGTTTGAGAATTCTCAACTCCATTTAATATACCTGCTAAATCATCATTAGCGGCTCCATTCCATTTAAAAACACTTCCTTCATCTGCATCAACAGTATCATTTGTAAACACAATATCACTTGGCGCGTCTGCTTCAGGAGCTGCAGTTCTTTTAATTTCATTAAAAGTGCCATCTCCATTAGATAATAAAGTAAGAGTTCCTCCATTAGATAAATCAAAATCTACATCACCTGTTAGATTAAATTTAGCTCCATCTGTTACTACACCAGAAACACCTGAGGCAGCTCCTTTAATTCTTACAATTTGCCCATCATAATAACCTTTAAGCTCAGTAATATCTGTAGCCCAACCAGTTTTTGTTTCAATATTACTATAAGGTATTGTCACAACACCTGTAGTGTCATCATATAAGCTCACAAATGTATCGTGTAAATATGGTGCCATATTTGCCCAAACAGTTTGTACTTTAAATGCATCTGGATCTCCCTCTTTAACAGTGGTTCCAATATGCTTAAAGCGACTTCCCCATTTATAATCTGCATAGATATAAACGTTACGTTTTAAACTATCAAATCTGTACATTGATTTTTCTCCTGGTACATTTTCCATAAGCTCAATGTTATCATCAAAAGTTAAGAACATAAAGTCTGATCCTTCTAAATCGCGTAAAGTTTGGAAACGTACATTTGGATAGTTTTCAATATCCATTACACCATCTTTAGAAAAGTCATTTTCCAAGCCATATAATTGACGATATCTACTTTTGTAACGACGTAACCAAGTAGGAGAAACATATAAAACTAAACCGTCAGTATTTTTAGATTCTTCAGGAACGTTCTTTTCAATTAGCTCAACGATATAGTCAACTATATTTACCAGTGTTGGAGCTCCAATATTTGCAACTCTAAATTTAGAATCTACAAAATAAGCTCTCCATAATTGAATTAGTAAACCGTCACCTCTATTTATAGCGCTTCCTGCAACAGTTGCATCTTCTGGAGTTTTAACATAAACACCATTAATAGCTACTTTTCGGTCTTCTTGACGTGCTTTTTTATCTAATTCAGATAATAAGAAACGAACAAAACTCATTTTGTATGGTTGAGACCCTTCTCTATTCCATGAGTTTAACCAACTTGCTTCAATTTGCTGTAAATAATAACCTTGGTGCTCAATGTCAATATTAACAGGAAAAATTTTACTTTCTTCAGGCTGAATAAGTTGCTTGTTTTTTGCTAACCATGTTAACTTACGCGCTTGAGATATTTCTCCAGAAACAATATTACCATCTGCAACCTTATCATCAACATTGGTACGAATGTTCCAAAAACCAGGTAATCCTAGTAAATCTCTATGTAAAGAGTTTACTTCGGTAGGATTCTCTCTGTAGTATAAATCTACATCGTCTTTTAATTTTTGGATTTCCACTTTGCTTTCTGCACTCCAATCTGTTGGAGTTTTAGAAACTCCAGCTGCTCTCTGGTTCCAGTTTCTGCCATCAAAGGCATCCCAAATATTTCTAGATCCTAGAAAATGAGTTTTACTATGCATTGCTTTAAGATTTTTTAAGGTTCCTTCTGCTAATGGCGCATCGGCTTCAGGCTCATTTACGAGCTTTTCTATTTTTGCATTCATATCTTTTTGCGATTGGATTAATCCTGCTAATAATTGCTTTTCACTAGCGCCTGAAGCTTTTGTAGGATCTTCTACTAAGGCATCAGCATCTTCATCTGATAAGCCATGAGCTTTTAACATTTTTCGAGCTTCTTCTCTCAGGTCTTTTAACTCCTGATCTTCGTCTGATGCTTTTTCTGCAGCAATATCAGCAAGCTCGCCATTCATTGCCTCTACAATTTCAGCAAGCTGTTCAGCGCCTCCTAATGCATCAGAAAGTTGTTTTTTTTGATCAGCGCTAAATGATATTGCGCCGTCTTCAATTGGGATCTCCTTGAGATTTAAAAACGCTAACATCACTGTTGCCATGTTTTGAAATTTTTTCCACATAACTTTGGGTTTTTTAATTATTAATTATTTATTTAAATTCTGCTAATGCATTCACTAATTGAATGGCTAGTTTTAAATTGCCAATACTGTCAATCATTCCTAACCTTAATGCTTCGTCAGCATAAAATGTAGCTCCTGAAAGCACACCTTTTTCTTCTTTTAAATTTGGACGAGCTGCTCTCACAGCTTTTTGAAATTTAAGAGCTATCGGATTTAAATCCGATTGTTTAATTTTATCGTATTTGCCTTCAAGGGCTAATCTAAAGGCTTCGTTTTTATGCTCACTATGGTCTGAGTAAATCTCATGTACTTTTGCGCCTTTCTTCTCATAGTATCCTCTTGCGTCCATAAAGCTTGCTAGCACACCAACGCTTCCAAAACCTGAAGAAATGTTATTGTCTGCCATAATGTGATCTGCTACTACACATGCTGTCCAATAGTGTAAACTGTAACAGCTATCTGCTAAAACAACTAAGGGCTTCTTTTTTTCTTCAGCAAAAGTCTCAAATGGCGAAATAGCAGATGTAGATCCTCCTGGACCATCTATATACATAACAATCCCTTTTACCTTATCATCATTATTAGCATGATGAAGTGCTGCACTAATTTCGTCTGCTCCATAAGTACACATGTCTCCATATTTCATTATAGGACCAATCATATTTATTAAAGCTATTTGTTGAGCTGTATCAGAATCATCAGCTTTTAATGGAGTAGGTTCTTCAGTATTTCCTGCATACATGAAAGAAACAGGATCTGCTTTTCCTTCAGGGAAAACCATTTTTCCTTTTAAGACATTCTTAACTATTGGTAAATAAGCGTCTAGTTGATGAATATTCATTAACCAGATACCTTTAGTTATTTCGTTGATAAGCTTATTTGTCTTCATTATGAGCGTTTACACAAATGAAAGCACTAATAATGTTTGTAATTGTGACGTGACTTGGAAGTGTTTTTGGTATTTTATAGGCTTAGCCTTAATTTTCGGCAGCAAAGTACACTAAGTGCAAGTGTTCCTTATCTTAACTATTGCATTGTAAATTTGCATTAAACTATAAACCAAACACTTTAATGTCATATATACTATATGTGACATTTCTTAAAGAAACGGAATTCGTTTCCTGAACCACCAAAAGATTGCTGTTCCAATCAACACAAGAATAATCATAAGCCAAACACTAAACGTAGAACCTCGCTTTGTGACTGTTTTTGTTTTAGATGTTTTCTCACTTTCATATGTAGATTTGAAATTTGAAAATTCACTTTTAAGTGAAGTGAGTTCTGATTCTAGCGATTGGTTAAATTCTTTTTCAGACTGGAGTATTTTATTTAGTTCCTGGTACTTGGTTTCAAATTCTTTAGTTAATGATTTGCTTGATGTGGTTTCAAAACTCACATTAGCTCCATTACTTTTTATGGTAGTATTACCAATGGTAACGCTTTTTTCTTTGCCGTCTTCTGCCTTAATAGATCCTGAAACTGTAGTGCTTTCATTTGAGGCTTCTGAAGCGCTAGAAGTTTCGATATTAGATACAGATGTTTCTAATTCTGATACAGATGTTTCGATTTTAAGGATTTCAGATTTAAAAACACTGTCTTGAACTATCAAGGATTTATTAATAGTTGCTTTTTCTGTGAAGTTGTCCTGGACCCATTCTTTTTTAGCTACTCTGCAGCTAAATAATGAAATTACGATTACTATGTATATTGCTTTTTTCATAATGATAAAAAAGAGCAGCCTCTAACCAACCAAATAAATTACCTCCCTAAATAATCTACTAATCAAGCTGCTCTTTAATTTTTATTCTTTTGATTTCCATATGGATTGAATGAAGCTCCAAATAGGATTTAATGTATTGGCAAGAAAAGCCTTGATTATAATCCAAAGTGTAGGAACGTGAAACATTAAATACACCACTGCTATAAATACAAATAATGTTACTGCAGTAAATTTATAGCCTAATATTCCGATGTTGAATATTCCTAAAAGACAAGCTGCTAATATTAATAAAGCCGCAATGCCATAATCTTTAATAAAATCTGATATCATAATATTTGATTTGTGAGCACCTCAAAATGGAACTCTATTAATAATTCCTTTATTTGTTCACTGTTAAGTTGCATTAAAGCCAATCAATTTTATTGTTTGTAATATAATAATGAGCGTGATACGGTTTTTCTCCACTAAAATTACCTATAGAAGGTCTTAATGTAATCAAGCCGTCTTTTTCTAAAATAGTCCACCCTTTGTCATTCTTTTCAATAGGTGTGACTGTTTTTCCTTGACAACCACAAGCACACAAATGAATAGCAACTCCAAATTCTTTTGATATATATAATATCCCCTCTTCTATTTTTTCAGGAATGTGTTTACAATATTTTAGGCTTAACTCATTAATTTTTTTCATAATTCAACAGCTTTTAAAAACTCCATTCTTTAACCATCCATGCCATCCACAACCACCTAGTTTTTTATCATGAACTATTGATGGATGATATGATTTTGTTTCTGGTGTATAAACATGGTTGCCAGCTGAAGCTGAAACTTTTCCGCATTGTGGACAGCAAGTTATTAGTTGTAATTTATTTTCTCTTCCAATTACCGTTATAGCATCACCTGGGTTCTTGACATCATCAATGCTCTCTACTAAGTTTAATTTAACTTCCATAATCAGAAAAATAAATCTTGAAATTCTTCATAAGCATATTTCCCTGGACACAAGGTTGCTTTAACGTCTTTGTGTCCTTTAATGCTTTCAACATATAAATTGGGTAGATTGCAAATTATGTCTATAATAAACCTAGTAGATTCTATAATTTTATCTGAAGGTTTTTCTAGCTCATAATTACCTATTAAAGCTATTGCAATACCTTTTTTGTTTTTTCCCTTAGTATGGTAAGTGTATTTAGTAAAATCATTTATTATGTTAATTTCACCATCATGTCTATTAACAATATGATAGGATAATTTTTCCCAACCTTTATTAACGTGTATTTGATTTATTTTCTCAATTGTAGCATCATTATCAGTTACTGTATGATGTAAGTACACAGTTACAGTGTCCACCTCTCTGTCTCTATACTTATTATATAGGTGAGATGATAATTCTTTGGTTTCAATTGTTTCTCCATTATCTAAAACAATATCATTACCTGTGTAATTATTAATAATATAGCCTCCAGCAGTAAGCACTATCCCAACTATTAATGTAATTGCTCTATTTTTCATTTTCGTAATATTTTTGTTTCCTTTTTTCGTTCTCTGCTGCTGTTTTGTTTTTTTTAAAAGCATAGAATTGAGCCAAAGCAAAGAGTATTGCTCCTATTAAACCAACTCCATAACTAACTAATTCTAAAACCGACAAGCTCCAAGAAGCAAAACCTAGAGTTGATAATATTTTTGTTTTCATAACTTGGGGATTATTTTACGTTTGTACTGATTGTTATAGTAATATTCTACTATATAAATACCACTTGCTGCATTACTGATATCTTTAAGCTCTACACCTAGCATTGTGAAATATTTAACCGTTGCTAAATCGTAATTAAACTCATGGTCTGGTGTACTTAAATTACCATCAAATGATATCCTATCTATACCTCCGAATAATTTAACCACCAATACACTACCATCGCTTAATTGTGTAATGTCTACTGCTGAATTTACTGTACCTTCTGATGCAAAATTTATAGTAAAATCAAATCCATTCATTGCTATATTTAACCATCCTCGTGTATAATCACTAAAAATGTAGCCTCCTGTATAATTTCCAAAACCTTCTTTTAAAACTACTCCTCCAGTTAATGAGTTTCCTGCTATTGAATTACCATCTATAAAAGGGCTTGAAAAATCGTTAGGATTTAATAACCTTGTTTCTGCATTACTATTATGTCCATAATCTAATAGAGGAGGGTTTGTGTAATTAATTTCAAAGGGTTGTCCTGTATCTGGATTTGAAATTGTGCTACTAAAATTTAATTCATCAAATCCTTCATATTTTCCCCATCCTGCGTTTCCGTCAGATTTTGCTATTGTAATTTCTTCTCTGGATGC
>Ga0316189_10001227_pt1 | contig 25485 bp, 31 predicted proteins | sample LowCovwburrow_MG_FD_204930 | JGI IMG/M metagenome (GOLD analysis project Ga0316189, IMG submission 204930) | Coastal sediment microbial communities from Maine, United States - Lowes Cove worm burrow | ecosystem: Environmental > Aquatic > Marine > Coastal > Sediment | place: USA: Maine... | reverse complement strand
AAACACATTTTTCCCACATTCGTTGGCGCCTATAACGAGTGGCTCGAGAACAGGAACATTGAACAACTTGAAAAACTAGTCGATAAAAGCAAAACCCACTGGCAAAACATCGCGAGTGAAATGCTGGCTTTATTCAATCAATACGGTGAGAATAGTCACGAACATATCGAACAACTCGTAGAAAACAACACCCTGTGACAAACCGCCATGGAATCCGAAAATACCGCTCACAAGCCTTTGCAAACCATACACGAAGTCAAACGAGACACGTTTATATTCGAAAAGCACAACGCACTACCCCTTGATATCTGCAAGGAGATGATTCGTCGCTTTGAAGCCAGTGAAGATGAACAGTACGAAGGACGTATCGGACAAACGATTTCAAAAGACAGGAGCATAAAACATACTACAGACCTGGTTACCAGCGGCAAGGAACACTGGAAGGACCTGGATAACGAGCTGTTCAGGTCACTCAGCACGGTGGTTCACGAATTTCGTGAATCCTATCCTTTTTTCAAAGGCCCGTTCAAGGACATGGGCTATGGCATTCAACGCTACCTGCCCGGAGAATACTATCACTGGCATATCGATGGTGGCAGCCATGAATTCAGCCACCGCCAGCTTGTCGCCCTGTGGTATCTCAACGATGTTCCCGGTCCGGGCGGTGAAACAGAATTTCTTTACCAGGATCTCAGAATAAAACCCGAAGCCGGCAAACTCGTGCTGTTCCCTCCTTTCTGGACGCATGAACACCGCGCCGTCACTCTGGAACAAGGCGTTAAATATATCGCCACCACCTGGGTGGTTTTTGCATAAACACTTCTTAACGCAAAGGCGCAAAGACGCAGAGGACGCAAAGAAATATCTGTTTACAAAACCGTAGCCTGGATGTAGTGAAGCGTAATCCGGGGCCTCCCAATAATCCCGGATTACGCTTCACTTCATCCAGGCTACAAACTATTCACTATTCACTGATAAACGATGGATGTTGTACTGAAGCAGCCCGAATCCCCCGAAGAATTCAAATCGTACTTTAATCTTCGCTACCGTATCCTGCGCGCACCCTGGGGAGAGCCTGAAGGCAGTGAAGTCGACGAGATGGAAGACCAATGCTTTCACATCATGGCAACAAACAATGGACACCTCATGGGCGTCGGTCGCATGCAGTTTAATACTGAAGATGAAGCACAAATACGTTACATGGCTGTTGAAAAGGAATACGAAGGAAACGGCATCGGGCGCATGATAGTAAACACACTTGAACAAGAAGCCATAAATAAAAATGTTAGCACCATTATACTTGATGCCAGAGAGCCCGCTGTCGGGTTTTATCAAAAACTCGGTTACAGCATAGAAAAGAAAAGCTACGTGCTGTTCGATGAAATTCAGCACTTTCGCATGATAAAACAGTTAACAGCTTAACTAGAAGACCCACCTGCAACACACTGATCGAACATGGCGATGAAGTGGCAATTATGCCGAGGCCAGATAAGTTTTTTTCACCGCAGAGCGCGGAGAAAACATTAAAAACATCTTTTGCCGCTAAAAACGCGAAGATCGCAAAAGAAAACACTAGTAGTTTTTTTAATTTTGCGCATATTGCGTTTTTTGCGGCAGAAAAACTTTTTCTCTGCGCCCTCCGCGTCTTTGCGGTGAATAATTAGCTGAATATGGGTCCTAGCGGACGTGAATCCTCATGCCCCATGATGATATCCGTTTCATTCATATCGCCTGTTATATCGATGTTTATTCCGGTTACACCCGGCATGGTGCGTAATATATATGCAGCCATCAACATCAGCGTCTTTTCATTCTCGGTCTCGATAGCAGTCAGGATTTTGTCTGCAGCAATCTGGCAGCGTTGTTCCGGATCAGGACTTTGCACCCAGTCACGACTCATCTGCCAGCCCTTATCCATGTCGGCATCGAGTTTCTCAAAATAATCTACTGCTTCTGTAAGCAACTCATCCGGTACTTCAAAAGCATTGGAACGGCCATCAACAATAATATTCAGTTTCATATTCATCACCTGTTAATATGCGGCACATTATACGTAATACCTGACCGAGTACGAAACATGTTGATCACAATCCCCGACGTTCTGAATAAAGAAGAGCTTGCTGTCGTGCGTGACTATATTACTCAAGCCAACTTTATCGATGGAAAATTGTCCGCCGGTAGTGAAGCCAGCGATGTAAAAAATAACCTTGAAATGCAGACTAGCGATCAGCATATGGCACAGTTGAATAATCTTGTGATGGGAAAACTGGTCAAACACCCTGTATATTTAAACGCCGCCATGCCGGCAAAAATAGCTGCACCCTTCTACGCAAAGTATTCAGAAGGCATGCAGTACGGCAACCATATCGATGATCCAGTCATGGGGCCTGCCGGCCAGCGTTATCGGACCGATCTTTCCATTACAGTGTTTCTGAACTCGCCTGAAGACTATGACGGCGGTGAACTGGTGGTGCAAACCGCTTTTGGTGAACAACGTGTGAAACTGGAAGCAGGCAACGCTGTCATGTACCCATCAGGCAGCACGCACCGTGTAGCTGAAGTAACGCGCGGAGAACGCATCGTCGCAGTAACATGGCTACAAAGCATGATACGCGACCCATCTCAACGTGAGCTGCTTTACAGGCTGTCTCAGGCACGGGATATTCTGCTGGATAAGTCAAAAGGTGAGGAAGAAACCGAACTTGTCAGCAACACCTATATAAACCTGGTGCGTATGTGGAGCGATGTTTAATATACCAGGCCTATGCAGATCATCTAACGCGAAGACGCAGGGTATCTTATGGTCCACGGATGAACGCAGATAAACACGGATAAGTATGATTTTTACGTTTTTCGCAGACTATTTCCTTTATTCGTTTATTAAAGACACTGGACGCCCGCATCCGCAGGCGTGACAACATAAAAACATCTGTGTTTATCTGCGTTCATCTGTGGACAAAAAAGTTCGAGACCGCCTGCAACGCTTCGCTTATGCAAGCCTACATCACTACTATTGCACCCTACGTCGATAATTTAGCCGCGAAGAACGCAATATGGTTAGTACATAATTAATACAAAGTAATTTGCTGCTTTTTTTGCGTCTTTTGCGTAATTTGCGGCTAATTAATAAGCTTTTTCCAGATATAAAAAAAGCCGCTGAAAAGCGGCCTTTTTCTGTATTGAAGTCGATTACAGCTTAACGATGCGAACCTGCTTCTGCGTGTGCCAGGTCCACTACTTCCATCGCCAGGTCCCTGTACTTTTGACGGTAGCCGTCCAGTTCATGACCTGAATCGGGCTTGAAGTAATCCTTGGGATCTACGCCATTCTTGTGCTCATACTCGATGAACTTCTTTTGCATTTCGATCATTTCTTTGATCATCGCCGCTTTATCGCTCATGTCATTTACCTTTGTTTGAGTAGCCGCCTGATAAATGGCAGCTAATTCTAAATTTTCAATGACCAAAGTCTATCATTTGGCCAAAACCGGACCATATACCCCATAAGGGTAAGGTTTGTACGGATCAATAACCGCCTTTGCGGGTGCTTTGAGGGCAGCCGCCGATTTTCAGACCCTGTTTTGATGGCATACCGGGGAACATTTCGTACATTTCCTTGGAAGACAATTTACGGCCCCAGATCTTGCCCATGGCTTTCATAATGCTTCGTTCGTTAGGCTCATCGCCATTCAAGGTTTCCTGGCGAACGTATTTCACTACATCCCAGTGCTCATCGGTAGGTTCTATCCCTTCTTCAGCGAAGAGTTCGGTCGCTATTTCTTCAGTCCAGTCATTTGTATTAACCAGATAGCCGTTTTCTGTTCTTTCAACTGATTCAAGTGCCATAGTATTCTTACCCTTTAATCTGTTTTAAATAAAAATGCCTATAAAAATGGAGCGCGAATATTAGAACAGATTGCCGCCGAATTCTAGATACCCTACCTGAAAGGGATAGGTACAGCCCGGATATTGCACAATGACGGGCTATGTACCCGTAAAGTGAGACTTGTCCTCGGTTTCGCCGACAGCACGAATACCCTTGTGGGGCAGGAATATGCCACAACCGAAATGCCTGCCGGGGCCGATGCCGGTCTCCTGCAGGCTCAGCGATGTCGCTTTATCCAGGTCGGCAATCATCACGCTGCGTGTCTCGACATCACCATCCTGCGTGGTAATGGTATGGCCGATGCCACAGAGCATCTTGCGCACATGGATATCGCGCTGTTTCAGCTCATCGACCATCCAGTCGAGGAACTGATCCTCATCCAGATGCTGGGGGCCGATAATGTAGCGGGAAAACAGGGTCTGAATCGGGCTCAGCAATTTGACGCTGGCATCGCCTACTTCAACCGCGTGGCCAGCAATATCGAGTGTTTCACCTGAAATCTGTTTTGTATCTTCGATCTTTTCGCTGGGCACACGCAGATGCATTTTTGCCCGGTTTGACAGGTGCATTAATTCACCGTCCGGCGGACGCTCCCAGCCATTGCCGGTGGCCGCGCCATGGATTTGATGAATACCGATTTCCGGATCTTCTGCTATCCACGGCAGCACCTTATACAGCGCTTCCGCCAGCTCAAGCGCATGCATTGTCGGAATCTGCTTGCACTTGATCTTGAAACTCAGATCAACTACATCATCCGGCACTACAAATTCGTTATTCTGCTTGTTGTCGTCTTCCCAGAGCACATCTACACCATATTTTGTTAATAAAAATCATTCCACTCGCGAGGTGAATGCCGCTTCCAGCTTGTCTTCCCAGTCTGGCGGTGTGTCCGGGAATTGCGGCTTCACATCCATGCGAAAAAACAGCTCGCCTTCACGCGCGCGTTTTTTCAATTCTGTCACCAGCTCATCAAATGATTGCATGTCATGCCCCTGCATGATCACTTCGCTTAACCACAGCATAATCTACCCCTTATTGCTCCTGTTCATTCAGAGCCCTGCTGGTTTAATCCAGTACCCGCTACACGGTCGTAATAACGTGCACGGTACATCAGCCTTTTTTCATTCTGGCTGTCGTTAAAACCGGAGCGCTTGTGCAGGACATTATTGCAAATAACGCCTTCGCCAGCTTTTAGCCTGTATGTATAGGCAAGATCATCAATATCAAGTATTTCAGTTATTTGATCCGCAGCCTCACGGGTGAGTTCATCATCCCGCCACTCGATGTTGCGCTTGCGCGCCGAATAACGCATGTGCAGACTGCCCGTCAGTGCATCGACGGAGAAAACCGGGCCGACGCAGGCGCCGCGAATTTCTGTACCGGCATCGACATTTGGCGGGATCGTCATCGCCTCGGGGTGCATCAGCGCCTGTACAAGCGCCGGGTTTTCGTCGCGCAAGCGCATATAGACCAGCTCGTGGTCAATCAGGCTGTTCTCACCACCATCAGCAGCCGGCTGGGCGCAATGCAGGATAAATCCGCGCACCTGGTGTTGCGGCGAATTGTAATAACCGTCGGTATGCCAGCTGATCGGCCTGTCTGTGTAGGGAATATACCGGTTGCCCTGCTGCTCAATCACGGTCAGGCTGGTAATGTCATCCTCGTCAGAGCGTAAATTGTCGTCCAGCTGCGTCAGCCCGAATTGCAGCCCGAGCTGGTGGACCAGGCGTTTATCAATCGATGGGCGCTCATCCGAGACCTTATATATAGCTGCGTTACATCGACGGCAAAGGTCCTGTATGCGGGACTTCTCCATCGCAGTCAATTCAAATGGATTTTCCACATCGACAAACAGGTCCTCTACCACGGGGCGCTGTTCCAGCTTTTGCCGCCGCCAGGCGTGGTAGGCCTGGGCCTCATCCAGACTGAACGGGCTGCCTGCCAGGCCCGAAAGTGCTACTCTGTTGTCGATCATCTGCGTCATAGGCGGATGAGATTGCCTTCATCAGGTCTGAAATACAATATCACCATAGGGTGCGAGCACATGTGAAACCAGCTCAAAACAATGCTGAGAATCAATCGCATTTGGCATCGGCTATTAAATCGGCAGAAATTTTTAAGTTGCTGTTTATACTTGATTATTTTCGCCAGCCCGTAAAACCACATGCAGTTCACAAATAATACACTATCCCTTTCGAGATAACGGCAAATGCCCCTGCTCTCCCAAGGGTAGGATTCTGACTTTCAATGTCACCCCCTAGAATTGCGTCACCTGAATTCAGTACCCTTATACCGGTATAAGGATATTGTGAAGAAGAACTTTTAAGATTAGACTTTGTCGCCCAATTCTAATCTTGCTTGCAAGCAGATAAGCCAATAGGAGACGACCCATGGCCAAAAAGATTTACGAAACCCCGATGCTGGACGAGCTGGAAAACGGCCCCTGGCCCAGCTTTATTACAGGTATCAAAAAACTCCGTGATGAACACCCTGATGAACGCATTCAGGCAGTAACCAGCAGCCTGCTTGGTCAGCTGGAACATTCTTACGAAACTCGCAAGGGTTACTGGAAAGGCGGCACAGTATCCGTATTTGGCTATGGCGGCGGTATTATCCCCCGCTTCTCAGAAGTTGGTTCAGCTTTCCCTGAATCAAAAGAATTCCACACGATTCGTGTACAGCCACCTGCTGGCAACCACTACACCACAGCAATGCTGCGTCAGCTGGGTGACAGCTGGGAAAAATGGGGCTCAGGCCTGCAGACCTTCCACGGCCAGACCGGTAACATCATGTTCATCGGTACCACTACTGATGGTACACAGCACTTCTTCGACGAAATCAACAGCTACGGTTGGGACCTCGGTGGTGCCGGCCCATGTGTTCGTACTGCGATGTCATGCGTTGGTGCTTCTCGCTGTGAAATGTCATGCGCCAATGAGCACGGCATCCACCGTCACCTGGTAAACAACTTTACCGATGACGTTCACCGCCCTGCACTGCCATACAAGTTCAAGTTCAAAGTCTCCGGTTGTCCGAACGACTGCCAGAACGCTATCGAGCGCGCTGACATGGCTGTTATCGGTACCTGGCGTGACGATATGAAGGTTGACCAGGAAGAAGTCAAGGCTTATGTCGCAGCTAAAGGCCGTCAGTATATTAATGACAACGTGATTACCCGTTGCCCGACCAACGCACTGGCACTCAATGATGATGACACCCTGGCCGTTGATAACCGCAACTGTGTTCGCTGCATGCACTGCCTGAACGTAATGCCTAAAGCACTGCACCCGGGTGACGACAAGGGCGTAACCATCCTCATCGGTGGTAAACGCACACTTAAGATCGGCGACCTGATGGGTACTGTTGTAATACCGTTCAAGAAGCTGGAAACAGAAGAAGATTATGAAAACCTGATTGAAATGGCTGAAGAAATCATCGACTTCTGGGCTGAAAACGGTCTCGAGCACGAACGTTGCGGTGAAATGATTGAGCGCATCGGCCTGGTCAACTTCCTCGAAGGTGTTGATTTTGACCTGGACATCGATCCAAACATGGTTTCCCACCCACGTCAGAGTTCATACATTCGTATGGATGGCTGGGATGAAGAAGCTGAGAAATGGTTCGAGCGTAAACTCGAAGAAGCCGCGGCTTAATCATAACGCACGTTTTACATAACTCATGGAAGGGGCTACGGCCCCTTTCTAACAAAACATAAATATTTTTTTGAGGAATAACCATGTCTGATAAACCTCGTTCACCGACCGAATCCGGATGTCCTGACGCATTCCAGTACATGCACCCGGTAATGCGTAAAAACTATGGTGCGTGGAAGTACCACGAACACCCGAGACCAGGTGTACTTCGCCATGTTGGCTACAGCGGTGATGAAATCTGGACTGTACGTGTTGGTACGCAACGTATTCTCGATATCTTTACCTTGCGTGAGCTGTGCGATATCGGTGATGAGTATGCTGACGGTTACATCCACTTCACCATTCGCAGCAACGTTGAATACATGGTTGCCGATGCAGCCAAGGTTGAGCCGCTGATCAAGGCTATCGAAGACGCCGGCTATATTGTTGGTGGTACCAAGAACTCTGTAACTATGATTTCTCATACCCAGGGCTGGTTGCACTGTGACATTCCAGGTACAGACGCTTCTGGTGTTGTTAAGTCCATGATGGACGAACTAATCGACGAGTTCCGTGAAAACAACATGCCTAACCGTGTTCATATCACCACTTCATGCTGCCAGATTAACTGTGGCGGACAGGGTGATATCGCTATCAACGTTCAGCACACCAAGCCACCCAAGATCAATCATGATCTGGTTTCCAACGTTTGCGAACGTCCATCCGTTGTTGCCCGTTGCCCTGTTGCTGCTATTCGCCCTGCAATGGTTAACGGCAAGCCTTCGCTGGAAGTTGACGAGAAGAAGTGCATCTGCTGCGGCGCATGCTTCCCTCCTTGTCCTCCGATGCAGATCAACGATGCTGAGCACACCAAACTGGCTATCTGGGTTGGCGGCAACCACTCCAATGCGCGTGGCAAACCGACCTTCCAGAAACTTGTTGCTGCCGGCATCCCTAACAATCCACCGCGCTGGCCTGAAGCTAATGCCATCGTCAAGGGCATTCTGAAAGCATACAAGGAAGGCGCAAAAGACTGGGAACGTATCAATGACTGGATCGAGCGTATCGGCTGGCCGCGCTTCTTTGAAGTGACTAACCTGCCGTTCACCAAGTACCACGTTGACACATGGCGCGGCGCTCGTAACAGCCTGAACGCATCTACTCACATTCGCTTCTAAGAGAAGGTTAAATCGTGAAACTGGGAATTCAAATAAACGAAGGTCCTTACCAGCACCAGGCAGCTGACTCCGCTTATCAGTTTGCCAAGGCAGCGCTGGCCAAGGGTCATGAAATATTCCGCGTGTTCTTCTACCACGATGGTGTAAACACAGCGACACGTCTTGCAGTACCACCGCAGGATGATCGCAACATTACCCAAGAGTGGACTGAACTGCAGAAAGAACACAATCTTGACCTGGTTGTCTGCATCGCTGCAGCTCAACGCCGCGGTTTGATGGACGAAGATGAAGCCAAGCGCCAGGGTAAAGATGCCAACAACATCGCTGAAGGTTTCCGCATTTCAGGCCTGGGTCAGCTGATCGAAGCAGGCATCGAATGTGATCGCCTTGTAACATTTGGTGCGTAAGGAGAATACAAATGGGTAAAAGATTCATGTACATGAACACCAAGGCTCCTTATGGCACGGTTTACGCGCTGGAGTCACTGGAAGTCGTGCTGATTGGCGCAGCTTTCGAACAAGATGTCAGCCTGGCATTTATTGGCGATGGCGTGTATCAGCTTAAAAAAGGCCAGGACACACAAGGTATCGGCATGAAGAACTTCTCGCCGACCTACGCTGCACTGGGCGATTACGACGTTAACAAGATCTACGTCGAAAAAGAATCACTGGAAGAGCGCGGCCTGAGCCTGGATGATCTTCAGCACCTGGTGTGGGAAGACGAAGACGAAGACTGGGCTGAAAAAGATTCCATAAAACTGGTCAGCCGTTCTGAACTCGCCGATGTTATCGACGATCAAGATGTTGTTTTAAGTTTCTAGGAGATTGAATATGACAACTTTACATACTGTTAACAAATCTCCGTTTAGCAGCAGTTCATTTGATGACTGCCTTGGCCTGGCCAAGAGCGGTTCCACTGTGCTGCTGTTTGAAGATGGTGTTTATGCAGCGACAACAGGCACCTCGTCTGCTGAAGCAATCACAAACGCTAATGGTGTTTCCTTCGCTGTTCTAGGCCCTGATGCCAAGGCTCGAGGCGTTGAAGGCAAAATCGCCGATGGTATCAAAGTCGTTGATTACGACGGTTTTGTTGATTTAGTGGCCGAGCACGACAAAGTTCACGCCTGGCTTTAATTATTAATTTTTAATTCGTTCTCAACGAGGAGCGCAAAACATGCCTATCGAAGTAAACGGTAAGAGTCTTGAAGTAGATGAAGAAGGTTACCTGGCTAACCTGAACGAGTGGGAACCCGCTGTCGCAGAAGTTATGGCTAAGGACGAAGGTCTTGAGCTGAATGATGACCACTGGGAAATCATTAACTTTCTTCGTGAATATTATGAAGAATACCAGATCGCACCCGCTGTACGCGTACTGACTAAAGCAGTTGGTAAGAAGCTGGGTAAAGAAAAAGGTAACAGCAAGTACCTGTACGAACTGTTCCCATACGGCCCAGGCAAGCAGGCTTGTAAACTGGCCGGCCTTCCCAAGCCAACAGGTTGCGTATAACACCTGACTGAATACAGGGGGTCGTACAGACGACCCCCTGCTTTACAAACTTTTTAACGAACAAGGCGAGACATTTCAGTAATGACTGCTCTTAGTATTTTATATGTCGTACTGTTCTATGCTGCTATTGCGGTACTGGTTGGCGGAATTACCAACAAGATTCTGCAGTATAAGCGTGTACCTGCGCCACTCAAGATTCCTGTAACGCCGGCACCTATGACCAGAACGGGTGTTGCCTGGCGTTTTATAACTGAAATTGTGTTTTTCAACAGCCTGTTCCGTTCTACCAAGTGGACCTGGATCTTCGGCTGGATATTCCATGTAGCCCTGCTGCTCGCATTCTTCCGCCACCTGCGTTATGTGATCAGCCCGGACAGTTTCCTCTGGCCCATCGTAAGCCTGGAAGTCGTACAAAGCTTCGGTAAATATGCCGGCTTTGCCATGGTCTTCGGTTTAGTCGGCCTGCTCGGTCGCCGTATTTTTGTTGACCGTGTGCGCTACATTTCATCACCGTCAGACTACCTGATGTTACTGCTGATTATCGGCATCGCGGTCAGCGGCCTGATGATGAGCTTTGTCGCACATACTGACATCGTTCAATTAAAAGCATTCATTATGGGACTGTTTTTGTTTGACTGGCAAAACCTGCCAAGCGATACAGTTTTACTAGCGCATTTAACAATGGTGCTGATCCTCAGTTTCATTTTCCCGATCAGCAAACTGTTGCATGCACCGGGTCTGTTCTTTGCTCCAACCCGCTATCAGGTCGACAACCCGCGTGAAGTGCGCCACCTGTCTCCCTGGGGTGCTGAACTGGAAGCTAAAGACGGCAGAAACGCATAAGCGTTAACAACAACGTAATATTTATTGTCAGGAACATTGAGTAATGGCTGATTTCGAGATACCGGAAACGCATGAATTCCCTGTGATTCCTACCGTGATGGAAGGCGTCATGTCGCATAGCGCTCCATTCCTGGCTAAAGCACAGTTCCAGGAACAGCTTGGCTTCCCCGGTGATGCTGGATTAATCGAAGGCTGGAAAGAAACGTTCATCGAAAAGCTCGGTGAAATGCTGGGCAAGTACCGTTCGCTGCAGGTCTTCATGGACATCTGCGTTAAATGCGGCGCCTGCACTGACAAGTGTCATTATTTCCTGGGTACAGGCGATGCCAAGAACATGCCTGTCGCACGCCAGGACCTGTTGCGCAAGGTTTACCGCCGTTATTTCACCTTCGCCGGCAAGTATTTCCCCAAGCTGGTTGGTGCTGTCGATTTGACTGAAGAACTCATCGATGAAATGTACAGCTACTACCACCAGTGCTCGGAATGCCGCCGCTGTTCAGTCTTCTGCCCTTACGGCATCGATACCGCCGAAGTTACCATGGCGGCACGCGACATCCTTGCGCACATTGGCATAGGTCAGAAATATTCAAGCGAAATTATTGGCAAGGTCTACAAAATCGGCAATAACCTTGGCCTGCCTGAACGCGCACTGGCAGATACGCTGGAAGGCCTCGAGGAAGAAGTCGAAGAAGATACCGGTGTCAAGGTACGTTTCCCGCTGGATGAAAAAGGCGCAGATATTCTGCTGGTTACCCCGTCGGCCGATTTCTTTGCGGAACCCCACGTTGATGGCCTGATCGGCTACGGCAAGGTATTCCATGCCGCCGGTGTGAGCTGGACTGTGAGCTCAAAGGCTTCAGAAGCGGCCAACTTTGGCCTGTTCATCGGTAACTACGAGAACATGCGTCAAATTTCTCTGCGTATTCGCGATGCCGCCAAGGAACTTGGCGTCAAACGCATTATATTTGGTGAATGTGGCCATGCCTGGCGTGTTGCCTACAGCTTCCTAAACACGCTTGCCGGCCCGTGGGATTTCCTTGATCCGAACTACCCTGTACCACAGCATATTCTTGACTTCACATCCGACTGCCTCGATCGCGGCATCCTCAATATCGACAAGTCAGAAAACGACTGGATGACATTGACCTTCCATGATTCATGCAACATTGCACGTGCATCACGTATCGGTTCATATCCCGGCAGCCAGTTCACGATTCCGCGTAAAGTAATCAAGGCGGTATGCAACAACTTTTACGACATGGCACCAGAAACCATTCATGACGCTACATTCTGTTGCGGTGGCGGTGGCGGCCTGTTGACCGATGACCTGATCGAGTTGCGCATCAAGGGCGCGCTGCCTCGCATGGAAGCCCTGAAGAACGTCATCGAAGATAAGGGTGTTACGCACATGGCCGCGATATGCGCCATCTGTAAATCACAGTTTACGAAAGTCCTGCCCTACTATGGCATGACAATGGATCAGATCGTCAGTGTTCACCAGCTGGTGAGCAACGCCATCATCCTTGAAGGCCAGGGTGATGAAGACGAAACAGCAGCTGATACGGAAGAAGCAGCATAACAACGAATTTTAATGATACTAGCCGTTAACGGTATTACAACAGGAGAACTGGCATGGCAACCTCCACTGAAGACATGAAAAACACTAAGTTAACCTTCAGAAAATTTAAAGAAGGCGACCACGACTGGAACGATTGGTCCAGCATGATCTTTAAAGAAGACACTTCACACAAGTGTCCTACTTATGTCCACCGTACACCGCCTTGTCAGGGAAGCTGCCCTTCAGGTGAAGACATCCGCGGCTGGCTCGATATCGTCCGTGGCATCGAGAGACCTCCCGAAGGTGTCAGCATGCAGGAATATGCATTCCGTCGTTCAACTGATGCAAATCCGTTTCCATCCATGATGGGCCGTGTCTGTCCTGCTCCATGCCAGGATGGCTGTAACCGTAACAATGTCGAAGACTTTGTCGGCATTAACTCGGTTGAACAATACATTGGTGATACTGCTTTCACAGAAGGCTACAAGTTCGATAACAGCGCCGAAATGACGGGCAAGAAAGTCGCCATCATTGGTGGCGGCCCAGCAGGCATGGCTGCGGCTTATCAACTGCGCCGCAGGGGTATCGCCTCAACCATTTTTGATTCTCACGATGAACTCGGCGGCATGATGCGCTACGGCATCCCTGGCTATCGTACGCCACGCGACTTCCTCAACAACGAGTGCCAGCGTATTCTCGACATGGGTCATATTGAAACCCGTATGAATACGCACGTAGGCAAAGACGTCAGCGTTGCAGAACTCGAGAAAGAATACGACGCAATCCTGTGGGCCATTGGCTGCTGGACAGGCCGCGACCTTCCGCTCGAAGGCTGGAGCGAAATACCGAACTGTGTTTCTGCGGTCAAATTCCTCGAGCAGTTCAACAAGGGCGAAATGAAGTACACTGCACCGCGCGTACTGTGTATCGGTGGTGGTGATACCTCTATCGACGTGGTTTCCGTTTCACGTCGCATCGGCACCATTGAAGGTTACAGCGACCTGCCGGAAGCCGTAATTAACGGTGAAGCAAGCCACGCTGATTTCGATGCATCAAGCAACATCCCCTGCACAAACGTAACACTGACCGCCCTGTTCAAGAAAGAAGAGATGACAGCGGCACCGCACGAAGTTGAAGACGCCACCATCGAAGGCGTTAACATCATGAACGAGGTGATGCCTGTAGAAATCCTACGCAATGCCGAAGGACGAGCTACTGGCATGAAGTTCGTTGATTGCAAATGGGAGAACAATGCCCCGGTCGCAATCGAAGGTGGCAAGGAATACACCGTTGAAGCCGACGTGATCGTCGCAGCCATCGGTCAGAGCGGCGACCTTGCCGGTGTTGAAGAATTCGACAACGGTCGCAACCTGATCGACTCAGATAACGTCTACCGCGTACCGGGCAAAGACAATCACTTTGTATGCGGCGACATCGTTCGTCCTCACCTGCTGACCACCGCGATTGGTCAGGCCTACATCGTTTCTGAAACAATCGATAATCATCTGAAGGATGTTGCCATCAAGAAACGCCCTAAAGTTGACGTACACCACTTCAACCTTCAGGAAAAACTGACTGAAGCAGGTCTTGCCGTTGACAGCTACAACGCAAACGACTATCACGAAGATGCTCAGCGCGGAACTGAAACGCAGACCTACGCGATTCATAACTACGAAGACCGCTCCAAGCAGGAAATCATCAGCACAGAACACATGTTCCTCGGTCACTTTGAATACACAGCACGTATTCACCGTGATACCGATGTGCCTTCTTCTGATGAAGTACTGGGTCACTTTGCAGAGCGCCAGCACAGCCTTGAAGAAGAGAAAGCCGTTGCTGAAGCCACTCGCTGCATGAGCTGCGGCATGTGCTTCGAGTGTGATAACTGCGTTATCTTCTGCCCGCAAGATGCTGTCTTCCGTGTGAAGAAGGATCAGCAGACATTAGGTCGCTATGTTGATACTGACTACAACAAGTGTATCGGCTGCCACATATGTGCTGACGTGTGCCCGACAGGTTACATCGACATGGCACTGGGTGACGGCTAAACGCTGCATATAAGACCAACAAGGTTGAAATCATGACTAACCGCTTTCTGCGTATTACATTTATTCTGGCTGGATTGGTACTGCTGTTCCCGGTAGCGGGCACAGCAGAGACCCCCCTGCCCATCATCCATGAACCCGAAGGCGAAGGCGTCAAGTGCGTAGAACCGGAAGAGGTCATGCGCAGAGATCACATGAACTTCATCCTGCATCAGCGTGATAAAACCATGCATGAGGGCATTCGCACCTCAAAGTACAGCCTTGCAGAATGCATCGATTGTCATGTGCAGCCGGATGAAAAAGGCAATATCGCAAGCGTTGATACTGAAGAGCACTTCTGTAACGGCTGCCACGAATATGCCGCGGTCACGATAGATTGCTTTGAATGCCACGCTGACCGTCCACAGAAATTCATCGATCGCGGAGGCAAATCGGCTTCGCTGCAGGAAGAAATGCATCAAATGCTGACAGCTAACGAAGGCATGGGAGGCGAGTTGAAATGAGCGATTCCGTGAACCATTCACGACGCAGTTTCCTGGAAAAATCAGCAGCCGTCGGCGCCATCACCATAGCACCGGGCATCCTGCTGCACCAGGTCGCCAACGCAAAACCCGATGACCAGCCGGTTTCAGACTCGGTGCGCTGGGGCATGCTGATCAATACCAACAACTGCGAGCAGGGCTGCACTGACTGTATTGACGCCTGCAACACCGAGCATGGCCTCGTTGGCAACGATCGTCCCCAATCGGATACACAGTACATTCGGAAAGTAACACTGCGCGACAAAATGACCGGCCACGAGCTGTCATTGCCTCTGATGTGTCAACACTGCGAAACCGCACCCTGCGTCGATGTCTGCCCTACCGGCGCATCCTTCAGCCGCAAGGACGGCATCGCACTGGTCGACAAGCACATCTGTATCGGCTGCCGCTATTGCATGATGGCCTGTCCTTACAAGGCACGCTCGTTTGTGCACGAAGAAGTTAACAATCAGACATTAAGCGCGCCACGCGGCAAAGGCACGGTTGAATCGTGCACCCTGTGCGTCCACCGTGTCGACAAGGGCGAGATTCCCGCCTGTGTAGAAGCGTGCGGCAAGGGCATGCATGACGCCATGATGTTCGGCGATCTCAATGATCCGAACAGCGCGATATCAAAAGAACTGGAAAAACATGGTGGCAAACAGATCCGTGCGGATCTGCAGCTGAATACAGCCGTCCGCTACCAGGGCTTATAAGAGACTCAGAGACGTTTCAAAATGAAAAAGATTGAATACACTGCAATCGAAGGTAACAGCCTGGCCTACTACGGCTTACTTGCAGGCCTTGGCCTGGTCATGCTGATTGGCCTGCTGGCTGTCTGGTATATGGAACATAATGGCCACTACGTAACCGGCATGACCAACCAGATCGTATGGGGTATGCCGCATGTATTTGCCGTATTCCTTATCGTTGCCGCTTCCGGCGCATTAAACGTTGCATCCATTGCATCGGTGTTCAGAAAAGAAGACTACGAGCCGCTCGCACGCTTATCGGGTCTTCTGGCTATTGCGCTGCTCGCCGGCGGACTCGTGGTACTGCTGCTCGATCTCGGGCGCCCGGACCGGCTCATCATTGCGATGACCTACTACAACTTCAAGTCGATCTTTGCCTGGAACATCATCCTCTATACCGGCTTCTTTGCCATTGTCGGTGTCTATATCTGGTTCATGATGGACCACAACATGTACAGGTTCAAGAAGCAGGCTGGACTTGCGGCTTTTGTCTGGCGTTTGATACTGACCACCGGTACCGGCTCAATCTTCGGTTTCCTGGTGGCGCGCTCTGCCTACGACGCTGCCTTGATGGCGCCGATGTTCATTATCATGTCGTTCTCTTTCGGTCTCGCCATCTTCCTGCTGGTATTAATGGCGTCATATAACTGGACCGGGCGCGAGCTTGGTGACGAGGTTGTGTCACGCTTGCGCAACCTGCTGGGTGTATTTGTGGCCGCGGTGCTGTATTTCGTCATCGTATACCATTTGACCAACCTTTATATCACCGAGCACCACGGTGTTGAGAAATTCATCCTGATGGAAGGCGGCCAGTTCACCAAGGTTTTCTGGATCGGCCAGATTATTCTCGGCGGTCTTGTTCCACTGGCATTAATCTATGCACCTGGCGTAAGAAACTGCCGTAAAACACTGGCACTGATTTGCACATTAATCATCATCGGCGGCCTGAGCACAATGTACACAATCATCATTGGCGGACAGGCCTACCCGATTGAAATTTTCCCGGGCTACGAGGTCAGCAGTACATTCTTCGACGGCGTGGTTAATGACTACACACCCAGCATCTACGAAATCGCTCTCGGTGTTGGCGGCCTGGCGGTTTCACTGGTTATCGTTGCGTTTGTAATCAAGGTGCTGCCGTTTTTGCCTACCAGCCTGGCGGACAACAAATAATCAGTTAACAGTGAATAGTTAACAGTGAACAGTTGATGTGAATTAGATGAATTCTGCATCAAACAAATGATCTTTATCTCTGTTCACTGTTCACTGTTCGTTGCTTACTGATTGTTTTTCGAAACAATCCCGTGTCTCGCCTGTTCATTTCCGCCGCACGCAAGTCATCCGGTAAAACATCAATTTCGATCGGTCTCTGCGCCGCGCTGCATGCTCGTGGTTTAAACGTGCAGCCCTACAAGAAAGGCCCGGACTACATCGATCCACACTGGCTGGCCAAGGCGGCTGGAAACAACTGTTATAACCTCGATTTCTACACCATGGAGCGTGATGAAATCGTTGAACTGTTCCATCGATATTCCGCTGCTGCCGACATCTCGATCATTGAGGGCAACAAGGGTCTTTATGACGGCCTCGATCTTGATGGCAGTAACAGCAATGCCGCTTTAGCCAAACTGCTGGACAGTCCGGTGTTACTTGTACTGGATGCCCGGGGCATGACACGCGGCATCGCACCGCTGATTCTTGGCTATCAGGCTTTTGACAAGGACATCAATATCAAGGGTGTCATCCTGAATAATCTCGGCGGCTACCGGCATGAAGACAAACTGCGCAAGGTTATCGAGCATTACACTGACGTGCATGTAATAGGCGCGGTACACTATAACACTGAGCTTGATATTGAAGAGCGCCACCTGGGCCTGGTGCCCAGTCACGAGGACACATCCTGTCTTAATAAAATCAAGGCATTACAGGATACCATTGAGAAACAGGTCGATCTCGATACCCTGCTGAAAATTGCACACGAGCATGCACCCGGGAAACCGGCGCCTGTCGTTCAGCAAGTGGCCGCCAGGCAGGCCGATGTAAACATTGGCATCGTTGAAAATGCGGCATTCGGCTTCTATTACCCGGACGATCTGGATGCTTTCGAAAAGGCGGGGGCTAATTTGATACGCATAGACAACCTGGTGGACACCACCCTGCCCCGGCTGGACGGCCTCTTTATTGGCGGCGGATTTCCCGAAACACACATGAACGAGCTTGAGAGCAACGAAAATTTCCGCCGGCAGCTCGCACAGGCGATAGACGATGGACTGCCGGTATACGCCGAATGCGGCGGCCTGATGTACCTTGCGCGCTCAATCGAGTGGCGTAATGAAAAGCATGACATGGTCGGCGCAATACCCGCTGATATAGTAATGGAAACCAAACCCCAGGGGCGCGGCTATGTACAGCTGCGCGAAACGGACGACGGCATATGGCCATCGAACAACGCACAGACCATAGCCGCGCATGAATTTCACTATTCACGATTTATAAATCTGCCTAAAAATGCTAGATTTGCCTTTCAGGTGCTGCGTGGCACAGGAATCGATGGCCGGCACGATGGCTATATTCGTAATAACATGCTTGCCTGTTACACGCATCAACGCAATACCATTAACAATAACTGGGTTGTACGTTTTGTGGAATTCGTGCGTCAGTGCAACAGCAAACAGGTATAGTTAAAAACATGATTACAGTAACTGCAGAAGCCGCCAAACAGATCAAGTTATCCGCCAAACAGGGCAAATCCGAGGGCATGCCGCTACGTATTGCCGCGACCAGAAATGAAGATGAAAGTATTCACTATGGCATGGGCTTCGATGACAGCAAGGAAGATGATATCTCAGTCACTTCACAAGACATTGAAATCGTTGTCTCTCCCATCAGTGCAGAACTGCTCGATAACACAGTACTTGATTTTGTTGAACTCGAGCCCGGCAAACAGCAGTTCATTTTCATGAATCCTAATGATCCGGGCTACACACCTCCCCAGGAAAACTGATAAGCAGCAACCACTCGCAGCCGAAACCAGCTTACACAACCCAAATCACCCGCCGGTCTACGTGGAAAGTATTGACACAAACTGGAGTATCGCGTCATTAACAACGCTGTATAAGCTCAGCAACACGCTCAATGCTGCCCGAACCCGGCAGGAATTATTGTCCGATTTTATAGACGTGTTCTCCAGAAACATCGGTGTCGATGCCAGCCTGGTCCGGCTGCTCACTGATGATGGCTGGATGGAAGTCGTTTCCAGCTTTGGCATCGATAAAGACCGGCTGAAAAAATATCACAAAACGCCTATAGACGGCTCCATGTTCAGCCGTTCGAACGAGACTGTCAGTAAAAGCTTTGAACCATTCTTGCGCAAAATAGTTGCTGATGACTCATTAACTATTTTCGCTATACCGGTACGCTATAACGTACGCACGCATGGCGTTATCAACCTCTATTCACACAATAATGAACAACTGACTGCCGAGATGCATCGACTCTGGATTACCGCCGGGGAACATCTTGGCCAGGCGCTGGATAAATTCATCGAAGATGCAGAGCAAAAACAGCGGCTGATTCAGAATGAAAGAAACATCATAGCCAATGAGCTGCATGACTCGCTGGCGCAAACGCTCGCATCATTGCGCTTTCAGGTACGCGTGCTTGACCAGGCTTTGCAGCCTTCCGGTGAATATTCAACAATCAGCAGTATCGAGCAGGTCGAGCATGGACTTGACGAAGCCTATACCGACCTGCGTGAACTTATTGCCCATTGCCGCATTCCCGTGGAAAAACAGGGACTGATACCTTCTATCAAACGTGTCGTGGAGAAATTCAGGGAAGAGACAAACATACATATCCTGCTACAATGCGAATGCCGGAACCCTGACATCCCTGCCAATATGGAAATGAATGTTTACCGCATCGTGCAGGAATCACTGACCAATATACGCAAACACGCTGATGCACATATTGTTCGTGTGCTGCTGCAATGTGATGATGAGGGAAATTATCTGATATTGATTGAAAACGACGGCAAGGGCTTTGACAAAGAGGCCATTCAGAGTGAAGCTGGAAAACATCTGGGCCTCACTATCATGAAAGAAAGGGCCCGATACCTGGGTGGCAAACTGAAAATCGACAGTGAGCCCGATGAAGGTACACGCATTGAGCTCCATTTTAAATATATTCCTGAACAAAACATCGGCGATAATATTTCACTTAACTGAAACTGGCTATTCACTATGCGCGTATTAATTATTGATGATCACGCCCTGTTCCGCGTTGGCTTGCAAGGCTTGCTCGAGCAACGCGGTATTGAAGTGGCCGATGCTGTCGCATCAGGCATAGAAGGCATACAACGCGCAGAAGAATTGAGGCCGGACATTGTCTTGCTCGACTTGCGCATGCCGGACATGGGCGGACTGGAAGTACTGAAAAAGCTGCGTGAAAATGAACCCGGTATTCCTGTGGTTATGCTCACGACCAGCAATGAAGAGACCGACCTGATCAAGTCCCTGCGTTCAGGCGCGCAGGGATACCTGCTAAAGGACATGGAGCCTGATGAGCTGGTCAGCGCCTTGCGTGATATCGAAAAAGGCAAGAATGTTGTGGCCCAGGACCTTACCGATGCACTTGCCCGAATGGTGCAAGGCGATAGCAATGTTGCTGACGATGAAGGCCCGTTTTCAGAGTTAACCCCGCGAGAGATGGAAATCCTCTGCCTGCTGGCTGAAGGTCAGAGCAACAAACTGATCGCACGCAACCTGGGAATATCCGACGGCACGGTGAAACTGCACGTAAAGGCGATTTTACGCAAACTCGGCATACACTCGAGAGTTGAAGCCGCTGTCATCGCTGTTGAACAGGGGCTGCGTAAAAAAAACAAGGCTGATTACGATGAAAACTTTTAAAGATATTGTCGAACAAGCTCGACTGGATATTAAGGAACTGTTCCCATGGGATGTCGAAGAACGCCGAAGCAAGAATGACGAAGCGCTCGTTCTTGATATTCGGGAAGAGTGTGAATTTTCGGCTTATCATATACAGCATTCAATGCTGGTACCTCGCGGCATTCTGGAAACCGCCTGTGAAGACGAATACGAAGACGCTGTTCCGGAACTCATTGAAGCCAGGAACCGTGAGATTATCGTGATCTGCCGCTCAGGCAACCGCAGCGTATTGGCTGCTCAAACCATGCAATGGATGGGATATAAAAACGTAGCCTCGATGAAGACAGGTTTGCGTGGATGGAACGATTTCGAATTGCCACTGTACAACCTTAATCATGAAGTACAGGATCCTGACGACGTGGAACAAATGCTTGCAGCAGGGTTCTGCTCAACCATGATGCACCCCGACCGCAGGACAATTATGGATGATTGAACAGTGAACAGTGAACAGTGAACAGTGAACAGCATATGTTTTCGTATCAGACCGGGATGTCAAACCTGATATTCATAGCAATATTCAGGAGTTAATCTGGCAATCAACGTCAGATTAATTCAGATTCCGACGATGTTTTTTGTCAGTACCCAGGATTGGACATAAAGAAAAAACTACATATTTTCTCTCGCAGAGGCGCAGAGAACGCAAAGGAAGATGAATAAAACGATATTGTCTTTGCAAATAACACATGTCACCTCTGCGTACTCTGCGTCTCTGCGAGAAAACAGGATGTTAAACCACCAGCACAGGCTGTTTTATCGGCCATGCATACTGCCAAATCAGGTCACGACCAGAACATTTTTATTACTGTTCACTATTAGCTGTTAACTATTCTATGTCCAGGTCGTAGCGCTTGTGGTCCTTGCGCCTGCGCCCGGACTTTTGCGAAATTACGCCTTTGATCTGCTCCAGACCGGCTATTTCAATCGTGTCATAGAGATCATTCAACGGCTGCAGATAATAACGCTCATCATAGATTCTTAACTGCCTGAATATATATTCGTCGTCGTGAATCGCGATCACATAACTTCCATCCTTGATCGCCCCTGCTGGATCGATGACGATTATTACCCCGTCCTCGAACTCGGGCAGCATACTGTCGCCTATTACCCGCAATGCATAGGGCTCGCTTTCAGCACAACCTGAATTACTAAAACTCATTTTAAGCTCCTGATTTTCAGGGGATAATTATATCTTGTAACTATACAGTCCTGCACCCGTAGAGTGTACGCCTGAATTATAGTATGCGAGAATAACCCATTATAAACACTACCATCAGCCAGTTATTCCATGACAGATACTATCAAAAGGGACAAGTTCGTTTCCCTCACCTACACCATCACAGATGAACACAATCAAATCCTGGAACGCATCGACATGCCTGTTAATTATGTTCATGGACGTGACAGCCAGGTTATCGAGAAAGTAGAAAAAGCACTGGAAGGCTGTGCACAAGGCGATGAAATCAGTGTTGAACTCAGCCCTGACGAGGGTTTCGGTGATCACCAGCCTGAACTGACCTTCGTCGATAATCTCGAGAATGTCCCCCCTGAATTCAGACACATAGGCGCAGAAGTCGAGTTTCAAAATGATAAAGGCGAATCCAGGATGTTCAGAGTTACGAAGATCGAGGACGACAAACTCACCGTTGACGGCAATCATCCATTTGCAGGCAAAGTCATCACCTACAACATCAAGGTGAATACCGTGCGTGATGCAACACCGGATGAAATAACCAATGGCGCCCAACAGATGCCATCACTGCATTGATCAGGGACAAGTGGCTAGTGGCTAACTAACACTGTAGCCCGGATGTAACGCAGTGACTAAATTCGATGGGATTGAATTTGAACAGCCGAAGGCTGGCCCGCAGGGCAGAATACATGGATGTATTCTGTAAATCCGGGGACTTTACATTACCGCGAGAATCTCCCGGATTACGCTACGCTGCATCCGGGCTACGATACTCAAGTCAATGAAAAAGTTCTTAAAAAACATTTGCGTCATTTGCTCGGGGCCGTATAGCGGTAAGCGGACTTGAACGATCTTTACGTTCTTTGCGCCTCCGCGTCTTTGCGTTGCAAGTAACGATTATTGCTTCCACCCTCTGTGTGCATGCGGGTCAAGAGCCTGACAACAGGCAAATTCTCGAATTTCCTGATCTGGATCAAACATATATGTGCTTTTTTATAGCGCCATAAGTCCGTTTTTACTGAAAAAAACCGGCATTTAGGGTATCCTTCGCGCTCCATAATTGTGTCGGACTCAGGTATTCATGTCTTCGGTAGCCGATTTTACAGAAGCTGAACAATGGGCTGTTGAAGCCACGCTGAAAGAACGCTGGCGTGAACAGGACCTGGAGATACAGCTGGCTGATGTTGAAATCAGGATGCACCCGCAAGACCGTGAACTCACTGTATGTCCTGCCATGTTCTGGGAGGTCGGCCCAACAAGCTTTGTGATAATCAAAGTCGCCGAAAGAACCTACCGCAGCCAGTTTTACTATCGCGGTTTTCAACAGTATGGCACTGGCAAACCAGAATACGATGACATAACCGATTGCGTTGTAACCATGCTGCAGGTTCACGCGGACAAGGAAGCAAAAGACCGTGAAGAATCAGCATGATCAGTACACAGAATTCAAAAACAGTTAACTAGTATTCCAGAGGAAATCCAATGAGCAAAAAAATGAACGCATTTTATGCACAGTCTGGTGGTGTTACGGCCGTTATCAATGCATCCGCATGCGGTGTGATTGAAACAGCACGCAAACACAAAGATAAGATCGGCAAAGTCTACGCCGGCCGCAACGGCATCATCGGCGCATTGACTGAAGACCTGATTGACACCAGCAAAGAATCAAAGTCAGCAATTGCCGGGCTTCGCCACACGCCTTCCGGCGCATTCGGTTCCTGCCGTTTCAAACTGAAAAGCCTTGAAGACAACAAGCGTGAATATGAGCGCCTGATCGAGGTATTCAAAGCACACGATATCGGCTATTTCTTCTATAACGGCGGTGGTGACTCTGCTGACACCTGTCTGAAAGTATCCCAGATCGGCGAAAAAATGGGCTACCCCATCACCGCGGTGCATGTACCCAAAACCGTTGATAATGACCTGCCGATCACTGACAACTGCCCCGGTTTCGGCTCTGTTGCCAAGTACATTGCAGTTTCAACCATGGAAGCCAGTTTTGATGTGGCCTCCATGTGCGCCACATCAACCAAGGTATTCGTGCTCGAAGTTATGGGCCGTCACGCCGGCTGGATTGCCGCGGCCGGCGCCATGGCGTCCACACCGGATCATGAAATTCCAATCGTTGTACTGTTCCCTGAAGTGGAATTCGATCAGAAGAAATTCCTCAGCTCTGTTGATGAGAAAGTGAAGAAGTTCGGTTACTGCTCTGTTGTCGTATCTGAAGGCGTACACTGGCCAGATGGCCGTTTCCTCGCCGAGACCGGCCTGAAAGACGCATTTGGTCACAGCCAGCTGGGTGGTGCAGCACCGGTTGTAGCCAATATGATCCAGGACAGCCTTGGTTATAAATATCACTGGGGCGTAGCTGACTATATGCAGCGTGCCGCACGTCATATCGCATCCAAATCTGATGTTGACCAGGCATACGCAACCGGTAAGGCTGCTGTCGAATATGCTGTCAAAGGCCACAACTCGGTCATGCCCGCGATCAAACGTACCAGCAACAAGCCGTACCGCTGGAAAATCGAAATGGCGCCATTGAGCAAGGTGGCCAATGTCGAAAAGATGATGCCGGCAAGTTTCATCTCCAAAGATGGTTTCGGCATCACCAACAAGTGTCGTGAGTACCTGGAGCCACTGATCAAAGGTGAAGACTACCCTCCTTATAAAAATGGTTTGCCCAGGTATGTCATCCTGAAGAAAGCTGCTGTGCCGAAGAAGCTGGAAGCATTCGAGCTATAAACACAGACAACAACAATGACGCTGGATAAAGCACACGAATTAATCGCCATGCACGTTCAACTCGGCAGCGGTTACAACCGTAATGCCGCACGTATGGTGCTTGGAGAAGTTATGCGCGATCACGGCCAGGATGCCGTCGATCAGCTGATTCGTGACTATGGCCTGGAGCAGAAATGGGGAATAAAATCAGGCACACACTTTGAGAGCGCATTTAAGTAGTTGCCGTATCTAACTGATTTAATAAGCTTTAACTTGGAGAATAAACATGAGAGCGATTCTATTAGGCGGCCCGGGCGCTGGTAAGGGCACCCAGGCAGGCTATATCACACAAAAATACAATATTCCGCAAATCTCAACCGGGGACATGTTGCGTGCTCATGTCAAAGCCGGCTCTGAGCTGGGTGTAGCCGCAAAGAAAATAATGGATGACGGCGGCCTTGTTTCTGACGACATCATCATGGGCATGATCAAGCAACGCGTCAAGGAAGACGACTGCAAGAACGGCTACCTGTTTGACGGCTTCCCACGCACCATTCCCCAGGCAGACGCCTTGAAGGAAGCGGGTATAGCTGTCGATGCCGTTGTTGAAATCGATGTAGATGATGGTGAAATCATCAAACGCATGTCCGGGCGTCGCGTTCATCTCGCCTCCGGACGCACCTACCACGTTGTATTCAATCCG
>Ga0316189_10001226_pt1 | contig 25515 bp, 19 predicted proteins | sample LowCovwburrow_MG_FD_204930 | JGI IMG/M metagenome (GOLD analysis project Ga0316189, IMG submission 204930) | Coastal sediment microbial communities from Maine, United States - Lowes Cove worm burrow | ecosystem: Environmental > Aquatic > Marine > Coastal > Sediment | place: USA: Maine... | reverse complement strand
GCGCGCGCGAACCGGTGCGCGCGCGGAGGGACGATGGGTGGGCGGGCGCTAGCGGACGACCAGCGTTGGCCGGGTCGCGTGGTTGACCACCCGGGCGGCGGTGGTCCCGAGGACCCTGTCGAGCGCGCCGTAGCCGTGGCTGCCGATCACCACCAGGTCGGCGCTGATCTTCTCGGCTGCGTTTTCGATGACGATCGCAGGCTTGCCGAGCTCGCAGATGGTCGATCCGCGATGGGGCTCGGGGACCGTCGCCACGAGCTTGTTGAGATCGGCGTGGGCCGAGTCGATCAGGACTGTCGTGAGCTGGTCGCCGGAGAGGGTCCAGGCCTCGGCGGGGATGCTGAGGGGGATGTTGACCGCGCGGCAGAGGTGGAGCGTGGCTCCGAAGCGCTCGGCGATCGCCTGCGCATGCTCGAGGACTCCGGGGGCTCGCGACGAGCCATCGACCGCGACGAGGATGCTCTTGTACATAGCCGCGAGAGTAAGCGTTCATCGCCGGATCGTCAGCGCAAAGAAAAAATTGCGCTCATCCGAGGGGCTGCGGAGGAGTCCCCGGGATGTACGTTGGCCTGGCAATGATCGACCCCAACGTGCCGATTCGGACCCTCATGACCCCAACGCCTGTGTCGATCGGACGTCAGCAGCCGATGGCAGAGGCTTCGAGGCGGATGACAGAGCACAAGATCCGTCACCTGCCCGTGCTCGACGGCGGTCGAGTCGTCGGGATCATCTCGGATCGCGACCTGTCGATGGTCGAGAGTTTTCCGGGGGTCGACACCGAGACGGTGACCGTCGAGGAGGCGATGACCCCCGACCCCTATGTCGTCGGCCCTGAGGAGCCGCTAGCGGCCGTTGTCTCCGCCCTCGCGGAGCACAAGTACGGTACGGCGGTGGTCGTCAAGGACAACCGTCTCGCCGGCATCTTCACCACTGTGGACGCGCTCCGGGTCTTCGCCGGGTCGCTTCGGGGGGATTCTGCGAGCTAGGCGAGCGAGGGGGGGAGCGAGGGGGGGAGCGAGCGGCCGAGCTGAGGCGCGCACAGAGCGCTTCAGGATCGTGAGGCCTTCCCGCGCGCGGCAGACCATGTATCATTCCGGCGCCCGGGCATGAGCGGTCTCATCCTCATCGTCGAAGACGAGCGCGATTTAGTGGCGACCCTCGAGTACAACCTCGAGAAGGAGGGCTTTCGGACGCGCTCGGCCTACACCGGCCGCAACGCGCTCGAGATCTCGGTCGCCGATCCGGTGCCGGACCTGGTGCTCCTCGATCTGATGCTCCCCGACATGTCCGGGACCCAGGTCTGCCAGCAGCTTCGGGCCAACGCCAAGACCAAGAGCATCGCGGTCATCATGATGACCGCGAAGTCCGAGGAGGTCGATCGGGTGGTCGGCTTTGAGGTCGGCGCCGACGACTACGTGACCAAGCCCTTCAGCGTCCGCGAGCTGATGCTGCGGGTGAAGGCGGTGATGCGCCGCAAAGCGCCGACCGAGCAGGCGGTGGTCCCGAGCTCCTACGGCCGGCTCCGCGTCGACATGGAGGGCCACCGGGTCTGGGTCGATGACAGTGAGATTGTCCTCACCGCCCTCGAGTTCCGTCTCCTGACGACGCTGATCGCCCGTCGTGGCCGGGTGCAGACCCGTGACGCGCTGCTCCTCGACGTCTGGGGCGTCCAGCCGGGGCTGACGACGCGGACCGTCGACACCCACGTCCGGCGGCTGCGCAAGAAGCTCGGTGAGGCGTCGGACTACGTCCAGACCCTCCGCGGCGTCGGCTATCGCTTCACCACGGAGCTCCGCGAAGGGGCCTAGTTCGGGGGGCCGAGTGAAGATCGGCGTTCGCGGCAAGATCTTCCTGGTCTCCGTCTTCCTCGTCCTGACGGTGGTCGCGGCGAGCGGCTTCTACCTCGAGCGGGAGCTGCGAGACTGGACCCAGGTCCGGATCGAGACCGAGCTGATCAACCACGCTCGTATGGTCCGGGTGATGGTCGAGCGGGGAGGGACGGTCGATCCCGAGATGGTCGATCCGATCGCCGATCAGGTCGCCGATCCGAGCGCCGGTCGGGTGACGGTGATCGACGGCGATGGCCGGGTCGTCGGCGACTCGACCTTCGCCCTGGAGGCGCTGGGCGGGCTCGACTCCCACAGCGACAGGCCGGAGGTGGTCGAGGCCCACGCCGGCGGTGACGGGATCGCTCGCCGCTTCTCGGTCAGCCTCGGCATGGACATGCTCTACATCGCCCTGCCTTTTAAGACAGGCGATACGGTCGGCGTGGTCCGGGTCGCACGACCGCTGGCGGAGGTCGAGGCCGCGGTCGAGCGCCTGCGGCTGGCGCTGATGATCGCCGGCCTCATCGGCCTCGCGGGCGCCGTCGTCATGAGCGCCTTCGCCTCCCACTTCCTCTCGCGGACGCTGCGCTCGCTGGTCCAGGACGCGCGCCTGATGGCCGAGGGCGGGCAGATGCGGCCGCTGGCGATCGCCTCGCAGGACGAGATCGGCGGTCTCGCCGGGTCGATCAATCGTCTCGCCGACGAGCTCGAGTCGACGGTCGCGACGCTCGCCTCGGAGCGCAGCCGCTTTGAGGCGGTGCTCGAGTCGATGGACGAGGCGGTCATCGCCCTCGATCGCGATCAGGAGCTGACGATGGTCAACCGGGCCGCGGTCGCGCTGCTAAGCCTCTCGGTCGGCCGCGGCGGCTCGACCCTGCGCGAGCGGATCCGGATCCCGGCGCTCCACGATCTCGTCGATCGCGCCCTCGCTGGTGAGGCCGAGCGCGACGAGTTTGAGCTGCCAGAGCCGATCCCGCGGCGGATCATGGCCTACGCGAGCCCGCTGCGAAACGCCAGCGGGGCTGTCGTCGTGATGCACGATGTCACCGAGATCCGCCGTCTCGAGACCATCCGCCGCGACTTCGTCGCCAACGTCTCGCACGAGCTGCGGACGCCGGTGAGCATCATCCGCGCCAACGCGGAGACGCTCCTCGACGGCGCCCTGGAGCGCAAGGACATCGCCCGTCGCTTCCTCGAGGCGGTCCTCCGCAACGCCGATCGTCTGGCGGCGCTGGTCGGCGACCTCCTCGAGATCTCGCGGATCGAGGCCGGCACCTACAACCTCGACTGTGATGCGGTGAACGTCTCGCCGATCGTCGCCAGGATCTGCGACTCGGTCGAGACTCTGGCGAAGGACAAGGAGATCCGGGTGATCGACGAGGTCGCGCTGGGGACCGTAGTCTGGGCCGATCCCGCGGCGCTCGAGATGGTTCTCCTCAACCTCGTCGACAACGCCGTCAAGTACACCCAACAGGGCGGGGCGATCGTCGTCGCCTCGCGGATCATCGACGAGTCGACGGTCCGGATCGAGGTCCGCGACAACGGCCCCGGGATCGCCCACAAGCACCGGATGCGGATCTTCGAGCGCTTCTATCGGGTCGACCCCGGCCGCTCCCGCGAGGTCGGCGGTACCGGGTTGGGGCTCGCGATAGTCAAGCACCTGGTGGAGGCGATGGACGGCAGCGTCGGCGTTGATCCGGTCGAGCCGCGGGGCTCGGCGTTTTGGCTGGCCTTGCCGACCAGCGCCTAGCGGGAGCAGAGCGCCACGGGCCATCGTCATGGCGGCAGGCAGCGGGGTGGTCAGGGCGTCGCTCGGGCGTGAGCGGTCTAGATCGTCTTGAGGTACTCGAGCAGCGCGCCGCGCTCTTCGTCCGTGAGGTGCTCGCCGAAGGTGTGGCCGCCGTTGCCGTGGGCGAAGATCGTCGTGTCGTAGATGAACCTGTGCTCTCCCTCGGAGAACACGTCGTGACCGAAGTTGAGCGCCGTGAAGGGCCAGCCGAGGCCGGTCTGATCGTAGTTGGTGCTGTCGTAGTCGACGCGGCGCCAGTAGGTGGGGCGGGCCTCGCTTTTGAGGACGAGCTCGAGGGTCGGCACCGAGCCGTTGTGGAGATAGGGGGCGGTCGCCCAGATCCCGTCGAGGGGGGGCGCGACGTAGCCGTTGAAGGGGGTCGCCAGCGCGAGCTCGGTGATATCGCCGTAGAAGGATTCGTTGAACCAATCAGCCATGGCTCCGAGCCCGCCCTCGGCCGCGAGCGCGTATTCGGGGTCGGTGCCGATCATCTCGTAGGGCAGGAGGAGGCTGCGGTAGCTCTCGGCCGCGGGGTCCTCGCTATAGGTCCCGTGACAGCCGGCGCACTCGGCCATGAAGATAGGCTCGCCGGCGGCCGCCAGCTCCGCGTCGATCGGGAAGGGGTAGGGGGGCGGCTCGATCGAGCGGATGTAGGCGTTGATGTCGTTGAAGTAGCTCAGGATCTCGGCCGCCTCCTCGACGGTGTCTGTGCACAGTGACGAGGTGAACATCAACGAGCCGCGATGGTCGCCGCGGGCGATACCGCTGTAGAGGAGCCCGCCACGCTTTGCCACGCGCCACCAGGGAGGCGTGTCCACCGGGATCAGCGGCACTTCGACGTCGATCAGCGGCTCGTCGCTCCAGGCCAGGGTCTCGACGTTGTGGTGGTTCGCGAGGAGCATGCCGAGGGTGGTCGCCGGGTTGGTGCCGATGGTCAGGGTCTGGGTCTGCGGGCCGACCGCGTTGTAGCGGGCGACGAACTTGTTCAGCTCATCGCCGTCCGGCCCGGGGATGTCGAGCTGCGGGAGTTCGCCGAGGCCAAGGCTCAGGTCGGCGGTGAAGTCCATGTCGGCGGTGCCGAGGCCGATCATCAGCTCCCCGTTGACCCGGCCAGCGTGACACTCGAGGCAGTTCATCGACGCGATCTCGACGCCGCTCTTGGCGGTGTGGATCGTCCAGCTGTAGGGGATGTCGGCGTTCTTCCCTTCGCGCCAGGGGAGGGGCTCGCCGTCGGCGTAGGGGCCGAGCAGAGGCCTGGCGAGCTTGAAGAGATCCTCGGGCAGGCCGCAGCTTACATAGCCCTCGGTCAAGAGCGCCTTCAGGCCCGCCTTGGGGTCACCGGGGAGCTGGGCTTCGGCCGGGATGGGGTAGCCGCTCTCCCAGGGCCCCGGGGGGAAGGCCGGGCCGCTGTCGCCTGGGTCAGTTGTGGTGGTCGCCGGGTCGTCGGGCTCGCCCGGGTCGCCGGTGTCGTCGCCTACGTCATTCGGCTCGTCGGGTCCGCTGGGGTCTCCTGAGGTCGGAGACCGGGGAGGCTCGCTGCTGGGCATCTCGACGGCAACGCCGTCCTCCAAGGCATCAGCGAGGTCGTCGGTACAGGCGAAGAGCGAGGCCGTCGCGATCGCCAAAGCTGTGACCGCTACGGGCTTCGTTCTTCCTGTGCGCGACATCGCGCAATTGTAGGCCCCGTGGATGATGCTCGCAAGCGCCCGCGCCTGCAGATGGAACCACTGTGGGTGTGACCCGTAGGTGTGCCTGTTTGTGGTCTTGAGGCTGGGTCGGATGGGCGAGCGTCCGCGGGCTCTCGGATGACCGACCTTCTAGGACTCCGGCTCCCACGGTGGCGCGACCAGGCGCCGGCGACCGTCGCGGGAGAGGCGGAGCTCCGGGACGTCGAGCGCCTGCCTGTCCCAGAGCTGACAGGTCACCTGCTTGTGCTTGGTGTCGAGCGCCTCGCAGTAGTTGGTGAACTTGCAGCGGCGGATCGAGCCGCCACGCCCGCGCCGGATCTTGGCGAACCAGTCGGGGTCGGCGAGGCTCTGGCGGGCGGCGGCGACGATGTCGGCCTCGCCCCGGGCGAGGATCGTCTCGGCCTGATCAAAGGCGTTGATCCCCCCGGCGGTGACGATGGGTGTGGTGGCCCCGTCGTCGCGGATCGCCGCCCGGATCGCCGCCGCGAGCGGGACGTTGCGGCCGAAGGGTCCTCGCGCATCGCTGAAGACGGTCGGCATGCACTCGTAGCCGGAGCGACCGGTGTAGGGGTAGACCGAGTCGCCGACCTTGGGCTGCTTGGCGTCGTCGAACTTCCCGCCCTTGGAGACGCTGATGAAGTCCATCCCCGCGGCGGCGAAGGCTCGGGCGTAGACGATCGCGTCCTCCAGGGTGCTGCCCCCCTCGATCACCTCGTCGCCGAGCATGCGAGAGCCGACCGCGAACTTCGCGGAGGTCGCCCCGCGGACCGCGGCGAAGACCTCGAGCGGCAGACGGACGCGGGCCTCTCGCGAGCCGCCGTAGCCGTCGTCGCGCTCGTTGGTCCGCGAGAGGAAGGAGGCCATCGTGTAGGCGTGGGCGTAGTGGAGCTCGACGCCGTCAAAACCGGCGGATTCGGCCCTGCGGGCGGCGGCGGCGAAGAGCCCGGGGAGGCGCGCCGGGAGCTCGCGGATGTGCTCTCGGTCGAGGTCGCCGACGCCCTCGCGGTAGCCGTAGCGGAGGTCTCGGAGCTCGCGCGGGGTGAGCACGGCCTCTATGAGGCCGTCGTCGCCGGCGATCAGGAGCTCGCGCAGGGTGGTGTCGTCTGTGTCGGCGGTGGCCCGGCCGAGGTGCTCGGCGAGCCGCTCGCGGTGGCCCTCGTCGATCGTGAGAAAGCGACGGAGGAACTTCTCGGCCGGCGGTCGGCGCTTGACGGTCAGGAAGTCGATGAGCTGGATGAGGAGGCGGGTCTCACCATGGCTGGCCTCGCTCACAGCCCGAGCGAGGCGCTGAAGGCCGGGGATGAAGCGGTCATCGCCGATCCGCAGCAGCGGCCCCGAGGGGATGTCGCGGATGCCGGTCGCCTCGACGACCAGCGCCCCGGGGCGACCCTCGGCGAAGCGGCGGTACCAGTCGAGCACGTCCTCGCTGACAAAGCCGTCCTCGGTCGCCCGCCAGGGGACCATCGCCGGAACCCAGGTCCGCGTCTCCAGGCGGACAGGTCCGAGCTCGACAGGCGAGAACCATCGGCTCGCGCTGGCCTCCTCGGCGCTCGGCCAGCGGGTCTCAGAGATCGGCTGGCGGATCCTCTCGGGTGGCGTCCACATTCGCTCGCCGATCCTTAACATCGATCCTCGACGGTGACGAGGGCGGGTCTCGGCCTGCCGACGATTTTGCGCGCAGCCTCGCCTTGTCGGCGGGACGGTCGATGGCAACGCTCCGGTATGCGCTGGATCGTCGGTCTTGATCTCCTCCAACTCTCTGTCGGCGCCCTGCGCTTCGCGAGCTGGCTGCGCCGCAGCGCGCCCGCGGAGCGTTCTTCTGGTGTCCATGTCCTCACTCCGCATCCGCTGCGACAAAGCCTCGCCAACAAGAGCGAGGAGGAATTTCGGCTCTGGGTCCACGGCCTCGCGCAGGAGTGCGTCGACGAGGCGGGCGTCGGCGAGGAGCTCGACGGGGTCGTTCTCGTCGAGGGGGAGAGCGCCGAAGAGGGCCTCCTCTCCGCGCTCGCGGCGGGGCGCGGGGAGGGGCTGATCATCGGCCGCAAGGCTGCCTCGGGCGCCGAGTCGTTCGTCCGCCTCGGCCGGGTGGCCCGCCGTCTCCTTCGTCGAATGCCGGCGCCGATCGTCGTCGTCCCGCCCGATCTCGGGCGAGAGCTGCCGCCTGGCCCGGTCGTGCTCGCGACCGATCTCGGGGCGAGCGCAGAGTCGGCGCTGCGCTTCGCGCGGGAGCTGGCGGAGACGGTCGGACGTGAGCTCGTGCTGGTCCACGCCTATGAGGTCCACGGCGCGCTCCAGGGCTATGTCAGCGCGAGCGCCTGGGGTCAGGCGACCTTTGAGGCGACCGCAGCCGCGGAGTCCTCGGTTGCCGCCTATTGCGATGAGCATCAGCTCTCGGTCCGGTCGCTGGTGGTTCGGGGTCCTACCGCACACGGAGTGCTCGAGACCGCCGCGCGTGAGAAGGCCTGCATGATCGTCACCGGCAGCCGTCAGCTCTCCCTGCTCGATCGAATTTTCACGTCGAGCGTCGGTGGAGACCTCGCAGCGCTCGCATCGATCCCTGTCGTTGTGGTCCCGGCCCGCCCGCCTGCGTAGGCTGCGCCTTGACCTTCACGCCTCTCTAGAGAAAGATCGGGGGCACATGCCCAGTGACGGGAAGATGATCGAGATCGCGCGCCCTGACGGCGCGACCCTTCCGGCCTATCTGGCGACCCCGGAGAGCGGTGACCGTGCTCCTTCGGTCGTCCTCATCCAGGAATGGTGGGGTCTCAACGAGCAGATGAAGGCGACGGCGGATCGTCTAGCGCAAGCCGGCTACCGGGCGCTGGTCCCCGACCTCTACCGCGGCAAAGTCGCGGCGGACGGAGACGAGGCGAACCACCTGATGACCGACCTCGACTGGAGTCAGGCCTGCACCCAAGACATCAAGGGGGCGGTCGCCTACCTCAAGGAGTTGGGGGCCAAGGTCGCCGTGCTCGGCTTCTGTATGGGCGGGGCCCTGACGATCCTCTCGGCGGTCCACCTGCCGGAGGTCGACGCCGCGGTCTGCTTCTACGGGATCCCGCCGGCCGACGCCGCCGACCCGGGGAAGATAGGCGCGCCCTTCCTCGCCCACTTTGCGGTCCACGACGACTGGTGCACGCCCGCGGCGGTCAACGGGCTCGAGGCGACGCTCAAGGCCGCCGAGGTCCCGCACACGATCTACCGCTACGACGCCAAGCACGCATTCTTCAACGAGATGCGGCCCGAGGTCTACGATCCTGAGAGCGCCGACCAGGCCTGGCAGCGCTCGTTGGACTTCCTCGCCGCCCACCTCGACGTCCACGCGGCGAGCTGAGCCGCGTCGAGCGGGCGTCGGCCGCTCGCGGGTTTCAGGGCGCGAGTCTTAGGCGACGACGGGCAGACGATGGGGCCGGGGCTCGCCGGTCGGCGTCACCTTCAGCTCGGGGCGGGGCGCCCCGCAGGCGTGCCCTCGCAGGCCGAGCATCTCCAGCATCTCGAGGTCGTCGTCGACCGTGCGGTTCGGCGTCGTCAGGAAGTCGCCGATCATCATCCCCGAGGCGCCCGCGCTGAACATCAGCGGCAGGAGCTGGCCGAGGTGGTGGCGTCCGGCGGCGAGGAAGATGTTCTGTCGCGGGAGGGCGAGGCGGAAGGCGGCGATCACCCGGAGCATGTCGCGGGGGCTCAGCGGCTCGCGGCCGGCGAGGGGCGTGCCCTCGACGTCGACCAGGAAGTTGAGGGGGACCTCGTCGACGTCGAGCTCGCGCAGCTCGATCGCCAGCGATGCTCGGTCCTCGGGGGTCTCGCCCATGCCGAAGATGCCGCCGACGCAGGTGCGCAGGCCGAGCTCCTTGGCGTCGCGGATCGTCTGGAGCCTCTCGTCATAGGTGTGGCTCTGGACGATCTCTGGGAAGAACTCGCGGCTGCTCTCGAGATTGTGGTTGAGCTCGGTGAGGCCAGCCTCTTTGAGCTCGGCGAGCGCTTCGCGGCTGACAAAGCCGACCGAGGCGTGGGCCTCGGTGTGCCCCGCCTCACGGACCGCACGGACACCCTCGACGATGTGGGCCAGCGCCTTCGAGCCGTCCTTGAGGCCGCGGGTCGCCGTCACCAGCCCGAGCGCGCTCGACCCTTGAGAGCCGGCCTTGGCGCTCGCGGCTGTGATCTCCTCGGGGGCGAGGAAGCTGTCGGCCTCGATCCCCGTGCTGTAGCGTCGAGACTGCGCACAGAAGCCGCAGTCCTCGGGGCAACCACCGCGCTTGGCGTTGACGATCGAGCAGAGGTGGACTTCATCGCCGAAACGGTCGCGGCGCAGTCGATCGGCGGCGGCCATCAACTCCCAAAGGTCGCCTTCACCGGCCAAGTAGCGGGCGAGCGTGGGGCGATCGAGAGCGTCCTCTTCGCCGGCGAGGACCCTCGAGGCGAAGCTGTCGGGCGAGGGGAGGGGGCTGCGCGGTTGGCTCGCCATGGGCCGGCGTTATACCGAACGACGCGCGGTCGCGACAGCGATCCTGTGGGAGGTTGTGCTGGCGAAAAATCCGGCAAGATACGAGAGGTCGCGGGTCGCAGCGGCCATCGGACCACGGCCGGAGGAGCTCGATACGACCGCAGGCCGGCGGTTGGCCGTCTCGCCGTCGTTTCGCCGCCCTGCCGCTCTGCCGCCCGGCGTCGATGCGCCGCTTGGCCACCTCGGGTCATGCCCTTCGCCCGGGGATGTGCGCATGCGGCTGCGCACTCACCTGCGCAGAAGCCTCAGCTTTCGTCCTGAGGATCGACGGTGATACCCTCCGCGGGCTCTCGTCATGACCAACGACAAAGACTCTCCGCCGGCCGATCCCGGCAACTACGACGCCTACTTCACGAGCAGGGAGAATGACCTCCGCTGGTACCGCGAGATGCTGCGGATCCGACGCTTCGAGGAGATGGCGGCGCGCTCCTACACTCGCGGGAAGATCAGCGGCTTCCTCCATTTATACATCGGTCAAGAGGCGATCGCCGTCGCGACCAAGGAGATCCTCCAGCCGCAGGATCGGGTCGTCTCGACCTATCGCACCCACGGCTTCGCGATCGCCCTCGGCTCCTCGCCGGGCGCGTGTATGGCGGAGATGTACGGCAAGGCGACAGGGTTGGTCGCTGGCGTCGGCGGGTCGATGCACTTCTTCGATCGCGACAACCAGCTCTGGGGCGGGTACGCGATCATCGGCAACCACGTCCCGGTCGCGACCGGCCACGCTTTCGCCTCGAAGTACCTCGGCGACAATGGGGTGACCTTCTGTTTCCTCGGCGACGGCGCCCTGGCGATCGGCCCGACCCACGAGGGCTGGACCCTCGCCGGCATCTGGCAGCTGCCGATCGTCTTCGTCGTCGAGAACAACCGCTACTCGATGGGAACACCGCTGGAGCGGTCGATCCCGGTCAACGACGTGACCCTCAAGGCGCCCGGCTACAACATGGCCGGTGATCGCTTCCGAGTGACGAGCGTCGCCGAGACGGCCGAGCGCCTGGCCGCGGCGGCCAAGCTCGCCCGTGAGGAGAGCCGGCCGGTCCTGGTGGAGCTGCTCACCTACCGCTTCCGCGGTCACTCGATGAGCGATCCCGCGAAATACCGCGACCGCGAAGAGGTCGCCGAATCGCGCTCGTGGGACCCCTTGGAGCGGACCTACAACGCGCTGATGAAGCGCCATGGCATGACCGAAGAGGCGCTCGAAGAGCTCGACGACGAGGTCGTCGCCGAGATGGAGGCCGCCGTCGAATTCGCCGAGAACTCGCCCGTACCGGAGCCCAGCGCTCGCTTCAAGAATATCCTGGTGGAGAGCTGAGATGCCCGAGATTCAGATCCGACACGCGATCCGTGACGCGATGCGCGAGGAGATGACGCGCGATGATCGCGTCTTCCTCATGGGTGAAGAGGTTGGCCACTACAAGGGCGCCTACAAGTGCAGCGAAGGGCTCCTCGAGGAGTTCGGCGAGCGTCGTGTGATCGACACGCCGATCGCCGAGACCGGCTTTGCCGGCGTCGGCATCGGCGCGGCGATGGCCGGCCTTCGGCCGATCATCGAGTTCATGACCTTCAACTTCTCGGCGGTCGCGTTCGACCAGATCCTCAACAACGCCGCGAAGATCCATCATATGACCAACGGTCAGCACTCGGTGCCGATGGTCTTCCGCGGGCCGAACGCAGGCGCCCATATGTTGGGCTCGACGCACAGCCAGGCCTTCGAGCCTTTCTACGCCCATATCCCAGGTCTCATCGTCGTCGCGGTGGCGACCCCCTACGACGCGAAGGGGCTGCTCAAGACCGCGATTCGCGACCCGAACCCGGTCATCTTCCTCGAGAGCGAGCTGATGTACGGGGTCAAGGGGGAGGTCCCCGAGGAGGAGTACCTGATCCCCTTGGGCGTCGCTGACACCAAGCGCTCCGGCGACGACGTCACGGTGATCACGTGGGGTCAGGGCGTGCCGGTCGCCCTCAAGGCGGCGGAGCTCGCGGCCGAGCAGGGGATCGAGTGCGACGTCATCGACCTACGGACCCTGCGGCCGCTCGACATGGAGTCGGTCTTGGAGAGCGTACGGCGGACCAACCGCGCGATCGTCCTCTTTCACGGCTGGCCCTACGGCGGGGTCGGCTGCGAGATCATCGCCCAGATCCAAGAGCAGGCGTTTGATCACCTCGACGCGCCGGTGCTCCGGGTCTGCTATGAGGATGTGCCGATGCCCTACGCGGAGAACCTCGAGAACCTGGTGCTGCCGACGCCGGAGCGCGGCTTGGCGGCGATCCGCGAGGTCTCCTACGCACGCTAGCGTCGACGGGCGCTCCCACGCCGGAGCGCCCTCGACAGAGATTCTACAAGAGAGCAGATAGTCCTATGGCAACCGTCGTCGAACTCCCCCGACTCACCGATACGATGGAGGAGGGCGTGATCGCCCAGTGGCATGTCGCCGTCGGCGACAAGGTCAAGCGCGGTCAAGTGATCGCGGAGATCGAGACCGACAAGGCGACGATGGAGTTCGAGTCCTTCGACGCCGGCATCGTCTTGAAGCTGGTGGCCGAGGAGGGCGAGACCCTCGAAATCGGCGCTGCGATCGCGGTCTTCGGCAAGAAGGGCGAGGACGCCGCGGCGACCCTCGCCTCCTGGACGGGCGGTGCCGCAGCGGCCGCGCCCGAGGCCGCTGCGGCACCGGCGGCGACGCAAGCCGAAGCGGCTGTTCCCGAGCCGGCGGCCGAGGCCGCGCCCAGCTCCTCGGCGGCCGACGAGCGAATCCCGGCCTCTCCGGTCGCCCGTCGCCTCGCCCGCGAGAGTGGTCTTGAACTCTCCTCGATCCCCGGCTCCGGTCCCCACGGGCGGGTGATCAAAGCCGACGTGCTCAAGGCAGCTGGCGCGGCCAAGGCCTCGCCGAAGAGCGCCAAGCTGGAGGTCGCGCGGCCGAAGTCGACGCCGGCGACCGGCAAGGACGTCGACCACGACGGTCGCCCCTACGCGAGCTTCGAGGACCGCGCGATCAAGCTGACGCCGATGCGGAAGACGATCGCCAAGCGGATGACCCAGAGCAAGCGGGACATCCCCCACATCAACCTGACGATCCCGATCTTCATGGACGCGGCCGCGGCCGTCCGCAAGGAGCTCAATGGGGTCCTCGCGGGGGTCAAGATCTCGTTCAACGATATCCTGATCTACGCGGTCGCCAAGGCCCTGCGGGAGCATCCGCGGGTCAACGCCTGCTACACGCCAGAGGGCCTGATCGAGTACGGCGATGTTCATGTCGGTGTCGCGGTCGCGGTCGAGGGGGGCCTTGTGGTCCCCGTGGTCCGCTTCGCCGATCAGAAGACGCTAAAGCGGATCTCGCTCGACATCCGCGACCTCGGCAAGCGGGCGAAGGACAAGTCGCTCAAGCCCGCCGAGATGACCGGCTCGACCTTCACCGTCTCAAACCTCGGGATGTTCGGCATCGAGTCCTTCACCGCAGTGATCAACCCCGGCGAGGGGGCGATCCTCGCGGTCGGTCGGATCGCCGACGAGGCGGTCGTCGAGGGGGGCGAGGTCGTGATCCGCAAGGTCATGCGGGCGACGCTCTGCTCGGATCACCGGGTCTTCGACGGGGCGGACAACGCCCGCTTCCTCGCGACGCTGAAGAAGATCCTCGAGGCGCCGATGAGCCTCTTCACCTAGGAGCCCGTGGCGAAAAGAGTCCTCCTCGCTCTCTTCGGCCGAGTCGGCTCCGCCGCGTGCCGCGGTACGAGCCAGGGAGCCGCGTCGCAGAATCGTCGCGACTTTCTAGCACCGCCTGGCGCATTGTCGGCGGTGGGCATAGTGATCGGAGCTGAGTAGATATGGACGACTCGACGAGCCAACGCCTTCGGGGCAAGGTCGCGATCATCACCGGGGCGAGCCGAGGGATCGGCCGCTGCATGGCCCTCCGCCTCGCCGATGAGGGCGCGAAGATCGTCGTCGTCGCCAAGAGCACGCAGCCGCGGCCGAACCTCCCGGGATCGATCCATACGGTGGTCGCCGAGATCGAGGCGCGGGGCGGCGAGGCGCTGGCGGTGCAGACCGACGTTCGCCATGCCGAGCAGATCCAGTCGATGGTCGCCAAGGCGGCGGACCACTTCGGTCGGATCGACATCCTGATCAACAACGCAGGCGCGCTGTGGTGGATGGACGTCGCCGAGACTCCGATCGATCGCTTTGACCTGATGCACCAGGTGAACGTTCGCGCCTCTTTTGTCGCCAGTCAGGCGGTGCTGCCCCACATGGCGAGGGCCGGCGGTGGGCATATCATCGTCTGCTCGCCGCCGATCGTCCTGGGCGGCATGGGCGGCAAGGTCGGCTACCTGATCTCGAAGTACGGGATGACGATGCTGGCCCACGGTCTCGCCGACGAGGTTCGCGGCAAGAACATCGCGATCAACGCGCTGTGGCCGGTGACCTTGGTGGAGAGCCAGGCGACGATCAACTTCAAGATCGGCGGTCCGAAGACCTGGCGCAAGGCCGACATCCTCGCCGACGCGACGGCCGAGATCGTGACGACACCGCCGGCCGAACTCAGCGGCGAGGCGATCCTCGACGAGGATCTCTTGCGCAGTCGAGGTTGGGACGATTTCACCCGCTACCGCTGCGACCCTGAGCACGAGCCTCCGCGGTTGGTCGCCACAGGTGTCCCCAAGGTCAGTCGACCGCCGTCGTCGTAGCTCGCTTGCAGGGGGGGCGTCCTGAACCCCCGGATCCTGCCCTCGCCTGTGGTGAATCTGCGCTTCGACCGGGTATAGCGCTGGTCTGACCGTTCTGAGCAGGTCACGGAAGGCGGCGCAGGTGCGTGCTGGATGACCGCCGTTGCCTGTCTGACGGGCGTTCGCGCGTGGGCGCTCATGGGATCCGGTCCTGGTGAGCCGACCGTGCCGACGGTAGACTTGTCAGGTTGCAGAGGGGTGGTCGATGAGGATTCGCGGTGACACGGTAGGGAAGAGTGGACCCCCAGGTCTTGGCGCGCAGCTCAAGTTCTTCTGTGAGCGCGTCGGGATCAGCATCAGCGTCCTCGAGTCGCGGCTTCAACTGCCCAAGGGCGCCCTCAAGCAACACCTCTCCGACGACGATGGCGGGGTCGAGCCGGGCCTCGCTGGGGTGCTGCGGATCTCCTTCCCAGAGCTCGACTGGGTGCCCGGCAGTCCGAGCTTTCCCGGGGAAGGCTGGCGTCCTCGGATCGACCCCCGCGGGGCGCCCGAGGATGAGCCGAGGACGGACACCGAGCGGCGCCTGCTAAAGATCTGCCGTCGTGCGCTCCGCAACGACGCGGTCGGCATCGACGACGATTACGAGGCGGTCGGCGGCTCGTCGCTCCACTCGAAGACGATCCTGGCGAGCATCCACGACGTGTTTGATGTCCGGATCCCGCCGGAGATTGTCGCCTCTGCGCGGACGATCGCGGAGCTCGCGGTGATCGTCGATCGTTCGCAGGAGGCGGAGCAGACGGTGATCCTCTGGGCCAAGGGCGACGTGCCCGAGGAGTAGAGGCTGCTCGGGCGGCGCCCACGAGATTGTCCCCGAACTCTCCGTGTTGGTCTGCGTCCGTCGGGTGAAGCATCGTCGAGCCTGGGACCTCCCGCAGGGGCTCTGGGAGGTGCCGTGCGATGACAGAGGTCGCTACACTCGGTCACCTGGAGTCTCGATGCAAATCCCCGCGACCGGCCTCGACAACGATACGCTCTTCAACACCCTCGAGGGCTTCCGCGCCCGCGATCTGACCTGGCGTGACGGGCGGACCTGGGCCTATGTCTACGATCCAGGCGCCGACGCCGAGGCGGTGATCAAGAAGGCGTTCTCGATGTACCTCAGCGAGAATGGGCTCGACCCGACCTCGTTCCCGAGCATCCTCCGTTTGGAGAACGAGCTCATCGCCATGGCCTCGACCCACCTCGGCGGTGACGCGCAGACGGTCGGCAACTTCACGAGCGGCGGTACGGAGAGCATCATCTGCGCGGTCAAGGCGGCGCGGGATCATGCTCGGGCCCACCGTCCCGAGATCACGCGCCCGGAGATCATCCTCCCAGAGACGGCCCACGCGGCCTTCCAGAAGGCTGCGCACTACCTCGGCGTCGAGGTTGTCGTTACGGCCGTCGACCCGCAGAGCTTTAAGGCCGACGTCGAGGCGATGCGCGCGGCGATCACCGCGAACACGATCCTCTTGGTGGGCTCGGCGGTCTCCTTCGCCCACTGTGTCATCGATCCGATCGTCGAGATCGCCGCCCTCGCGGCCGAGAAGGGGCTCCTCTGCCATGTCGACGCGTGCATGGGCGGCTTTCTCCTGCCCTACTACAAGCGCCTCGGCGAGCCGGTGCCCGACTTCGATCTGAGCGTTCCCGGGGTGACCTCGATCTCGATGGACTTCCACAAGTACGCGTTCGCGGCCAAGGGCGCGTCGGTCATCCTCTACAAGAGCAAGGAGCTGCGTCGCCACCAGATCTACGCCTGCTCCAACTGGAGCGGCTACACGATCGTCAATTCAGCGGTGCAAAGCTCGAAGTCGGCGGGCCCGCTGGCGGCCGCCTGGGCGGTCCTCCATCACTTCGGCGAGGAGGGCTACCTCGACATCGCCCGCGGTGTCTGCGAGGGGACCAAGCGCCTGGTGGACGGGATAGGCGCGATCCCAGAGCTGTCGATCATGGGCGTGCCGGAGATGAACCTCTTCGCCTTCACCTCGGAGGGGGTCGACGTCTTCCACGTCTCCGACGAGATGAAGGTTCGCGGTTGGTTTATCCAGCCCCAGCTCTCCTACGGCGTCTCCAAGGAGAACGTACACGTCAGCGTCAACCCGGCCTGCCTTCAGTGGGTCGACGACTTCCTCCGCGATCTGGCGCTCAGCGTCGAGGCGGCGAAGGGGCTGCCGACCTCGCCGCTGGTCGAGGTCGTCCGCGGGATCTTCGGCTCGATGGACCTCTCGCAGGGGATCGATCCCGGGGTGGTCAAGCAGATGCTCGAGCTCGGCGGGATCAGCGGGGGGGTGCTCCCGGAGCGCCTGGCGGAGGTCAACCAAGTCCTGAACGCGCTGCCCGTGCCTGCCCGTGAGCTGCTCCTCGTCGAGTTCATGAACGATCTCTTCACGCCGGCGCACGACCAGCCGGCGCGTAGCGGGGTCGTCGCAGCGTCGTAGGGCGAGCTCCTCGCAGGTCCGCGGCGATGTCGGCGATGTCTGCGACCTCAGGGCGTCCCAACCGTGTTGTGGGGCGCGCAGGCGAGCCCGTCCCCGTCGGAGTCGGAGAACGGTCCTGGACGGCGAAAACGCAACAGACCCGCTCGTCGGAGCGGGTCTGTCGATCCCAAGAAGGGGGCCCCGGGAGGGGCGCCGGGCTTCGGTCCTACTTGCGCCGGTTCTTCTTGCGCGAGTTCCGGGCCTTCTTGCGCTTGGCCGCGGTCCGCGAGTAGCGCTGGCTGGCGCTCCCCTGGGAACCACCGCCAGCACCGCCAGCACCGGGCAGGCCGGGCATGCCGGGCATGCCGCCCATACCAGGCATGCCGCCCATACCAGGCATGCCGCCGCCGCCCATCAGACCCTGGAGGGCCTCGGGGTTCTTCATCAGCTTCCGCATGGCGTTCATCTGCTTGAGCATGCCCATGCCGGGGATCTTGCCCATCAGGCCGCCACCACCACCATCGCCGCCGGGCATGCCAGGCATGCCAGGCATGCCGCCGAGGAGGTTGCCGAACATGCCGAACATGTCGCGCATCGACATGAAGCGGCCGACCAGGGCCATCACGTCCTCCTCCTTGCGGCCGGAGCCGCGGGCGATCCGGCGGATCCGTGAGCTGACGAAGTCGTTGGCGGTCAGCGAGCTGGGATCAAACTCGGCCGAGCGCCGCTTGCGACGGCTGAGCGTGGCGGCCTTGCTCGGCGCGGCGAGCGACTTGATGAAGCACTCCGGCTCCTCGCGCTCCTTCTTGGTCATCGACCGGATCATCGCCTCGATCTTGACGAGCTCATTGTCGTCGGCCGCGGCCTCGAGGGCCTCGGGGGGGATGTCGACGCCGAGCATGTTGCCGAGCGGCATCTTTTGGACGATGTCCTTGAGGCTGCCCATCCCCTGGATGGTCTTAATCTGGCTCAGGAAGTCGTCCATCGTGAACTTCCCGCTCATCATCTTGGCCGCGTCCTTGGCGGCCTGCTCCTCGTCGACGACGCCCTCGAAGTCCTGCATCAGGCCGACGAGGTCGCCCATGCCGAGGATCCTGCCGGCGAGGCCTTCGGGGCGGAACTCCTCGAGCTTGTCGAGCGACTCGCCCATGCCGAGGAACTTGATCGACTTGCCGGTGGCGGCCTTGATCGACAGGGCCGCGCCGCCGCGGGCGTCACCGTCGAGCTTGGTCAGGACGATGCCGGTGATGTTGAGGCGGACGTCGAAGGCCTTCGCCGTGGTCACCGAGTCCTGGCCGATCATCGAGTCGATCACCAAGAAGGTGTTGCCCGGCTTGACCGTGGTCTCGATGTTGACGAGCTCGTCCATCAGGGGCTCGTCGACGGTGAGGCGACCGGCCGTGTCGTAGATGATGAAGTCGCACTTCAGCATCTCTGCGGTCTCGAGGCCGTTCTTGCAGATCTCGACCGGGTTTGCGCCCTCCTCGCTGTAGACGACGACGCCGAGCTGCTCGCCGAGGACCTGGAGCTGGTGGACGGCGGCGGGGCGGTAGACGTCGGCGGCGACCATCATCACCTTGAAGCCGGCCTTTTGCAGCTTGCGCGCGAGCTTGCCGCAGGAGGTCGTCTTTCCCGAGCCCTGAAGGCCGATCATCATGATCCCGGTGCAGCCGTTGCGGGCGCGGGTGATCGAGGTGTCGACCGGACCCATCAGCTCGACCAGCTCGTCGTGGCAGATCTTGACGAAGTGGTCCTCGGGCTTGACCCGCATCTTCTTCTCGGCCGCCTTGGCGACGAGCTGGACCTTCTCGCCGAGCGCCTTCTCGCGGACCGACTTGAGGAAGGCCTTGACCACCCCAAACTCGACGTCAGCCTCGAGGAGGCTGAGGCGCACATCCTTGAGCGCGGCGTTGATCACCTCTTCGGTGAGTTCGGCCTGACCAGTGAGTCGCTCGCGGGCGGCCCTAAACCCCTTCGAAATCGTCTCAAACACGGCCGCGTGATGTACCACGGCTGGGCTCGCGCGTCGCCCCAAAGCTCGTGTGTGAGCCGACTCTCTCGCCTCTCCGGGAATGTCGAGGCGCTGGTGTACGTTTAGGTCAGCTATGCCGAAGAAGCGCGAAGAGGCGTTCGAAGCGCCGACTGGATGGCGCGTGAGCCTCGACTTCTGCGGCACGCGGTTGGTCGAGCGCGATTTTCGCGGTGAGGAGTCTTTCTCCGTCGGCGAGCACACCGAGGCCTCGCTGGTCCTTCCTGGGCTCGGCGGGGCCGAGGGGCGGGCATTTCTCACCCAGGGTGATTGGCTCCTCTACGTCGAGGGCCTCGCCGGCGAGGTCATCCTCGCGGGCGAGAGGCGGCGCTTCGCCGACTTCATGGTCGACGGTGCGGTTCGGCTGCGCCCCGGCGACTCCGCCCAGCTGCGCCTCATCGACCGGCCAGACGTCGTCTTGAAGCTCCGCCTCGAGCCACAGCTTCGGGTCGGCTGGGGGGTCCGCCTCGGGCTCCGCGAGCTCGCGCAGCAGCTCGCCCTCGGCGGCGGGCTGGCCGCGATCCTCGCGCTCTTGATCCAGACCCCGGAGCCGGTTCCCGAGGTCGAGATGGAGAACGATCCGGAGGCGACAGAGTCGTCGTTTGAGCGGGTGCTCTTCGCCTCCCTCGCTGAGATCGAGGTGCCGCCGCCGCCGCCGATGCCGGCCTTCGAGGTGCCGATCTTCGTCCCGGAGGTCGAGCCGACGCTGGTCGAGGTGGCGCCGGTCGGACTGGAGCCGGAGGAAGAGTCGGCGCAGGGGATCGGCGTGACGATCAGCGCGGCCGAGGTGGACGAGGCCGCTCCGGTCGCCGACGAGGGAGAGGTTCCGGTCGGGGGGCTCGGGTTCGGTGACGAGGGGGAGCCGGCGGGCTTCGTGAGCGGCATCGCGGACGAGCGGATGATGATCGCCAGCCTCGGCGCCGCGGAGCCCGAAGGAGGCTCGGGTCTCCTCGGGCTTCTCGGTGCGGCCGACCAGGCGGCGTTCGACGAACTCTTGGACAATGAGGTCGACATGCTGACGGGGATCTCTGGTGAGATCGGCACGCAGGGGTTCGGCGGAGGCGTGGACGGGGGCGTGGATGGGGGAGCGGACGGCGTGGTCGGGGGCGTGGTTGGGGGCGTGGTTGGAGACGTCGTCGGCGAGGAACTCGTGCTCGACGCTGCTTCCGACGGGCGCTCCGTGAACGTCTTCGGGACGATCGGAGGCGCGGACGACGTTGACGTCGACGCAAAGGCGCCGGTGGTCGGCGGGGTGCTCTTGCCGAGCGTGCTCGACGAGCTCGACGAGCTCGCGGTACCCGAGGAGTTCGTCGAGGTTGCCGGCAAGGTGAACACTCTCGACGTTCGCGCGGGTCTCTCCGGGGAGAACTCCCACAACGCGAGCGGAGCGAAGGAGGTGCGCGGGGCCAAAGATGCTTTGCCGCGCCCAGGCACCTCCGCGATCGCCCCGATCACCTGCGATGATCCCAAGCGAACGCAGAAGAGCCAGGTCGACGTCGTCTTCGTCGTCGACGTTTCGACGACGATGGGCTTCATGGTCGATCGGATCGAGCAGGGGATCCTCGGGATTGACGCGTCGCTCCGCGGCGTCGCCAAGGATCCTCGCTACGGCCTGGTGGTCTTCGTCGACGACATGAAGGTCGCCAACGGGGGCCTCGCGTTCACCTCGGTCGACGAGCTGCGCGCAGAGCTTCGCCGCTGGCACGCGTTCACCAGCTCGAACAGGCAGATCCTGACCGACACGCGCAATACCGACTGGCCCGAGAACTCGCTCGACGCGCTCTACGCTGCGGCGGTCGACTTCGCGTGGCGACCGTCATCGACGACGGCTCGCCTGGTGATCCACGCGACCGACGACGACTTCGGCGAGGTCCCGGCGATCCAGAGCGGCGTCCCGATAGGGCACAGCTACGCTGAGACCGTGTCGGTGCTGCGGGCAAATCAGATCCGGGTGTCGAGCTTTGGCGCCAAGCTCGGCGGCGAGTGTGAGTGTCTCGACGTGACCCACGGGCTCCTCAGCCCCTTCGAGGGCTCCCCGTCGATCCCGGCGGCGACCGGCGGCGCAGCGTTCGACATCGATGAGGTCGCCAGCGGTCGCTTGACCCTGAACGCCGCGATCGAGGCGACGCTCGGCCAGGCTGTCTGCACCAGCTATCCCGTGCTCCCGAAGGTTGAGGCGGTCCCAATGCCTCCAGCGGCGGTCGGTGTGAGGGATCGATAGGGGCGCGCGAGCGTGGGCCTCCGGGGCGCTCGTGCGGCGGATAATCCGTGGATATGGGGCGGGTCGCTGGGATATAGTCCCCAAGAATGGCAGCTCGACGCACGCCAATCGGCGACGTCCTGTGGGCCCTGCCGTCACTCATGGTCTGGACGTTGTCGTTCGGAACGATGATCGTCCTCGCCCTCATCTGCCTGCCGATCGCGGTATTTGTCCGCTTTGAGCGCTTCCAACGGTGGGGGCCCGCGCAGATCATGGGCCTGTGTCCGCGCTACAGCGGCTCGCGGATCCATGTCCACCTCGATCCAGATTATGACCGGAGCCGGGTCTCGCTCTACGTGCAAAATCACGTGTCGGTGCTCGACGGGCATATCTCTCTGGCCTCGATCCCGCAGGTCTTCTGCGGCCTCGAAAACGCCGCCCATCTCCGCCTTCCCGGCTACGGGATGATGATGCGCCTTGGCAACACGATCCCGGTCTACAAGCGCTCGGAGGGTCGCTCGGCCGAGATCGCGGCGTCGGCGAAGGAGAGGGCGAGCCGGGGGATCTCGATCCTCACCTTTCCTGAGGGGCATCGGACCATGGACGGCAAGGTCCGCGACTTTCGCCGCGGGGTCTTCTTCATTGCCCGCGACGTCGGTCTGCCGATCGTGCCGGTCGCGGTCCGGGGGGCCTACGATATGCTGCCCAAGGGGACACCTTTTTTGAGGGCCGCGCGGATCGACGTCTACATCGGCGCTCCGATCGAGACTGCCGGGCTTAGCGACGAGGCGCTCGAGGGCGTGATCGCCGAGGCCCGCGGGTGGATCATCGACCGTGTTGAGGCGGAGCTGCGACCCGTCGCCTCCGGTCAGTGACGGCGGTCAGTGACGACGTTCAGTGACGACGGTCAGTGACGACGGTCAGCGACGGTCAGTGAGGCGGTCAGTGAGGGCGGTCAGTGGCGTTCTTGGCCGCTGATCCTCGTCCCCAAGGCGTAGCAGCGGACGATGGAGGGAGAGCAGGGGCCGGTCTCGACAGCGTTGTCCATTCCGTGGGGGGGGCCTTGAGCTGGTCCTGAGCGCCGCCGGGCTCTGGACCGGAGTGCCTTGCCGACCTCGGGGGCTGTGGTGAGGGTCCCGCGTGCTCTCGCGCGGCAATCGTCGGTCTTCTCGGCTTCGACGAAACGCCGCTGTACCTGGTTCACCTCAAGTGTTGGCAGGGTCAAGAGGGTCGACGAGGGCAAGCGAGAGCCCTAGCCGGCGGCTTCGGTCTGCTCCTCGATCATCCCGGCGGTGGTGACATGATAGGTCTTGGTGTTGCGGCCGCCGTCGACGATGACCGCGATCGTGTCGTCGTCGACCCGCTCAAAGCTCATCGTGATCGTCTTGTCGCGCGGGGTGACGAGCGAGTAGACGCCAGACTGCGGGACCGGGTCGATCCAGCGGAGCTCGACGCCGTCGATGTTGAGCTCCCAGTCGCCGCTCTCGCCGGTCCAGCTCCGGTCGCCGTTGATCTCGATGCCGCCGAGGATCCCCGCGCTCTCGTCGAGGAGGGTCTGGAGGCGGTCCGAGCTTGTCGTGATGAGCTCGCCGTCCTCGGTCTCGAACTCATAGTCGGTGACGACCCGGCGGGACTGCTCGCTGTAGGTGACCTTCTTGTCGCCGTTCATCGTGATGTTGCCGTTGGTGAAGTCGGCGTAGGTGTGGTCGATGATCGTCGCGGCGCCGTCGAGAGAGATCTCGATCGTGACGATGCCCGCGTACGTATGGCCCCTGTATGTGCAGGCGTCGTCGAGGACGCCGAAGTCGATGGTCAGGGTGTTGTCGGCGCCTGTGACGGTAGAGCAGGGGGCTTGGGTCTCGGCGAAGGCTTGGATCTCCTGGGCGACCTCAGCCACACCTCCGCCGATGGTGAAGGACGTCGTAATCTCGGTGATCTCGTTCTCGACGGCCTGGGCCTGACCCTGGGCGACGATCTCGCCGACGGCGGCGCGCATCTCGAGGTTGGACGCGGTCCTGTCAAAGCAGCCGCCGGTCAGGGCGAGGCCGAGGGCGAGGCCGAGGGCGGATGGGGTCGAGACGGTGCTGCGGGGATGGTCGCGGTCGGTCATCCCTGTCGATCAGAGCAAGGTTGGTGCCGGAAAAAGATCAAATATTTCTAGCGACTAGGTCGCTGTGTGGTGGGTCGCGACGGTCGCTGTGTGGTGGATCGCGACGCTGGGCGCATGTTTGAACCAAGAGGCCTCGGGCGCAGGGTTTTCAGCGAGCTGCAGGCTCTTGTGACGCTTGTCGCGTTGCGGTGACCGGGGCGTGACAGTATTCTCCCGCGGCCGTGAGTCTGGCCGAGCGAGCACAGGAGACACTTCGTGCGCTCCTGCCGACATCGTGGAGAGACACGATCCCCCCGAGATCGGGGTGGGCTCGCCTCCTTGCGTCGTTCTCGTCCTATGTCCTGGTCGCCTCGGCTATCGCCACCGCGGTCGGAAAGGCGCTCGCAGTCTCGGCGCTCGGGGCGGTCTCCTATCCCTTTCTCCTCCTGCTCTGGGCGCTGACCAGCGACGGCCTTGTCTATTTTGGCGTGGCTGCGCTCCTCGCCCTTCTCGAGTCGAGGTATCGGCGGGCCTGGATCGTGACGATCCCGCTCGCGCTGGCCGGGGCCGTCACGGCGACCCTGAACACGGGCTACCTGATCATCACCGGCGAGCAGGCGAGCTGGGAGGCCTTCACCCAGCTCTTCTCGCGGATCCAGGACGTCGCCGACATCACCGGCGAGGGCGTCGACTCCGACGTCATGATCCGGATCGTCGTCGGCATTGTCCTCGGGATCGTCACCCCGCTGGTCCTCCGCTACGAGCTCCGGCGGCGCCGCTGGAGCTTTGAGCGGCGGGCCCATGGACGGGCGCGGATGCTCTGTGCGGCTTGGCTTGCGCTGGCCGCTCTGCTGGTGATGATCGTCACCCCGCGGCCGCGGACCGCGGTCGCCCGGAACCTCGGCAAGAACGCGCTCCTCTCGACCCTGCGGACCTTCCTCATCACCCTCGACTCGGGCTCGTTCGACGGCTACAAGCCGGTCCGCCTGGTCTCCAAGGAGACGCTCGCCGCGGTCGCGAAGCGGGACGAGCGGCCGAACGTGATCGTCGTCGTCCTCGAGTCGACGCGCTACGACAAGACCTCGCTCTCCGGGGGGGAGGAGGTCGCGAGCACGCCGAACCTCGAGGCGCTCGCGAGCGAGGGGCTGGTCGCCCACCGGACCCGGGCGGTGCTCCCCCACACGACCAAATCGCTCTTCTCGATCCTCTGCGGGCGCTTCCCGACCATGCAAAAGCGGGTCGTCGAGGTCTCCTCCGATCTGCGGGTCCAGTGCCTGCCGTCGATGCTCAGCGAGGCGGGCTACTCGACGATCTTCATGCAGAGCTCCTGGGGGACCTTCGAGTGGCGGCCGCGGCTCGTCCATCGCCTCGGCTACGAGAGCTTCAAGGCTTGGGAGGACGTCCAAGGGCAGAGCCTCGGCTATCTCGCCTCCGACGACGAGAGCCTGGTCAAGCCCTTCGGCGCGTGGCTCGACGAGGTCGACGCCGGCAACAAGCCCTTCTTGGCGACCTTCCTGACCTCCGCGACCCATCATCCCTATCGCCTCTCGCGGCGGGCGAACAAGCGGGCCAAGAAGGACAAGCTCAAGCGCAAGAGCCAGGAGGATCGCTACCTCCGCCTGATCGAGGCTGAGGACAAGATGCTCGGCGGTCTTCTAAAGGAACTCGAGACTCGAGGTCTGCGCGACAACACCTATGTGGTCGTCGTCGGCGATCACGGCGAGGGGTTCGGCGAGAAGGGCGTGAAGCAGCACGACAACAACTTCTACGAGGAGGGGCTGCGGGTCCCGCTCGTGATCACGGGCCCGGGGATCGACCACTACGAGGTCCCGGGCAACGCCAGCCTGATCGATGTCACGCCGACGCTGCTAGGTCTGCTCGGGATCCCGGTCGACGACGGGGCGAAGGCGGCGGTGGAGGGCTTTGATCTGCGGGCCGACGACTTCCCCGGCGATTCGCCGCGTTGGTTCTCCTGCTGGTTTGAGATGCGCTGCCGCGGCTTTGTCATCGGCGATCGCAAGGTCGTCTACGAGCCGCAGTCGGACGAGACCTGGTACTTCGACCTGAGCGAGGACCCTGAGGAGAACGAGCCGCTCGCGCTGACCAAGGATCTCGAGCCCCACGTCAAGACGCTGCAAGCGACCCTGAAGCGCCATCGCGCCCGTCGCTGGAGGTTGAAGTGGGGCGAGGTTCCCTTCGAGCCGTGGGTCTGTCGCAAGGGCCGGCGCCGCTGCAAGCACCCGAAGGCGAAGAAGGAGAAGGACCGGGTCGAGGTCGA
>Ga0316189_10001225_pt1 | contig 25523 bp, 17 predicted proteins | sample LowCovwburrow_MG_FD_204930 | JGI IMG/M metagenome (GOLD analysis project Ga0316189, IMG submission 204930) | Coastal sediment microbial communities from Maine, United States - Lowes Cove worm burrow | ecosystem: Environmental > Aquatic > Marine > Coastal > Sediment | place: USA: Maine... | reverse complement strand
TGCGGTTTCGACGTTTAGGTAGTTTTCATGTCCAATGACTTGCGTGTTCTTTTTGTTACCCCCGAAGCCCATCCACTGATCAAGACAGGTGGATTGGGGGATGTGGGAGGTGCCCTCCCCTCCGCCCTGAGAGAGGCTGGTGTCGATGCACGCCTGCTGTTGCCCGCCTATCCAGGCCTGATTGAAACAGTCGATGCGCAACCGCTCGGCACTCCCTTGCTGGTGCTGGCGGATATGCTGGAGGTACAACTGTTCCGTGGGCTGATGCCGGATGGAAACACCCCGGTTTATCTCATCGACGCACCATCCCTGTACCACCGCAGCGGGCCCTATGTGGACGAAACAGGCAAGGACTGGGCAGATAACGCCTTTCGATTTGCAGTCCTGTCGCGGGCGGCGGCCATGTTCGGCACCAATGCCGAACTATTCGACTGGGAACCGCAAATCACCCACTGCAATGACTGGCAGACCGGCCTCACCCCCGCCTATCTGGCCCATACCCCCGGCAACCGGATGCGCACCTTGATCACCGTCCATAATATGGCCTTTCAGGGTAACTTCCCCCCTCGCCTGCTGACTCACCTCGATCTGCCTAAATCAAGTTTCGGGATGCAGGGTCTGGAGTTCCACGGGCAGTTCTCCTTTCTCAAGGCGGGGCTCTACTACGCCGATCACATCACCGCCGTCAGCCCCACCTACGCCGAAGAGATCCAGACCTCGGAATTCGGCTATGGCCTGGAGGGCCTCCTGGCCCAGCGCAGCGACCAGCTGAGCGGAATACTCAACGGCGTGGATACAGCTCACTGGAATCCGAAAAACGATCCTTTTCTGACCGCCGCGTACAGCAGCACAAATATGCAGGGCAAAGCGGCCAACAAGCTCACCTTACAGCAGCGCTTTGGACTGGAACCGAATCCGGATGTGCCCCTACTCGGCATCGTCAGCCGGCTCACCAGGCAGAAGGGAATTGACCTGGTATTGGCGATAGCCGATCAATTGTTGGCCCAGCCGGTACAACTGGCGGTGCTCGGAAGCGGTGACAATACCTTTGAGTCGGAACTGCAGTGCCTGCCCCGGGAACAACCCGGCCGGGTCGGAATTCACATCGGCTACGACGAAGAACTGGCCCACCTGGTCGAAGCAGGGGCCGATATCTTTCTCATGCCGTCGCGCTTCGAACCCTGCGGGCTGAACCAGATGTACAGCATGCTCTATGGTACTCCCCCGGTGGTTCGCCATACCGGCGGCCTGGCGGATTCCGTGGTGGATGCCACCCCAAGCACCCTGGCCGATGGAACAGCCACCGGCTTTGTGTTTACCGGTGCCAACGAGGCCGAGTTGCTGGCCTGCGTGCTGCGCGCCCTGATCCTGTTCCAGGACCGGAAAACCTGGCGCAAACTTCAAACTACAGGAATGCAGCGGGACTTCAGCTGGGCTCAGAGCGCGGCACAATACCTGGCGCTTTACCAGTCACTGCTGACTTGAGCAGCGGCCGCGACAACTGTTCCAAATCTCTCGTCGGCGTTCACGACGGATCCAGAAATACCCGAAAATCGAGTTCGGGAAAAATATTGTCCATCAATTCCAGCCCCCTTAATTTTCGCTCGTCGATATCACCATTGCTCACTGCCTGATCAAGATAGTGGAAACGGGAGAGCTGCTCGCGTATCCGACGCTCAGCATACTCCACCGTAGTCTGGGCCTTCATGATGAAGGCCCAGTCCGAGGCCTGTGCCAGCAACAGTGAACGTGCTGCCTGAGACAGGGCGCGATGGATCAGGCTGCCACCCGGTTCCTCCAGGTGTTTCGCTGCCAGGGTATGCATCCGTCGGGCCGCCTGATGCAGATGGGGATAGATCCAGGCATTGCGCTCGTTCAGCCAGTAACTGCTGTATCCCTGTTCGCCCCAGCTGGAGGCCGATGGCGTACCCCGCTGCAACAGCGGGTGACGCTGCAGATAATCCGAAGGGGTGAGCAGCTCTATCTGCTCCTGGGCATGGACCTTGCGGATCAGACTCTCCAGCCAAAGGGGTCCTTCAAACCACCAGTGTCCGAACAGCTCGGCGTCGTAGGGTGACAGGATCAGCGCCGGTCGATCCATTTGCGCGGTCAGACCGACCCCCTGTTGCTGCCTCTGACGCAGGAAATGTGCTGCATGGCAGTCGATCCGCTCGCATGCCTTGTGCGGTTGATAGGGCTGTTTGGACTCTTCTCCGCGCCCGGTGATACGGTGGTATTTGATACCGCTGGGAAAACGCGCCGCCCCCGCGGGCAGCAGAGGCGCAAGGGCATCCGGACCCAGATCGAATCCGATATCCCGATGAAACTCCCGGTAGAACGGATCTCCTGGATATCCCTCCAGGGCACTCCAAACCTGGCGCGACGATGCCGGATCACGACCGAATGCAGCCACCCCGTTGGGGCAGACAAGCGGCGCGTAGACGCCGTGTCGGGGCATCACGTCGGCATTCTGGATACCATGGGTATCGACCATAAAAAAACGAAAACCCGCCACCCGGAGCCACTCCTCCAAGCCGGGGAAATAGCCACACTCTGGCAGCCAGATGCCTGAAGCCGGATTGCCGAAGACCCGTTCATGGGCCTGTGCCGCCAGCTCAACCTGAGCGCGCACTGCACCCGGATTGTCCCGCAGCAGCGGCAGGTAGCCATGGGTGGCACCGCAGGTGATCAATTCCAGCACACCGGCCTTTTGAAATCGGCGAAAACCTTTTATCAGATCGCCGTCGTATGCCTCAAATAGTGCCACCGCTTCGGAGAACAGTTGCTGGTACATTCGGGACAGGGGACGAAGCTGGGGATCGCTCCGGGTGCGGACGATCTCCCGCTCACTGAGCCGAATCAATCGGTCCATATGTTCCAGGTAACGTTGCTGCAACACAGCATCCTGCAACATGGCGACCAGTGTGGGAGAGAGCGAAAGGGTAAGGCGGAACGGGATAAGGTCCGATAACAATCTATCAAAACACTTAAGTAATGGTATGTAACATTCTGTTATTGCTTCAAATAACCACTGCTCCTCGAGAAAGCTTTCAAACTCTGGATGACGAACGAATGGCAGATGTGCATGCAGCACCAGTAGCAGATAGCCCGAACGGCTGTGCTCTACAAGCGGTTGCTTCAATCATACTCTCCACCGGAAAAGCCAGGCAGGGGGCCGCCGCTCCAGTACCATGGCTCCGTGTGGTTGTCCGAACTCCCGAATGTCGGGCTAAAGAGAGAAAGCGGAGACGGCAGCGCCCCCCGCAGACCACTTGGTAAGGCAACGCCGTGAGTAACCGCAGGCGCTTCAGCAACGGATGCACCGGGCAAACGATTGTTTGAATCCCTGGCAGTCTCCCCGGGGGATGCCCCTGTTTCCGGCGGCAATACCTCCACCACCCGGGGCGGGATGCCCGGCTCATCGATCAGCACCAACTCTACCCGTTCCGGGATCTCATCTGCCGCCCGGCCGGCTTGCGGCAGACGCACCGGATGAGAACTCGCAAGCCGGGTAAAACCGCCGTTCATTCCACGCAGGCCCAACTCGGCAATCAGGGTCTTGCCGCAATCGGGGATCTCCACGCACCTATAGCCATCGAGACCGCTCACTTCCAACTCGAGTGGCGGCCAGGGGATGAAACCGGCCATGACGGTACAGATGGCATCATGCAACCGCAGTAGCAATGGGAGGTCGGTTTTGTCGGAAACCGCGGTGCGACCGGCGGCCGCCAGATCCTCCGCCCTTACATGCCAGTAGATATGGACATGACAGGGATCTATATCCACCAGTACCACCCTGGTCTCCATCTCCTCTTCGGCCGGAAGTCGATCGGGTATCTCCTCACTCAAGGCACGCAGCTCCGCCCGCGTGAACGGGGCCTGTTCGGCCCCAGCCTCACTGGTCGGTTCGCTGCTTTCCCCGGCGCTTGGGGTTCGGGTAGGCAGCTCTATGCTGTTGTCGCTGTTAGCGCTCATCTGGGTGAATCTACGATTGCGGTTCTCGACCGCCTCCTCGACTAAATTTGCCGGATGTAATTGTAGACGTTCAGATAGTCCTGACCCGGCTTAGACCAGGAGTAGTCACACTGCATTCCCTGCATTATTAGCTGCCGAAACTCGGCCGGATGGTGCTGCCAGAGACCGATGGCGCGAACCATGGCGGAGTCCAGGCCTGGCTCGTCTGTCTGGTAGAACATAAAGCCGTTGCGTTCATCCTCGGGTTTGTCTGAATAATCCTTGTCGAATACCGTATCGATCAGGCCACCCACTCCGCGAACGATGGGTACGGTTCCGTATTTCAGGGCAATCAGTTGAGTCAGGCCGCAAGGTTCGAACATGCTGGGCATAACGACCATATCGGCGCCGGCGTAGATCAGATGGGCCAGCTCTTCGTCGTAACCGATCTCCAGATGACAGTCTGGATTGTGGTTGAAATGGTGCTTTAGATGCCAGAACTCCCGGTCGATGTCCGGATCGGGGCTCGAGCCGAGCAATACGAACTGGGCACCACTCGCCAGCGCATGGTGTAGACCGTGACGGATCAGGTGCACGCCTTTCTGGGCATCCAGACGTCCCACGTAGGCGATGATCGGCTTGAACTCTTCCTGCAGCAGCAGGCGATGACGCAAGGCTGTCTTATTTTCGTACTTCTTCTCCAGTTCATTCACTCCGTAACGAACCGGGATGAGTTCATCCACTTCGGGATTCCAGACATCGTAGTCGAGGCCGTTCAGGATGCCCCCGAACTTCCCCCGGTGCGTGTTCAGGGTATGACCCAGCCCATGCCCCTGGTCCGAATGCATGACCTCATGGGCGTGTTTCGGAGAGACGGTGGTAACGAAATTAGAGAAAACCACACCGCCTTTCATGAGGTTGACAGCAGTGTGATTGAAATCATCCTGCAATCGCTCCGGCTGGAACAGATGCTGGGGATGGGGCAGACCGGCAGCGTAAAGCACATGCTCTCCGGTGACCCCCTGATGCTTGAAATTGTGAATGGTGTAGCAGACCCGCTGATTCGCCATGCCGATATGCTGATATATCTCAAACAGCAATACCGGCACCAATCCCGTCTGCCAGTCATGACAATGGATAATGTCCGGTCTGCGGTTGTCTTTGAGGAGGAATTCCAGAGCCGCCCGGCTGAAGAACGCGAACCTTTCTACATCGTCGCGGAAACCATAGAAACTTCCCCGCTCGAAAAAGTGATCATTTGAGTGGGGCTCGATGAAAAAACACTTGCGTCCATGGACGAAACCAAACCACACATCACAGCATATAGCGCCGCCATACCAGGGCACCCAGAGATCATGATAGCTGATCTGCAAACCCCAGATATGATCGTAGCGCATACAGTCGTACTTCGGCAGAATGATGTGAATATCATTGCCCCGGATCTCCAATTCCCTGGAGAGTCCAAATACAACGTCCGCCAGCCCTCCCACCTTGGCCACGGGTGCACATTCAGCGGAAATCATTACGATGTTCATAACAGATAACCATTCGGTCTGGCGGCAAGCCGCATGGGAACAACAATACTAATGTCACACATCCCTGTGGGTAATCAACACGAATGCCTGACCCGGCCGCAGATCATAGGTAAACGGCTCGGGCAGGTAATCCATGCGATACTCAGGCGACACATCTTCCAACGGCGCCCCTGCCTGCACCAGGGAACCGAGACTTTCTGCGAAAAAGTGCTGGTGGTGCCAGGGATCCTTGTTAAGGATCAGCAATGCCTCTTCCGGCGCGTCGATGCTGGCCTTCCAGAGCAATAGAACGGACGGATTTTCATATCCAATCACCCTGGTCGGACAGTCCTGCTGAAAAATCCGATACCGCTGCTTGATTGCATTGACATCACGGATAAAGTCACACAGATCGATAACCGGTTCTTCCCAATCCTCCGGCGTCGTCTTCACTACATTCAAGCGTCTGCGAAAGCCGAATTCAAAGCCGATCGGCATCATTACCCCGGCGGAGAACAAGGCACTGAACAGATAACGCTGTTTCATTGCCTCCAGATCGCCGTGCATTTCCTGAAACAGTCTTTCGGTATCATGACACTCGGCAAAGCTGATGGAGGGCGCCGTCTCCCGAATCAAGTCATACTGCTCCATCAGCCAGGGGCTGCTGAAGTTCCACCATTTGGAACTGTTGAATACGTAATCGAAACCCGCGCGGGCGGTGCGCCGGGTCTGGTCGGGCGTGCATCCCAATGTCTCGGCAGTAAAAACGATATCCGGATGGTTCTGCTTCACCTCACCAATCAATCGCCGCCAGAGAGCCCCCGGTATCTGGTAGGCGGCATCGCAGCGAAACCCGCTGAATCCCAGTTCGATCAGATATTCAATGATATCCAGGAAATAACGGTAGAGCCCCTCGGAATCCGTGGTGTGCCGATGATCGAACCGTGCGAGATCCCGCCACACCACAGTTTTGCCGTTCTCGTTGCAAAACGGATGAGCGACACGGCCGTCCGGGTCGTAGACAAACCACTGCGGATGCTGCTTGAGCAGGTCTGAATCCGATGCGCAGTGGTTTATCACCAGATCCACCATCAGACGCAGTCCCTTGCCTTCGGCAAAATCAACGGCATCCCTCAGCTGCTGTTCAGGGCTCGAGGGAGACGGCTTATCGATCAATCTGGGATTGAGCTGGAAATAGTCGGCAATCGAATAGAGGCTTCCGGACCTGCCGGGCTTTTGTACCGGATTGACGAAGATCCAGTCAAAACCCATATCGGCCGCCCGCTGGATGTGGGGCTGCCACTCCGGAAACTTTCCGGCTAATAAAGGAAACAGATTATATATTATCATACTGTCTCCATTTTTATTTTAATTTCAATAGGTAATATTGGTTATCTATAAATCTGTTTAGATATAAGAGGCGATATTGAACCAGAACAACTGCGGCACAAGAACCGATTCTGGGTGAGGGTTGCCTCTTCTTACCTGCAACAGAATCTTACCTCTACCAGCGTTAATTTGCTATATTACTGCAAACTAATACATATCACCCCGATAGCGATGATATGATGCTCAGTAGCAAGGGCTTGAACCGATTATGGATACTTTTCACGCCACTGTACTAAACCTGCACCAGCCCCTGGGTAATCTGGAAGAACTTCTGGACACCAAGGAGTGGGAGGCCAGGGAGATTCTATACGCCCTGGACCGTATTCCCGATGCATTGGCAGGCAATGAAGATATCGCGAGGGTCCATCTCGCCCTCTCCGGAACCCTGCTGGAGACCTTAAGCAACCCCACTTTTCAGTCACGGGTCTACGGCATCATAAAATGCGGGGATCTACTCTGGAAGCTCCGCAGTCCCTCCATCGACATCCTGGGTACAGGCTACTATCACCCGGTGCTGCCGCTCATTCCGCCCGCAGACCGGGAAGAACATCTCGCCCGCTGGTTCGGTATTGCCAGCCATCTATTCGACCGCTATCAGTTTAACGGCTTCTGGCCGCCGGAGATGGGGTTCAGCATGGAGATGATCCCGCTGTTAAAACGGCTGGGATTCCGCTATGTTTTGGTGGACAGCGAACGGGTTGAAGCCGCCACCCCCATGAGCTGGGATGAGTTGCGCTACCGCCCGCACCTGGCCACTTACGATGGCGAGGATATCGTCGTCGTGGTCCGCGACCGGGAACTCTCCAACTCCCAGGAATCCGGCATGGACGCAGCCTGGTTCATACATGAAGTGGGGGAACGGACCAAACATTGCGATTTCCCGACGCTGGTCACCACCTGCAGTGACGGGGACAATGGGGGGTGGTTCCGCAACACGGACTGGTCTTCCAACTACTGGGGGGCTTTCTATCTGCCTCTGCTGGAGCGTGTACGGGAGAAAACTACAGGCCTCTCCCCTATTTTCATTCACGACTATCTGGACCGCTACGGAACCTATGGCGAGGTGGTCGTCCATAGCGGGGCATGGAACACGGGCGAGCACGATGGCACGGGGTTTGTACAGTGGACAGGATCCCAGGCACAGAAGGACGCCCTGCAGATGGTTTCGGAAGTCAGCGAGTCGATTCACAACCAACGATGGAAGCAAGGACAACTGGGCTGGCCTGACGCGGAGGTGGGGCGTCTCCTGGAGGAAGCCATGTGGCATCTGCTGCGGGCCGAAACGAGTTGCAACTTCTACTGGGGTGAACAGTGGGTGCCGCGCTGTTACCAAGAACTGGACGAGGCCCTGGGCTGTCTCCAGGCAGCACAGGAGAAAGCTGATGGATAACACACCGGCACCACGTTTAGGAATAGTTTTGCAGGTCTCGGCTAAAACACACTGTTTGCGAGTCTTGTATGTCGTTCAACCGGTAACCGATGGGATACAACAATGAGCAGCCCGAAAATCAGTGCGGACCTGCGTAAAATTGCTGAGGCCAGGCATCACGATCCTTTTTCTGTCCTGGGGCGGCACACCGAGGGAAAGCAGACAGTGGTGCGTGCGCATTTCCCCAACTGCAGTCAGGTAACGATCGCCGAAGGCGAACTCCCCATGCAACGCATCCCGGAGACCGACATCTTCGAATGGCGAGGTGATGGGACGAAGATCCCCGAGCGATACCGGCTGATCTGGCGTGACAAAGGCCAACGGGAACACATCACCCACGATCCCTATGCCTTCCCCAGCCAGCTCCTGGATTTTGACCTCCACCTGTTCGGTGAGGGTAAACACTGGCACGCCTACCACATCCTGGGCGCCCATCCCAAAGTAGTGGATGACGTGGGCGGAGTAATGTTTGCCGTCTGGGCACCAAACGCTGAACGCGTCAGTGTAGTAGGAGATTTCAACAGTTGGGACGGTCGTACCCACCCAATGAGCGTGCGTGGCGGCAGCGGAGTATGGGAACTGTTCATCCCTGACCTGGAGCCGGGCGCCCTGTACAAGTATGAGGTCCGCAACAGAAATAGCGGTGAAATTCTTTTAAAATCTGATCCTTATGGTCAATCCTTCGAGCAACGTCCGAAGACCTCATCCATCGTGATTGGCAAATCAGATTTTGATTGGCAGGATCAGGCGTGGATGTCAAAGCGGGAGAGCGCCGACTGGCTGCAGGCCCCGTTGTCTATCTACGAAGTCCATCTCGGTTCCTGGCAACGGGGCTGGGAAGGCGAAATGCTCAATTACCGGGAACTGGCCAGACGGTTGGTGGATTACGTGCAGGAGATGGGCTTCAGCCATATCGAACTGATGCCTATCACCGAACACCCCTACGACCCATCCTGGGGCTATCAGACGACCGGTTACTATGCCCCCACCAGCCGCTTCGGCACCCCGGAGGACTTTCGCTGGTTCGTGGATTACTGCCACCAGCACGACATCGGGGTGTTGCTCGACTGGGTCCCCGCCCACTTTCCCAAAGACGCCCATGGACTGGCTCGGTTCGACGGCGAGCCACTCTACGAACATGCCGACCCGCGACGCGGTGAGCACCTGGACTGGTCCACGCTCATCTATAACTACGCCCGTCATGAAGTTAAAAACTTTCTGCTCTCCAATGCCCTCTACTGGATCGAGGAGTTCCATCTGGACGGCCTGCGCGTTGATGCCGTGGCCTCCATGCTCTACCTGGATTATTCCCGAGAGGACTGGATCCCCAACGAATTCGGCGGCAGGGAAAACCTGGAAGCCATTGAATTCATGCGTGAACTGAACACGGTGATGCATGGCGAACATCCCGGGGTACTGATGATGGCAGAGGAATCCACCGCCTGGCCCCAGGTAACCCGACCCACCTATCTGGGCGGTCTCGGTTTCAGTATGAAATGGAACATGGGCTGGATGAACGACACCCTGGAATACATCGCGCTGGATTCGATCTATCGCCACTATCACCAGGGAGAGCTCACCTTCAGTATGATCTACGCCTTTACTGAAAATTTCCTGCTCCCCTTCTCCCACGACGAAGTGGTGCACGGCAAGGGATCCATGCTGAACAAGATGCCGGGCGACGAGTGGCAGCGTTTTGCCAACCTGCGGCTGCTCTACACCTATATGTTCACCCATCCGGGTAAAAAATTATTGTTCATGGGTACGGAGTTTGCCCAGGGAACCGAGTGGAATGCGACCAGCGTACTGGATTGGTACGTGCTCGAGTACGCCTCCCACCAGGGTGTGCAACGGCTGGTGAAGGACCTGAACCGTCTGTATCGGGTGCAAAAGGCCCTGCACCAGTATGATTTCGATCCACAGGGATTTGCATGGATCGACTGCAACGACGCCCAGAACTCGGTGCTGGTCTACCAGCGGAAAGGTGACGATGGCGAGGTTGCGGTGATGGCGCTCAACTTCACCCCAATTCCGAGAACCGACTACCGTATCGGCGTACCCAAACCAGGCGCCTACCTGGAGCTGTTCAATTCCGACTCGGAGTACTACGGCGGCAGCAACATGGGTAACGGACCGGGTCTGTTGCTGGCCGAAGAGAAGGCGTGGATGAACAACCCCTACTCTATGACCATCACCCTGCCCCCCCTGGCAGGTATCATCCTGAAGTCCGAGGTAATGGTAAGCACAGAACGCACCACGATCGGCGACGCGGTTGTGGAGCCAGAACACAGGGCGGACGCAGCAGACGAGGAATAGAAGGCCAACTCGCCTGCCTGAACGAAAGGGTCTCATCAACCGCCGGTAGAAATGTAACCGTGGAGTTGCCGGAATGCCCAAGCCAGTTTTGAATGAACGCTTCTCTGCCGGAGAGATCCGGATCGAACTGACCGGAAGGGAAAGCGAGAATCAGTTGGAGCTGGAATTCCGCATCGACAGCAAGGCAGACTGTCGCCTGCACTGGGGGCTGAGCCGTCGCCACGACAAGACCTGGCACGCGCCGCCGGAGCAATACTGGCCACCGACGACCACGCCGGTTGACCAGCACGCCGTACAAAGCAGCTGCCAGATGACCGACCAGGCACAGCGTGTCCTCCGCATCCGTCTCGATCTGCCCTGCGGCTGGGACAGCCTCCCGTTCGTGCTCTACCTTCCCGCGGAAAAGCGCTGGTTGAAAAATGGCCGGGACGACTTCCGAATCCCCCTTCCCGGGGGGGGAGAGTCGCCCTCCCCCAGCCGAATGCTCGCGGCACAAAGCCCAGCTGACGAATGGCAAGTGCGGGAATTCAACCTGGGGGCTGGCGACACCCTGGCAGTCGCGTTGCGGCAAGGGGATGAGGAGACTGTATTGCGGCTGGCCTGTGACGCAGAGGGCCCTTTGCTGCTGCACTGGGGACTGACCGGCCGGTTTCGTCATCAGTGGCTGCTACCCGCGGCCGAACTCCGCCCCCTGGACACCACCGCATTCGACAACAACGCGGTTCACACCCCCTTCATCGAGCGCGATGGGCTGCGCTGGCTGGAGCTGAAATTCCCTCGAACCGCAGGGGCGGAGACTCCACGCGGGATAAATTTCCTGCTCTATCAGCCGGGCATCGACCGTTGGCTCAAAGCAGATGGACGCGACATCAATCTGCCGCTGGCACCCGAGGTTGTGGGTGAAGGCCTGTTCCCCTCGGCGCGCGCGCAGGAACTGGCCGAACAGATCATCGACGCAGAGATGAACCGCGGTTCCTGGACCCTGATGCACCGCTTTAACCTCTGTCACGATCTGCTCGACGGCATCGAAGAGGACAGTGATGCCCTGGCCCTGCTCTACGCCTGGCTGCGTTTCTCCGCCATTCGCCAGCTGGACTGGCAGCGCAACTACAACACCCAACCCAGAGAACTCAGCCATTCCCAGGAGCGCCTCACCCTTCGTCTGGCCGACCTTTACAAACACCATCCCTCGAGCCGACCCTGGCTTCGCCTTATGCTCAGTACCCTGGGGCGCGGCGGCGAGGGTCAGAAGGTACGCGACGAAATCCTGAATATCATGCATCGCCACCATATCAAGGAGGTGCATGGGCACTTCATGGAGGAGTGGCATCAGAAGCTGCACAATAATACAACCCCCGATGACGTAGTTATCTGCGAGGCTTATCTGGCCTTTCTCAACAGCAATGGCGACCTGGGGCAATTCTACGATACCCTGTCCCGGGGCGGTGTAAGCCGCGAGCGACTGCAGGGATTCGAACGTCCCATTCACACGGATCCAGAATTCTACCCGGACAAAAGGGACGGCCTGTCCCGGGATTTCGAGCACTTTCTGCGAGTATTAAAATCGGTCCATTCGGGCACGGACCTGGACACCGCTGCCGGCGCGGTGCGGGGGGTGCTGGAGCAGCATCTCGATATACAGCTAAACACCCTATATGACCTGCGCCAACAGGGGGCCAGCCTGATCGATCAGGTGAAAACCATTACTGCCTTGCGTGAAAGTCTAACTGACGCTGTCCCGAGGCAGGAAGACGCGCGGGCAATAAGGGAGATGCTTTATCTCGATCTGGCCCTGGAGCAACTACTGCGGAGTGCCATCGAACAACAGCACGCGGACAATCGGATCAGAGTCCTGACCGACCTGGTCGTGCAGGTGCTGCGCAACCTCGCCCTGGATCGTAAGGATCAGGAATTTCCACTCTGCGCCCGGCATCTGCAGTCCCTGCTTGAACGCTTCGATGACACTATCGACTGGGCCCTGCATGCCAAAAGTGTAACCGACCGGGCGGGTCGCGCCGTGGCCCGCTGGAGCGAGACCCTCTATACCCTGCTCCAACCCAAGGCGGAATACCTCGGAGAGGCCTTCACCGCCGACCAGTGGACCATCCCGCTGTTCAGTGAGGAGGTTATTCGCGGGGGGGCCGGGTTCATGCTCTCTCTATTGCTACGCCGCTTGGATCCGTTGCTGCGACAGCGCGCCGGTCTTGGCGGCTGGCAGGTCATCAGCCCGGCCCAGGCCGCGGGGGTGGTGCAGGTGGTGAAGAGCCTGCGCTCCGTTCAGGGGGATACCTTTTCCGGCCCGACAGTACTGGTCACCGACGCGGTAGCGGGCGATGAAGAGATCCCCGCCGGCATCACCTCCGTGATCACCTCCGATGCCCCGGATCTTGTATCCCATGTCGCGGTACGTGCCCGCAACGCGCGGGTGCTGTTTGCCACCTGCTACGATGGCAGCCATTACGACGAGTTGAAAAAACTCCAGGGTCGGCAACTGGCGCTGGATGTAACGCCTTCCGGTGATGTGGCCTATCAGGAAAGGACCGAGGCCAGATCGACCGAAACCCGGGAGGAAGCCCGCACCCCTACCCTGCGCCGCCGGCAGTTCTCCAGCTGGGTCGTGGGGCAGGAGGTATTCAACGACGAAATCGTCGGGGCGAAATCCAACAATCTCCAGTCGCTTCGAGGGCGGCTTTCCGACTGGATCCAATTTCCCGCGTCCATTGCCCTGCCCTTTGGCGTGTTTGAACGAACCCTCGCTTCAAGCGAGAATCAAAGCCTTAAAGAGCAGTTGAACCCTCTCCTTCAGCAGGCATCCCAGGCCCCGGAAAGTCACCTGCCACAGGTACGCCAGTTGCTCCAGCAGTTAGTGGCTCCCGAACCCCTTCGCGATGCGCTCTTGCAGATCTGGGCGAAAACGGTCCTGCAACAGACCGATTGGAGCCTGATCTGGGAGGGGATAAAAAAGGTCTGGGCCTCGAAATGGAATGAGCGAGCCTGGTACTCCCGCACGGCGCGTGCTATCCCCCACGACGATCTCATGATGGCAGTGCTGATTCAGCAGGTAGTTGAGGCGAATTACGCCTTCGTCATTCACACCGTCAACCCAATCACCGGACGGGATGACGAACTGTTCGCCGAGGTGGTTCCCGGCCTGGGCGAAACCCTGGTCGGTAACTATCCGGGACGGGCGCTGGGTTTTGTCTGCGCCAAGACCGATCTGGAGCTGACCATACTCTCCTACCCGGGCAAGAGTCTTGGACTCTATGGCAGCGGTGTCATCTTCCGCTCTGACTCCAACGGGGAGGATCTGGAAGGCTTTGCCGGCGCCGGTCTGTATGACAGCTTCCTGGCCCAGCCACCGCAGGAACGTTTGCTGGACTACGCCAGTGAACCCCTGGTCTGGGATCAGACCATTCGAGACGAGATGCTGCGCATGATTGCCCGGATTGGACTGGAAGTGGAACAGGCCTGCGGATCAGCCCAGGATATCGAGGGAGCGATTCAGGGAAACGATTATTTCCTGGTCCAGACCCGTCCCCAGGTGGGACTTTAGGGTACTACGAAAAATCCCTTCCATGGGATTTTTCGATACGGCGATCAAAACGCGCGATTTCAGATCGCGCTCATTTTCATGCGCTTACGCGCACGAAAATATTGGTGCATCCCTGCACCAAACGGGGCACCTCGAATATTTCGAGGCGCCCTGCAGGCAACCGGCCTGTCACCAACTGTTTCCTACCCCAGGATCACCCACAATCGCGCCAGAAAAAGATCAATATTTTCATTACTTTTTCTGGTCTAAATGAGGGCCCTGCCCTGCCGCTAAATACGCAGGCCAGATAGCTTTATCTCGCTGCGCTACCTGCAATATCACCGTGAAGGAGTCCCGGATGCAGGGGGCGATCATCATGACTGCGCCTGATTGACGGGGCAACAGAAAACCTTAGCGGTTTTTCTGGTGCTTTGAATGGATCAAACCCACGAGAACACAGAATGACGCCGACATTACAGCTGCGCGACGAACAGATACGGGCCTTGTACTCCCAAGCCGTGCCGGCACTGGGTATGGGCCTGCTGGTTGCGATTCTTCTCACCGCACAGCTCTGGCAAAGAGTGGATCATGGCTGGTTGATTCCATGGATCATTTCTCTGCTTCTGTTAACCGCCAGCCGTTTCGGGCTGATTCATGCATTTCATAAAACCAAACCTACCGCAAATCTGGCCCGTTGGGCACACCTCTATACTGCCGGTGCTATCGTGGGAGGCAGCCTATGGGGCAGTTCCGCTCTGTTCCTGGAACTTACATCATCAATGACTGATCAGCTGGTGATCTTCATCGTATTGGCTGGAATCAGCGCGGCTGCCATCCCGGCCAATGCCTCCTACCTGGCAGCCTACCTGGGATTTGCCGGACCAGCCCTGCTGCCCTTGGCAGGCTGGATCCTGTTTCAGCAGAATTCGGATATATCCCGTTCCCTGGCCCCGATATCGTTGATTTTCATGACGCTGCTGATTTTCGCTGCGCGCAACTACCACCGCAACCTGACTAGCTCTCTTTCACTGCGCCTGGAGAATCTGGCATTGGTAGAAAGCCTGTCTCGAAATGAAACCGTACTGGAGGAGGCACAGCGGCTGGCGGGCCTCGGCAGCTGGGTACTGGAGGTTCCGACCCAGCATATGAAGTGGTCAGACGAGCAATACCGACTGTTCGGCTACCACCCTGGAGAGATAGAGACTTCCTACGATCGCCTGTTGGACTCGATCCATCCGGCAGACCAGAACAATTTCCGGATCACCCTGGAGCGGGTGACAGAGGGTCATGATCAGGCGTGCATCCTCGAACACCGAGTGCGGCACGCGGATGGTTCCGAGCGCTATATGCTCCATCGGGGCAAGGCGATGATCGATACCGCTGGCCGACCACACAGTGTTGTCGGTACCATGCTGGATGTCACCGAAAACCGGTTGATCGAGAATCGGTTGAGGAAGCAGCAGATCGCCCTTTGGGAGCTTGCAACCAACCCGGCAATTACCGGGGGGGAGGTCGTCCAGGCCCTGCGGTTGATTACAGAGGCCGCCACCGGCACATTGGGAGTGGAGCGCGCCAGCGTCTGGCTCTATCAGGCAGGGCGGTCACAGTTGTCCTGCGCGGATCTCTACCAGCATTCCCAGGCACTCCATTCAGCCGACATGCTGCGTAGCGCCGACGACTACCCCGGCTATTTCCAGGCGATCGCCCGGGAGCGAACCATCGCGGCGGAAGACGCGCGAAACAACCCTGATTTGATGGAATTTTCCGACAGCTATCTGAAACCACTCGATATCAATGCCCTGCTGGACACGCCCATTCGTCGCGGCGGGGAGACCATCGGCGTCATCTGCCACGAGCATGTGGGTCCAGCCCGGCATTGGAACATCGATGAGCAGAACTTCGCCGCCTCACTTGCCGATATGGTATCGCTGGTCATCGAACAGCAGGATCAATGTATTGCCAATCAGGAGTTGCAGCTTGCTGCCAGCGTGTTCAGCAACAGTCTGCAGGCAATCATGATCACTGACAAAAAGGGCTGTATTCTGAAGGTAAACCCGGCCTTCACCCAGATCACTGGCTATACATCGGAAGAGGCGATTGGCGACAGTCCCCGGCTGTTCCGCTCCCATCAGCATGACGAACTCTTCTATAAAAATTTGTGGAGGACACTTAACGACACCGGTCGCTGGCAGGGCGAGATCTGGAATCGTCGCAAAAACGGCGAAATCTTTCCAATCTGGCAGACGATTACGTCTGTGCGCAACAAGCAGGGCGAGGTCATTCGCTATATCTCTATTTTTGACGATATCAGTGAACAGAAAGAGTGGGAAAAAAGGATTCATCACCTGGCCTTCTTCGATGCGCTGACCGAACTCCCCAATCGGCGCCTGTTCGAGGAGCGGCTCAGTCATGGCCTGGATCTGGTGCGTCGTACCAAGCAGCGCCTGGCACTGTTGCTGGTAGACCTGGATAGATTCAAGGCGGTCAACGATACCCTTGGGCATCCGATCGGCGATCAACTGCTGCGCCAGGTCGCGACCCGCCTGCGGCACTGCGTACGAGAGGAAGATACCGTTGCACGCCTGGGCGGTGATGAATTCGCCGTGATCCTAGAGAATCTGAACTCTAGCTCGGATACCGAGAGCGTAGCCCGCAAAGTGCTGGCCAAATTGTCTTCCCCGGTAATGCTGGAAGGCAAGGAAATCGTCCCGTCTGCGAGCATTGGAATAAGTATCTATCCCGATGATGGAAAAGACACCGAGACCCTTATCCGAAACGCTGATACCGCCCTTTACAAGGCCAAGGATCAAGGAAGAAATGGTTATCAGTTTTACGCCGAGGAGATGTCCAAGGCAGCGACCGAACACCTCACTCTGGAGATCGCCTTGCGCCAGGCGCTCGATCACAATGAGCTGACCTTAAACTACCAGCCTCAGTACTCTTCGACGACAGGACACGTGGTGGGACTGGAAGCACTGGCGCGTTGGAAACACGCTACCATGGGTACCATCTCCCCCGGCCGTTTCATACCAGTAGCAGAAGAAAGCGGCCTCATCATTCCGCTTTCCGAGTGGGCCCTGAATCAGGCGCTGAGCGAGTGGAAGGGCTTGATGGAAAAAGTCGACGCAGATGCCCGGCTGAGCGTCAATATCTCGAGTCACCACTTCCGCCGTTCGGGTCTGGTGGAACTGGTCGCCAAATCCATCGACCGCTACGATATCGATGCCAGGTATCTCGAACTGGAAATCACCGAATCCGCCATCATGCAGGACGCAGATGCCGCCACCCCTATTCTGGAGGGGCTGAAGGATCTGGGTGTTCGCATCGCCATCGACGATTTCGGTACCGGATACTCCTCCCTGAGCTATCTCAGACGATTTCCCATCGATGTGGTCAAAATCGATCGCTCCTTCGTGCGTGATATCGGGCACGATTTCAAGGATGCCTCTCTGGTATACGCCATCATCAACATGTGTCATTCGCTGAATCTGGAAGTCGTCGCCGAGGGCGTAGAATCTGAGCAACAACTGGCTCTGTTGACAGAGCATGGATGTGACACCATTCAGGGATTCCTTTGTGGGCGACCAGTCCCTATCGACCAACTCCCCGTCCCGCTGAGCCGCCCCCAAATCACCTGTAAAGTGATCCAGATCAAACCTGAACTCGTGCCTTGAGACTAGAGACTGCTGCAGAACTCCTTTTTTACTGGACAATCACAAAAATACTGCTGATCCAGCGCGATACAGTAGCTGCATTCCGACTCGCACGGCTGTTTCAGACAACAGAACCTCCCGTCCAGAACACTGGTAAATTCACAGCTAGAAAAATCTGGATCTAAAAGACAGGCATGACTTTTCGGACATTCCACCGCCTTGGATACAGCCTCGAAGCTAACAGTAGATGGACTATTATCCATAGCATACACTCCTTCGATACAGCCACTTCTATATTAGTATTTTAATATAAATCTATGTATTAGTGTCCACGACAATCATCAATCAGAAAAAACGGTTGCCAAAATAATCGTAAATACCGTGCACCCGGGACTCTGGTTCGCTCTATCTGCCCCGGTTAGCGGCAACAACCAGACACACCGCCTTCCCGCAGAGTCCCGAAATGATTGACCTGGATCACTAAGATAAGTCTGAACTTCTTTGCCGATAAAGCCATAATTACAAGTGGTAGAAGGAGTAACATGATGAATATGAGACCAATAGCAGCACTCAGCGCATTGCTAGTGATAGGTGCGAGCAATTTTCTATTCCCGGTGCCTGCAGAAGCGGAAGGCTTCGGCCCAATGAATATGATGAATCCAAGTAAATGGATGGGGGGCAACAAAGATCGGGATTATGACGACTACGGTGGCGGCCCCGGCTATGGCGGCGGCCCCGGCTACGGTGGCGGCCCCGGCTACGGTGGCGGCCCCGGCTACGGTGGCGGCCCCGGCTACGGTGGTGGCCCCGGCTACGGTGGTGGCCCCGGCTACGGTGGTGGCCCCGGCTATGGCGGCGGCCCCGGCTATGGCGGCGGCCCCAGCGGCTACGGTGGTGGTCCCGGCTATGGTGGTCCGTCTTATGGCGCTCCAACTGGGTATGACATTCCTCCGCCACCCCCATCCGTACCGGCAGCAGGTGATGCTTCCCAATCACAGATCCGACAATTGGAAGAGCGGATTCGGCAACTCGAAGCCAATCAGCCACGTCGATAGAAAGGAACGGAGCAGAAGCACAATCTACGCTGGAGAGTTCAGGTCATATCGCAATACGGCATATCACGGACATAAAGGCACAGATCCTGATAAGCCAGTGTCGGTCCAGGCAATAACGCGTGCCTGTCAGCAGCGGGAGGTGAATTCCGGTGCCATAATTCTCAATAAAGGGCAGGTAAGTCCAAACGAAAGGAGGTATCGATATGCTGCTTAGACTGGTGATTGGGACGGGGGTATTTGCCTTCGGTTATTTTCTCGGATACGAAGTGGGTCGCACCGAACCCCTGCGGGAAGAGTTGCGACGGGCCCGGCAGCGCGGCTTTCGCGTCACCGACTATGAATCTGACATCATCGATGCCACTGTCATCGACCCCATCCCCGCGCATAATGAGGGACACACAAGACACTGAGGGTGTGACCGATAATTCCGTAGCGACCAGGGAATTATTCTATCTGACAATCCTTGTTGGATGGTTCGCTCGGCCATTTTTATTTTTGTGTTTTTTAAGGATAATATGCGGGATCATCAGATACTATTCTCGCTAGGCGAACGTGCATTGCGTGTCCCTGTTCAATTCAGTTCGATCCCACGCTCAGCGGGCTAGAGTCATAAAATAATCAACTCCCTTAAGCAAGAAACAACAAATGGGTTTTGAGTGGATATATGTACCGGAAGCCTGGTTGGCACTGTTGACGCTGACCGCACTGGAAATCGTCCTGGGAATCGACAATATCATTTTTATTTCGATTATCGTTAGCCGACTGCCCGAGCATCAGCGTCAGCAGGCCCGGATACAGGGCTTGGCGCTTGCCATGTTCACGCGCATCGCCCTGCTGTTGTCGCTGACCTGGATGATGAAACTGACCTCTCCCCTTTTCGTCGTCCTAAGCCAGGAAATATCGGGTCGCGATCTGATCCTGATACTCGGTGGACTGTTCCTGCTCTATAAAAGCAGCCAGGAAATCTGGGAAAACCTGGAGGGACCAGAGGAGGAAAAAAAGCCGGAGAAGAAAGAGGTCAGGAACTACGCCTATCTGTTGGGGCAAATTGCCATCATAGATATCGTCTTTTCGCTTGACTCTGTCATAACCGCGGTCGGGATGGCGAAACACGTTGAGGTAATGGTTTTAGCTATCGTTATCGCAATTGGTGTAATGATGTTTCAGCAAAACCGATAGGCGAGTTCGTAGATCGACACCCAAGCATAAAAATGCTGGCACTGAGTTTTCTGACTCTGGTCGGTGTTGCACTCATCGGAGAAGGTTTGGAGATGCATATTCCAAAGGGCTATATCTACTTTGCAATGGCTTTTTCCTTCGCGGTGGAAATGATCAACATTCGCATGCGAAAAAAAATTTCAACGCCCATTCACTTACGCCGACCATCACAACTAGGGGAGCAAAATGACTAACTCAGGGCCTGTTATCTTTAAAAACCATCCCGTTGTCGATTAATTTTTTCCATTTCTTCGATGTTAGGTAACGTGAGCGGTTGCTTCCTGGATCGCTGCGCGTCACAGAATTAGTGGCGGGGGAAACTAATTCGAAAGCACAAGCATTTTTGCTTCCGCTGTCGCTTTCTCGATCCTGATCTGCATTTCACAATAAACATTGTTGGCCATTGGCTCATCACCACAACTGCAACCACCCACTACTTCAGTAAAAAAGATACCTACATCGACTTGGATAGCATCCTCATCATCGGCAAAGCCAAGAACAGTGACCGCAATATCGCTGTCATCGACAAGACCGCCCTGAGAAATACCTTTTTCAAGTGGCAAAATCCCTGTTTTTAGATTCTCGATTTCACTTTTCAGGGTTTGAACAAATGAATCCGATTTCCAGGCATGCAATGAGTTGAGCAGTTTAGGCATTAGGCAATTTCAGAGATACCCTGATAGCGATTACTTCGGATAGCCGAAATCCGCAAGTTGAAGATCCCGTATCGGTGTCCCGGTAGCTTGACAGCCACATCCGGCCGATGCCTCCGCACCACACAGGCACGGCGAATAGTTCGAGATGCCCTTCTGTAACGACCAAGCCAAGGTCTTCCCTGCAACAGTACTCCCCCGGCATTCTTCTGTTAACAGTTCACTAGAATGCTACCAAGTGTTGCGATTGTTAAGAAAAAATTAACTTTTATTGATCTTGCTCAATTTCGGTGTCTAGCCGACTAGAAGCGCCTAGAATAAAATTCCTAATTGAGCGGCAAAAGGATTTGGTGAATAACTAATATCAACTAGCCATTGCCGTTCATCAGCCGACTTGAGGGTCGGCACACCATACCGATTCGCATCAGTTCTAGGTTGCAGTTGTTCCGACGAGGAACTGCCGTTGCATCGGTGTTTTTTGAAATACAACATTGCTCAGAAATTTGGAGGACACTATGTCAGTAAGGATAACAGTAGCACTCATTGCATTTCCCTTTGCGATCGCACTTTCAGACAGCGCTCTGGCAAGCGGCGACGGCTTGACCCCGATAGAGAAATTGGGCAAAAAGATCTTTTTCGATAAGAACCTCTCAATCAAGCAGAATCAGGCCTGCGCCAGCTGCCATACACCTGAGGCTGGATGGGCAGGTCCCACTTCAGCCATCAATGCCCATGGCGCAGTCTACGAAGGTTCAATCATGGGCAGATTCGGTAACCGCAAACCGCCGAGTTCCGCCTATGCAAGCCTCGCACCTATCTTCTATGCCGACTATGGTAACCGGCTACTGGGTGACAACGACGAAGAACTTGCCAACGACCCGCTGTTCGTGGGCGGCAATTTCTGGGACGGACGCGCGACAGGGTGGAAACTGGGAAATCCGGCAGCCGATCAGGCCCAGGGACCTTTCCTGAACCCCGTCGAGCAGGCGCTGCCCGATGCCGCCTGTGTCGTCTACCGGGTTTGTGAAGGTGGGTATGACGACCTGTTCGACCAGGTATGGGGGGGCAAAGCCTGTCAAATCGGCTGGCCGAAAAATGTCCAGCGTGAGTGCAGGAAAACCAACGGCTCAGTCAGGCTTTCCGCTGAGGATCGGCAGAAAGTCGATCAGGCCTATGATCGTGTGGCACTGTCCATCGCCGCGTTCGAGGCGTCCAAGGCCAGTAATGCCTTCAGCTCGAAGCTCGATGCCCACCGGGCGGGGCTCTATGAGTTTACCCAACAGGAAGCTCTGGGGCGCGAGATCTTCCGCGGCAGGGGTCTGTGCTCCCAGTGTCACGTAGGCACTCCCGGCCCCGGTGCGGCGCCGCCGCTGTTCACCGACTTCACCTACGACAATCTGGGTGTGCCGAGAAATCCGAAAAACCCCTTCTCGATGGACAACCCGGACTGGTCGGATCCGGGCCTGGCGGGTTTATTAGCGACCGTTCCTGACTATCGTCAATACGCAGCAGCTAACCTGGGTAAGCACAAGGTGCCGACGCTGCGCAATGTCGGGCTGGGATCCTGCGAGGCCGCTGACAAGAATGACGACGACTGCATCGTCAAGGCCTACACCCACAACGGCTATTTCAAGAGCCTTAAAACCGTCGTTCACTTCTACAATACCCGCGATGTCAAAGCTAGCTGTGAGAGCCTGGGTATCGAAGATGCAACCGAGGCCGTCGCCCTCGCCAACGACTGCTGGCCGGAACCGGAAGTGGCCGAGAACGTCAACGCTGATGAACTCGGCGATCTTGGGCTGACGGCGGAAGAAGAGGACGCCCTGGTGGCCTTTATGCTGACCATGAGTGATGGTTATCTCGAAGATGATGATGACGACAACGAAGAAGATGACTGAGAGATCAGACCATCCCTGATCAACTCTGATGACCCAGGGAAGGGTTGCAGTAACTGGAGAATAGCCCGGATGAAGCTCTTTGTGAAATCCGGGCTTTTTTTACTTGGCACAAGCTATTGGCAAAACTCTTCCCACCCCATTCCTTTCATCACCCGGATAAAACTCTCATCCATGGATGCCTCAACGCAAATTTTTTCATTGGTTTCCGGATGCATAAAGATAAGGGATTGAGCCATCAGCAGTAAACGGTGGCAATCAAAGTGCTCGCGAAAAAATCGATTGTGATGCCGATCTCCATGGTTCACATCACCAATTACGGGGTGCGCGATATGATTCAGGTGCCTGCGGATCTGGTGGCGTCGACCGGTTAATGGACGGAGCCGTACCAGCGAGTACCGGCTTGCTGCATAGGGTGCAACAGGATAGGGCAACTCTACTCGAGCCAGTGTCTTGTACTCAGTGATCGCTTGCTGGGCCTTTTTATCAGGGTCAGCCTGACTGTCTGTTGTCGGATCGTACACCTCGCGCAATGGCTTCCTTATACCGCCGCTTTTTTCCACATGACCACGTACAACAGCCAAATACTGTTTTACGACTTTTCGATGCGTGAACTGTTCGTTCATACGGCGTGCCGTATCAGAATCAAGCGAAAATAACAGAACCCCCGACGTAGGCTTGTCCAATCGATGAATCGGGTAAACATATTGTCCGATCTGATCACGCAGCATTTGCAATGCAAAACGCGTTTCATGCCGATCGATCCTGCTGCGGTGAACTAAAAGACCCGATGGTTTATTGATCGCAACCAGCAGGTGATCCCGGTAGAGGAGTTTCAGTTCCATAGATGAGTTTCTGACCACAAGGGAAGATCGAATTTAACAGGCCCTACCGAATAAATGCTCTCAGCTTACGCTTTATGCGACTGACTACAAAAGGTGACAGGCGTCCCTTTTCCCATAATATGCGGGCAAACATCCTGCCTTTGTTCTTGGGAGGAATTCGGTAACCAGCTCGTGGGACGAGCGATATCGCCTCCTTTTCACATACAGAGATACAGGCGCCGCAACCAAGACAAACTTCAGGGTCGATTCCTGCGTGCCGATCAGCTTTGATTGGGGTTCTACGCACTTCTGGCAGACCAATGCATTTTACGTTGCACGTCTTAATGCAATCACCGCAGTAGTCGCAACACCCTTCATCCACAACTGCGATAAAGGGGGTTTTTGCCAGTCCATCCTGAAACCCCATCTGCACGCCGGCCATGAGCTCGCAGCAGCAGCGGCAACAGTTGCACAGAAAAGACGGCTCACTCCGAATATTGTCCGTAACATGGGTCAGATTGAGGCTTTTCGCCATTGCCAGGGTTTCCAGCATCTCTTTTTTCGTTTTCTCCCTGGCAAATCCACGACGCACAAGAAAACGTGCACCGCTTCCCAGCACCATGCAGGTTTCTTCGACTGGGGCACCTTTCCGACAGGTTTTACCCAAGTGTTCCTTTTTGTGTCGGCAATAACAGTGGGTAACCGCACAGAAATCAGCATCCCTGATGATCTGTTGGGCATCCTCATAGCTGGTAATCTGTGAGTCCACTGGAATGTGCTCTTTATAAACCAATGCGCGAGTCAGCTGGGTTTTGCTACCGAAAAACTCTCCTGCCTGGCCCTCAGGCCCATTTTCTTTCAAATACTCTGCCATCAACGATGCCAGCTTTTTTAGTGGCAGGTCAGTCCGGTTTCTCATGAAGGTAAACTCCATAAAACCGATCAAGCCCGGTAAAAGCAGATAGTAGGTCGTACCAGAGTATGGCAGGTCCATTACCAATCCCTTGTTTGCCATCGATTCCAATTGAGGTTGAAGTATCGATTTCTTCACATTTGTCAATCTGGACAATTCACCCAGGGTTGCCTCTTCGAGGGGGAATTTTGAGGCGATTAATGCCTCTTGCTCAGTGAATAGGATGGCAAGGATTTCGCGCAACTTTTCGCTATCCACGAGCCCAATAGGATAGCGATTCAGACGATCGATAAGCGGGATCAAAGATGTCTTGGAACTGAGAAGATGCCCCATTTGATCGATTACTTCCAGGCAAGGGTTGCGGAGCTCATTCTACTGCAAACTCCTTCTCGCCTGAATAGAACGCGTACCTTAGATGACTAAATATAGGCTTCTCTACCCGGATCTGGTGAAGTTGCTTGCGTTTCGCCCACTGATGAGTTTATTTTAGTTTCATGAAGTATAGCCGCGTAACTGGACCTGATAACAAACGACGCGTTTCACCTGGCTCTCAAAGCGCATCGTCTCTACGCAAACCGACAATAGATTTCCGGTCATTGATTTTTCCGGCTTCCTGGCGATCGAGCCTTGCACGAAAAATGGTCATGGCCCCCCTTGTTGCGCGGACCGCGACTCATCATCGGACATTGACCCGGCGCCCGGGCATCATTTTCTTTCTGCTACTTTTAATTTTGGCCATCCCGCTCAGAATCTACGCATCACCTGTCACCGTGCCCATCAAGTTGGACTACCCCCTGTTGCGCCTGTTGCTGATAAAGCAGCTCTTCAATACACCAGACCAGAGTACGGAAATCATCAACGACCCGTCCGGCTGCAGCCAGATTGTACTGACCAATCCACAATTGGGTGAAAAACAAGCGAGCTTAGAGATCGTCACCGAGGTCAAGGCTCGGCTTGGTATCGGTGTATTCGGCAATTGCACCACCCTGTTGCAGTGGCAAGGAAGCGCCGGCTTTCTGGGTCGCCCGGTTATTCAACCCGGGGCGACATCTGTACGGCTCGAACCGGTCGATAGCTGGCTGGTCGCTTCGGATGGCAGAAAAATCACATCGGGAAGGATATGGGATCTTGCCAAAGACCGTTTCCAACCCCTGTTCAGCCGCTTTAAGCTGGACCTC
>Ga0316189_10001224_pt1 | contig 25531 bp, 20 predicted proteins | sample LowCovwburrow_MG_FD_204930 | JGI IMG/M metagenome (GOLD analysis project Ga0316189, IMG submission 204930) | Coastal sediment microbial communities from Maine, United States - Lowes Cove worm burrow | ecosystem: Environmental > Aquatic > Marine > Coastal > Sediment | place: USA: Maine... | reverse complement strand
CCGTCCGGAGGCTCGATCACGACCGTGGCCGGGCGCGAGAGTTGTCGCGGCACGTACATGAAAATGCTGGCACCCAGCAGCGACGCGTGTCGGTCGTTGATGTGACTCGTGCGGACGCTGACCTCGTCCGCGAACACGCGGTACGACACCGAGAAGGCCTTGCCGTTGTGGCGCACACGCCAGGTCTGCTTGTCGCGACGCTCGACGCGCAGCGGGTGCCCGGCGTCGTCGGTGGCGGCCAGGTCGTACACGTGACGCGCGAACTCGCGGATCTTGTACGAGCCTGGCGTCCAGGCGGGCATCGCCAGATCGGTGGTCGCGCCGCGAGGGTCCGCGATGCGCACAGTGACGTGGGCGTACTGGCTCGCCGGGCGTGGGATGGTGACGCCGTACTCAACGGCGGCGGGCTTGCTCCGTCCCGCTCCCGACGCACGTCCAGCGACGCAGGCCGTAAGCACCGTGAGTGCGGCGAGCGCGGTAGACCGAGCCGGGGCCCGAAGCCGTCGGCGAGTGTCCATCCTTGGGCGGCGTCCGAAACGCTGCACGTGGCTAGACGCCGCGAACGCGCCGCAGGATCGGGCCCGCAAACGCCAGCGGCGCGAGCAGGGTGCCCCCCGCCATCAGCGCGAAGATGGGGCCGTAGAGCATGGGGCCACCGCTGGGCATCGTGAGGAAGTACCCCATCGCGGGCTGACCAAACGCGCCCAACCCGTCGGCCAGCGCCAGGATCCCTGCGCCGCCAAGTGCGAACAAGCCCCAGGTGCGCGCCCGGAGCATCGCGATGAGCCCTGCGACACCCAGTGCCAATGCGGTGAGCGCGACGGCGTCGGGTGCGGGCGACAGCGTGTAGAGGATCAGGAAGGGGATCGTCGTGCCGGCCGACTTCACCGCGCGGCGCATCAGCACCAGCGACTCCTCTTGGAGGTTCCACCGCTCGGCCGTGTGCGCGGAGTGCTCATAGCGCGCCGCCATGCCCTCGCCGAGCAGGCTGAGCCAGATCGACAAGTGCGTGCCGCCAATGAACAGATAGATGGGCTCGAGGCCGATTTGGAACAGCGCCAGGAGGATCAACGCGCCGAAGTTGCCGACACCGATCGCAAACCACCGCGCCCAGAACCACTCGGCGGCGAGCCCAACAAATGCAAGGCCGTAGGTGAGCGCCAGGCCCAGGTAGCAAGCAAAGAGCTCGTCGGGGCCCAGCAAGGCCGTCATCGCGAACTGCGTGATGTAGAAGCCCAAAAAGAGCAGGGCGACGGCGCGTCGGATTCCAACCATAGTCAGGCTTCAGCCTACGATCGCTGACTCGCGGGTGCAACGCAGTTCGCGCCCGGCCCGCGGGTGCATTCGCGGCGGCGGTGAAAGACCGGCTCTGCGCGTGCGTTTATTGGGTGTCGGCGCCATGATGGGCCTCCAAGGAGCGAACACATTGTCTCGAACTTGCATCGCACCGCGCGCCGACTCGGGGACGCTGGCTCCGCCCGCCAGCTCCGCCCCCCGCCAGATGGCCAGGGCGATCGGTGCGGGTCTGATGATGGCTCTGCTCTCGTTGAGCTCGGGCTGCGCGACACCCGAACGCACCGCACCCACCGTCGCCCCTTCGCTCCCCGGGCCGATCCAGGTCTTTGGTCCCGCGTGTCCGGGTGTGCGGTCGTGCTTGATGGGCCGGGTCGTTGCCGCCGAGACGATGGCGCCGCTGGCCCGCGCAATGATCTTCTTGGAGCGCACGGCGGCTCCCACGGCAACGACCGAGGCCGACCTGTCGGCCACGGTGCACTACGTTCGGTTCACCGACAAAGACGGCGTCTTCACAGTGACCGACGTGCCCGCGGGCTTGTACCGCCTCGCCGTGTACAACGAGGCGCGCCGCAAAGAGCTGTCGGGGATAAGCCTCGGCGAGCCGGGCACAACGATGGTGCCCGTGCGCCTGCCCAAGACCTAGCGCCGCGCCGTCAGTCCCAGCTGTAAAAGCCCTGCCCGGATTTCTTTCCGAGCTTGCCGTCCGCCACCATGCTGCGGAGCAGCGCAGGGGGCTCAAAGTGCTGCGCGTTGGGCAGCTTCTTGGACAGGTACTCCGCGATCGACAGGCGGACGTCCAGGCCGACGAGGTCGGTCAGCCGGAGCGGTCCCATCGGGAAGCCGTAGCCGAGGGTCATCGCCTTGTCGATATCCTCGGGCGAGGCGACTTCTTGCTCGACCATCCGGATCGCCTCCAGGCCGATCACCAAGCCGAGTCGGCTCGTGGCAAACCCGGGCGCGTCCTTGACGATGATCGTCTGCTTGCCGATGCGCTCGCCAAAGGCGGTCACCCTGGCAAGGACCTCGGGATCGGTGCGCGCCCCGACGATCACCTCCAGGAGCTTCATGATGTGGACGGGATTGAAGAAGTGCGTCCCGATGACGTTGCTCGGGACGGGGAGTCCCTCGGCGATGTCGTCGATCGACAGCGAGCTGGTGTTGGTGGCCAGGATCGTGTCCTCGCCGCTGAGTGCGACCACATCGGCGAACACGCTCTGCTTGAGGGCCAGCCGCTCGGGGACGGCCTCCACCACCATGTCGGCGCCCGCCACGGCCTCGGCGAGCGCGCTGATGCCCGAGAGCTTGGCCAGGGTCGCCTCGCGTGCTGCTTCGGTGACCTTGCCGCGGGCGACGCCCTTGTCGAGATTGGCCCGCACTTGGTCGCAGCCGTGCTGTACACGTGTTGCGTCCGTGTCAAACAGCCGCGTCTCAATGCCCGCTGCCGCGCACACCTGGGCGATTCCGTGTCCCATCGTGCCGGCCCCCAGCACGGCAATCGTCCCGATTTCGCGCGCCTGCGTTGGTGTCTCTGCCATCGCAGGGTTATGCCACCGAACCAACGCGACGGGCAGTTCGTCTTTTTCGACGCTGGGGTTCCCCGGCTGGCAAGGACGGAATAACCTCAGGACGCTGGGCTGACGCCCACTTTCCAATGGTGAACGCGACGGGCAACCACGTTCCGCTCATCCTGTGTTGTGCAGAGGACGGGGAAGTCGCGCTCGTTGGGGTGCTGGATGAGCTGCACCGGATGGGCCATTCGCCGGAAGTGCTCACCGGCGTCGACAGCGATCCCGCAGTGCTGACCAGCGCGGTGGACCGCGTGCGCGGCGCAGCGCTGTTTATCCTGTGTGAGAGCCACGAGCTCGACCGCACCCAGTCCATGCGATTGGAAGGGTTGTTTTCCGCGCGCCGCGGGCCGGAGCACGACCTGCTCACCGTGCAGCTTCAGCCGCGCAACGAGCTGGCGATCCTTCCGCGGATCGAGGCGGCGGTCGAGAAGATGTCGGGCAACCCGACCCGGGCTTCGGGCGAGGGCGGTCATCACATGCGCGACGTCATCGGTCCCACGGGGGCCGCTGCGATGCGCCGCGAAGTTGCCGAGAAGGCGGCGCAGGAGCAGGCCGCAGAACGCATCGCGCGCGAGCTGCACGAGGAGATGGTCGCCGCCGAGGCGGTGATGATTCGTCGCAAGGCGGCTCGCGAGGCCGACCGCCGTCCTGCTGCGTCCACTCGACCGGCCAGCCAGCCGCGCGCCGCCGCCCCCTCGGCGAGGGCGCCCCAGCGTGCCGCGCCCGCGCCGACGTTGGGGGGCCACTACGATGACCTCGTCCACAATCAGACCGAGCCGCTAGACCCGCGGGGCCATGGCGAGACACCGCCCGCCGCCAAGCGAGTGCCGATTCGCGGGGTGGAGCCTGGGGCTCGGTTGCTGCCCGATCGCGGCCCGCGACATGAGGCGCCGTCGGACGAATCTCGGGCGGGTGTGCCCGCGATGGTGCGAGAGCCAGTGCGCGCACCGCTCGAGCAGCCACTACGAGAATCCGAGCCCGAACCCGTCAGGAGCGCTGAGCGCGCGCCGTCGATCCGAGAGTCCGCTCGGGAGGCCTCGGCGTCGGCCCACGATGCGCGCCGTGAGGCGGATGAGCCTGCCGCCGCGGAGTCCAGTGCCGCGGGCTCTGTCGCCGCGGGCTCTGCTGCCGCAAGCTCCGCCGCTGGTGCACGCGACCGCGCGATCGCCAACGAGGTCCTCGAGCGCACGGACGAGTTCGCGTCCAAGCTGCCGACAGACCCAAGTCAGCTGGCAGCGCGCCCGCCGTCCACGCGGCCGGGCAGCAAGCTGAGGTTCCTCCTGTCCGGAGCAGGACTGCTCTTGCTCGTGGTCGCGGCGATCATGAGCATGGGCGAGGGCGAGGTCACTGCGCCTCGGGGTGCGGCCGGCGTTCGAAGCCCGAGCGGGGCGGCCAAACCGTCGGGTGAAGCGATCAAGCCGTCGGCTGATTCTGGGGCGAAGGCGGACGGAGCCGCGGTCGCGGCGGATGGCACAGCGGCGGATGGCGCAGCTGCAGATGGCGCAGCGGCGGATGGCGCAGCGGCGGATGGCGCAGCGGCGGATGGAGCGGCGGCTGGCGACCCAACCCCTGTACCCAGCGCCGATAGCGGTGCCGACACGAGTCCGGCGGCGGCCGATAGCGGTACGCCCAGTGGCGCCGACGGTGGCGCGGGGCCGGTTACGCCTCCCGCACCCCCGTCGACTGATCTCCCGCCCGCGGTCGCCCAGGCGGTTGCCGACGGGAAGATCAAACGTAGCGGCAAGACGCTCGTTGTCGCGGCGCCCCGCGAAACAATGACGTGGGACGAAGCCGACCGTCGGTGTCGACAACGCAAGGTGGCGGGGCTCGGCGGCTGGCGGCTGCCCACGCGCGGCCAGCTCAGCCAGCTTCGGCGCGCTGGGCTGGCGACGACCGGAAGCTTCTGGACCCGGCAGGTCGTGGGCGTCGACGAGGTGTACGCGTTCGATGCCAAGTCAGCCCGCAGCAGCCTGTGGCTCAAGATCGAGCCCAACGCGCGCTCGCTGTGTGTCCGCAAGGCTCCGTAGGGGCGCCACCGGAGGAGCGACGCCCGTGGGTGTCACCACAGCTTCTTGATCAGCGCACCCGAGTAGTAGTGCGCCAGGATCTCGGAGTAGTCCTTGCCCGCCGTGGCCATGCCGATCGCGCCGTGTTGGCACATGCCGACGCCGTGGCCATGCCCACCGCCGTACAGCACAAACCGGCCGTAGCGGTCCTTGTCGGGCGCCACGACGAACATCGAACTCTTGAGGCCGCCGAGTGCGCGCCGAATCTTGAGTTCGCCGTGGAGCACCACGCTCTTGCGTGCGCCGACGAGTCGCGCAGCGGTCGCGCGCCCACTTCGGCCACGGGACAGCACTTCGAGCCCGCGCAACGTGCCGATGCCGTCGGGCACGCCGGGTGCGCCCTCGAGCGAGCCCGGGTCGATGGCCGTGGTCCAGCGATATGCGCCCTTGCCCGCTTCCGACTTGGGCCGACTGTAAGAGGCGACGGGGTCACCCAGCCACGCCCCGAGTTCTGCCGTAGCGATCCCATCGCGGTAGGGCTGACGGAGCAGTGGGTCGGCGCGGCCGCGAAGCTGCGGATCGGCGTCGCTGGGCCAGACCTGCTCGTTGTCCTCTGTGTGTCCGCCGCTGTTGGCGGAGTAGACGGTATCGACCAGCTGCGTGCCTCCGGGTCGCATGGCCACGACGCCCGCGGTTTCTCGGACGGCCCGCGTCGTGCGGGGGTGCTCGCGGTCTTGCCCCGCGTACACCTGGCAGTGTTGCTCGGAGCAGAGCAGAAACGGGTCGTCGAGATGTCGTGTGCCGAGCTTGGCGACAAGCTGGCCGCGGGCGGCGACGGCTTGAGCTCGTAGCGCGGCGTACGGGGCGCTCGCGTAAATCTCGGCGGGCACAAGCCCGGCCAGCACGTGGGTCTCGCTGATCAGGTTGACCACGGCCAGCTCGCCGCCACGGTCGATGGCCACGTAAATCGTGCCGCGGTATTTCCGGTCGCTGCGCTTGGGTGTCCCCATCGTTGTGCCCGAGAGCACGTCGTGCACGGTGACCGACTCGCCTGGTTTACGCGGGGCAAACCAAAGCACGCCGTCGGCCGCGACCTCAGCACCCCCGCCCGGTTGCTTGGCGACCATGCGGCCGCTCGCCCGCTTGCCCACGAGGGGGTGAAGCCTGCCCAACGCGCCGTGGGCCGTGGCCAGCGCGCGGGCGTGCTTGGACGCCTCCGCTTCGCTGCCCCAAGCGCCCGTGGTCAGGGCTACCCGACGGGTGTCCAGGACGGTGCCGGACACACCAAACAGCGTGCCAATCTCCTGCTCGGAGACGTCAAGCCCGGCCTTTTTCCAGCGCTGTGCCGCGACGTCGAGGACGCGGCTGCCTCCCGTGCGGAGCTCCTCCAGCAGGACGGAGTAGCGCTGCTGCGCTGGGCGGGCGCGCCCCAGTGTCACCTCGACGCTGCGTCCGACCGTAATCTGCGTGCCGCCGTCGCCCGAGGGCAGGATCATCAGGCCGCTGGGCGCTGAGATGCGCACACGCTGCTGCCCCTGCATCACGCCGACGGTGATCTGCGGCTCGCCGTCCCGGTTGAAGTGGAACTGGGTGCTGTACAGCAGGTCGATGCGATCGGAGAGGCTGAGGTCCGAGGCGGCCACGTGGCGCGGGGCGACGAGGTGCGAGAACCCAGCGGCGGCGGCGGCCAGTCCCCCCATGGCGCTGCGTCGGCTGAGCCGGTGGGTTCTGGGGCGGAGCGTCATGCGGCCAAGCTCGCGCGGCTGGGCCCAGCCTCCAAAACTTCTGTAATTTCGAACGTGCGAGCCGGCCAAACGCGCTGTTTACGCGGGGGGGGCCGGGCGGACCGGCCCACGCAGGTGCAACGGTGGCCGGTTGCGGGTGATGTACGCCAGGTTCTGCAGGTTGATCACAAAGTGGGCAGCGACGGCCGCCCCGAGGTTGCCGGTCAGCAGCGTGAGCCCGCCGAACACCACCCCGATGAGGAGCGACGACGCAGTCCACGGCCACAAGCGAAGCTGGGGCGGGATGTGCAGCGCGGCAAAGACAAGGCTCGAGACCCACAAGCCCCACGCGTCGAGCATCGCTCCGCGAAACAGCACCTCTTCCCCCAACGCGCTGGCGGCCGCCAAGAGCACCAGCTCACCCGTACTTGGGCGGCCGAGCATCGCGCGGAACTCGTGGTGGAGCTCCGACAGCCAGCCCATGCGCCCCTGCAACCAGCGAAAGACCTGCACGATGGCGAGCCCGAGTGCGACGCCGCTCGCGAGGGTGGTGAGCAGCATCCAGCCACCCTGGGCCGGGTCGACGCGCCACACGTCGTTGCTGTCCTGGGCGACTGCGTGCCAGAAGAATCCCGCGAGCAGCAGCGCACCGTAGAACGTCGCGACGACCCGGGCGCGTGCCGCTCCGTTGCGCGGCGTGCTCAGCGTCGTGGCGCCCACGCGATAGAGGATACTCCTCCACCGAGCGCGGAAGTGTACGCGCGTGCGGCGCTGACGCTAGTCCAGCGCGCACGGAGGCGGGTTTCCGCGGAGCCGCAGCGTCGCAGAGGCGTTCGCGGACGTTGCGGCCGACCATTGCGCCGCGTCTGGCGGCACCATGCGCACCACCTCACCCGTGCGCCAACTGGTCGCAAAGACTACGGGAGCGGGTCCTGGATGCACTGCGATACCGACGATGCCATCGGTGTCGGGGACATCGGAGGTCGTCGCGAGCCCGTTGCGCAGGTCGACCAGAGAGACGCTGCTTCCGTGAAAATTTGCCACCGCCGCCCACTGTCCGTTGCTCGCGATCGAAAGGGAGCGCGGGTTCGCACCCACAAACGCCTGGCCGACAAAGCGTCGGGTTTGCGCATCGAACCAGCGGACGCGCCGGTTACCGCTGCACGAAAATACGAGCCATGCGCCGTCGGGTGTTGTGTGAACGTCGCGCGGGTAGCTGCACACGCGCCGAATCTGTGGCGCGCCCCGCCACCGACGACCGTGGGGCGCAAAAACTTCCACCCGGTGATCCCACATCGCGCCGACGGTGACGACGTCGCCTTCCAACACGGCCACGCCGCGGGGGCGTCGCCCGGTCTTGATGGTGTCGACGACGGTGTGGTTTTCGAGGTCGACGACCGAGACGCTCTGCCCCGACCAGTTCGTCACAAACGCGGTCGTTCCGTCGGCCGACAGCGCGATGCCTTTCGGGTTTGGGCCGACCTTGACCGTGTCCACGACCGTCGCCGTGGGGACGTCGATGGTGCGCAGCGATCCTCGCGAAAAATCAGACACGAGGAGCGTGTTGGCGCTGCGCCACCTCGACTCGGTGGCGGTGCCTTCGAAGTTGACGCTCGAGATCTCGGTCAGGTCGTCGGGTCGGAGCAGCACGACGTTGCGGCGACTGGACTGACCAAAGTTGCAGACCGCGATGTGCCGACCATCGGGGGCCGCGCTCACACTCTTGGGTTGGATCCCGGTCTCGACGCGGACGTCGACGTGCAGCGATGGGGGCGGGCCCTCGGGTTGAGTGTCTCCGCCCAGAACGCAGGATGCGGCCGCAAACATGAGGGCGGGACCCATGGATCGGGTGTATCGGAGCGCCGACGCGTGCGCTAATTTCGCGCAACGCCGTCGCGTTGACGGCAGCCGCGATCACCGCGCTTTGGCGACGGCCCTGGCTTGCGGCGGCGCGGGCCCCAAAGACAAACGCCCGGTCGCGGATGCGGCCGGGCGTTGGTTTGTGCGAAGGGAGAGACTCGAACTCTCACAGGGTTGCCCCCACCAGATCCTTAGTCTGGCGTGTCTACCAATTCCACCACCCTCGCAGGACGGAGGCGGTGTTTAGCACGCGGCTTGGGGGTCGACAAGGGGTAACGACCCCGATGCGTTCAAGCAACGCCCACCATGTCGCCCACTTTGTGCAGCTTGAGCAGATTCACCGATTTCCCGGCGCTGATCGGATGCGCAAACGTGATCACGACGCGATCTTGCTCCTCCAGAAAGCCGCGGCGGAGCAGGGTCTGATCCATGTCGATGAAGATGGTCTCACCGTCCGAAGAGGACGGCGAGAACAGCACGGGGGTCACGCCCCAGTACAGCGCGAGCGTCTGATACGTCTCGGGGTTGGGCGTAAAGGCAAAGATGGGGAGCCGGGGTCGGTACTCCGAGACGAGCCGGGCGATCCCGCCGCTGCCCGTGTAGACGACGATCGCCTTGGTGTCGCTCCAGCTCCTGGCCGCGCTCACTGCGGCCAGCGCGATCGCGTTGGTCGTGTGGCCCAGGGCGAGATCGTTCTTCTTGTCTTCCCAGTTGCGTGGTGCCGTCTCGGTCTTGCGGATGATGGTGTCCATCGTCTTGACCGCCACCACGGGGTGAGCCCCGGTCGCGGTCTCGCCCGACAGCATCAATGTGTCGCTGCCGTCCAACACGGCGTTGGCCACGTCCGAGGCTTCGGCTCGCGTCGGCCGTGCGTTGCGAATCATCGAGTCGAGCATCTGCGTCGAGGTGATCACCAGCTTGCCGCGGGCGTTGGCCATCTCGATCGCACGCTTTTGAATGATGGGCACGACCTCCGGCCCCATCTCCACGCCGAGATCGCCGCGCGCCACCATGACGCCCGCCGCGGCGCTGATGATCTCTTCCAGGTTCTCGATGGCCTGGGGCTTCTCCAGCTTGGCGATGATGGGACGCACGCGGCCGTGGCCCTCCATCAGTCGCTTGCACTCGAGGATGTCCTCGGCCCGTTGGACGAAGGACAGCGCGACCACATCGACGCCGAGGTGAATTGCGAACTCCAGATCCTCCTTGTCCTTCTCCGTCATCGCGGGGATGTCCAGCCGAATCCCGGGGAGGTTGATGCCTTTGCGCGAGGTGAGGAGGCCGCCTTGCACGACGGTCGTGGTGACGTCCTTGCCCTCGACGGATTCGACCCGCAACTCGAGGCTGCCGTCGTCCATCAAGATAGCGTCGCCCTCGGCGACGACCTCGGGCATGCGCGCGTACGTCGTCGTGATGCGCGTGCGCCCATCCACTTGTTCCGCGGGCACTTCGTGGTCCGCGCTCAACACGACGCGCGCGCCGGTCTCGAGCTCGAAGCCATCACCCGGAATCGTGCCCACGCGTAGCTTCGGTCCCTGGAGGTCGGCCAAGATAGCGATGGCAACGCTGCGCTTGCTGGCCTCTTGCCGAACCATCCGATACACGCGGCCGTGATCTTCGTGTGTGCCGTGCGAGAGGTTGAGGCGAGCGGCGTTCATGCCCGCGTCGATGAGTGCGCCGATGGTCTCGGGTGTTGCGCACGCGGGGCCGAGGGTGCAGAGAATCTTGCTGTGCCGTGGCTCGATCGCCATGAGACGGAGGATGGCGCACCTTGCCCGAACACGTCGCGGTGAAAGCACCGTCGTGACGCATCCGTGTGCCGCCTCATGCTCACGGCCCAGGGATGTGCGCTGCCGTACGAAAAAACACGCGTAGATCCCCGGGGAACCGTGAAGCTGGGGACGGACTGCTCCATGAAGGGGCGGGTACGACGAATGGGTAACGCCGACATTGACTTCAAGCGAAACGCCGCGATGTGGGTCCGCGCGGCCGTAGCCCTGGCGGGCCTGGCTCTGGCGACTGCATGTGATGCGGACGGCGACGGCGACGAGACGCCGGCCCAGTCGGGAGGCGTTTCCGCGCCCGCACAAGGGGGGACCACGGGGGCCAGCGAGCCAGACGCATCGACGGGCGCGCCCGTCGGCACCACGACGACCGACGATGGGGCCGACGGCACTGCGGGTGACACCATGGATCCGGAGTCGCCGGTAAAGCTGGATGTCGGACAAGTGCCCGATGCTCCAGATTTCAGTAACTGTGGGGCGCCGTCACCCGTAGTTTGCGACGATGAGGACGACGACATGATGCATGCGCTCGGCCTCAACTGCGATGGAGGTCCGCAGCTGGACGGGGTCTACACCGGTGGTGTCGAGGCGCTGTACATCCACGAGGGCAACCTCGGGACATCCGTCCCCGCGGCCTATCCACCCCGCGAGGGCGACAAAGTGGTCATCCTCTCGACGGGGATCGCGACCGAGATCCTGACGCCAGGGGCGTACACGTCCACAGGGACGTCATCCCCGGATCCCGGCTTCGCCCTACCGGCTCCGCTGAACATGTCGGCCGTTTCTCCGTTCGAGGACTGCGCCGAGAACCCAGCGCTCATCGGCACGGGGGATTGCTCGAACACGCTCGCGATGCAGTGGAGCCAGGGCCAGGGCGCCAACGACTACGTGGAGATCCGCATCAACGCTGAGGTCCCGGCTGAGACGTTCGCCTTCAGCTACGAGTTCGCGTTCTTCTCAGAGGAGTACCCGGACTTTTTTATGACCCAGTACAACGACATGTATGTGGCGTGGCTCGAGTCCGAGCAGTGGACGGGCAACATCTCGTTTGATGAGGCGGGGAACCCCATTTCGCTCAACGCAGGCTTCCTCGACAACCTGCCGGGCTCTCCAGAGCTTATCGGCACGTCGATGAGCGACAACGCGGGCACGAAGTGGCTCGTCAGCACCGCAGGCGTCACGCCGGGCGAGGACATTGAGATCGTGTTCGCGCTGTGGGATCTGAGCGACGACAGCCTGGATACCGTGGTGATGCTCGACAACTGGCAGTGGGGCTGCGAGGGCGGCCCGCCAATCACGATTCCTGGCTGATTCTCGGGTTGAGATCCCCGTAATCTCACTCACGTCTATCGCGCTAGAGTGCGTGCCAACGCCGATTTGTAGGTATACCTGTCCCGGGATAGTGACGTCCCAAACTCACGAGTGACTCGTCCCATGAAACGAAACAACTCCACGCTTCGCCTGCTCGTCGCCGCTTTGCCCGTGACCCTCTCAGTCGGCTGTGCAGCGGATCCCGAAGCTGCGGACCCTGATTCTGGTGTGGTTTCCGTCGGCGGTACCGCGGCTGCGGGCGACGGGTCTTCCACGGGAGTGGAGAGCCCACAGGAGATGACGGACAGCGCCGCCACGGATGGTGGCGACACGGGTGCGGGCGGCTCGGAGACAGCCGGGCCAGAATCGCCCATCAAGCTCGACGTCGGCAGCGTGCCCGATGCCCCCGATTTCAACAACTGCGGGGCTCCATCACCCGTGGTCTGCGACGCCCAGGATGACGATCCGTGGCACGCACTTGGGGTCAACTGCGCGGGCGGGCCACAGGTCGACGGCACGATCATGGGCGCCCCTGCGGCGCTGTACGTGCACGAGGGCAACCTGGGCACGTACATCCCTGCGACCTATCCCCCCCGCGAGGGCAACAAGTTTGTTGTGCTCTCCAGCGGCAACGCAGCCGAGATCGCGCAGGCGGGCCTGTACGCCTCGACCTCGCATCCAGGCCAGGACCCAGGCAACAACCTGCCCGCGCCGATCATGACCAACGACGTGTCGCCGTTCGACGATTGCGCGGGCGACCCGTCGTTGATCGGAGCGGGCGACTGCAGCAACACGATCGCGACCCAGTGGAACCAAGGGTCGGGCGCGAACGACTACGTCGAGATGCGCATCAACACCGTGGTGCCCGCCAACACGTTCGGGTTCTCGTACGACCTGGCGTTCTTCTCGACCGAGTACCCGGTCTACTACCAGTCGACGTTCAACGACATGTACATCGCTTGGCTGGAGTCCGAGCAATGGACGGGCAACGTGTCGTTCGACGACATGGGCAACCCCATCTCGCTCAATGCCGGCTTCTTGGATTTCAAGGATGCCCCCAACCCGTTCGACTGCCCGGCCTGTACGGCGCCCGAACTCCAGGGCACAGCGATGGAGGGTCACGCGGGGACACGATGGCTCACCACCAGCGCTGGGGTGACGCCGGGCGAGACCATCGAGATCGTGTTTGCCGTGTTCGACCTGACCGACAACAGCCTCGACTCGGTCGTGCTGCTCGACAACTGGCACTGGGCTTGCGAGGGCGGCCCGCCCATCACGATCCCGGGCTAAGGCTTGGACAACGAGGGCCGGCAAACTCAGCCGGCCTTCTTCGTGGTTCACCCCTCGCAGAGGCCGGCGCTTAGAGCCGGCCTTGTGTACGTTTCGGTGCCGCCCCGGCTAGAGGCGGTCCTCGATCTGCTCGATCGCAGCCTTGCCGCGGAAGCGCTTGCCCTCGATGAAGTAGGTCGGCGTATCAAGGATCTTCTTGATCGTCGCCTCCTTTGCCATCTCGCGCGCCCGAGCGAGGATCTCGTCGGAGTACAGGCAGGCCTCAAAGGTCGGCCCGTCGAGACCCACTTCATCGTAGGCGTCCTGGAACTCGGTGAGGCCGCGGCCGGGCGCGTGCGCGAACAGCCAGCTGTCCATCTCCCAGAACTTGTCCTGCTTCTCGGCGCAGAGCGCCGCCCTCAGCGGGCCGCAGGAAGCCCGGTTGGTAATCATGCAGCGCATGCGGGGCTGGTGTCGCCGCACCACCCGAAGGGTGTCGGTGTTCTGCACCAGTCGCATCCGCATCCGGTTGGCCCCAATCGCGCAGTGCGGGCAGTTGTAGTCGACCCATTCCTCGACCACCACGGTTGGGTTTTCGGCCCCGATCCACGGATGCCCGTCCTCGGTCACGCCGATGGGTGCTGGGGGACCTGAGGTCCACAACACAAACACCCAATACGGGGGCACGAGAACGCGGGCGACGATCAGCAGCGCGGCGGGGAATGCCAGCACGGCGAACGCGTCGTCAGGGTTGAACTTGGTGGTCGGACATCGCTGCCGGAACGCCACGATGAGCAGTGCGAGGCACAGGCCATGCACGACCTCGCACAGCAGGCAGACCGAGCCCACGTGCACGAGCTCCTCGACGAGCAGCCCCACCGACGCAAGCGTCGCGAAGATGGTCATCGGGAACAGCAGCATCGATCGACGCAGCGCGGCCACGAGCATGGCCAGGAATCCGACGAAGCCCCACACGGGCATTGGGATCCCGAACAGGACGGCCAAACGCGACAACGCCACGCTCTGACAGTCGAGCGCGGCGCCGATCGAACAAAAAGAATCGGCCGTCACATTGAGATAGGTCCCAACGTGGACCCACTCAAGGACGGCCGAAGTGCAGAGGCCACCGACTGCAAGCAGGACTGCGGGCAGTCGGTTTGCGCTCTGCTTCATGCAGCGACTCTAGCCGTTGGGGTTGCCAACGAAGGCGAACAGGTCGGCCGATGCGGTCGCGGTGAACGACAGGTCAGCGCCGACAGCGACAAGGGCTTCGCCAGCTTCGACGAACGCCGGGATGACGCAGGAGATGCGGCCGATCGGAATGTCGAGCTCAGCGAATCCGTCAACACCACCGCTGACGAGACCCTCGATGGACGCCGTAAGGCTGGCGACGGGGGAGGGGTCGAGGACGACCTCGCCGTTGATCTCGCCCGTGAACAGGCCCTGGGCCGATGCGGCGGCTTGGAGCGCACCCGCAAGGTGGACACGCAGGCCGGTGAGGCGAGCGATGAACGCGGCACGGCCGCTGGCGTCGAGGCTGGCGTCGAACTCGAACCCAAACTCGAGGCTCGGGGGCGTGCACGAGAAGTTGGCTTCGGCCTGGGCCGAGGCTTGTGCTTCGCAGTCCGCGGAGGCTTCGCAGTCGGCGGAAGCCGAGGGCGGGGTGAACTCGCCGGCGCAGCCGCCGGAGCACTCGCCCATGCAGGTACCACCACAGGTGATGGGCTCTGCTTCACACTCGGGAGGCGTCACGGTCGCGTGACACTCGCCGTGGCAGGTGCCTTCGCACATCGCCATGCCCGTGAGCTGGCAAGAACCTTCGCACATGCCGTCGCACTGGCCGGCACAGCTGCCGTCCGCGTTCTCGACCGAGCACTCGCCGGAGCAGGTGCCGTTGCAGGTACCTTCGCAAGCCGCGCCGCCTTCGACAACGCACTCGCCTTCGCAGCCGACGTCACATCCGACGGAGCCGCCGGGAGGGCTGCACGAGATGCCGCCTTCGCAGCCGCCTTCGCAGGAGCCGGTGCAGGAACCTTCGCAGGAGACCGAGACTTCGCCCGGGCTCGCTTCGACTTCACACTCGGCGCTCGCTTCGCAGGAAGCCTGGGCCGAGACCGACGCGCTGACGCTGGCCGAGCAAGCGGGAGGCGTGTACTGCAGGCTGATGCCGCCCGATGCCGAAGCGTTGAGGTCGGCACGAATCAGAGCGATCAGGTCGCCTACGAAGTTGGCGTCGATCGAACCTTCGCCCATCCCGTAGATGTCACCCAGCGCCCGGATCTCGCCTTCGAATGAACCGCGGATATCAACCGAAGCACCTTGGATGTCGGCAACCGCCGTAAAAAAGCCATCGAGCTGCGTCGAACCGGAGATCGACAACTGCCCGGTCGCGATGCTGCCGCATGGCCCGCATGGCTCGCCGAGAGCGTCACTACAGCCGGTCGCTGAGATGGCAGTGAAGAGGCCGAGTGCGGCCAAGCTGTAACCTTTGTTCCTGAGAACGTTCATGTCTTTTGATCTCCTGGATTAGTCGAACCGTGGGTCCGAAGCGCCCACAACGTGTTTGTTTCTGCCGTCGTACCTTCGGGGGTTGAGAAGGAGCGGCCAAAGTTGCGGCGCGCCGGATGGTCCCAGACCCCGAAGGACTTGGCAACTAACCTTGATCGGCCCACCGCGGGTCGAGTTGAGGTTTGGGAGGATGCTGTCTCCGCCCCAGCGCTACCAAAGAACGCGTGTTGGACCCGTGTGCTTCAAGAATGTTCAACGCAAGTTTGCATTGATTTGGGGGAAAAGCAGCCGCTGTCGATTCCCATGCTCCGGCCTCCTCTGAGGTCCGATGTACGGGCGGAGGTAGTCGTGCCGAGCCGCACGCGGATCCAAGAAATCGGTGCTGCGGTGCATTTTGAATCAGTCCCTGCGAGGCCACGGGAGGTCGATGAGTACGGGACAGTGGTCGCTCAAGCTCTCCAGCGATGGTTCGGGATGCGCGGCGGAGGATTGAAACGGGGCGCAGCGGTGACGTCGACAGTGCGCCCCGATCGCTGTTTCCACGCGGGTAGCGTCAAAACCCGCGAGGAACGCCAAGTCGAGCCGACTCGCCTCTAGCCAGCGATCGTGTCGTACACCCTGCCAGTATGCCGTGCATGCTCCTACCTCGGCGGGCCAAAGGCCGACTCGACCAAGCGCTTGCTCCAGCTGGCGCCGCTCCAGGGCCCCCGAAATAAATTCGTTCTCCGGGTCGCGTGTGCCGCCGGTCACGTTGAAGTCGCCGAGGAGAACGAGATCACTTTCGTGCTCGAGCAGCTCGGTTGTCATCAATAGGAGTTGTTCCCATTGCACACGCCGGAGGGCGAGGCCGGAGGGGCGCGCCTTGAGATGCACTGCGGCGACCGTGAAATCCGCATTCGTGCCGTCGACCGCCGCCAGTCGCAGGGACAACGCTGGGCGCAGCCTTCCTCCGAGACTGAGCGCGGTGTGCTCGACGGGGGCCTCGATTGGCTCCACCTCCGCGGTGCGCCACGCGATGACCAAATGTTGGTCATGCGTTCCGCCACCGTCTGAGGCGATCCACTGGTAGCTGTCGCCGAGCAGGGCGCCGAGCGCGGCGGGATCGTGCACCTCCTGAAACGCGGCCACGTCCGCATCGAGCCGCGCGAGTGCTCGGCGCATGCGTTCGATGTTGTGGGGCGGGTCGCGGGCGGCGTCGCCAGGCCGGACAGGGAAGTTGCGCAGATTCCAGCTGACGAGGCGGAAGTGATCCTCGGGGACGGTGGGCAGCGCTTCGGTTTGGTCCGCGCCATAAGCCACGCCCGCCACAATGAGGAGGGCGGTCGCCAGGGGTCGGAGCCGCGCCACCACGTGGCCCCATCGGGTCGGGATCTGCGGGGCGTTGTGCATGCGCCCTTGGGGTCGACCCGATGACGCTCGTCTTGCACCTTTTTTGAGACCGCGTTCGCCGTCGACGCCAAAATTGACTGCGGCCCCGGCTGGTCTCCCAGCGAGGGCTCGCATTGCGTGCAAAGGCGCGGTCTACCGCTCGGAGTAGCGCTTGCGCTCGCGGCGTTTCCGGCGACGCTCAGCTTCGCGGAGTTTTCGCTTGGACTTCACGCTCGGCTTTTCGTGGTGGCGGCGTCGCTTGATCTCTCGAAGCACGCCTTCGCTTGCCATCAATCGACGGAGCTTGCGAATCGCTCGCTCCACGCCGCGCTCATCCACTCGGACCTCGAGCGGCCGGCCTTGTACAGGCTCGTATTGTGAGACCTGTGCGGCCTCTCCGACGTTCGGGGCGTCGGGGGTTTCTGACTGTTGCTGCTCGGTCGTCATCGGAAGGGCGCTACGTATAGTTGCCCCCGCGGACCTCGGTCAACCCCGGGCGGGGCTGGAAATTGCGCAGCGTCAGGGCCTGCGGCCAGTGCCCACACCCTGACCCGCGTCGATCACCACGTTCTCGCCCGTCATCGACGCGTTTCGCGCGAGAAAGAGCACAGCCTCGGCAACATCGTTGGGGCTCGCAATGCGCCCCAGAGCCGTGCCAGAGGCGATCTCGGCGCGCGCGGACAGTGAGGTCGTCGCGGGCCACAGCACGGAACCCGGCACGATCCCGCACACGCGGACGGGCGCCAGCTCCAGCGCAAGCGCACGGGTCGCGGCCTCCAAGGCTGCCTTGGCGACACTGTGATCGAGATGGCCCGGGGAGGGGTGGCGGGCCAAGAGATCGCCGATGTTGATGATGCAGCCCCCGTGGACGGAGAGTGCGGGATGGGCGCCTCGCGCGAGGGACAGAGGGGCGGTCAAAAGGAGGGAAAGGACACGCTGGAGATCTTCGTCCGTGCGATCCAAAAAGGGACCGCGCTCAAACGACGCGGCGCAATTGACCAGCAAGTCGAGGCGGCCCCCTGCGGGCCCCGCGGGGTCGAGCACCGTGCGGAGCAGCTCGGCGCGTGCGCGCGCATCCAAGAGGTCGGCACGTGGAGCGCCCACAATGTTGGGCAAGCGTGCACGGATCTCGCGCGCGGCATCAACGGACCCGTGGTGGTGCAGCCAAACGCGGTACCCCGAGGCCGCCAGGTGCTCGACGATCGTGCGGCCAACCCGGACCGCGCCTCCGGTGACCAGCGCGACGGGCGGGGCAGACACCGAGCGAGTCTACATTTGACAGCGCTCGTACGCCCAGGCAGCTTTCGAAAGGAACGAGGCGGTGTGGCAGGCCCCTATCTCACGCTCAAAGACATGACGGGTGGCAGTGGCTGCACGCCCCGCACCGTCCGGTACTACGAGCGCGAGGGGTTGCTGTGCGCCACGCGAAGCGCGGGCGGCCACCGACTGTTTGGCGCGGGCCAGCTGGAGCGATTGAATTTCATCATTCGCTTGAGGGAGGCCGGATGGGCGCTCGACGAGGTGGGCGCACTGCTGGCGGCGCGCGAGCGATCCACCAACGACCAAGACGCGGCGCGCAGTCTCGATGCGTTGCTCGGTGAGCAGATCGAGCGACTCGAGCGCAAGATGGCCGCGCTGTCGCAGCTGCGCGTGGACTTGTCCGAGACCCGGACAACGATGCAGGTCTGTCTCGACTGCATCAGCACGCGCGAGCCCGCCGCATGCGACTCGTGTGACCAGCTGCCCGCGCTGCCGAAGCTCCCCTCGGGGTTTCGGCTGGCTTGGCGGGCCAAAGAGCTTGCGGACGCGCGTCCCTTCGAAGACGTCGACGCTACCGACGACGGCCAAGAACCGGCCGAGGAGAGCTAGCGACTGTGCCAGATCCGGAACAAGACCCGATCGGAGGCGCGGTTTCGCAGTTTCTTGCGGCGTGCGACCTCGACCCCGAGCACAAAGACCTCGTGGGCACGCCCGACCGCGTGTCCCGGCTTTGGCGCGAGCAGTTTCTGTCGGGGTATGCGATGGACCCGGCCAAGATTCTCGGCGACCCGGTCGTCGGCGAGGCCCAGACCGAGTTGGTTGTGGTTCGCAGCCTTCCCTTCCAAGGGATGTGCCCGCACCACCTGCTTCCCTATATCGGCAAGGCGACCGTCGCGTATCTGCCCGGCGACAAGCTCGTCGGGTTCTCGCGACTGGGCGAGCTGGTCGAGTGCTTCACGCGACGGCTGACTTTGCAGGAGCGGGCCTGCAACGACATCGTCGATGCGCTGATGGAGCACCTCGGCGCGCGGGGTGCTGGGTGCGTCATGTCGGGCGATCACACGTGCCTGCGGATCCCGGGGCGGCGGCACGACGCCAGTGTCGTCACCGCGTCGTACCGCGGGGAGATGCAGGGGCGGCCCGAGCTCGCAGACCGGTTGATGCCGTGAGCGCGACGTCGACACGGCGAGTGGTCCGGCTGTATGCCCTGCGGCACGGCGAGCCAGAGCGAACCGATCTTTTCTACGGCCATCACGACGTTGCGCTGTCCTGTCGCGGTCGGGAGCAGGCGGCGGGGCAGGCGGCGGTGTTGAGCAGTGCTCCGCTCCATGCCGTCTACACCAGCGATCTGACGCGTGCGGCCTACGGTGCGCACGCCGTGGCCGAGCCCCATGGACTCACGCCAACCGTCGACGTCGGCTTGCGTGAGATGAGCCTTGGACAACTCGAGAACGTGCCGCACGCGGAGGCCGCGACGCGCTACCCCGACGTGGCGAAGCGATCGTACGGCGCGATGCTCGACTACCGGATGCCGGGTGGCGGCGAGAGTGTGCGGGACGTTGCCGCCCGCGTGCTGCCCGTCGTCAACGCCGCGGTGCTCGCCCACGCCTTCGATGCGGCGCCATCGAGCGTCTCCGACGATCCGAAGCGTCCCTATGCGCCCGGCATCGTCGTGTACGCGCACAACACCGTGACTCGGTTGCTCTTGTCGTGTGCGGCGGGCATGGGCCCGGCAGGCTACTTTGCGTTCACGCAGCGATTTGGCGCGCTCAACCGCGTGGACCTCCCCGTTGTCGGGGGCCGTGTGGCGTGGGAAGACGCGTCGATAGCCTACGCCAATCGCGACGCCGGCTGGTCCCGCGCGGGGTCATAGCGCGCGGTGCTTTGCGGCGCTGGGCGGGTCGGCTACATTGCATGCAGGGCGATGCTCGACGACGACTGCACCCCGGGTCCCGAAGTGCTCGATGCGCTTCCGGTGTTTCCGCTGCCCAACGTGGTGCTGCTGCCCGGCATGATCCTGCCGCTCAACGTGTTTGAGCCGCGCTACCTGGCGTTGGTCGATCACGTGCTCGGCGGCGGTCGTCATATCGGGGTGCCGCTGCTGCGGCCCGGGTTCGCGAGCGACTACGACGGCCGACCCGAGGTCGAGTCGGTGTTTGGGATAGGCCGCCTGGTCTCCCATCAGGCGCTGCCCGACGGTCGCCGCTTCATTCGCCTCGAGGGGCTCGGGAGGGTGCGTTGCTGCGAAGAGCTGTCGGCACGCAACGCCTTTCGGGAGATCCGCGTCGAAGCACTGCCCGAGCCGCCCCCCGACGACGCCCAGCAATTCGAGGTGCTCAAGGCGCAGCTCGAACGGATCTGCACGACGCTGCGCAACGATGCGCGCCGCGTTGTGGGCAGCGTCCTTCAGATTCGCGACTCCCGCACGATGCTGTACGCCATCGCAGCGATCATGCCGACGCTCGGCTACACCACCAACGCCGATGTCGAGCGGTCCCCAGGGCAGTCCGATGCGCGGTCGGGCCTGCTCGAGCTGCAGCAACGCTGCCTCGACGCAGACACGACCGACGCGCGGGTCGAGCAGCTGCTCGAAGGCGCGGCCGTGATCTGCGACCGGCTGGCTGACGACGGTCGCTGGCCCAACGAGCATCTCAACTGAGCTGAGCGGCGCAGGTGCTGCCCGCGCCCGGCGACGGGCTAGTCGATGGTGCGAAGCAAGCTGCTGCGCCGTGGGCCTGTCGCGCTCTTCTTGGAGGCGAGCATCGACGCCGAAGCCGCCAGCTCGAAGAACGGCTTGGCCTGCTTCGAATCGGGGCTGGTCTCGACGACCGGGGCACCCGCCTCGCCGCCAAACGCAACGGCGGGGTCGATGGGGATGCGCCCGAGAAGCTGCGTGTCGAACTCCTTGGAGAGGCGCTCGCCGCCGCCCGCACCGAAGATCGGGTCGTGGTGCCCGCAAGCGGGGCACTGGTAGTGGCTCATGTTCTCGACGACGCCCAGCACGGGCACCTCGAGCTTGCTGAACATGTTGACGGCCTTGCGCACGTCGATGAGCGCGACCTCTTGCGGCGTGGTGACAATGACCGAGCCCGTGATCGGGATCAGCTGGCACAAGGACAGCTGGGCGTCGCCCGTGCCCGGGGGCAGGTCGACGATGAGGTAGTCCAGGTCGCCCCAGCGCACGTCCTCGAGGAACTGCGTCAGCAGCTTGTGGATCATCGGCCCGCGCCAGATCACGGCCCGGCCTGGCTCCACGAAGAAATCAACGCTCATCGCCGTGATGCCGCGGTACGAGGCGGGGACGATGCCGCCGCCTTCTGAAGCCGTGCCGGCCTCGCGGTCGGGCTTGCCCAGCATCTGCGGGATGGATGGCCCGTAGATATCCGCGTCGAGGATTCCCGTGCGGGCACCGAGGCGGTGCAGGGCCATGGCAATGTTGACCGAGACGGTGCTCTTGCCAACGCCGCCTTTGCCGGCTGCGACCGCGATGATGTTCTTGACCGTCGGCAGGCGGTTGAGGTCCTTGCGCGCGGGCTTTTGTGGGACCTTCAGCCCCCACACGAACTGGACGTCGGCCAACCCAACCGGCTCAAGTGCCGCCCGGACAGACGCCTCGAGCGAGTCGCGCAGCGGGTAACCCGGCGAGATCAGATCGATATGGAGGGTGGCCGCGTCGCCGCTGAGCTTGACGTCTGTGAGCTGTCCCGAGGTGATCGGGTGGTTTGTGCACGGGTCGCGGACCGCGCCGAGGGCGGCGCGGATCTGCTCGGCGGTTGGAGTCTCGGTGCCGCTGGGATCCTGGTCGCTCATATCCACAAACGTCGTCTCGGGTCGACCGTGTAGCACTCGTGGCAACGACAAGCTACCCTGGGCATCGTTCCGCAAGGATCCGCGTCTATGGCCGTTCTGCCCGTTGTTACGTATCCCGACCCGCTCCTGCGTGAGCCCACCTTCGACGTCAAGGAGATGGACGACAGCGTTCGCACCCTGGTCGCTGACCTGACCGACACGATGTACGCGCAAAACGGCGCGGGCATTGCTGCGATCCAGGTCGGCCGCCTCGAGCGGATCTTCTTGATCGACGCCAAGGTTGCGGGTGGGAGCGAGGACGATCCGCCCATCGTCTGTATCAACCCCGAGATCATCGAGACGGACGGCGGCACCGAGATTTCCGAAGAGGGATGCCTGTCGTTCCCCAACGTGTTCGTCGATGTGAAGCGCCCGCGCTACGCCAAGGTTCGCGCTCGGAACATTGAGTTCGAGGAGTTCGAGATCGGCGGCGATGAGCTGCTCGGTCGCGCGCTGCAGCACGAGCACGATCACCTCACAGGGCGCCTCCTCATCGACATGGTGGGGATGGTCAAAAAAGAGATGATCAAGCGGAAGATGAAGCGCTTCCACTCTTCGGCGGCGCCTTCGCCCGCCTGACCCGCGATGCGGGCGCTGTTCTGGGTCGCCCTCACGACGCTGCTCACGCTGTCGTGGGGCCCGGTCGCCCGCGCCGACGCGGAACTCCGCGCGCGGGTCGTTCGGCACGGAACCCCCGAGGCGCTGTGCCCCGGGGAGGCCCGGCCCGTTGAGATCACGCTGCTCAACACGGGCTCGGAGACGTGGGACCCCGCGAGCAAGGACCGAATCGCGTATCACTGGCGCGACGCCGCTGGGGCCATGCTCGTTCGCGATGGTGCGCGCACGGTGCTGCCTGGGCCGGTAGCGCCAGGAGCGGTCGTGACCGTGTCCGCGCGCCTGAAGGTGCCCGTGCATGCGGGTGCGCTGACGCTGCAGTGGAGCCTCGTTCGTGAAGGCGTGCGGTGGGTGCCGACGGACGGCGCGGACGTTGCCGTGAACGTCATCGCGACCGAAGACCCGCCGCTTGCATTGGCCGTGCACGCCAGCGGCCCGAACGATGATGTGGTTGCCGGCGACGACTTCACCGTCGATGTCACCGTGCGCAACGTAGGCTGTGTGGCGTGGTCGCACCCCGAGGGCGACAACCTCGCGTACCACTGGTACTCGCTCGATGGCCGGCTCGTCGAGTTCGACGGTCAGCGCACGCCGATGCCCGACGTGGGGCCCGGCCAAGAAGCGACGGTGACCGCGACCGTCCGCGCCCCGGCGGCGGGCGAGTACCACCTCCAATGGGCGATGGTCCGCGAGGGGCTGGCGTGGACCGAGGCGGACCCGGAGCTGTCGTGGTGGGTGTCGCGCACTGCGGTGGGTGAGGCTGCACTCGCCTGGGCGTGGGCCGCGGTCGAAGACCTGCCGGAAGAGCTTGCGGTCGGCGAGCTGGCGACCACGACGCTGGCCCTCACCAACATGGGAACCGAGCCGTGGCTGCACGAGTCGGGGGATAGGCTGGGGTACCGCTGGATCGATGCATCGGGTGAGCCCCTCGCCGAAGAAGGGCTGCGAACGACGCTGCCCGCGGTGGTCGCTCCGGGCGAGACCGTACAGGTCACGGCGCAGGTGCAGGCGCCGCAGCAGGTTGGCCCGCTGACGCTGGTGTGGGAGCCCGTCCGCGAGGGGGTGCGCTGGTTTGGTCCCGCCGAGGTGGGGCCGACGGATCCCAAGATAGCGGTGACACCCGCCCGCCTGGCGTGGGCGCTGGTCGAGATGGAAGACCCGGGCGCAGTCTGGGTCGGACGCGAGCGTACGCTTGCGGTGACGGTAAAGAACCTCGGGGCTGATACCTGGTCCGAAAGCACCGCGGACCATCTGTCGTATCGCTGGCTGTCGCCCACAGGGGAGGACGCGGACGAAGGCATGCGCACCGTGCTTGCGCACGACGTGGCTCCTGGCGAGACGATCACCGCGGCGATGCGGCTGCGCGGCCCCTCACAGCCAGGCCGCTACACGCTGCGGATCGAGATGGTGCGGGAGCATGTGCGTTGGTTTGGTGCCCCTCGTGATGGTGAGGCTTCGCTGGCCATCGTCGCGAGCCGAGCGGCGGTGGGCGGCTCCATCGCGTTCATCTTTGTGACATTCGGCCTCATTGCGCTGCGCCGCAAACACCTGGCGCGCGGGCTCCCCCCCGTTGCGGCGCGGGTCTGGCTGTTGGATACCCTCGCGCTTCCTCTTTGGACGACGCTGGCGGTGGGGCTCGTCGGGGAGGTGTTTGTCGAGCTGGGGGGCGTGCCCTTGTGGGACAAGGGGGTGGTCACCGCGTGGTCGTGCTGCGCCTCGGCCGGGCTCCTGGTCGCAGCGCTGCCGCAGCGCGTGCAAGGGTGGGGAGCCGCACTCGCCGCGACGTTCGCCGCTGCGCTGGCGCTGGCGGATCTCGCCTACCTGAACTTCTTCGGCAGCATCGTGCCGCTCACCGCACTGGCGGCGACGCACCACTTGGGTGATGCGCACGGCACGGTGTCGTCGTTGCTGTCGCCCGAACAGTGGTGGTTGGTGGCCGTCCCCGCTTCAGGCTTCCTGCTCGCGTCGGGGTGGGGGCCGCGCGCGCCCAGGCCGGCCACGCGCACGCGTCGACGCATTCGGGGCGCGGTGGCGGTTGCGTGTGTGGTGGGGGTGGCGCCCGCGGTGGTGCGGCTATCCACCGCGCTCCAGGGCAAGCTCGGGGCACGCGTCTTTTCGCAATACGACAACGTTGGGCGCTTTGGCCTGTTCGGCGCGCACTACTTCGAGCTGGCCCGCCAGATCCGCGATGCGCTGTACGCCCCGCAGCCGCCGTCGGGTGAGGAGCGAGAGGCTCTGGACGCGTTCTTCGCCGAGCGCACCTCGGTGCGCGCCGCGGGGACTCCAGTCACGGGCCAGGCCAAGGGCTACAACGTCATCATCATCCAAGTCGAGGCGCTGTCGTCGTGGGCACGCGGGCTGGAGGTCAACGGCCAGCCGATCACGCCATACCTGGATGCCGCGGCGGCCGGCGATGCGTGGCTGTCGCATTCGATCTACGACCAGACGGCCCAGGGGCGCACGAGCGACGCCGAGTATCTGGTCTTGTCGTCGTCGCATCCGTTGGCGGAAGGCGCGCTGAGCTTTCGGCACGGTGACAACCACTTCCAGACGCTGGTCCACACGCTGGTCGATCAGGGCTACAGCTCTCTGTCGGCCCATCCGTATGCACGCGGCTTCTGGAATCGGGCGGTCCTTCACCCGCGCTACGGCTTTGACAACTCGATGTTTCGGCGCGAGTTGGGGCCGGGCCCGATGGTGGGCTGGGGCCTGTCCGATGCCGCGTTCTTGGAGCGCATGGTCGAGCCCATCGCGGCGCTGCCGGAGCCGTGGGTGACGTTCATGATCACGCTGTCGCTGCATCATCCGTACGATGATTTTCCGGACGCGATGAAAACTCTGGACCTGCCGGGGTTGGACGACACCCCAGTGGGGAATTATCTCCAGGCGATGCGCCACTTTGACGACGCGTTCGCGACGTTCATGGGCGCGCTGGCCGAACGCGGGCTGGCCGACCACACCATCGTGGCGCTGTACGGCGACCACGTCACGGGAATCGAGAGCCGCCGCGAGGTTTGGTCGCTGGCCGGCTGGGACGCGTGGAGCCCCGACCTGCCGATGCGGATCCGAAGAGTGCCGCTTGTCATCTGGGCCCCCGGGGTCCAACCGGTAGC
>Ga0316189_10001223_pt1 | contig 25540 bp, 23 predicted proteins | sample LowCovwburrow_MG_FD_204930 | JGI IMG/M metagenome (GOLD analysis project Ga0316189, IMG submission 204930) | Coastal sediment microbial communities from Maine, United States - Lowes Cove worm burrow | ecosystem: Environmental > Aquatic > Marine > Coastal > Sediment | place: USA: Maine... | reverse complement strand
CTAACAAAACAATAGGCTTAAGCGTGATACCCGGTGTCTTCATATCGATTAACAAGAAACTAATACCTTCCTGCTTCTTAACACTGTTGTCGGTACGTACTAAGCAGAAGATCCAATCCGCATATTGCCCGTAGGTATTCCAAGTCTTGCTGCCATTAACGACATATTCGTCACCCTCTCTCACGGCAGACGTCTTCAGTGATGCTAAATCTGAACCCGAGTTCGGCTCGGAATAACCCTGGCACCACCACACATTGCTTTGAAGAATGTCTGGCAGGAAGCGCTGCTTCTGCTCATCCGATCCATAGGCCATGATGACGGGTGCAACCATTTTCATCCCAAAAGGGACGGGCTCTGGCGCACCGATCAAGCCCATCTCGGTTGCGAAGATATGTTTCTGCGTTGCGCTCCAGCCAGTACCACCGTATTCAGCTGGCCAATTGGGCGCTGCCCAGCCCTTTTTGTAGAGAATTTTCTGCCAGTGCACTAATTCCTCTTTGCTCAGACGAATCCCAGCATCTATCTTTTTACGGTATTCGGCTGGAAAATCGCTCTGTAAAAACTCTCGAACCTCAATCTCGAATTGAAGTTCTTCGGCAGTAAAGTCAGCGTTCAAGGTAAATCTCCTATTGTTCCGAGCTATAACGGCCCCGATCACCCGCCTTGGGCTAATCGCGACATATGCTGTATTTAACTAGAATTTGTCTAGAAATTGAAAGTGGTCAAAGATTAGCATTATTCCCAGTTCTTGATAAGCAATAATCGAGCGATTGCTCGGAATCCCTTAGACCCTGCTAGCTGGATTGATGCAGCACAGTTTTCTCAATATATTTAGCCCCAAATGGCAATCACCCGTTGGATTTAAATCCTCAATTACGTTATCCTTCGCCCTCTTTTTAAGACGCTGTAATTCCAAGCAAAAATTGGAAAAAGCAGCAAAAGTATAGACTTCCACCAGATACTCCTTAGGAGATGACATGAAATTCTCTCAATCAACAAAATTTGCCCTGCTATTTGTTGCCCTATTCAGCCTAGCCGCTTGTAGCTCAACTGGCGAAGAAGCCGCTACCGAAGCTGCAGCCGGGACTGAATCCGGAATCGATGCGACTACTAGGCGCACACAGGAGCTAGCAGCAGAAGCCGCTGCCCGCGCCGCAGCAGCCGAAGCACGAATCGCACAGGCAGCTCTTAACACAACTACATTCTACTTCGACTTCGATGTGTCTGAATTCCGTTCAGCAGACCGCGACGTGCTCACTTTTCATGCTAGAGACCTCGCCGCCAATTCAAACAAGCGAATTCGTCTAGAAGGTCACGCAGATGAGCGCGGCACAAGAGAATATAACCTAGCACTGGGCGAACGCCGTGCAGAGGGAATACGGAATTACCTCATCGTTAATGGCGCTTCACGCAGCCAGATAGAGATTGTTAGCTATGGCGAAGAACGCCCTGCGGATCGCGGCACAAATGAGCGCGCCTATCAGCAGAATCGCCGAGTACAAGTCGTAACTCCCTAGTAGTTGATTGCTACTACTGCAAAATTGGGAAACGTACTCGATAGTATCAACTGAATTTTTCAGTTTGGAAGTTAGGCCGAACCTTGTGTTCGGCCTTTTTTTGTCAGGAAAAAAGCAAAAGAGTCACGTACTTCTAGCTAGGAAACACGCGCTGCAACTCTTCACCAATCTTTTCCAGTGCTGTCATTCCAGCTGGAATTCCCCCCGCGAACGACACGAACGCGTGAATCATATCTGTGTAACACAGGTGCTCAACTTCGACGCCGTGCTCCAACAGACGTTTTGCGAAGGCCTCGCCTTCATCGCGAAGCGGGTCGAAACCGGCAGTAATAACCAAGGCTGGAGGAAGATCGGAAAGATTTGCCAACAGCGATGAGACAAGAGGATCACTCGCCCGCTCTTCTGATTCCAGAAACTGATTTCGAAACCATTGCTTGTCAGCTTTGGTCAAAAAATAGCCTTCCGCAAATTCTTCGATTGAGGGATAGCCCATTTGGTAATCGACGGCGGGGTATATCTGAACCTGATAACAGGGTTGTTTAACTTCATATTGCTTACACTGCAGCATAACGGCTATGGAAATATTACCACCGGCACTATCACCACCTATGGCTATGCGTCCCGTGTCTATACCCAGTTCTTCACCCGAGCTCAGAAGCCAGGCATAAACATCGAAGCCATCTTTATAGATTCCCGCAGATTTCGTTTCCGGCGCCAGACGGTATTCGACCGACAACACCAGGCAATTTCCCAATCGTGCCAGTTGCTGAGCGACTGTGTCGTAACCATCCAGTGTGCCCAAGACATGGCCACCGCCATGAAAAAATAATAGCGCCGGCTGCAGCTCATTAGAGAGTGACTTGGGCTGATAGCGCCTGACCCTTAGCTGATCGCCATTACTCGGCACCCAATGGTCACTGATGCTCTCCATTTCACAAGCAGGCGGAGCAAAAGGGTTGCCTAGCAACTCACGCATGGCACGCGCCTCCGTTGCCGTGCATTCACACAACGGCTTCTGCCTAGCGGAGGCTCGAGCCACCTTCGCTGCCATGGGATGCAATTCATCGGCACGCTCAGCTACCGAACTAATTAATTCCGTCATAAGAGGGAGTCTATCCTGTGATTTGACCGCGAACGATCAGAAGAATTTGTTTTTCGGTTTAGCAGGCTCAAAACCAACGAGCCAAATTAACAATGTGAATAGAGTAAAGCCAGGCAGGACGTACACGCCAATATCCATAGTAGACTGGTCGACCAGCTGCAAGAAAGTCACCGCAGCATAGGCGATCATGCCGAGCAGATGCGCCATCATATAGTAATTTAAAAACGGTGTGCTGTTATGGGTCATGGGCCAAGGCTTGCAAAACAGTAGCCAACGCATCGCGACGATTAGGCCTAAGAGGTCGGTGGGCCAGAACAGCAGCAGGTTAATATTGTGGTGCAAATCCAGATGCTCGGATACGAACCAACTCCCCAACATGAGTATGCCGTAGATACCGCCAAACAAAGCGGTCACGATGCCCATCAAGCCCAGCAGGCGGAAATTAAATTCTGGAAATTTTAAGCCGATTCTAGAGTGAGTCGCGAAATAGGACATGGGAATTTTCTTCAGCATCAACAACAGCATCAGCACCGGGGCTAACAGGCCCACCGAGGCTATCTGATATGGATCTGTCTCTACCGTGGGTGCGGGGAACAGCATGATCTCCTGCGAGTCAGATAACAGCTTATTGCGCACTCCATTTTCTGCAACATCGGATTCGACCTGATACAGGCTCTCTCGAAGCTTAAGTGGCAGAAACATCTCCTCCCACTCACTCATTGGCCTGTCGATATTACTATTCATCAACACATCGAGAGAAAAACCGATAACCGCCACCGACTCATAGTGCGCCTTAACTTGATCGCGGAAGCTACTATCAGTGACGCCATCATTCACGCTTGCGATTCGACCTGACAAGGCCTCATCGAGATAGTCACGTACACGGGTTGTGCAGTTATCGAAAAAATACTGATAGGGATAAACTATATTCTCAGGTTGGAGATTCCAAAGCAGGCGGCGGTAGAGAATTTCTTTCTGCGGATTGGTCAAATTAATTCTGTCTTGCCAAACGCTGCGCTCCTGGGAGCGATACATCGCGAATTCCTGATTGGGTGATTGGGTGCCCAGTTCGTAGTTCATTATCCCCTTGAAAAAATTGTAGGAAAATGAAACCGGGCCGCCGGTGATGCGGAATACACCCCAGTTGAAGACTACGTCGGTATTGGTATTTTCATCAATTACCCGTAGCGCGGTGTGGCCAAAATTGTCGTACACCATATCGCCCACATCGACGGTAATTAGGTAGAAATGGACACCATTCATATCCGTTGGCAGGGAGTACTGATCCGGCGATTCGATAGCCTCCAAGGCCGAAGCTGACGAGTGCGGAAGTATTGTTAGGGCTAGGAATAACAGAAACGCCCAGCAGACAGGCATTAAAAGCCTGCGAGGTGCGTATTGGCCAACTTGAGGAAGAAAAATCATGCGGACTTTAAGGACCACTGTCTTGTTTTTAGATTGCGGGAATTTTGTAATCTTATCAAAGATTTACTATTGATCAAACAAGCAGAGACATACGCCCTCACAGCCAGTGTCTTGACGCTGCCGGATGCTCGATTCCCTGATCAACTGACATAAAAAATCCCCACTCCCTAACCGCCATTAGTTGAGTGAGGATTTGCGGCAGACTGAGCTACCAACAAACAGGCTAATTAGTGTGGGTTTTGCGAGGATGCCTGTCGTTAGCTCTTCTCCGCGAAGGGTTTAAGAGTACGCCGCTGAGTCTGAACAGAATCTGAATGAGAACCAACATGATAGAATCTCTACCGGTTTAACGGGCACTACACTACGGATAGGTACAGATCATGGATACACGTCAACTCGGAGAATTACAGGTTTCTGCCCTAGGCCTAGGCTGCATGAGCATGTCTCAGTCCTATGGGGCCGCGAATAGACAGGAGTCAGAGCGAGCCCTGCACCGGGCCTTAGATATCGGCTATACCTTCCTAGACACCGCCAGCCTGTATGGCCTTGGCCACAATGAGACCCTGCTTGGCGAGGTTCTAGCTAGCCGTCGCAATGAGTTCATTCTTGCTAGCAAGTGCGGCATCATAGATCGGGATGGAAAGCGAGCCGTCGATTGCAGTCCCGAGAACGTAAAGAGGACTTGCGAGGAAAGCCTACGCCGGCTGAATACCGATGTCATCGATCTCTACTACCTACACCGCCGTGATTTTACTGTTCCCATCGAAGAGAGTGTAGGTGCGCTTGCAGACTGCGTAAGTGCCGGCAAGATTCGCTATATCGGTCTATCCGAATGCTCCTCCACAACTATTGAGAAGGCCCACAGCGAACACCCAATCTGTGCCGTGCAATCGGAGTATTCTCTATGGAGCCGCGAACCCGAGGTAAAAGTGTTCGATTGCTGTAGGGAGCTGGGGATAGGCTTCGTACCCTTTAGCCCCTTAGGGAGGGCTTTTCTCGCCGGGGTGATCACTGACATGTCTGCACTAGGCGCTGATGATATGAGGCAGACTATGCCAAGATTCCTTGGTGATAATTTCGAGCAGAATCTTAAACAGCTAGCCACTCTACGGGAGATTGCCTCCTCTAACTCTTGCACCATGGCACAACTCGCCCTGGCTTGGGTACTTGCGCAAGACCCTAACTTCGTGCCAATTCCCGGCACCAAGCACGTAAAATATGTCGAAGAGAATGCGCAGGCGGCGGATCTATCGATCAGCGCCCATGAGCTAGCTAGAGTGGGAGAGGTATTTGCTGGAGATTCGGTATGCGGTGATCGCTATGCGGAATCACATATGATCTCGTTGGATCCTGAAGAATCGTAATACTAGGCAGGCGCTTACTGCATGAAGAATTTGAGGAAGCGAGGCTAAGCTCGCTCCCTCATACAGGAGCTATTGACCGTTCTCACTGGCGCGCTGTTCTTCCATGCGCTCGCCGCGAAGTATATTGACCATGCCATAGTTACCCTCATGACAGGCGTACTCGTACATAAGACCATCGAGTTTCGCCATCGGTATCACTACAGTGATCTGGTCTTTGAATGTACTCGGATCGTCGACCGTGAACTCATAGTTAACCGTGAATTCACCAACACGCGTAAACCTTTCCGTAAGAACCTTATCGATGGAACTACCGAAGACGCTGAAGCTCTGGGTCAGGTCGTTGAAGTTTCTAGTCTCGACAACCAGAGTATCCCCCTCCCAATAACCCCGTGAATCACCTGACCATTGACGAATACTGTCGTCGATATGGTCTCGACCGTCTAGCGGAACGATACGCGCATCGTGAATCATCTCAGTCATGATAACAGCAGTATCCTTGCCCAGAATCAGCTGCACATTATTGTTGTACAAGTTTGGTGTGAATGGCGGTCCTGAATTGAAGCCCTGAATACATCGCTCAGACGTACCTCTATCCTCTGGGCCGTCTTTCGCAATACCGCCCACTGGCATACGCACGGGTCGCACTCCGGGCTCGTCCGGCCCAAGCCCGCCGATCTGAACCGACACGCCCTCAACTGTTTCCGGTACCCGGCCATTGCGAGGGTAGGTAATAAGTGAGGTACGAGTATTATCGCCCCTGCCTGCGTTCTCCACCCAGAACGTGTTATAGCCACCAACACCGATATTATTTAACGCTTGCAGGCCCGCCTCGGTCTGATTCGCAATCGCTGCAATATCTTCTGGTGTCAAAAATTCTTTGTCTGCAAACTGAGTAGGACGCTGCATGGGAACGAAGGAACTAAAATTCCACACACCATTTAGATCCGGCTGACCGTATTCGGTTCGCGGAACAACATAGCCGCTATCCTGCGCCTGCACTGTAGTCACTGCAAGACCCAGAACAACAGCGGCCAATGCACCGAGAGTAAGAAGTTGAGATTTCATGCCATGCCCCCTAGACAAGCAAATTACGAAGCGCAGAGTGTAAACTAATTGACCAACTGCATCTATTGGCTGATGCCAGTAATGGAATGCGGCGCTGTACGGCTGCGAGCAATAGCTGTTAAGTTCTCTTCTTCTTTCGCTTACCAGCTTTCTTCGCGGCAGCGCGCATAGCCGCATCGTAGGCATTGGATGCCCAAGAACTCAAGAGCTCTGCATCTTCCATCGTCTCCTCCGGAGCTTGGTAGTAACTCATCTTGAATTCCTTGCCGTTCTTCCCAAAACTGAAGGCTTGTAAGCCCAGCTCCTCGTAATCCAGCCGATTCTCTCCATCGACTTTTAGGTACAACTCATTATTGGCAATGAGACCGAACATTAAGCCTTCAAGGAACAGGCCAAATCCACCAAACATAGACTTCGATTCAACCGGCCCAATAAATTGCAGGAGATCAACGATATGTGCAACGTACTCGCGCTGCGCTTCACTTATAGCCACTATGGATTCCTCTGGCCCTTTCGGCCCCCTACTTACGAGCTCAGTCTTTGATGCTATGATAACCAGCTTTTGCGCGGCATATTCGCGGTTACGAGATCGAGGAGAACTACAACATGAACGGTGCAACCGCATTAATTGAAACATTGGCAGACTGTGGAGTCGAGCTTTGCATTGCAAACCCCGGCACCTCCGAGATGCATCTCGTGCAGGCACTCGACAGCGTTCCGCAGATGAAATCAGTACTCGCACTTTTCGAGGGCGTGTGCACCGGTGCAGCCGATGGTTACGCACGTATGACCGGCAAACCCGCAGCCACACTGCTACATTTAGGGCCCGGCCTAGCGAATGGCATAGCAAACCTGCACAACGCACGCCGCGCGAATTCGCCAATGATTAATATCGTCGGCAACCATCCAAATTACCATATTGGCTTCGATGCTCCACTCACCTCGGATATCGACACACTCGCTAAGAATTATTCTTCCTGGATAAAGTCTTGCAGCACCAATGAAACTCTTGCACAAGATGGCGCAGACGCATACACCGCCACCCTGCGTCAAACCACAGGCTCCAATGGCCAAATCGCCACACTTATTATGGGCGCCGATGCAGCCTGGGGAGAGAGTTCGGGGCCGGTAATGCCGAATGCAATACCGCAGCGTAGCAAGATCGATGAACAAGCGATCGAAAAGATAGCGCCGCTGCTAGAGAAAGGTGGTCGCTCCATGATGCTTCTAGAGCACCATGCGACCGACCCAGCCGCTCTCGCTGCCGCTAGCAAGATAGCGGCTAAGACTGGCTGTAGATTGATGACTGGCACCTTCCCTGGACGCGTCGATGGCGGCCCCGGTGCAGTTGCTGTAGAGCGTCTACCCTACTTTCCCGAACAGGTTCTTCAGACCTTAGATGGCGTTGAAAACCTCATCATAGTTGGCGGTCAGGTTCCCGCGAGCTTCTTTGCCTATAAGGGCATACCGGGGCAGCTTATTCCGAAGGGCTGTAAAGTTAGCCGACTGGCACACATAGAAGAAGATGCCATCGATGCCCTGCAACGCTTAACCGAGCGAGTAGGTGCAGAAAACGAAGCTATTAACAATTTTGAGAAAGTCGAGATTGGCAAGCCTAGCGGCGAGCTCGACACGAAATCTATCATTCAATCTGTCGCTGCAACGATGCCTGAGAATGTTATCGTTGCAACTGACTCCGGTGGCGGCAATGCAGCCTACCCTTACTGCCAAAACTCTGCACCGAATACCTGGCTTAGCCTTACCGGCGGCGCCATCGGTCAGGGCGGTCCTTGCGCCACCGGTGCAGCCCTAGCCTGCCCAGACAGACAGGTGCTCGCCATGCTTGGCGACGGCGGTGCTGCCTATACAAATCAGAGCTTTTGGACGCAGGCCAGAGAAGGCCTGAACGTTACGACGGTTATTTTCGCAAATCGCTCTTACAATATTCTCAATGTGGAATATGCACGACTCGGCGTCACCGAAGTTGGCGACATAGCCGCGAGCCTATTCGATATCGGCAATCCTGCGCTCAATTGGGTCGATATGGCCAGAGGTTTCGGCGTACCAGGCGCTACTGCCGACACGGCCGAGGAGCTTTGCACTTTGCTGGAGAAGAGTTATGAGACACCCGGCCCCTTTCTTATTCAGGCCAACGGTGAATTGCAGAGATAGCGACTCGCCAGAACGAGGGCTAAGCCTAGCCCTCGTTCTCAATCTGCAAACCTAACTGAGCTATCCAAAGCCCAGTTAGAGTACTGACTAAACCCAGTCAAGGTTGCGTTGAATTCTTCCCAAGTCCTTGTAGAAGGTAGCGGACATGTCTACCTCTGCGTCGCTATCCTTTGCAGGAAACATCAGTGTGATCAGAGGAATCGTAAACACCGGAAGTAACAAGGTTAGGAACGATGGGTCGCGCCACTCTCCGAGATACTGACACAGCTCATACCAAGTCTGGGCAAACCCACCCACATCGGCATTCTCCGCGCCCGAGTACCAGTTGTTAAGTAGCCACATCAGCAAGCCGCACACAAATCCTATTAGCATTCCCCAGAACGCAGCCTTCTCTGTCGTCTTCTTCCAGTAGAACACGTAGGTCACCGCAATAGCAGGCGGCACTACCATCGCAAATCCCAATAGCAGAAACTGCAGCACCGAGCCGAAGTTAAAATACCAGGCACAGAATGCTGCTGTAGAACCATAGATCACTGTCACTAGTTTATAGAGGCGCAGCTTCTTATCGCTGGTGAAATTTTTGGAGCCCGGTATCCAATCACTTACTAGCATCGTTGCGCTAGCTAAAAGAATAGGGGCGCCAGACGAGATTACCGCGGCTAACACAGCAGCCAACGCAATACCGCCCAGTAGTGGCCCGGTATCCATTGCCAGTTGCGCAATGTTTAGATAGCCAGACAGCCCAGATTCAGAGCCATAACTCACCATGGTTAAGATGCCGATAAATCCTGCAACCACCGGCATCAATGCGGCGATTACCCCCGCCAAGAAAAAGCCAGGGATGAGATATTCCTGCTTCGCCGCCGAACTCGCATAGTTCGCATACACAGACGCGGCCGGGGTATGAATCGTCGCAGAAATAAATAGCGCGATAATTGTTGCCCAGCCGATGCCGGTGAAGCTCCACCACGACGGAATATCTTTGCCCGCCTCAGTTAGTCTGATTTCTGATTGTGCGACCACTGAATCCCAACCACCTAGATTCTGCATCGCAATATAACCTACTGCAGAAAGGCCCACGATAATAACCGTGCAGTGCACAATATTTGTTATAGCAGTGCCCTTTAAACCGCCGGTGACAGTGAACAACACAATCACTACCGCACCGATGATGATGCAGAGCCCGAATGGCCATCCGGTCACGCCGCTAACAATAGTTGCGATTACGTAGGGCTCAATAATATTTACAACCAGATACTCGGCCTGCACACAGAGACTGGTCAGGGACTGACAGCGGCTCGAGCCGAAACGTCTATCGAAAACCTCACCCACACTGGTTAACTTCAACTTGCGATACGGTATAGCGAAGAACAAGCCAACCATAAACAGGGCTGCGAAGGAATTAACGCCGTACCAGAGGTGGCCTATGCCTTCAGAGATAACGTCACCCGCAACACCATAGGTGCCTGCTCCACCGATGCGAGTCCCGGCAACACCTGCTGCGAGCATGCCTACGCCCAAGGTGCCGCCACCGATTGCCCAGTCAGCAGAACTTCTATTGCCGCTACTGATATAAATCCCCACCGCGATGAAGAATAACAAATACCCGAGGATCACATAAGCAGTCAAATCCATGTACAACTCCAACTCTATTTCTAATTATTTTATAAACTGCTGATAGTTGGCAGGCGAAACCAATCCGAATCAGCCTGATATGTATCAACCTATTTCCATGATGCCAATGCATACTACACGATGGCAATTGTAAGGCAATACAAAGGCAAGAAACTCCTGCCTGTATTCCCATAAAATTAACTCGATGCTAACGTGAACACTCGAACGCCTATCAACAGGAAACACTATGTCTGAATTAGAACCAGGTTCCGACCAATGGCTGACTCAAGTACAGGAAGAAATACTCGACCCAGACCGAGCAATCATCGACCCCCATCATCACCTCTGGAAGAAACGCTTCAATCGCGACTACCTATTGCCCGAACTATGGAGCGACACGGGCTCGGGTCATAATATTGTGAAGACGGTTTTCATGGAATGCCGAGCATTCTATCGCCGCGAGGGAGAACAGCACCTGAAAAGTGTAGGAGAAACGGAAACAATTGCGGCGCTAGCTTCGGAGAGCCGAGCTAACAGTTCGAATAGGGCCTACATCGCCGGCATAGTCGCACATAGCGATCTCACCCTAGCTGGCGAATCGGAAGATAAATTGCTGGAAGCGCTGGAGCAACATCGCGTCGCGAGTAAGGGCCTGCTGCGAGGCATTCGTCACTCTGCCGCACGGGACAGACGACCAGAAGACTTATTCATCGTAGGCTCTGCCCCACCATACTTACACGGCAAGGAATCGTTCCGCAAAGGTCTTCGACTCATCGCGCAGCAGGGCCTAAGCTACGATACTTGGCACTATCATCATCAAAATCTGGACTTCTTAGACCTCGCACGCGCGGTGCCAGAATGTACTATGGTGCTCGATCATTTCGGCACGCCACTTGGTGTCGGCATCTACAAGCATTGTAGAGATGAGATCTTTCAGGAATGGAAACAGGAGATCCGCGAGATAGCGAAGTGCCCCAATGTCTATGCGAAGCTAGGGGGCTTAGCAATGCCCGACAATGGTTTCGACTGGCACTTGCAGAGCAAACCACCCAGTTCCGACGAATTCATCAAGGAACAACAGAAGTACTACCTGCATGCCATCGAATGTTTCGGTCCTGAGCGCTGCATGTTTGAGAGCAACTTCCCTGTGGATCGGCTATCAATTAACTATCATGTCTTGTTTAATGCCTACAAGAAAATGGTCGACGATTTCACGGAAGATGAGAAACACGCCATGTTCTATGGCACAGCGGAAAAGGTCTACAGCCTGCAGGACTAGCAATGTCTTACCACAGCTTGATATTCGATTTAGATGGCACCTTAACGGACCCGCTTATCGGCATCCACCGCTGCATGAACTATGCCCTGAGCAGCCACGACTATCAGCCGAGGTCCGAGCAAGAGATCAGGCCCTATATCGGACCACCTCTGGAGATCGCACTGGGTGAGCTATCGGGAAGCATGGACGAGGCTCACATCAAAGAATTGGTTGCCACCTACAGAGAACGCTACGGAGAACTAGGCTACAGAGAGAACATCGTCTATGACGGTATCTACGAGTTATTAGACACGCTGCAAGGGCAAGGTTTTCGAATGGGGATATGCACCTCCAAATTCGAAAAATACGCGGTCAAGGTGCTGGAAGAATTTAAGCTAGACAAATACTTTAGCTTCGTGAGTGGCAGTGGCGCTTACGGCACCGCCAAGTCGGATCAATTGCGGGAATTGATAAAGTCTGAAGTTGTTCTCGATAGCTCACTGATGATCGGTGATCGCCACATCGACCTGAGCTCTGCACACAAGACAGGCCTGCGCTCTGCTGGCGTGCTTTGGGGCTACGGTAGTTTGGAAGAATTGACTGCCGAAGAACCCGCGTTCATAGCCGAATCCCCCGCTCACTTAAGTGAGACAATCATAAAAAATAGTTACTAAGAACCCATTGACGTCCACCAACCCTGCAGGCAGGAATCCGGTGTTGCCGAATGTGACCGTCGCCCGCAGGGATGCGGGCGCCGAGCCTACAGGAACGTATTTACGGCCTGTCACAGTCAGCAATACCGGGTTCATGCCTTGGCACGAAAATCAGGAGGCTTAAAGCCTTTTGTGTCCCAACTTCTAGATAACTACTTGATGAATATGTGGGGACAGCAACGAGTAAGAATTACTTCTTTCTAAGTCGCTTGATCACGGCACTACTAGTTAACACAACAGTCTCGCCGACGAAGAGTTCGCAGCGAGAGAACACCATCGAGCCCGTACGTCGAGTCAGCTCTCCGCGACCCTCTACAAGATCCCCCTTGAAGGCTGGCGCAATGAATTCGCTGTTGCAGCTAACCGTCACCACACTTTCAGTCTCGCCGCCGTTGGCGCAGATACAGAGCGTGTAGTCCGCCAATGCCATCATAATGCCACCATGAAGTGAGTCATGCGCATTGCAGTGATGCGCCTGCACCCGAAATGCGGTGCGAGTGTTCTCGCCATCCATAGTGAAGAAAAAAGGACCTATATAGTCCTCGGCCTTGTCACCTTCCCAATGACGATAGTTGGTATCTATTTGGTAATCTTCAGGCTTTATAGTCATGCACTCTTCTCTTCTCTACGCTATTCATCATCGTCATCTGGAACTGCTAGATCGACAGCAGCCCCGACGACCTTAAAGGGAACCTTCGCCACCTCGATCGTCGTATCCACCGCAGCACCGACTACGGCACCCACGCAGGAAACTAATAGCAGACAGAGGAGAGCGACCATGAATGATCCAAGCTTCCTGAATTGACTAATAAGAAATCTCATAAAATTAATTGCCAATAGCCCACATCTACGAACTCACCAAACTTGTATCCGACCTCAGAGAACTGGCCTGCCTTCGTAAAGCCGAGGCTCTCGTGCAATGCGACACTACTCGCATTGGGCAGAGCGATACTTGCGATTAGACTATGTATCGGCTTGTTACGTAATTCATCAATAAGATGTTGATACAACTGTCTGCCGCGCCCATTCCCCGTAGCATCGCGGTGCAGATAGACAGTCACCTCGCGGGACCGGTCATAGGCGGCTCGCGCCTTCCAGATCGAAGCGTAGGCATAACCTAGTACAGCAGCCTCTTCCTCCAACACCAGCCAAGGCTTGTCGGCGTCTGCCGAGGCAATTCTCTGCCGCATCTGCTCATCACTGAGCTGCTCCTGCTCGAAGGTGCAAACGCTGCTTGCTATATACCAGTTGTAGATTGCGGCTATCGCCGGCGCATCTGAAGAAATAGCTGCACGTATCATCTTTCTCTCATCACCTATTGGCCTGACTAAGCCTAGCGCTCGCCGGTAAAAGGCTGCACGTCATCAATCCCCGCCCCGCTCTCTACCAATGCCGCGAAGTCATCAGCCAGTCGCTTGCTCTTCTCGAGAACAGTGGACCAGTAGGCAACGCGACTGGAATGGTCGAGGGTCTCGAAGTCTGTTCGATCTGGAATCTTGCCATAGGGCAGCTCGGCTACGAATTCTTGAGAGGGAACGACTAATACCACATTCTCGAAATTTTTAAGATCCACCCGACGCCAGGGAACGCGCTTATCAAACCAACCGGGTATAACAGTGGATGAGAAATGCGGATACAAGACTAAGTCGTCGCCTGCGTGAAAGGAAAAGTCGAAATGGTAGTCTGTAATGCCGCCATCCCAATACAGCCCAGGCTTCGCCTGCTGTATATCCCGCACACCATTTAGCACGAAGGGAATGGAGCCACTCGCCATCATCGCATCCATTAGATTATCTTGATTAATAGCAACGTGGGCAGTTTTCAGGTCGCTAACATTCCCGAAGGGTGACAATTGCCCCATGTTGGAAAAAATATTCCGCTCAAAGAAAAGAGAGAGTGTCTTCCTGCTGGCGGTATTTAGCAGGGCACTGCTGAGCAACTGAAGCATACGCAGCTGCTTGACTCGTGACGAGCCTATCCCTCGCGCGCGGTCGGCAATTATATGCGTCCTGAAAATCTCGTTCTCAACGATCTCTTTGACGCCATCCGGCCCAAGAGTCTCAGCAAGCATCTGCTCTGCCTTCTCAGTTATCTCATCAGTGCTTGGTTGCTCGGAGTACTGCTCCTCGCTGTAGCGTTTCGCGAGACGCTCGATAGCCGCCACCGGATCGGCGGTAGCGAGACAGCACATTCGCCAGGCGCCCGCGGAGGAGCCAAGGGTTATCAGCTCGCGCTCTCTGTTCGCGAAGAACTCACCGAAGATGTAGCGATCGAGACCAAACAACACGAACCATTTTGGACCGCCAGAGGCACCTAACATAACCTTAAATTGATCGGCATTGAGCCCCTCGCTACGAAGGCGCTGCAAGGCATGAGAACCGGCAAAAATAGTAAGAGATGACATCAGGCGCTAATGATATAATCGCCAGCGCTCTCAGGCTATAGCCATCATTCATAGCTTCCAGCAACCTCACTCACCAAGCCTTGAAATTATGTCCATGTTCAGCAAGCTGCTTCAAGAGCGAAAGACACTCCTCTACTTGTTAGCGATAGGCAACACCATCGCCTTTGCAACCTGGCAGGTGATGCTTAACAATTTCGCCGTAGAGCATGCCGCCTTTAGCGGCGAAGAGATCGGTATCCTGCAAAGCTTGCGTGAGGTGCCCGGCTTCCTCGCCTTCACCGCTATATTGGTGATGATATTCATTAGACAACAGACCTTCGCCATACTCGCGCTACTCATGCTGGGCATAGGCACCGCCATAACCGCCTTCTATCCAACGGCTCTCTGGTTGTATTTCACAACAGTAATAATGTCCATAGGCTTTCACTACCTAGAGACCCTACACAACTCCCTAAGCCTGCAATGGCTAAGCAAAGACGAAGCACCGAGAGTGCTTGGGAAAATACTCAGCGTCCGCTCCCTGTGCAATTTTGCGATTCTGGGCACGCTCTACATCTATCTGATGTTCTTCGCGGCCAACTACAATGTCATTTATATGCTCGCTGGGTTCAGCGCAGCGGCTATCGGTATTTTCTGTTGGCTCGCCATCCCGCATTTCGAAGAGGGCATCGCGCAGAAGAAAACCTTATTCCTGCGTAAAAAATACTGGCTGTACTATCTGCTAACCTTCTTCGCTGGAGCTAGGCGTCAGATATTCGTCGTGTTCGCCGGGTTTCTACTCGTAGAGAAGTTCGATTTCCCAATCGAAGACGTGGTGATGCTAACACTGGTGAATGCGGCACTCACCTTCTATCTAGCACCCAAGATTGGGCGCTTAATCAGCTACATTGGCGAAAGGCGAGCACTAACGCTTGAATACATTGGCCTGATAGTCATCTTCATCAGCTATGCCTTCGTAGACACGATCGAATTCGCTATCGCGCTGTATCTACTTGACCATATGTTCTTTGCCATGGCGATAGCCATCAAGACCTATTTTCAAAAGATCGCCGACCCGGCAGATATTGCCGCAACCTCCAGCATTAGCTTTACCATTAACCACATAGCGGCAGTGGTACTGCCAGCACTTCTGGGGTTTGTATGGGTGATCAATCACAGCGCCGTATTCCTAATAGGCGCAGCGATTGCCGGCGCCTCTTTACTCCTATCACAGCTCATACCTGACCATCCTCGCCCCCACGGGGAGACTCGATTAACAAGCACACAGCCTGTCTAAGCTGATTCTTTCCTTCCTTAACGTTAAATAACGTTACTTCACTTATTCTGAGTGAGTATTTGACGTATCGTGCGATCCCAAACTGGGGTAGCTCTGTAGCAGTAGAGCATCACCACCCTAGGAGAATAAGCACATAGAAGGAAACTAGAGAATCGTGGCAAGCCGGAGTAAATTTCCCCTCATCTACACCGCCATCGCTTGCAGCCTGAGCAGCCAATTGGCGTATTCACAAGAGCCCGAGCAGATCGAGGAGGTCATCGTCTGGGGGCGCTCTCTGCAACTGATAGGCAGTTCCGATTCGGCCTCACAGGGTGTTGTCGGCTATAGCGACTTCTCGACTCGACCACTCTCGCGAGTCGCAGAACTGGTTGAGGTCGTGCCCGGCATGATTGCCACTCAGCACAGCGGACCCGGCAAGGCGAATCAGTATTTTCTTCGCGGCATCAACCTCGACCATGGCTCCGACTTCTCGACCTACTTCGATGGCATGCCGGTCAATTTTCGTACCCACGCCCACGCTCAGGGCTATATGGACTTGAATTTCATCATTCCAGAGATCATCGAAAGAGTTGATTTTCAGAAGGGCCCCTACTTTGCAGACACCGGGGACTTTTCCTTAGCTGGCTCCAACTCTATGAAGACCTATGATGTTCTCGATGAGAGTTTCACGGAGATCACCTTCGGCTCGGAAGACGAGGTTCGACTAGTCACAGCAAATTCCTTTGAATTGGACAACGGCAGCCTACTCGCCGCCTTCGAGCATCATCGCTCCGATGGCCATTTCGATCTGGATCAGGATGTACGCAAATACAACGGCCTACTGAAGTACACCGGTACCATCGCCGACATTCCTAGCCGCATCACCTTCTCCGCCTATGACTCCGAGTGGATCTCAACGAATCAGGTGCCACAACGCGCCGTGGACAGTGGCTTCATCTCCCGCTTTGGGTTTATTGATCCCGATCTCGGTGGCGAGTCCCACAGATACTCGCTGACTGGCAATTTCGAGATCAGTAGCTGGGATCTCAATCTATATGCGAGCTCTTACTATATGAGCCTGATCAACAATCCGACTTACTTTCTCAACAACCCTACAGACGGAGATGAATTTGAGCAGGAAGATGAACGACGCCTGTTCGGTGGTTCACTGCGCAAGATTAGCGAGTCGGAGTTATTCGGCATGCCTACCACGCAAACTGTCGGCATCGACATTCGTTACGATGATGTGAACGAGCTGAACCTATTCAACACCATTAGTAGACGCCGCGTCAGCAGCATACGAGAAGACGAGGCGGAGGAATTCAGCGCCGGATTTTTCGCCGAGTCGCAGATCTCCCTGACCGATAAACTGCGCGCCACTCTCGGCGTAAGAGTGGACTACTATGATTTCGAAGTCGACGCTCTACGCCCTGGAAATTCTGGCAGCGATCAAGATTCGCTCTGGCAGCCAAACATCGGCCTCGCCTACCGGGTTAATGAAAATTTGGAGCTCTACCTAAACTACGGTCATGGCTTCCATTCCAATGACGTGCGTGCCGCCGTCAATACCATAGATCCTGTTACTGGGGCGCCCACCGAAGCGCAGGATGTCTTAGTCGAGGGCAAAGGAAGCGAGATCGGCTTCCGTTACGACACGCTAAATGGATTCAACATCGCTATTGCCGCCTTCGAACTACGCACAGACTCGGAACTGGTGTTCGTTGGCGACGCAGGAACTACCGAGCCTAGCGACCCAACCAGCCGCAATGGTGTCGAGATCAACTCCTTCTGGGAGCTTAGCGAGAACTGGGTATTCGACCTTAGCGCGGCAAAAACCAACGGCCACTTCCGTGGCCTGCCCTCGAATGCCGACAGCATTACCGACGCACACGAGGAGGTGGTTGCCGCCGGCCTAACCCATGTAGCCAATAATGGCCTGACCGCCAGCCTGCGTGTCCGCCACTTTAGCGATGCCGCGCTAACCGAGGATGAGTCCGTGCAGAAGGACGGCTCGACGCTTGTTCACGCGGGCGTATCCTACGAGTTCGACAATTGGGAGATCGGAGTCGACGTTCTAAACTTGCTGGATGCGGAAGACGACGACATCGCCTACTACTTCGAGTCACAACTTGCCGGTGAGACGACTGGAGTTGAAGATATTCATTTCCATCCCTCGAATCCGCGCCACATTCGACTGCTGTTGAAGTACCGTTTCTAAAATAACAGGCATGAAAAAGCCCACCAGCATTGCTGACGGGCTTTTCCCCACAATCTCTATAAGTTGTTAGTGACTCTGTTTGAACACAACCGTAAAGCTCACAGGAACAGCGCGGCTAATACTTGGCAACCCTGCAACTTCACGCAATTTTTCGACACCAGCGGTCAGAGCGAAGGAGTCAGACATTACCACGATAGGCTTTAGGGTTGAAAAAACAGCTCCCTCAGCTGTGCGTGTAATCTGCACATCAGCGGCCATACCTACACTCTGACCGTGAAGCGACAACTGAAAATTTATCTGCCTGGCGTAGGAAGTGCCTGCGTCCAGTCCCGCGAGTAAATCCAAATTGATCTTGCCTGTGACAGTAGCATCCGGAAACAAATTCGTCTCGAACAACATTTCTTGCATCCGCTCATTTCGAATATCAATCATGGTGTTCACGCTGGCCAACTCGATGCTGATTTCCACATCGCCAACATCGTCAATAATGCCTGACAGCATGTCGAAGGTATGCACCTCGGCTACGTGCTCCGCCTTCACGGTGACAAAGCTGAGGCTGGAACTATCGTTGTCCAGTGACCAATGAGCCTGTGCTACGCCCGTAAATAAAACTGCAACCGACAGAGCTGCGAGCCTAGCCTGTAGTGATTTCGAGATCATTCTTACACTCCTATTAATGTCTTGTCCCAACACGAGTTGGATTATCAGTACCGTCAATACGTTAAGTTAGAACCTACGCAGATTAACTCCAAAGCGTGCCTAGCTTACTGCAAAATACTGATGAGTGACTATCAAAGTTGAAGATATTTCCGATTTCACGGTCATACTAACGTCATACTGTGATCACACTATGCGCAATACCTCTTTGAGTGCTGCACTGCAGCAGTTAGAATCGGTTCCTCAAGAGACTAGTGACGACCTAGCCATGCAATTCAAGCGTGGATTTATCTCATTGAAGATTTACAGGCTTTTCCATTCAATCCAGGCAATACATAGTCAGGCATGAAATCAGACACTAACAGCCCAATAGTAAAGCATTTAGTTTTGGTCGGCGGCGGTCACAGCCATCTAGCAGTGCTGAAGAATTTTGGCATGAAGCCGGTTGCTGGGCTTAGCCTCACGCTGATCAGTCGAGATATAGAAACACCCTATTCTGGCTCCCTGCCTGGCCACATCAGTGGCATCTATGAGCGCGACGACATCCATATCGACCTGCGACCGCTGGCCCAATTCGCTGCCGCGCGATTGATCCAAAGCGAAATTACTCGCATCGATTTCGAGCAGAAGATCATTCACTGCAAAGGCAGACCAACAATCGAGTTCGACCTCATCTCGCTGAATATTGGCTCGAAGCCAAATGCGATAAAAATTCCCGGAGCGGCGCAGTTTGCAACTGGTATAAAGCCAATCGATCAGTTCCTTGTGAATTGGCAGAAAATCTATACCGACATGCTCGATGTCATCGGCTCCAAAAAGAAATCTTACCGATTTCTGATTGTAGGTGGAGGCCCTGCTAGTGTTGAACTTGCCTTCGCCGTGCAACAACGCATCCACCGTGAACTGTCCATAAAGCACTACAAAAATTCGCCTCTTCAAATCGGCATCGTCACGGCTGACACAGAGCTTCTAAAGTTTCATAACAACAAGGTTCGCAATTTCGTTAAAAGCACGCTCGCAACTCGCGGCATCGAGGTATTGCTGGAGCACAAGGTCATCGAATTTCGCGCAGGAAAAATTCTCTGCAATAACGACCACACGCTAGAAGGCGATTCTATGGTGTATGCAACAGGAGCGAGCATTGCATCCTGGCCCGCAGAATGTGGATTAGCTATCGGCGACGACGGCTTCATCGAAGTGAACGACTTTCTGCAATCGACCAGCCACGACTTTGTCTTCGCAGCTGGCGATGCCGCCACCATCAAAAGCGAGCCAAGACCGAAGTCTGGCGTGTATGCAGTACGTCAGGGCAAGCCGCTGGCAGAAAACCTGCGGCGCTTCGCCACGTCTATGAACTTAAAGCCCTACTCACCACAGAAGCATGCCTTGGCGCTAATCAATCTCGGCAACAAGAAAGCCATCGCATCGCGCAATAAGCTATTCTTTCAAGGGCGCTCGGTGTGGTCACTTAAAAACTCTATCGACACCGCCTTCATTCGAAAATACAGCCAGCTTCCTGAAATGCCAGACAACTTCGATATCGCCAAGGGCCTGGTCGATGAGAAGACTGAGCAACAACTTCGCAAGCACGCAATGCGTTGCTCTGGCTGTGGCGCCAAGATAGCCGGCGACGCGCTTCAAGAAGTTCTGCGAGAACTGCCCCGTCATGAGAACGCAGATATCCTCTCCTCTGGATCCGCAACCGAAGATGCCGCATTGATCGAATTGAGTGATGGCCGCGTCTTGCTGCAGAGTGTAGACCAGCTGAGCGCCTTCATTAGTGACCCCTGGCTGTTTGCCAAGATCGCAAGCAACCACTGCATGAGCGACATCTATGCGATGGGCTGTATGCCTCATTCCGCCCTCGCCATTGTGGGCGTGCCCGCTGCGAGTAAAAAAATTAGCAAGGGGCTACTTCGCGAGATTATGCATGGCGCCAGCGAGGCGCTTCAGGAGAATGACTGTGCATTAGTGGGCGGTCATTCCGCCGAATCGAAAGAACTGCAATTCGGCCTCTGCGTGAACGGCTTCACCGAGCGCGACACCCTGCTTAGCAAGGACGGAATGCAGACCGGAGACATCGTCATCCTCTGCAAGCCGCTCGGCACCGGCACGCTGTTAGCAGCAGACATGCGATGCAAGGCGAAGCACCGTTGGATGGCAAAAGCGCTGACTCAAATGCTGATATCGAACAGGAAAGCGGCACAGTGTTTTATCCAATACAAGGCCACGGCTTGTACCGATATAACCGGCTTCGGACTTGCCGGTCATCTTTTCGAGATGCTTACTCCGCGCAATGTAGAATTAGAACTAAGCCTCGCCGATCTACCTGCACTCGATGGCGCATTAGAAACACTCAAGCAAGGGATTCTAAGCTCACTCCACGCCGACAACTCCCTCGTCAGTCGGGACATCTTCAATAGCGAAGCGTTTCGTGACAATCCACGCTTCGATTTATTATTCGATCCGCAGACCGCTGGAGGCCTGCTAGCCAGCGTTCCAGAAAGCAATGCAGAAGAGTGTATCAAGCAATTGCGTGAATGTGGTTATTTACAGGCGAAGGCGATTGGGCGCGTAGCGAAAACAGGCGCCCAGTTACCCGCATTGATCCTGAAGTAATTGATAGCCCTCTCTCGTTAAGCGAACGGAATCAAAGCTAACATCAGTAGCAATACCATTTCGTATCTCAGCTTGAACCTTGCACTAATTCTAAAGGGCAATGGATCTCTAGTGGCGTTTGATGCCGTGCGAGGCAGGACGCCGAGCCCGAGCGTACAGGGATGTATTTACAGCGTGCAGCAAACGCCACTAGAGATGTATTGCCTCATCACCAAACTCTGCAGACCCGAAAGAAAATCAGCTACGCCGCGCCCGCTGGAAGATGAATGTCAGCTGGGTTATAGTCCTCTGCAGAATTTATACAGCCTCACAAGGTTAGACAATGAAGTTATTCCGCGCCACTTATTGCGCAAGTATCACACTAATCATCCTCGCTCTGAGCACAAGCAGTATCGCCCAAGACGACGGTGCCGCATCAGTCTTACAGCGTTACGGCAATCTCGATATAGAGCGCACCGGCCCCACGATAGATGCGGAACTTGCACAGAAGTATCTGCGTCGCGGCAATACCTATAGCAACCTGGAACGCTTCGAAGAGGCGATCGACGAATATAAAAAAGCCGTAAGCGCCGACCCAAATCTTGCGGACGCTATTCGTAATCTCGCCAACACCTACTATTTCCTAGAACGTTTTGATGAGGCTAAACCCTTGCTTGCCCGTTTCATACGACTACAAACAAGCACTACCGCTTCACTAATCGCCGCAGTAACAACATTAGGCGAACTCGAGCGCAGCGATGGTAACTATGCCGCATCGATTGACTATGACCTACGCGCAATTGAACTGGATTCCGGCAACGATTCGCAAGTACACATTATGGCGAACACCTATAACAACGCCGGTGAGGCTGATAAGGCCATCGCCGTCTATCAAAAGGCTATCGAAGTAATGCCCAGCAATGCCTTCTTCGATCGAAGTCTTGGACGAATACTGGAGCAGGAGAATCGAATCGGGGATGCACTTCAGGCCTATGAATCTGCCGCTGCGAAGAATCCTGATTCAGAATTCTATTCTAGACTCGTGGAATCGACGCGTAACCGCCTATAACGTAGATAGCAGCTCTCAAGCGGCTTATTCGATAGCAGCGATTAGCTCATCCCGCTCCTGCTCTGGCAGATCTGCTATGCGACTCACTTCCCCATAGAAAGCGGAAAAATCCTGATTCGATTGCTCGAATACTGCCGCGAAGAATGGCAGTAAATCGTTGTAGGAGGCGACCGTTGAAAGCTGCGCATTATTTAGCGATCGTGAAAACCAACCGTCGTAACCCTCATAGCCCTGCCACTGCTGCTTCAGCACCGCATACTCTTCGCGCAGCGCCTGCTGCAGCTGCAGCTTCTGTTTGCGCATCGCGGACTCATCAAGGTCTAGCAGATAAAGCGATTCGAAACGATCTCGATAATCGCCAACCAAGTCAACAAACTGCTGCTGCCGCTCATAGTCCAACAAGGCGACATCGATGCTTGTTGCTGCATTACTCTTTGCAAGCCAGCGCCGGACTCCCTCTCTTTCTACCGCGGTAGCAAAACTCTCGTTAAAAGTCGTATCGCCGGGCAAGTAAACGAGCTGGTGAGCGAGTTCATGGAATAGTAAACCGGCGAGTTGATAGTCGGCACGATTCAGCACCGTGCTAAGCAGCGAATCTTCGAACCAGCCTAGCGTCGAATACGCATCGACGCCGCCCGTGTAGACATCGAAGCCGTCTTCCTGCAGATCCGCGGCGTAGTTCAGAGCGGCTTGCTCTGAAAAATAGCCACGATAGGCTACGCAGCCCGCTATCGGATAACACCAATTTACTGGATCGACGGAAAACTCAGCAGCGGCGAACACATTCCAGACCACGTGTTCTCGCTCTACATCGACATAGCTAGAATAGTTGTTACCCACCGGCAGACCCAATTCACTCTCGGCAAACTCGCGAATATCCATGACCCGTGCAAACTTTTCTGCCAACTCATCTGACAAGTCGTGTCGTTCCATCAGACGCTGAATATCTTCACGCCCGAACACGATTGTTAGCTGTCCCCGCGCTGCCTGTGAGTAATAGCCGACGGTCTCACAGGAGACCAACAGAATCGAGAGCAGCACGAGGAGAGCTGCCTTCACGCCATTCGATCTAATAAGCCTGCGAACGTTCTGCACCCGTTATTCTCCCGCAAGCGTGGCGATTAGGGTTCGCGAACTCGCGCTATTGCGATGCTCACCCAGGTAGATACCCTGCCAGGTACCCAGCTGCAAACGCCCCTGTGCTATGGGCAGGCTAATTTCACAGCCGAGCAGGCCTGACTTGATATGAGCGGGCATATCGTCGGAACCCTCATAGGTGTGTTCAAAGTAGGGTGCATCTTCCGGCGCGAGTTGATTGAAATGTAATTCCATATCGCGACGCACCGAGCTATCTGCATTTTCATTGATGCTCAAGGAGGCAGAGGTGTGCTGCAGAAACAGATGCAGCAAGCCAACATTAATAGTGATAAGTTCCGGCAAAGCCTCGAGTATTTCATCGCTGACTAGATGAAAGCCTCGTGGTTTGGCTTGAAGCTGAATCGACTTCTGTAACCACATATTAGGAAGCCTCCCTAAAGGCCAAGCAATTCGATCTCAAATAGATGCGCCCAATGCTTGCCAGTTACGAACAGGCGTTCCGCTTCGGCGTCCCATGCGATGCCATTCAGCACCGCCTCAGAGCTGCCCAACTGAGTCTGCCCAGACAAGCCGGTCAAGTCTACGATAGAATTGACCTCGCCACTCAGCGGATCGATGCGCAGAATGAAATCTGTCTGCCAGACATTTGCCCATATCTCGCCGTCAATATATTCCAGTTCATTCAACTGGTTTATCGCATTGCCTGCCAGTTTAACTTCGATCTTGCGCTGCGGTGCGAACGTCTCTGGGTCCATAAACTGCAGCATCGCGGTACCGTCGCTCAGGATCAGATGGCTACCATCGTAGGCGAGCCCCCAGCCCTCAGTGGCGTTGTAATGAGACTCTATCGAATCGAATGTCTCTTTGTCGTGTACGAAGACCAGATGTGATTGCCAGGTTAACTGATAGATTTTGTCATCGACGATTTCGATGCCTTCTCCGAAATAGCGCTGCGACATTTTTTTATTCATCAGCACTTCGCCATCCTCGAGATTTATCTTGCTCAGGCTCGACTGGCCGTTCTTGCCAGTCCCCTCGAACAAATAACCCTCGTGATAGACCAAACCCTGAGTAAAGGAATTAATGTTGTGCGGGAATGTATTCAGGATATTGTAGCCATAACGAGCCACCTGCTCCTGTGCCTGCGACAGAGTTGACAGGCAACACACTAGCAAGAACAGTAATAACCTTGAAGGTTTAAGGATGGTACTCAAAACGTTTCCCCTGATATCCCATGTTATAGTGTAGTCCGAACGCATTAATCACAGCTGAATGACTGGAGCACTGTATGACGGCTGATTGCCTATTTTGCAAAATTATCGCAGGGGAAATACCCTCTAACAAGGTTTATTCCGACGATGACGTGTATGCCTTTCATGACATTAATCCTGCGGCACCTACGCATATACTTATAATCCCCAAGAAACATTTGACCTATGTGAACTCTGCCGATGAAGGCGATGAGGCGCTGATGGGTAAATTGCTGTTAAGAGCCAATCAAATCGCAGCAGACCAAGGCCTGAGCGAAGATGGGTTTCGCTACGTGATTAATACCGGCCGCGATGGCGGGCAGACGGTCTTTCACTTACACCTGCATATTCTCGGTGGTCGCGCGCTTGGCTGGCCTCCAGGCTAGGCTCAGAAAGCAAAGCACAAAAAGATTAACTACGCAGCCGCTGCAGCTGCGACTGCTCTGCATCGAACACACCCTTCTCGGTAATGATCTTTGTGACTAAACGCGCAGGCGTTACATCAAAGCCGAAGTTACTTACCGCTACTCCCTCAGGGCAGAGTCTTATTTCATTTACCAGTCCATTCGCATCGATGCCGCTGAGATGACTAACCTCCTCGGCGTCTCGCTCTTCTATAGGAATCTCTTTAATGCCGTCCGTCAGCGTGAAATCAATACTCGACACCGGCAGGGCAACGAAGAATGGCACGTCATTATCGAAAGCTGCTAACGCTTTCAGATAAGTCCCGATTTTATTGCAGACGTCTCCGGTAATCGTGG
>Ga0316189_10001222_pt1 | contig 25541 bp, 22 predicted proteins | sample LowCovwburrow_MG_FD_204930 | JGI IMG/M metagenome (GOLD analysis project Ga0316189, IMG submission 204930) | Coastal sediment microbial communities from Maine, United States - Lowes Cove worm burrow | ecosystem: Environmental > Aquatic > Marine > Coastal > Sediment | place: USA: Maine... | reverse complement strand
TCTCTGTAGGCAGGTTTAAGTGTTGCCCGGGAATCCAGAACAAGCTTTGACTTTGGTCAAAAGCCAAAGCCAGGGCTCTGAAAAAATCCTTTTGCCCGGCACTAGGACGTCTATTCGGCTGGCGGGTGATTCTCCCGAAGGAGGCTGTTCTCGGCTTCCATCTTGGCATCGATATATTGCTGCAGTTTCAGGACATTCTCCGATTCGGGGTCCAGTTCCAACGCCTGACTGCACATCGCCTGAGACGCACTGTAGGCACCTTCGTGGAGATAGGCGAGGCAAATGGCCGCGAACAGCGCAGGATTGTCCGGCTGCAGGGTAATCGCTGTCTGGTACTCTTCGATAGCCTGCTTATTTTTGTTCTGGGACAGATACAGGGCGGCGAGTCGTTGATGGGCTTCCGGCGAATCAGGCGCCAGCGCGATCGCCGCTTTGAACTGCTGTTCGGCAAGTTCCAGCTTCTGCTCCGTCCAGTATTGAGTGCCTTGAGCAAGCAGTTGTTCTGCCGTCTCCGCCCCGGCTGCCCCGGTCCACAAAACGCAGGCCACTATGGCCCCTTTGAATATTCTGCCCAACCCCATGCTCACCTCCATTTTCTTGCGTTGATATCGAAAAAAATCCCCCTGAAGAGGGGGATTTATCAGTAAGAAAAATGCGACCTGACCACCCTTCCCTGAACAGGGAAGGGTGGCGAGTCTGCTACTTGCTGTACCTTGCTTTGAAGGCATCTGCCGCAGCCTTGCGTTTGGCCTTCTGCTTGGGATCCATTTTGTCCAGGTACCACATGTGATCCGACGTATTAAGCACTTCATCCAACTTGGCCTGCAGCGCCTTGGCAGCCTCGACCTTCTTGGCGTCCGCAGAGTGGATTCCGGCCTCGATCAGGTGCTCAAGCTCCGGCACCATCTTGGTGTAGAAGTGCTTGGCCAGATCGTAGGTGCCGTGCCAATGGGTATAATCCGGACCCATCATGGCAGCACCGTGGCGGGCGCGACGCCCTTCATGGTGCCAGAGCTCGAACCAGGTCCAGTCGATCTTGTTGGAAAACTTGGCAGGCTTCAGCAACGGCTTGGCGACCTTCATCAGCTCGATGCCAGGCTTAGCATACTTCTCGTTGTACAGATTGACCAGTGCGTCGTACTGAACATAGAAGTTCTCCACCCAGGGCTCGTCATGACAGGCCGCGCAGACATCCTTCATGTTGTCACGACGGGTCTCCCAATCAACATTGGCGCCCGGCAGCCCCATCTTGGCATCGGATTTCTCGGGCCGGATCGATACCGGCGGCCGGTTGTTCCATGAAATGCGCATGCCCACATCGTGGGTAACGTCCTGTTTGCGGGTAGCACTCATGTGGCAGGTGGCGCAGGTCGGCGCCGCGTTGTAATCCTCTCCGGGGATCCATTTCGCGCTTTCCAGATTCATCCGGTCTTCGTTGGCGTGAAAAGCCGCCCCATGCTTGGACTCTTCATAGATCTCGTACTGCGGATGGTCCGGGCCCAGGTGACATTTACCGCAGTTCTCGGGATGACGCGCCTGGGCTACGGAAAATCTGTGGCGAGAATGGCAGGCGGAGCAGGAACCTTCGGTACCGTCCGGATTGAGCCGCCCGATGCCCGTATTCGGCCAGGTAGCCGGGTCGAGGGCACCATCTTTCAGTACCTTGATCTGGGAACCGTGGCACTGCCAGCAACCGCTGACCGCGGCTGGTGAGTTACCCTCAGGAAAGCCTTCGGTGATCAGCGAACTGTTGCCTTCCACCACCTCTGCCAGCAGGTTGTCCAGAGAACCCAGTATCCGTCCCGCCTTGGCGTGATGGGACTCGGTCATCTCCTTCACTTCTTTCTCGTGGCAATTGGAGCAGTCTTTGGGCGATACGATAGTCGCGATGAGCTTCTTTACCTTCTTGTCATCGTGAATATAGGCATCCACATCACCCTCTTCGGCGGCGTGACATTCATAGCACCCGACCTTTGCCCGATAGTGCTTGCTGTCACCCCACTGCTGCACAATACCGGGATTATTCTTCTTGTGGCAGGCCACACACTCTTTTGTTTCGGCCGAAAATTCTTTGGGCGGCGCCTTGACCGAAGCCCATCCCATGCCCTGTACCAGAAGCAGAACTGCACCTGCCCCCATTGCCCACCATTTTGTGCTCATTGTTGTGCCTCCTAAGGCTAGATCCAAAGGTTCAATCCCAAGATCATCCGTGCAAGATACTTCACCCAAAATTCCAGTAGACGATCAAGATACTATCCAAATCCACCCGATACCGCGTGCAGATAGGATCCCATCACATAGAGTTTTCGCCAGCTTTCCATCCAACGATGGAACCTCAAAGGAGGTGCCGGGACACCTCATTCGCCCACTTCTGTTTCAATACTCCCGCGCGCCATTCTTACAAACGGCAAGCTAGAAGCACTTGATGAAGATCAATTCCTGTCTCGACGTTGCGGTTTTTTTGGCCCTCGACACGGCACAAAACCGGGATGACTGGAGCGGCAACTGCCCGTTCGGCACCATTTCGACGGTGTGCGTTTCAACCGGCCCATAGATAGCCCCCCACCACTGATCTGGACGATCATGCGAAGACCCGGATCTATCAGCAGCACTCACTGTTCCAAGCGGTCTCATGCGCCGGCCGGTAACGGCCTTCAATTCTTTGCAAAGGCAGAGAATATCCCTTAATATCCGCGCATAAACACAACAAAAATCAGGTTCCGTGAGGCCTCCAGTGCAATTGGACCAGTGCGGACAACCTGGCGAAGAGCAGGGCAGTCCCAGGCTGGAGCCGTTGCATCACAAATTTGGAGCATCGGTTGCAGCGGAAGACTTCCCCTGGCGATTTTGAGATATTCGGGAGAGGATGAGTTGAAGTCATGAACAGCAACTCCAAAGGCGGAAACGCCTCGCGCAAGAAAACTTTTATTGTCCTTGTTCTCGTCTTCGCCGCTGGCATCCTTGCCGCCGGCCTTTTCAACGTCGGTCTGTCCGCGACCAACGAAATGGAGTTCTGTACCTCCTGTCACTCCATGAAGATCAATCTGGAAGAGTACAAGGAGACCCTTCACTACAAAAACCCCTCGGGTGTTCGTGCGACCTGCGCCGACTGCCATGTCCCCAAGGAGTTCGGGCCCAAGATGATTGCAAAAGTATTGGCAGTCAAGGATGTAGTGCATGAGATTCTGGGCACCATCGACACCCCGGAGAAGTATGAACAGCACCGCTGGGACATGGCGAGCCGGGTCTGGGAAAAAATGCGGAAGACAGATTCCCGGGAATGCCGCTCCTGTCATGCCTACGATCAGATGGATTTGAGTGAGCAGGATCGAAGCGCCCGCAATCGCCATGGCAGGGCCCAGGACGAAGGCAAGACCTGTATCGACTGCCACAAAGGGGTCGCCCATGAGGAACCGGACGAACCCGAAGAGGAAGAGGGTTGATGAATAAAGACAGGGCGAGGCCTAAATTGGCGCATCAAACCCGATCCCTCGAGGCCTTGAGGTAGCAACTCATGAAGTTTGGCAAGATTTTCGCCCTGCTGCTGGCCGCGGCCCTGGCCACACCTGCCCTCGCCGAAGACTTGGCGAAAGCGAAGGAGTTCCGTCTGGCGGCCGGCATTGGGGACACTTACACCCTTTCTCTACTACTGGACGAAGGCGTTGACGTGAACAGCGCCAACGAGTTCGGCAAGACAGCCCTGATGATGGCAATAGAAAACGATAACATGGAGGCTACCGCCCTGTTGCTGGCCCGCGGCGCAGAGGTAAACGCCGCCACTGTAGCGGGCTGCACCGCCCTCACCTTTGCCGCAGAGAATGGCCACGACGCATTGACCGCCTTACTGCTGGAGCGGGGTGCAGACATCCATGCCAAAACGCGTGCCGGCTGGGATGCCTTGATGATCGCCTCCCGCTACGGACTCACCGACATGGTGGAACAGCTGCTTTACAAGGGGGCGGATCCGAATATCAAAGACAAGAACGGCCGAACCTCGTTGATGCACGTAGCAGAAAAAGGACACGCCGAAACTGCCGCCCTGCTGATCAAGGGCGGTGCCGACCTGGAGGCGACAGACAAGCACCACTCCACGGCGCTGATCATTGCGGCCGACAGAGGCCACGCAGATATTGTCGACCTTCTTTTGGCCCAGGGGGCAAATGCTGAAGCGGCGGATGAAGAAGGGGCCACAGCCCTGATCTGGGCCGTGGGCCAGGACCACCTCGCCGCGGCCGAGCGTCTTCTATACCGCGGCGCCGCTGTCAACCGACAGGACAACGACGGTGTTACCGCCCTGATGGAGGCGGCCTCGGTTCGTTCGGAAAAGCTGGTGAAGCTATTGCTCGAAAACGGCGCGGACATCGGATTGAAGGACCACAGCGGCCGAACAGCGGCTACTATCGCCAAAAAGAAACGGAACAATAAGGTGGTCACACTGCTGGAGGCCGCATCGGAAGGCCTTTGACTACCCCCCCCGGCGAAGATATTTTTATCCTGGCATGGCCACGGCATGCCAGGAAAACCAGATGCAACGGATCGCGGCGTTTTCCGCCGGATTCCCTGCATTTTTTGAACAGGGTTTCTAGTGAGTTCCTGTTCGAGATGGCAAACTGCCTGAAAACCAGAAGGAGGTATCATGGCGTATAAAAAACTGACCACGGCTATTCTGGCCGCCGGCCTGGCGATCGGCGCCACCCCGACGGCCTTTTCCGCCGACACACCCAAAACCCTGACCGGTGCCACTGACAGCATGCTTGCCAACACCTGCGCCGGCTGTCACGGCACCAACGGGGCCAGCCAGGGGCCGGCATCACCCACCATCGCTGGCCTGTCCGAAGATTACTTCGTGGAAGTGATGGAGGAGTTCGCCAGCGGCGAGGTCCCCTCCACCATTATGGGCCGTATCGCCAAGGGGTACAGCGACGACGAAATTAAGCAACTTGCCACGTTTTATGGGGGAAAGGAATTCGTGAAGGCGAAACAGGATTTCGATCCCGCTATGGCCAAGAAAGGCGCCAAACTGCACGACAAATACTGTGAGAAGTGTCATGCGGAAGGAGGCGAATCGGCGGAAGACGATGCCGGCGTACTGGCTGGCCAGTGGACCACCTACACCAAGTGGCAGTTGGACGACTACACAGCGGGCCACCGTAAACCAACCAAGAAGATGGGGAAGCAGTTGAAAAAAATGCTCGAGGCCAAGGGTAGCGGCAGTCTCGACGAGCTTCTCAATTTTTACGCCAGCCAGCAGAACTAAGGTAGGAGGCATTTCAGTATGAAAATTACTCGTCGAGGATTTATCCAGACAGCTGGTGCTGCCACTGCGGTCGGCATGGTTGGTGTTCCCTACATTGCCATGGGTGCGACTAAGAAAGTCGTCGTGGTCGGAGGTGGTACCGGTGGCGCGACAGCTGCCCGCTACATCCGCATGGCGGATTCGAGCGTAGAGGTTACCCTGATCGAGGCCAACCCGAACTATTACACCTGTTATCTGAGCAACGAAGTGCTCAGTGGCGATCGGACTATGGATTCCATCAAGTTCGGATACGATGCCCTGGGCAAAGAGGGTATCAAAGTGGTCAACGACACGGTAACGGGCATCGATGCCAAGGCCAAGACGGTGAAAACGTCAGGCGGCAGCACCTACGTCTACGATCGCTGTGTCGTCGCCCCGGGTATCGACTTACTGTGGGACAAAATCGAGGGCTACGACCCGAAGGTAGCGGAAAAAATCCCACACGCCTGGAAGGCCGGCCCCCAGACCGCCCTGCTGCGCAAGCAGTTGGAGGCGATGAAGGATGGCGGCACAGTCGTTATCGCCGCGCCGCCGAATCCCTTCCGCTGCCCGCCCGGACCCTACGAGCGTGCCAGTCAGATCGCTATGTATCTGCAGCAGAAAAAGCCCAAGTCCAAGGTGGTCATCCTGGATCCGAAGCCCAGTTTCTCCAAGGAGGGACTGTTCAAACAGGCCTGGACGAAGCTGTATGGCTTCGGGACCGACAACGCCCTGATCGAGTGGCACGGCCAGCAGGAAGAGGCTGGTGTAGTGAGCGTGGATGCGAACGCCATGACGGTAACCACCGCCTTTGGAGACGACATCAAGGCGGATGTATTGAATGTCGTCCCGCCCCAGAAGGCGGGCGCCATCGCCACGGCGGCGGGCCTGACCAATGACAAAGGGTGGTGCCCGATCGACCTGGGCACCTTTGAATCGACCATACACCCGGGAATTCACGTCATCGGCGATGCCGGCACCAGCGGCATGCCGAAATCCGGCTATTCCGCCAACTCTCAGGCCAAGGTCTGTGCTGCTGCAATCGTAGCCATGCTCAATGGCAAAGAGCCCGGCACACCTTCCTACGTGAACACCTGCTACTCCATTGCCGGCAAGGATTACGCCTTCTCGGTGGCCAATGTGTATCGTCTGGCGGAAGACCGGTCCAAGATCGTGGCCGTCTCTGGCGGTGTCACGCCGATGGATGCCAGCCCGGAGCAGTTGAAGCGGGAAGTGGCCTATGCCCACAGCTGGTTCAACAACATCACCAGCGACAGCTTCGGCTGATTCTCGTTTGAAAGCTGAAGAGAGACGGGGCCCCAGGGCCCCGTTTTCTTTTGCAGTTTGTGTTGGCCGAGAAGGACTAACGAACCGGCGGTGGCGACGGCGGAAAAGCACCGGGTCTGCGTGAATATTTGGGAAAGTCGGGATTCAACCAACCCGGCTTCGCCAGTTTCTCAGCAGGTGGCCTGAGACGGGATACGTAGTCCATGACCGCCGACTCTTCACGCGGAGTGAAACGTCTGATCTGTTCGACCATATCGGGATCGGCGTTCCTGCGCCTACCGATCCGTATCCACTCGAACTGTCTCAGCAGATAGCGGTAATGCTGACCCTGAATCAACGGTATATGATCCTTTTCATCACCTTCCCCCTGCTCGCCATGACAGTCGACACAGTTTTCCTTGTATAGTTTTTCGCCCAACTCCAGGTCAAATCCCGGGCCGACACCATTCTGTGGGCTCATTGGCAATTTAGCGATATAAGCCGCCACGTCGGCAATCTCCTGGGCCCCCCCCAGTAACTGGGTCGATGTGAAGGGGCGCATAGTCGGATTGTCCCGGTTGCGCGCCCGAATATCGGCCAGTTGCTTTATAATCACGCTGTTCAACTGACCCGCGATCTGGGGATAGACGCCATCAGGCGAGCCCCACCCCTCAGGCCGATGGCACACGGTGCAGAGCATGTAGGCATCGCGGCCGTTGTCTGGATTCGGTGTCAGATGAAGCGCCTTTTCTACCTCTTTAGCAGCCTCCTGGGGAGGCTGGGCCGAAGCCAGTCCCCAGGTCAGCAGAATACCAATGGAGATTGCTTGCCCAATCCGGTCTCTTTTCAACACCTTCCTCCCTCCTGCATCTGTTTTCGTTCTATGGTGTCTTGACTTCTATCTGAAAGCTCGCCGAACGGAGAGAGCAACTGTTTATTTTTATATCTCCGTTGGGCTAAGCCCTGCATGTTGTCTCCTTACCTGAGCGACAGTGCAGGTTGACAGCCTAGCGCCCAACGCCAGTGAATTTCAACGGGAAATTTTGCTGGGTCTTTCAAAACAAATACGTCTTAACCCAGAGAACAGATCATATCGCTACCCGAGAAACGCCCGGCATCGGTCATTTAAAATGGAACCGGGCGCTTGTGCCCGGTTCCAGGTTATCTCATGTTACCCAGCCAGTGTACCCCACCACTAATGCTCCGAATCCTCGTAACCCGTTATCATCGCCTTCAGATAGGCACTCATCGGTTTAGCCGTAAACAGAGACATATAGACGTGGGCGATGAAAAACACCAGCATCAGGAAAGCGGCCGCAAGATGAAGGCCGGCAACCAAGACCAAGGGCACCCCCTCCAGTCCGAGGCTGGGCCAGTCGTTGTAGAACATGTAGAGCAGGCCGGTGATCCAGAGCAGCGGATTGATCGCCAGTTTCAGGAATAGATAGGCGAGTCGCTGCAACGGATTGTGCTTGGACAGCCTGGTCTTCTTGAATGGATGCTCTACCTGAGGGTGATAGATGCCGAGGGTATAGTATTTCACCACTGCCACCAGTTTTTCCGTAGTGGGCAGGTACTGACGCCACTCTCCGGTGGTGAAATGCCAGAAGATAGCGAAGGTCCATAGACCGATCAGCAGCCAGGCAAAAAGCCGATGAAGTTCACTGGCGCGGTCATAGCCGAACAGTGCATAACTGCCGTTGACTTCAAAACCCGTTGCCATCAGCAATATGATCAGGGCCGCCTGGCACCAGTGCCAGAACCGCTCGAATCGGGTGAACACCAGAATACGTGACATGCTTTATTACCTCTCTCGAATCCAGAAGATCACTCGCACCAGAGCATGGAAAAGAACACCCAGCAGGGTCAGTGCAACGACCCCCCACCCCAGTTTCGAAAGCCAGGGAAGATCGCCGCGACCTGGCAGGTAGAAACCGCTCAGATGATCGAGCCGACCGTCCCGTGCATGGCATTCATTGCAGGCCAGGGCCTCCTGTTTGGGTGCGACCATATGATTGATCGGCCAGAAGTACTCGGTCTCGACGAAATCGTACTCACCACTGAAGGTAACACCCCGTGCCTGCAGGCCCGTCTTCAGCGCCTTGGGCCAATCGAAGGTTTTCCAGAAGGCGTTCTCATCCTTACCGAACAGATGGGGGACACCGAGCAGCTTCTGTTGGGTGTCGTAAGGTTGGCGTCCACGCATCACCTTGAAAGGCCAGATCCTTGAATCCGGATCTCTGGCATCACCGGTGAAGGAATTGATTTTCACCACGGCGGAATCGTCGATGGTGTCATTCAACAGTGTGTATTCAATCCTGCCGTCGAACCAGTGATATTCGGGAATCACGTCAGACTCCCACTGAAAATCACCTTTCTTGAAGTGATAGGTCGGATATCCATCCTCGTCTTTCTTTACTATACCCTTCCCTTGGTCGTTCTTTTTACCTGCGGTGGACCAGTCCCACCAGGTCTTGGTCTTGCGCCCACCCCGGGCAAACTCGGGGATGTGGCAGGTCTGACAGGCTACCCGGTCGGTATGATCGTTCGCTTTCTGGTCGTTCTCATGGGGTGTCATACCATGACAGGATTCACAGGACGCCCGGCTGCCATCACCGCGGCCCGGAATATCGATTCCCTCGCGGTCTATCGCCTTCGGCGCATAACGGCTGCCGGCCACCTCGTGGCCGCCGGCCGCGTGGCAGATGGAACAGCTGAAATCTAGTCCATCAACATCCATGTGCACATCCAGTGCCTTGGCCGGCTTGGCAATACTCGAGTCCAAGTCCCCGTGTTTTACGCCATTACCGCCACCACCGTAGAAGTGGCAGGCGCCACAGGTGGCGCGGCTGGTCTTTCCCACATTGCGCGCCACTTCTCCCAGATCCACTTTCTGGAACAACTTTCCTTTGGGATTGTTCGGGGGAAAACGCTTATCCTTGTATGCGGGATGACCGGATCCAGCCGGATACTTTTTATAGCTCCCTGTGGTGTCATGGCAGACCAGGCAGTCGACCGCCTCTTCTACCGTATGATCGAAGCTGTCGTCTTTCCAGCCGTAACCAATATGGCAACTGGTGCAGCGTGGCCAGTTGGTGGCTGTCGCCACACAGAAGTTGTTGACCACATTTTTCTTCCCCAGCTCCTGACCCGTGACCGCATTTTTATAGGCCCAGGTCCAATGGGTGGTCCGGTGCAACTGTTTACCCGCCTCCGTATGGCAGGACAGGCAGGCCTTGGTCACCTCGGGCCCGGTGGCGAACTCTACCTGCAGTTCCTCGAATTTAGAATGATCCGCTGTGGAATCCTTGCTCACCTCAGCCGTGACGACCCAGGGATACAGCACCAGCAGGACGAGCGGTGCGGCCAGGAACCAGGCGGGCCTAGTAGTAGACATAAACACCTCTTTGAATTAACGCGATAATTTTTCTCAAGATCCTAAATGGGTTTCCGCTACGTGAATATGCGGTAGATCAACATATTCAGATTGCCGGCCATAAAAATCTGCAACGGGGCCGAAAACGTTCATTCAATTGCAGCTACCTCTATCGGCTGTGGTTGCCGTAATCGAAGTGCCGCGCAACAGATTCCCTATAAAAAACGGGAGGCAGCGAATCGGAACTGATTCCCTGCCTCCCCGTTTCAGGCTGTAAAAAATGTAGCCTCGGCCCTGTGTACCGGATCTAGAGACTGACTTCCGCCGACGCGATCATTTTCGAGGCGGTCAGATCTTCCGGCAGATGTTTGAATTTCTTCACCAGACCAGGCCACAGAAGACTGTAGTGAAGCTCGCCACGCACCAGGGCGACACCCTTGGCCGGAATCTCATAAATCAAGGTCCGTTCCTCATAGGGCTTCAGACGGGTATCCTTGCCCAGCTTGGTCGCGGTAGGAGGAGAGGCAGGCTTTCCAGTGTCATCTGCCAAGGCATAAACCAGGTAGGCCTGGGGATCCGTCTTGGCGGGATGACCCTCCGCATTCTGCCAAAGCACGTTGCCTTCTTTGTCGTAAGCGGTGAGGCTCATATGGATATTTCGAAAAGGCGCTCCGGTCGGCAGACTGTGGGGCTGCTGATTCTTGAGCAATACGGTGGTAACCAAATTGTCTCCCTTTTTCTCCGAGGTGACATCAAACACCACCGAACGCTGGAGTATGGCCATATCATGACCGCCCCCCATGCTGTGATCCGCCAGCCCATCGTTGATCGGCATGTGGCAGGAGAGGCAGTTGACCTGCGAATTACTCATGGTGTACTCGTTACCGGTCTGGCAGAGTGGCACGCCGTGGGGGTTGTTGCGCTGATCGTGGCAGCCCATGCAGGCGTCAGAGGTCTTGAGCTGCTTTGGATTGCTTTCCATGGGAATGGATGGGATCTCTTTCCCATCCATGGTAACCGGCTCGCCCAGATGGGGGTTTGGCTTTTTCTCAGCGTCCGCGCTGGCGCCGAAGGGGTCGTCTGAAGGGGCCAGCGAGGCAAGACCGCGGTTTGAATAGCGCCCGGGACCCTGTGCCTTGTCAGATAGCTCATAGGACTTCAGACCCAGCTGCAGTTTCCCGTCAGGACCCTGAATACCCTTGTAGCTCTTCAATGTGTGACAGGCGATGCAGTTGACGCCTTCCTGATAGGCCGGCTTGGCATCCAGCTTGGTCGTCTTGTCCCGCGCCGCGTTGGGGGCATGGCACTGCAGACAGACGGGATATTTTCCGGAGGCCTTGTGCAGCACACCCTCTTTCAAGGGATCGCCCACGACATTCTTATAGAAGGTAGCGTGGATCGGATCGCTCAGTGCGGTGCTGTTTGCATGCATTGAACCCTTCCACTGCTTGTAGATCTCCTTATGGCACGCCTTACAGGTCTCTGAAGAGATATGATGAATGGGTTCCGCCTGGACCATCGTCAGCATGGCCAACCAGCCGAAGGTGATACCAAAGCCGAATTTGAATATTCGTGATTTCTTGGTTTTCATTAAGCTACCCCTCACAGAGAAAATCCCGCCGAAAAACAGTAATTGAAAACAGATAAGCTTGGGTTGTCAAACCAATATCGACACAACCGGCGATAGAATCGTTATATATTTTTTTAGAATAATTTTATTTATTAATTATCTTCAATTTTTCTTTATTTCCTCTGAATCGATCGATGTCATTGCATTTTGTTTTCCGTTGCGTATGTTATTTGATCCGGGAATCCGGAGTGGATGAGTCGCCCGCGAATCGCCAGACGATCCGAATATGCGCGAAAGGACATATGGTTACCCAGTTCTAGCGGGTACCCTCGGTCCCGATCACAGCTGAAAAAAACTAATTAAAGAATCCATTCGACGCATCCCGTCAATATGGTATTGGGAAGCCGGAAGAAAGAAGGCCTGTAGCTCCAGCATTGAATAACGGCCTGAAATTCAACTGGTAGAATTGCTTGAGGAGTTGGCATGAATTATTGGAATAGGCAGACCCGCATATTGGGCCGGGTATACCTCTCGGCACTGCTACTGATTGGGGTTGCCTCGCCCGCCGCGGCGGACAAAGTAACACTCGACCCGGGCAGCTGGGGCAAGGAGGAAGGTAAGGCCTGCATCGACTGCCATCGAAAGTCCTCGGCGGGACTGGTGACCCAGTGGGAGCAGAGCGCCCATGCCACGGCCAAGGTCAACTGCTTCGACTGCCACCAGGCCGATCCGGCAGACGATGACGCCATCGAGCATGAGGGCAGCGTCATCGCCACCATCGTCTCCCCCAAAGACTGCGGCCGTTGCCATGATACGGAGTTCCGCCAAAACGAGGGCTCTGTCCACGCCGCGAGCCTCTCGCACATTGCGCAGCAGATGCCAGTCCTTGGAGAAAACCTCGGCGGCAGCGCCGCCATCGCGACAGGTTGCGCCGGGTGTCATGGATCGAGAGTAGAGGTTCGCGGAGACGGCACCCTGAGTCCTGACAGCTGGCCCAACACAGGAATCGGTCGCATCAATCCCGACGGCTCGAAAGGATCCTGTTCCGCCTGCCACGGACGACACGGCTTCTCCAAGGCCCAGGCCAGAGAACCCAGCGCCTGTACCCGCTGTCACTCAGGCCCCGACTCACCGGATCGCGCAATCTATGCGGCCTCCAAGCACGGCATGATGTTCGAGGCCTATCGCGATCAGATGAATATGGAAGCCGATCAGTGGGTGGCAGGCAAGGATTACAGCGCGGCCCCCACCTGCGTTACCTGCCACATGGGAGCCGTCCCCGGGCTAAAATCGACCCACGACGTGGGCCTGCGCAATGCCTGGAACCTCAATACGCCGGTCTCCGAAAAACAGTATCTGATCATCTTTGAGGATGGTGACAAACGCGATCTGCCCGAATCCCAGCCACTACCCAAGCGGGGCAGTGAACTGGAGAAGTCCGATGGCAGCATGGGTAAGGTAAAGACGGTTGTCAGCCCCAAGCGACGACGTCAGGTGATGAATAAAGTTTGTCTGGAGTGCCATGGCAAAGGGTTCGCGAACAGTTTCCTGGGCCGGTTCGACAGCCTGGTCAAGCTCTACAATCTGAAATTCGGCGAGCCGGCCAGTGCCATCATGCAGGCCCTGTACGAGAAGAAGATCCTGACCCCCGCACCCTTCGATGAGCCGATCGAGTTCACCTACCGGGAACTCTGGCATGATGCGGGAACCCGGGCGCGGCACGGCGCCGCCATGGCCAGTCCCAACGACACCTCCTGGGAGGGTATGAACCGCGTCGGGCAAATCTTCTACTCCCGCTTTCTACCCCAGGTGCGTGAGGTAGCCGGAGCAGCCGAAGCTAAGGCGTTGATCGAACAGCACGTGACCAGTCAGGAGGCCCACGGCTGGTTGATCCAACCCGAGCGGGCCGAGCCTGTACCCGACCATGGTATGGAGAAATCCGACCATGATTAGATCGTTGTTGCCCTCTTTCATCACCCGTCACGTGCTGTTCGCGCTGATCATTGGCGGCCTTGGAGGTATGGGGTTTATCCTGTTTCTGATGGAATTCGACCACTTCACCAGTACCGAGGCCTTCTGTACCAGCTGTCACTCCATGGAGATAGTGGCCGAACCCTACCGCGCCTCCGCCCACTATCTTCCCGATTCCGGGGTAAGGGCAGACTGTGGGGACTGTCATGTCTCGGAAGGGATTTTCGCCGCCACCTGGGATCATATCCTCGGCACCAAGGATCTGCTGGCCCAGATCTTCGGTCCCGACTACGATGACCCTGTAATCAATGCGCTGCATCTACCCGAGGCCGCGTTTGCCGCCCGCGACTGGTTCCGAAAAACCGATTCTGCCACCTGCAGGCGATGTCATCTGCAGGAGAGTATCATCGGCACCCGCCCTGATACCCGGCAAATTCATCTCGAAGATGCCAAAGGCAAGACCTGCATCCAGTGTCATTACAACCTGGTGCATCGTAAAGTACCGGATGAGAAAACCTTTAAAAGGGAAAAATGGAATCGAATGATCGAACAGGAATTCGATCTGGAGCCAGGCACCGCCGCCAGGCTGCTGGAACAATAGACGCTTATCAACCAGGTAACCGACAGATGAAAATTCTATCGCTCGGCTGCAAAACCATGAGAGAGGGCGTACTGGCCTCCTCCATCTTTTTTATCGCGGGGGTGCTCATGATATTGGCCGGCACCCGGATTGTGCCGGAGATTTTCTACATGCAGCACATCGTCATCGCACTGGGAATGTTGCTGTTGCTGCTGGCACCGATTGTGCTGATATCGACCTTTCTGCTATCCGTACTGCCCGGAGCAAAAGAAAAACTGGAAAAGTGCGAACATTGAGCCAAAGCAGCAACGGCTGATGTCTGAAACCGGCTTTTTCACCAGATCATCAACCACCAGTTTCCGGATATACCGCTTGCGTGATCGACAGCAGAGAAGAATCCAGTTGTTATGCCGTGCGTCGGCTGAATCCCTTTCGGGGGGTCGTCCAGGTAGTGCGAACCGCTGAGACCCGGGCCATCAGCCTCGATGGTTCCCATTGGGAAATTCAGATTCAGGCACAAAAACCGGACGACCTCTGGGGAGGAGTCAGTCCCGGCAACACGGCCATACAGTTCCTGCGCTTCGGTACCTGGTCTCCGAACGATGGACTGCGGCGGGTGCCGGCCCACCCCCTGCTCGACCTCACTTCCATGTTTCACCAGGCCGAGATCCTGATTGCGCTGTTGGAAGAGAGCCAACAGGATCTGCCCTTCCTGCTGCGGGATCGATTTGAACTCTGGCTGCTGGACGGAACAAATAGAATGCCACTGGCCCTGTTGGCGAGCGCCATCGAACTCGACAAACAGCCCCAGCGACCTGCGATCGGGCGCTGGCATTGCGCAGACCGATCAAGCAAAGATTTTTCCTCTCCGCATACCGACGAGACTCATCCCCCCCATCCCAAAGATACCGATCCTCATCCCCACATGAGCGCACTGGAGCGATTGATACAGACCGAATCTGGTCACACCCTCGCCCAGTGGTTCGAACGGGATAGCTCCGGTGGCGGCAGGGGATTGCCGCTGGCAGGGAACGAATCGCTCAACGATCGCCAACTGCCCGCCGGGGCCTTCCCCGAACTGCTGCTGCGGCAGGTATGGCAGGCAGAGTGGGACAGCACCCTGGTGGACGACTATCTGAACTGGCTGGCACCTTATCTTCTGACGCTGCAGGAGATATCGGATCAGACCCGGGGAAAACTGGAACAGCACGCCCGCGGCCGGGCAATGCTGATAAACGACAACTGGACCCTGTATCCCAAGATAATTGACCGCGCCGCCATCGATGCGGCGCGGGTGGAGGTTCGGATACGTCAGTCCTGTTAACCGGCATGGCTTTGCCCCATCCAACCCTCTGCTCAATTCGGGCCCCTACAAAATGACCGGCCTGGCGGAGACGACAAACCGCTCCGAGCCACCGGGCACCAGCGCATCGAAAGGATAACAGGTGATGAGGGTCAAGCTCCTCTCCCCACGATCCAGCAGCCAGACGTCCTCCTGCTCATAGACACCGCGCTGATCGACCCGATAGCGCAGCTCAGTTCCTGCGGGCAGGATCAGCCTGATTTCATCCCCATCCTGCAACTCCCTGAGAAAACGGAAATGGGTGTCCCTGTGGCCACTGATGGCGCTGTTACCTCCTGCACCTGGCTTAGCGGTGCCTGAAATATGCCCCGGCCCGAAGGCAAGACTGCGGCCACTAGCCCCTTCCAACACTATCTGGTCTACCCCGAGCCTGTCCACCTGTATGCGTGCAATGGGCCAGGTATCCGCCCAGGGCCAGGGGCTGATGCCGCCACCCCCGTCCAACGTCTCCTCCCAGGCCCGCTGCAGCAGATACTGGGCCAGCCATGCCTTGACCTGGATATAGGCACCCTGCCCCAACCACCAGACCCCGGCCAGCACCAAGCCAACCGCCAGGTAACCCCGCCAACCTGGTCTAACCATAACGTCTGATCCTTTTTGCCAATCGCCTCAGCCAGGCGCCGCTGGACAATGCCATCAGCCCCAGCAACAGCTGTAAGTGGGACGATGTCGCCGTCCGGGGCAGAACGCCGAAGACCCGGTCGGCCGACCATCCGTGCGGAAGATTCGTGGCTACAGGCTTGGTATCAAGGGCCTCGTCCTCAGGCCGGATCGGGGTCCTGTCGACGGCAACCAGGCTGGTGTAGCGGCTGACCAGTTGATGCCCGAGCGCCACCTCCAGCACCGCCGCTCTGACCTTCTCTTCAGTCTCACCGGTGGCCCGCTGATCCATCAGTTCAGCAATCTTTCGACGGGCCCAGTACACATGAACCCCGGCACTCGCTCCCCCGCCGCGCAGATCGACCCGCTGCTGCCAGGGCTGTCCGTTCCGTTCGCCACGGACCTCCAGCTGATCTACTCCCTGCGGCAGCCTCGCCGTCAGAATTACCGCTTCACCCAGATAGAGATCCGGCACCTTGCGGGGATACATCTCCACTTCAACCGCATCGGGCCAGACGATATCGATATCGGTAAATACCGGGGACTCGAGCTTGCGAAACAGTCCCTCCATCTTCTGTTTCACCTCCGCCGTTGTTCCGATGTAGGTAAAGCTGCCCCGGCCAAAGCGGGCGGCCCGGGTCATAAAATAACTGTTTGGCGCCGAACCTATGCCGATGGTAAAGAGCCGACTGGAACCCAGTCTTTGCTGGATCAATGCGAACAGCTCGGTCTCATTGCCAACGCTGCCATCGGTGAGAAAGACTATCTGGCGCAGAAATCCCACAGGCTGCTCTCCAGACAGCGCCCGTTCCAGCGCCGGCAACATCTCGGTTCCTCCTTCTGCTTCCAGGTCTCCCACATAGCGCACAGCGCGCTGGATGTTGATTGAAACCGCCGGCACCGCCTGCCCGAAGAGGGCGTGGGTCTGGTTGTTGAACTGGATTACATTAAACCGGTCATCGGGCCTCAACCGGCTCAGCGCCAGCTGTAGGGAAGCCCTTGCCTGCTTGATAGATGCCCCATGCATGGAGCCGGAGGTATCGATAACGAAAATCACCTCACGGGCAGGCGCAGGGGCGGAGTCAGCACCCGAAGTCGGGGGCATCAACATCAGCAAAGCATAGTCCGCGGCCTCCCAGCGCTCGGTGAAGAGTGCGGCCTGGGGGGCCAGACCGGTATCCGGCACCCAGCTGAGCTCGAAGTCTCGGTCCATTGATACTGGTGCCTGCTGCAATCGAATCTGATGCCTGCCGTTTTCATCTGCAAGAATATCCACCGGATGGTAGCGGCTCTCCAGCCGTGCCAGGGGAAAGCCGGCATCCAGATTTACCAGAATGGTCACCGGGTTAATCTGCGGCCCGGACGGGTCGGCTACCGGTGGGGTGATGCGAGAGGCATCTTTCACCCGGGCGGTGTTGTGGGACCAGCCGGTCGCTGCGAATTCGACCTCCTCTTCACCACTCAAGGGTGTGCCAGGGATAAAGCGCGGTGCCACCACCAGGGGAAACCGAACTGCAAAACGGCCCTGATCGTAGCGCAGTGCCTGCTGGTACTCGAGTTCCACCTGCACCTCTTCGCCGGGGCCGATATTGGCCACCGCGGTGGTGAAAATATTGGGCCGTTCCTGGCTCAATAGACTAGCCTTTCTACCCTCCTTTCTGGCTCTAGCATAGGTTTTTTCAGCCTGTCCCCGCTCCTGGATCTCTCCCACGATGATCCGTTCCCCTATCCTCAGCCGCATTCGATCGACTGCCGCATCCTGGGGCAGGGGAAAGACATAGATCCCCTCAACCCACTGTTTCCCGGGATTGGAAAAACGTTGACGCACCGACACCCGAGCGAGCAAACCGCTGATTTCCATCTCCACATCGGTGGTCAACGCGGGTGCATCTACGCTGACACCACCGCTGGCCAGTTTCAACAGCAGGCTGCCCCGACTCACCTGGTCGATTCCCACCGGTCCGGTTCCCTCCTCACTCCTAGTAAGATCCGCCCTGGCGACAGTGGACGTCAGCAGTAGAACCACGGCCCCCAGGATCAGAGCTGCAAGCAATCCACTGCCGAAAGAAACTAATGACGTAAAGGCGATATCCTTCCACAGGGAATTCGTGGGTCTGGTTGCGAACATGAGACGCTCTCCTTACTTTATCTGGCCCAGCGCACCATCCCTGGCAGAATGCGGTCATTTATAACCTGCGCCGGAACTGGTTGATATGTGATTAAGTAAACCGAAACGGAGTGGCAGTTCGCTTGCGGAAAAAGGGCACACTGGAGGCAAATTGTGTCGCAATAGTGACGGGCGGAGGAAAGACGGGCAGAGCCCACTTCTGGGCGCTTTGCAGGGCCCAAGCTTGTCGTCGAGCGGATTCGAGCAATTGACGGAAAAGGTATGGCGGATCGCGCGTATTTTTTGTCGGCGATCTGGCGCAGCGTATGAGGTAACGAGAGATAGAGCTTGTGAACCACCTCACAATACACACTAATATATTTGATAATTTAAATTAGATATTGTTCTTTATTTATTGTTTTTTAATTAATTATATAGATCAATAAGGTCTTGACAGCGATCAAGGCAATAATCAGGAATTGTGACCCTAACCGCAGAATCAGAGCTTGCCCGGGTGTTCTACTCCGGCCACAGGTGGTGATGGACACTGCCTGTCGAATATCAAAACACTAAGGAGGATTAACCATGAACATCAAGCATCTGATCATTTCCGTAACTTTGGTCGCAGCGTCTGCCTTTGCCCTGGGGGCAATGGCTGGAGATACCGATCGCTTCACCGCGCTTGACACAGACGGCGACGGCGCTATCTCTGCGGAAGAGGCTTCTGCCCATCCTATGCTGCAGGAAGGCTGGGAAAAGGCCGATATCAACCAGGACGGCAAGTTGGAGCGTGCTGAGTTCAGCGCCTTCGAAGAAACCGCGGTACCTATGACCAAGTAGTACCGGCTGAAAACGCTGGCCCCCAAGCGGGGGCCGGTCACTTAATCCTTCGCCAGGGAAAGCTGGCGGTTACAGTTGCTCAGCCGCAACTGCGGCGGGTCCACCGAGAACAGGAAGGGAGATGCCTTGCGCAGCGTGCTGAGCCCAAGGATCTGCCGGGTTCGACCAGGGAAGACTGCCACCTCAAGCCCGGTCAGTTGGCAACGGCTGCCCAAATCAATTCCGGCAATACGGTACAGGGGCACTCTCAATTCAGCTCCGTTGGCCAGAACAGCAGTCAAGTCCCGCAGATACTCCGCACCCCCGCTGTCCAACAGCCGCTCCAGGCTATGCTCGTTGATAGTGGTGTAACTGGAACCGGTATCCACCATAAACTCAGACGATTCCAGACCCCTGATCTGGCCAGAGACGTAGTAGGTTTTCGCCCCTTTCAGTTGCATGGGTACGCCTGTACCCAACTCCTGCCCCCAAACCGGCAGGATGACCCCTACCAGTGACATTGTCATCAGGATTCGTCCGATATTCACCGTATAAAATGCCTCTACCCATTCGATCCGCCTATACCCTGCTATCGGACGTGGGGGAGGTTTCTTGACCGCTGACTGCTAAGTCCTGTCCGGGCGACCTACTTGTGAGATCAGCGCCGCCCCCCTAACAGGGAGCCCAAAACCCCGCGGATGATCTGCCGGCCCACCTGACTACCCACAGCCCGGGCCGCGCTCTTGAAGAAAGACTCCATGACCGTCTGCCGCTGCCGGCCACCACGACTGCGGCCGGCCTTGGCCAGCTCTTTTTCCCGGGTCTTCTCGACCTCCTGGGCCTGCTGCGCCTTCGCCAGTTGATCCGCCCGGGCACGCAGGGTCTCGTAGGCGGACTGCCGGTCTATGGCTTTATCGTAGATGTCGGCCAGCAGTGATCCGGCCATCAGTTCGCTTCGCAGTCGCTTGGTGATAGGCCCTATCTGGCTGCGGGGCGGGCGAATCAAGGTCCGCTGCACCACCCGTGGGCTGCCCTTGGCGTCGAGGCTGGAGACCAGGGCCTCCCCCACGCCCAGTTCGGTAATCACCTGTTCGGTGTCAAGTTTCGGATTGGCGCGAAAGGTCTGGGCCGCGGCGCGCACCGCCTTCTGGTCCCGGGGGGTGTAGGCCCGGAGGGCGTGTTGAATACGGTTACCCAACTGGCCCAGCACGGTATCCGGAATATCGAGGGGATTCTGGGTGACGAAGTAGACCCCCACCCCCTTGGAACGAATCAGCCTCACCACCTGTTCGATCTTGTCCAGCAGAATACCCGGGGCATCGTCGAACAGCAGATGGGCCTCATCGAAAAAGAGCACCAGCTTGGGTTTGTCCTGGTCTCCCACCTCCGGCAGATTCTCAAACAGTTCCGACATCAGCCACAGCAGGAAGGTGCCGTAGAGCAGGGGTGAATTCATCAGCTCGCTGGCAGCCAGAATGTTGATCAAACCCAGCCCCTGTTCATCGGTCTGCATCAAATCTGCCAGATCGAGGGCCGGCTCACCAAACAGCTTGTCCCCCCCCTGATCCTCCAGGGTAAGCAGACGGCGCTGGATGGCACCGACGCTGGCAGCCGAGATGTTTCCATACAGGGTACGAAAATCCCGGGCGTTTTCAGCAACGAACTGCAGCATGGAACGCAGATCCTTCAGATCCAGCAGCAACCAGCCATTGTCATCCGCCACCCGAAACACCAGGGAAAGAACCCCCTGCTGGGTTTCGTTCAGATTGAGCAGACGGGACAGCAGCAGCGGCCCCATTTCCGATATGGTGGTTCGCACCGGATGCCCCTGGTTGGCGAAGACATCCCAGAAGGTGACTGGAAAGCCCCGGAAGGCGAAATCCTTTAGTCCCATTTTCTCGACCCGCTCCTGGATCTTGGGGTGGTCCTTGCCGGGCTGACTGATGCCCGACAGGTCTCCCTTTACATCCGCCAGAAAGACTGGAACACCAATCAGACTGAATTCCTCCGCCAGGCCCTGCAGGGTGACTGTTTTACCAGTGCCGGTGGCACCGGCAATCAGACCATGGCGGTTGGCCATGCGCGGCAGCAGTGGAACAGGCTGAGCCCCCTGGCCGATGATGATAGGTTCTACGCTGGTCATTCCCCTTCCCTCTCAAGCGACGATTTTATTGGCCAATAATAAACCTGATTTGATCCAATACACAGCTACGATCGGCATGCTATAAAGCAAGACATCTGCCGATAGAGTTGAAAAGACAGTTGACACTATTGGTGCTTACTTAAGCCAGAATACCTGGTAATAGCGTCATTCCGCGGGGCCTGTGCCGGACTTGATCCGGTAGCGGGAATACAGAATGCGCGAAATTTGAGCAAGCTGGATTCCGGGTCTCCACTTCGTTCCGCCCGGAATGACGGTTTTCTTGGCTTAAGATTAAGTGCCATTGCACTTAACACCAGGCATCTGGAAAACCCTTCTGCTATGAACAGACAAATTGCCATCATCGAAGACGAGGACATCATCCGCCAGAACTACAGCGATATCCTGCAGCGTCAGGGATACCAGGTTAAGGGTTATGCGGATCGACGCACTGCGATGAACGCCTTCCGGGCCCGACTGCCTGATCTCGCTATCCTGGATATCGGCCTGCAGAACGATGCGGATGGGGGCTTTGAACTCTGTCGTGAACTCCGTAGTCTGTCTGCCATTCTCCCCATCATCTTTCTGACCGCCCGCGACAGCGACCTGGACCGGGTATCCGGCCTGCGCCTCGGGGCCGACGACTATCTGACTAAGGATATCAGCCTGGCACACCTGACAGCCCGGATCGCTGCACTGTTCCGCCGGGTGGAGGCAATGCGGCAACCCGATCAGCCGGTCAGGAGTATACAGCGGGGCCTCCTCCACATGGATCTGGACCGACTGCAGACAATCTGGAAAGAGCAGGTCGTCGACCTCACTTTGACCGAACTCTGGTTTGTCCACTCACTGGTAGAGCATCCCGGGCATGTCCGCAGTCGAGATCAGCTGATGGAGGCGGCGAACATTCTGGTCGATGCCACCAGTATCAGTACTCATATAAAACGTATCCGGCGGAAGTTCGAGGCGGTAGACCCATCCTTCAATCACATCGAGGCGGTCTATGGCATGGGTTATCGCTGGAATCCCACCGATTGATCGATATGACATCCAGCACCGGTGGCAAACGCCGTTTCCACCACAGCATCCGGTTCAAACTGCTATTGCTGGCACTGACCCTGCTGGTGATCCCCTGGGCGGGCTATAGATACATCCAGGAAACGGAACATTTTCTGCGCAATGCCCAGGAAACCAGTCTCCAGGGCACTGCCCAGGCGGTTGCCGCGATCCTTGGCGACCGGGAGGAGATGTTTATGGCTGGCACCGTCAGGTCTGCCGGACAGGGTGAAGACTCCGCCATCTATATCCAATCCCTTGACACCAACATCCAACTCGACGGATACCTCGACGACTGGCGGCCCTACCTGTTGAATCTGTCCACTTACACCGACGGAAAAAAGGCACGCTTCGATAGCCTGGTTGGTGAAAAGGACGGCTATCTATTCCTCCTGTTTCAGGTGCATGATGACCACCGGGTCTATCAAAAACCGGGAGACTCCCGTCTCGATCAGAGTGACGGCATCGAACTGACCCTGGAACAACCCGACGGCACTCTGGTCCACTATGTGCTGACCACGCTTGCACCTGGCTGGATAAATGCGCAGCAGACAGTGCCGGGAGGCGATCGGGCCTACCCCCTGGCCAGGGAGGAGCGGATCAAGGGAGAATGGCAGGAGAACTCCGCAGGCTACACCCTGGAGCTGAGGATCCCCACCGCCCTGGTGGGTAACAGAATGACGCTTGGCGTGATCGATGTCGACGACCCTGAACGGAGGGAGATCCTGGCCCAGGTGGCAAGCACCCCACAGGGCCGGGGTGACAGACCTGGCCCGTTGATCAGGACGGACCCTGAGATGAAGCAGATGGTGGACCGTCTGGTAACGGGCAACTCCCGTATCTGGGTGGTAGATAGAAACCGCCGGGTACTGACCCAGGGTGGGCAGCTGACGGGGAAGCAGGAATTTGCGGGGCCTGCGACAGCCCGGGGGGAGGGTTCCCTGCTGGCGCTCCTCTTCCGCCTGATCCTGGACCAGCCGACGGAATCCTTCGAGGATGATTTCGCCGGCACCTCCCGGCTCAAAGGCCCGGAGATTGACGCTGCCCTGGCAGGAGAATCATCCAGCCGTCGGCGCTCCAGCCCGGACCAAAAAGCGGTTATCGTATCGGCCGCCTGGCCCATTCGATCATCGCAAGGGGTTGTTGGGGCGGTACTGGTTGAACAGAGTTCCAATCAAATCCTGTCGCTCCACAACGAAGCACTGGAGCGGTTGATCACCATCTCGCTCATACTCTTCTCCGTCGTTGGCCTGGTGCTGCTGGGATTTGCCACCCTGCACGCCGGACGCATACGTCGCCTGCGCAACCGGGTGGAAGCGGTGGTGAGCCCGGATGGCCGGATACTGGGAAGCTTGCCCGGCGACCGCTCAAAAGACGAGATCGGGGACCTCAACCGCAGTTTCGGCGGCGTACTCGGCCGGCTCAGCGAATACAACCGCTACCTGGAGGCTATGGCGTCCCGGCTGGCGCACGAACTGCGCACCCCACTGACCATCGTCAGTTCCTCATTGGAGAATCTCGAAAGCGACCCATCCCCGGAGAATACCCAGCATTACATCGACCGGGCCAGGACCGGCACCGAGCGGCTTCAGCTGATTCTCAACCGCATGCGGGAAGCCGCGCGCCTGGAGCAGCTCCTAAGCCAGACCCAGCTCGAGCCTTGCGACCTCAAGGCACTGATCGGCGCCGCAACCGACGGATACCGCCTGGCCTTTCCAGGGGTGGTGTTTGAACTACAGCTGCCGGCCGAACCGGTCAGAGTATTCGCCGACCCGGACCTGTTGAGCCAGGCCCTTGATAAACTCATCTCCAACGCCGTGGATTTCCACAATCTGAATACGCCCATTTGCCTTGAGCTGTCCCCGACATCGTCCGGACAAGTCTGCTTGAGCATCATCAACCAGGGCCCGCCACTGCCGCCCGGCATGGAGCAGGCACTATTTCAATCCCTGATCTCCATCCGCTCAGAACGGGAGGCTGAGCCCCATCTCGGCCTGGGCCTCTACCTGGTGCAGTTGATTGTTGAGTTTCACGGTGGCCGCACGGAAGCGCGTAACCTGAAGCAGGAGCAGGCGGTTTGCTTCGATCTCTGGTTACCATCCGATTCCTCTCGCTAAACATCACCGAGACAACTTAAGGGTACATCGAAACGCGCGATTTCCGATCGCGCTCATTTTCATGCGCGTACGCGCATGAAAATAGTGGCGCATCCCTGCACCACACGGGCACCTCAAATTTTTCGAGGTGCCCTTAAAAGGTGAAGGCAGCCAGTGATACGATCTAAAGGTCACCCACGGTCGAACGATATACCGGTTATGACCCTGAATCCGTGGAAGATAATCGATGAGTAGCGCTGCGACACCCCAGGAGATCATCAAGCAGGTCGATGGGCTGCTGTCGCTGCCTGAAGCGGTAATCAGCGCCAATCAACTGCTGAATTCACCGGCTGCGACTGCGCGAGACATCGGCGAGGTAATCAGCCATGATCCCGCGCTCTCGGCACAACTGCTGAAACTGGTTAACAGCGCCTTTTACGGTTTTACCGCCCCTATCGACACCATCTCCCGCGCCGTCACCGTCATCGGTAACCGGGAGCTGCGGACGGTAATTCTCTCCGCCTCGGTGGCCACCGTGTTCAACCAGATAGAACCGGCACTGATCGATATGGATGACTTCTGGCATCGCAGTGTCTATGCCGGGCTGGTGGCCAAAAGACTGGGGGAAGACCGCGGTAAAGGAAGAAAGGAAGCCCTTTTTCTCACCGGTCTGCTCCACGACGTAGGCAAGATTATACTGTTCACCTATCTGCCCAACGAGGCAGGTTTGATACTCCAGCAGGCGGCTGAATCCGGTCGACCTTTGCATCAGGTAGAGCAGGACATGCTCAATTTCACCTCCGCAGAGCTGGGGGCAGATCTGTTGGAGAGCTGGAATCTGGGGGAAAACCTGTGGCTGCCGATTCGTTACCAGCGCACGCCGGAACAAGCCAGCGGATTCGAGACCGAAGCCTGGATGCTGCACCTCGCCATCGCCTTGACCGACTGCGTGGAACCAGAGCACAAAAACGCGTCGACCATGGAGTTCGCGGATCTTGCGGTGGAACCGGCCGCCCTGAAGTCTATCGGGCTCTCATTCCAGGATCTCTACGGGATCAACCAGGAGGTCAACCTGGAATGCCTGGACGTCCTGCAGATCATCAATCCCAAGGCCTCGACCGACTGGTCGTAGGATCCCACACACCGATCCATTTAAGGGTACTTAGAAAAATCCCTTCCATGGGATTTTTCGATACGGCGATCGAAACGCGCGATTTTCGAGGTGCCCTTAACAGTCAGCTTTTGATCCCCACCCCGCGCTGCAGCAGAACGAGGCTGTAGGCCGTCAATACGACGATAAACAGCAGAATAATGCTCAACGC
>Ga0316189_10001221_pt1 | contig 25560 bp, 26 predicted proteins | sample LowCovwburrow_MG_FD_204930 | JGI IMG/M metagenome (GOLD analysis project Ga0316189, IMG submission 204930) | Coastal sediment microbial communities from Maine, United States - Lowes Cove worm burrow | ecosystem: Environmental > Aquatic > Marine > Coastal > Sediment | place: USA: Maine... | reverse complement strand
GCTTCCTGCTGTGCCGGCAGCAAAGCCGTCTTGGTGGGTGTGATGGCGGTAATGCGCCAGGGAGACGCCGGCAGCTCTGTACTGACCAGCCAATACCGGGAGTCACTCGGCGTGCCTTCTCCCAACTCCTGCACCTGGTTTGCCGGGGTGTCGAGGGGGATCATTTGGGCCATTCTGCGGGACTCTGCGGACACCTCGGCAGGCATCAGCACAGTACCATCGTCTCGGCCGACGAAAAGCGTTACACCGGGGCTGCGCCTGCGTTCGATTTCCGCATAGATGTCAGCGATTTGCAGCTCTACCCAGGTGTCTCCGATGCGTTGGCCCTGGCGATAAATCGTTCGATTGAAACGAAGTCTGTCGCCGTCGATCTGCCAGCCTGCAGGGCGCATTGTTGCCGCTTGATTGGCCGCGCGTAGGTCCTCGCCCGCCGATTCACCCCGATGCATAAGGGCCCCGCGCTCCGGTTTGCCATGTGCGATGGCGGCAGTCTGGGCAATCGGGGTGCGCCGAAGGCCGTCGATCAGGTGCGCATACATCAGTGTCTGGGATTGATCTGGCTCGGCGAGCACAAGGTCGCCCAGGCTCTGGGCAAGTAGCGGGACCTGAGACAACACCAGGGCAAGCCGCGAAGCCTGGTGCTGGGCATGTCCGACCAGCCAACGCTGCGCATTCGAGCTCAGTTGGTCTCGTGCATGCGATACGCCAAGCCAGAACAATATCGAGAACACCGCGACGATCGGCAGGACCGTGAACAGAACCAGTTTGCTCCGAATGGTGAGGCGCACTTCAGAAATCCTGTTGGTGTATTGCCCGGGCTCGCTTTGCTCAGAATGTGGCCCTTTCTCTCAATGATATCGCAAGGCAAAAAAAACCCCCGGGGAATGCGGGGGTGGTAGTCCGTCGTAACGGAATTCGTCGTTGTTTTTACTCGGAGAACAAGACCTATCGGAAATGTTTTTGCCTCTGATCAGGCGCGACCGCCGCGGGTGGCGCTTTCGCGTTTCCCCAGCCCGATCAGCCTCGGTAGAGACAGAACGGAAAAAGCGCCGGAGAAAACTACCATCCCGACAATGAGGAGTGGCGGTACTTCCACACCAAGCAGGGGGCCTGCAATGGCCAGCATCATGGCGGAGAGCCATGCAACCAGGCCGGCCACACTCAGCAGCGTACCAGCCCGGTCATCTGGCTGGTTTGCTTCCGCTGGTGAATAAGAAGTTTGCATATCGTCCACCTTGTTTTCGATTCTTAAACTGGCCGCTTTAAAAAGCGCGGCCACTTTGCATTGGGCGATTTACCATGAGCAAGCTGCATGCCAGTTTGAAAAAGTTCTTACAAAACAATGCTTTTGATTGTTTCCTGATGGACTTTTAAGGCCTAAGCGCGGACTGTCGACACGATATATCGTGCTGCGTGGCCGTTGGCGCGATATATCACACCAGATGCGGCGATCTGCGTTGGAATGTTTCTCTTTCTCGTTCAGGTTGCTCCGGAGGTGTTGCTCGGCGGCCTTACGAGCCTGCCGACACGAGAATTTCGAGGGATTGGTGCGGATTGCTCGTTGCGCCGAGGATTCCGGGCAGTGGGTCAAGCGAAGATAAAATGACGGTAAAGCACGCGATTGTGCGCCCAATTGTTGGTAGCTTGGGTATTGCTATGATTGATCTTGATGTCTGCGCGGGGGGTGGCCTTCCTGGCTTGTATTCCAGGGGTGGTGGCTCCCCGCTTTGGGATCGCGAGGAAAAACGCGAACTGCGTCACAAAAATGCGATCTGTCAGCGGGCTGATTTCGGTGCTGGAGGAGTGGAGAATGCGATATCAGCGATATTTCGCGCTTGAGCGATATATCGTGTTCAAGCGGATTCTCGAGGTCGTACCAAGCGGGCGATTTCAGCGGCCTTTTCTCGCGCCGAATCGGTATCGAGATCCCGGGAGAGTGCTACGCCCATACGTCGGTGCTCATAGCTTGTCGGTTTACCGAACAGCCTCACGTCACTGTCCGGGATGGCGAGTGCCCGTTCTAGCCCGTCAAAAACGATTCCATCGGCGTCCGTCCCGCCATAGATCACTGCGCTGGCCCCGGTGTGGGCCAGGCGCGGGTCCACCGGAAGACCGAGAATGGCACGGGCATGCAGTGCAAACTCGCTCTGGTATTGGGTGATCATGGTCACCATGCCGGTATCGTGGGGGCGCGGGCTGACCTCGCTGAACAGCACCTTGTCACCGCATATGAACAATTCCACGCCGAACAACCCGCGACCTCCGAGCTCTGCGGTTATGCGCCCGGCGATATTACGCGCCTGGTTGCGTGCGGCCTGCGACATGGCCTGCGGTTGCCAACTCTCAACATAGTCGCCACGTTCCTGGCGATGTCCGATGGGTTCGCAGAAAAACGTCGCAATCTCCCCGCTGTTACCCAAGGCCCGCACTGTCAGTTGGGTGATCTCGTAGTCGAACGACACCATTTCCTCGACGATGACCCGCCCATGATTGACGCGACCGGCACTCAATGCAAAGTCCCAGGCGGCGTCCAGATCCGAGGCATTGTGCACCGTAGACTGGCCCTTGCCCGACGAGGACATGACCGGCTTTATGATGCACGGGAAACCGAGCCTGTCGGCGGCTGCGCGGACCTCCTCGAGGCTTTCGGCAAAGGCATAACCGGAGGTCGGCAGCCCCAGGGTCTCAGCCGCCAGCCGCCGGATGCCCTCACGGTTCATGGTGAGCTGCGTGGCGCGCGCGGTCGGGATGATCTCGGCGAGCCCTTCAGCCTCTATCTCGGCCAACGTATCTGTCGCAATGGCCTCGATCTCGGGCACGATCAGATCGGGTCTTTCCTGCAAAATCAGATTGCGCAAGGCCTCGCCATCGGTCATGTCGATCACATGGGCGCGATGTGCGACCTGGTGGCCTGGTGCGTTGGCGTAGCGATCGACCGCAATGACTTCGACGCCCATGCGTTGCAGCGAGATGATCACCTCTTTGCCGAGTTCGCCTGCGCCCAACAGCATCACACGGGTTGCAGTCGGACTCAGGGGGGTGCCAATACGCATCGCTTTCTCCAGCTTGAACCAGTCCGCAAGGTTAGCGATTGGACGCGGACTTTGCGAGGGTCAGGGGTATAGTCGCAACCGGGACAATCACCTGGGGCTCACACAGTGGTACGGCATCTCTTCGTCGCCCTGACGCTTCTGACGCAGACGGTAGCCGCAGACTCCTGTCTTTCCGATGCGGAGCAGTCTGGCATCGGTGTCGGGATCTATTTCGATCAGGATATGCTGGTTCCGGGCGCCAATGATGATCGTGACTACACCATGGGCATCGGGGTGGAGGTTTTTCAGGACCAGGGGCCGCTGTATCTGATGGGCGGCCTGTTCAAGCGGCTTGATCCGCTGGTCGGTTTCGACCGACGCTGCGGTCGTGTCTATCGCAGTTTTCTCCTGGGTTCGGTGAACTACACGCCGGACGATATAGGAAACCCGGAGCCGATCTATGATGACAGGCCCTATGCATCCCTGCTTTATCTTGCCAACAAGCAGGTGGTAGCCGACGAGAAACGTGCCCTTGGTGTCGAGATCATGGTGGGTGTCCTGGGCTTGAATATCGCCAATGAGGTGCAAACGAATCTCCATCAGTGGTATCGCGACGTCAGCGGAGAATCGGAGCCCGTGGATCCCGAGGGCTGGCAACACCAGATCTCGGACGGCGGTGAGCCCACGCTGCGTCTGCGCCTGAGCGACTCGCGTCGGTTTTCGCGTGGTGAAAATTGGGACCTGGCGCATTCCTGGGACCTGAACCTCGGCTTCCAGACCAATGCCAGCGTTGGTCTCAGTGGTCGTTTAGGGGACCTGAACAGCCCGTTCTGGAGCATCCCCTATGACCCGATCAACCGCGGCAACTTTGTTCCGGCGATGAAGGGCGACGAGTTGTATGTCTGGACGGCAGGCCGGCTGCGCGGCATAGCCTATGACGCGCTCCTGCAGGGGCAGTTCCGCCACAGCGAGGTGACCGTGGACCACGACGATATGCGTAGACTGGTATGGGAGGCCGGGGTTGGTGTCACTCGGGGCTGGTCGGGTTTCCAGCTGACCTTCGCGGTGAACGCGAAGGCTGGTGATACGCGGCTCGATGAGGCCCCTGATGCGCACCTATGGGGTGGGCTGTACCTGAGTCGGAAGTTCGACTGACGGGTGGCAAGGCGCACGCCCGATAGATAAAGGCTAGAATCCAGCCGTTCCCAGCAGATGGATGAAGGATGAGCGCAGAGTTGGAAGTCACAGTCATTGCGGACCTCATGGCCGCCAGTGGTGTCGGCTTCGGTACCAGTGGTGCCCGGGGGCTGGCCGACGCGATGACCGATCGGGTCTGTTTTCTCTATACCCAGGGCTTCCTCCAGTATGTTGAAAAAACTGGCGCAATCCGTCGCGGAGACGCGGTGGCCCTGGCCGGCGATTTTCGCCCCAGCACGCCGCGCATCATGGCGGCCGCGGCCGCGGCTATTGCCGACCTGGGTTACCGGCCGTTGAACTGCGGTAATATCCCCAGCCCCGCGTTGGCCGGCTATGCCATCGGCAATGGCATGGCCAGCCTGATGGTCACCGGCAGTCACATCCCCGACGACCGTAACGGAATCAAGTTCAATCTACCCGCAGGTGAGGTACTCAAGAGGGATGAAGCGGGGATTCGGATGCAGGAGGTCCGGGCCACACGTGAGCTGTTTGATGGCACAGGGAGGTTTGTGAGGCCAGTCGGTCTGCCTCTGGAAGACCCGGCTGCGTATCGCTGCTATGTGGCGCGCTATCTCGATGCATTTCCGGCCCAGTGCCTGAGCGGTAGCCGGGTGCTGGTGTACGAACACTCCAGTGTCGCGTCAAAGGCCTTGAACGAGATTTTTACCGGCCTGGGTGCCGATGTTGTACGTCGCGGATATTCGGAGAGGTTCGTTCCGGTCGATACCGAAGCGGTGCGTGCCGAGGATATTGCCCTGGCGAGGGAATGGGCCGCGAGCGGCGCCTATGATCTGCTGGTCTCAACCGATGGTGATGGTGACAGGCCGCTGGTTGGCGATGAGCAGGGCGTCTGGCTGCGTGGTGACGTGGCCGGCATCCTAACTGCACGTTTTCTCGAAGCCGAGGCCGTGGTGACTCCCGTCAGCAGCAATACCGCGTTGGAGAAGTCCGCGTGGTTTCCGCGCACCGTGCGCACCCGCATCGGCTCGCCCTATGTGATCGAGGGCATGCAGAAGGCGGTCGACGAAGGCGCCAGCCGGGTGGTGGGATATGAGGCCAATGGCGGCTTCCTGACCATGACCACAACCGAGGTTGAGGGCCGCCCTCTGGATTCGCTTCCCACCCGTGATGCCGTCATCGTGGCTCTCGCGGTACTGATTCTGGCCAGACGGCATGGTCTGCCTGTTTCACAGTTGGGCTCGCTGCTGCCGATGCGGTTCACCGCCAGCGACCGACTGAAGAATTTCCCTACCGAGTTGAGCGCGCGGCATGTGGCGCGGCTGGCGACTGGCGAAGATGTTATTGTTGGCCAGTTCCCGATGCTGGGGCCAGTCGATCACATGGATCAGACCGATGGACTCCGCATTACCTTCGCCAGTGGCGAAGTGTTGCATCTGCGTCCCTCGGGCAATGCGCCCGAGTTACGTTGTTACACCGAGGCGGGTACGGTAGAAAGGGCACAGGCGATGAACGTCGAATGTCTCGGCCTGCTGGAATCTTGGCGAGAGTGAATAGAGGGCACGCGCTGATGTAGTGCGTGAACATGCCCTCACCAGAGAGCAGAGGAAAGCACATGCAGGATTACAATGAAAAACGAAGCTATCCACGCATGGCCATCGAGTGTCCGGCAAGTTTCAAGATAGTCGATGGGGATGGTGGGGGAGCCATCGTCAAGAATCTGAGTGGCGGCGGATTGTTGATGTGGATGGACCGCGATATCGAAGCCGGCCTGGAGATGATGATCGAAATCAAGCCGGTCAGTGACATCACGCCTCCCATGGTCGCGGAGGTGCGGGTACTGCGTTGCTCGCCGACTGCCGGAGAGGAAGGGAGCTTCGCCGTAGCCTGCCAGATCAGCCGGCTGCTTGGTTGAACGCGGATCTCGAGGCTCTTGTGGCGGAGATCGCCACAGCCCCGCATTCGGCAGCGGCGCTGACGCTTTACGCGCTGGTCTCGACCCTGGAATTCGAGCAGGCCGGTTATCTGTTCAAGCTTGCCAAACTGCGCGATCTATCCGGGTCTCAGCGCCAGATGGCGTATCGTTTGATGGAGATGATGGCTGAAGGCCAAAATTCTGGCGACGACTGGCGGAAGGCCAAGGCGCAGATGGATGCGTTGGTACGCGACGGCTGAGCGTCACTGCTTGGTTTCAATAACGGCGATCGTGCATTATCGCGGGAGCGCGGGGTTTATGGTGACACCCCGTGGCATGACAAAGTCGCGAGGCGCCTGGTACTCGAAGACTTCTCGTAGTTCGTCGTCAATCAGAACCGAGAGACCGAGTTCTGGATAGAACCAACTGACGGCGGTTTCATTTTCCTGCAGCCAGGCCGCCGGCTCGCCGAATCGGCTGCGAAAAAACTCCGCATCCAGATTGCGGGTGCCGGGGAGATAGGTGATGAGTGTGATCTTGCGCCCGGTATGCATCTGCGGTGAGTCATTCAAAGGGTACTTCCAGTCGCCGCTCGGTGAACCCTCTCGGTTACTGGCACGATTGCGCATCTGCTCCAGCTCCGGCCCGGTGGCCTCCAGGCCCGCGATCACCTTGGCCTTCAAAGGACCGAACTGGACGTTGCCGAAATAGGCCTCGAGTGCCGATCTTCCGTCATCGTGTTCAAACACGGCCAGTCCCTCCAGCGCGCCGAATTTGGACATGGCGTCCGCCAGGGTGGCGTTTCCGAGCTCGATATCAAAGACACGGGCGCTGCCGTCAGGATTGACCGTTATCTGCCACGGCAGGTCGGTCCGCGGTCGCAGCGCGTCCGGTCCGGGGGGCGGTGCAAACAGCTGGAATGCGAGCAGGGCCATGGCGACGATTGCCAGTATGCCGAGCGGTATCTTCATTCGTCGGCCTCACGATCCCGCACACCAAGCAGGTACAGGATGCCGTCCAGGCCCAGGGTCGAGATGGCATGCCGGGCGTTTTCCTTCACCAGCGGTTTGGCATGAAAGGCGACGCCGAGGCCGGCGATCGACAGCATCGGCAGATCATTGGCACCGTCGCCCACGGCGATGGTCTGGCGCATGTCTATGCCCAGGTCTGCCGCCATGGCCCGAAGCAGTTCGGCCTTCTTTTCACCGTTGACGATCTCGCCCTTCACCTCGCCGGTGAGTCGACCGTCGACGATATCGAGCTCGTTTGCTGACACGCAATCGAGACCGAAGCGCTGCTTGAGATGATTGGCGAAGTAGGTAAAGCCACCGGACAGGATGCCGACCCGGTATCCCAGACGTTTCAGATTCGAGATCAGGCGATCGGCTCCCTCGGTGATCGGCAGCGTACGGGCGATCTCGGCCAGTACGGACTCATCCAGTCCTTTCAAAGTGGCCAGGCGTCGCTCGAAACTCTCGTTGAAAGGGATCTCGCCGCGCATGGCGGCCTCGGTGATCTCGGCCACCTGGTGGCCCACGCCGGCGGCCCTGGCCAGTTCGTCAATCACCTCACACTGGATCAGGGTTGAATCCATGTCGAACACGATCAGCCTGCGGTTGCGGCGATAGATGTCATCTGCCTGGAAGGCGACATCGACTTCATCGTCGCGGGTGATTGCCAACAGATCGTGACGCAGTTGTTCCAGATCACCCGCGGCACCACGGATCGAAAACTCGACACAGGCGCGGCGGCGCGGGTTGCGTTCGCGCAGCGAGAATCGTCCCGACAGACGGGTAATGGCATCGATGTTCAAGCCGTGCCGTGAAACCACTTCCGCGACATGGCTGATATTCGCGGCGCTGAGTTTGCGTCCGAGCAGGGTGACGATGAAACGCGGACGGCCCTGACTGCCGACCCAGCTTTCGTAGTCATCGCCCTCGATGGGGGTGAAATTCACCTCTAGCTTGTGCTGATGGGCCAGGAATAACAGTTCCTTCATCACCGCGCCCGACTCTGCGGCATCCGGTATCTCGATCAGCAGGCCGAGATTCAGGCGATCGTGGATAACTGCCTGACCGATATCCAGTACATTGACGCTGTGCTGACTGAGGGTCTCGGTGAATGCGGCGGTCACGCCGGGGTGATCGTCGCCATTGATAGTCAGCAGAAACAGTTCGCGCATCTCGATGGGCCCCTGGGTGCTTGTGCAGCTCGCGCCAGCGAGTTTCAGTCCAGATTGCCGTGGTACAACTCCGGCTGGAGTCTTGGTGGCATCTGCAGATGGAACCCCCGGTCGCCCAGGTTTGCCATGACCTGGTTCACGTCTTCACGCGCGAGCTGGCGCTCGGGGCTGAGTTCGAGTTCGATAACCAGAATGGGCTCACCGAAGCTTTCCAGCAGTGGCTGTGGAACCGTGTCAAAGGCATCTTCGCCTGCGAGGTAGAGATACATTTCCTGTTTGCGCGGGCTGCGGTAGACCCAGCAATGCAGGTTGTCTTCGGCCATATCATGTTACCTTTTATGCAAGCGCGAATTATATGTATTGGGAAGCGGTTGCGTGTCCGGAATCTTTAAGATGGCGCCTTATGGATGGTGACTTTTGCGCCTTTTACTGACCCTGCGCAAGGAACAGCCTTCGGGGGAATCGTGTTGCCAAAGCAGTTTCGTACGACGGTGCTTCTGCTGAGCTGCGGTCTGCTGGCGGCCTGTGCCGGCAATGTGCCCAGGGAACTGGGTGAGCGACTGCCCGATGCTCCTTTTCCCGTGCAGGTGCAGGGAGACCCTGAACGCCATCTGGGCGACGAGGTGTGCTGGGGCGGTGAGATTCTCGGCCTGCGCAACGACGTGGACTCGACAGAGGTCGAGGTGTTTGCGCGGGAGCTGTTTCGAGATGGTGAGCCACGTCCCGATGGCGGCGACCGTATACGCTTTATTGCGAGGGTCAGCGGCTTTCTCGATCCGGTCGAGTATCGGTCAGGCACGCGCCTTACCGTGCGTGGGCGAATAGGAGAGCCGATTACGCGATCGGTTGGTGAATTTCCTTATCTTTACCCGGTGGTTGAGGTGGACGTCTTCCACCTTTGGCCCGAATTTCAAGCGCCGCCGCAGCCGGTCTGGGTTCGGGATCCGTATTTCGACCCCTGGTGGCCCTGGCGACCCTACGGTCCCTGGCCCTATCGTTGGTAAGCGGTTCAGCCAAACGGGGCCGGGTTGCTCAGGTGCGCCGTGTGATGATCACCAGCTGCCTGGCCTCGAGGTGCGCGAGCACGACCATCAGAAATTTAAAAAGGGTGGTGAGCCGCTGGCGCAGATCGAGGCTGTTGGAACCGGATGACAGCTTTTTCAGGGTGGCGATTCGCTCGTAGAGATTGCCGATCAGTCGGGCGGTGTCCCAACCCTCATAACGGTCGAACTCCCGGATGCCGGCATAGGTGGCGCTTGCGAGTTTCTTCTTCTGCAGTGCGCCGAGATTGGTGCCCTGTTTGCACGCGGCCCGATACTGGGCATCTTCGAGTGCGGCGATGATGGCCTGCTGGGGCAGTTCTTCACGCAAGCCCTCGCGCAGGAACGCCAGGTTTTGTCTGATCTCGATCAGCAGGCGATTGGTCGACGACTTGTGCGCCCGGTGTTTCGCCTGCTCCTTGTCGTAGATGTTGTAAAGGTCCTGGACGATGCTCATGGGGCGGACGATCTGCTCTAGAGTCTCTGCTGCAGCAGTGCTGCCAGCTCATCATCGCTCAGGGCCAGTGGATTGGTCTGCATGCTGCCGCCGCGGCAATTGGCGACGACCCGGCCGATGTCTTCTTCTGTCATGCCGAAGTCGCCCAAACGCGGCAGTGACAGGCGTTCGGTCCATTGCTCGAGTAATTCGGCCAGCCCGTCCTGCGCCGCCGATTCGCTGGAAAACATACGCCCGCTCAGCAGGATACCGGCTTCAGCATACTTGCGCAGTGCGGGGTTGTTCGGTTCGCGTTGTCTGAGCGCCTCGATGTTGGTGCGTGTGGCCGCGGCCACCAGAGTGCCGCAAACAACCCCGTGCGGGATCGGAAAGAAAGCCCCCAGAGGGGAGGCGAGACCATGCACGGAACCCAGGCCGCACTGGGCCAGTGTGATACCGGAACACAGCGAGGCATAGGCCAGTTTCTGATAACCCTTCTGGGCCAGCGGATCATCGACCTCCCAGGCCTGCCAGAAGCCGTCACGGAAGGCCTGCATGGCGGACGATGCGAGGGCGTCGGTAAAGGGGCTGGCACGCAGCGAGACGTAGGATTCGAGCAACTGGGTGAACGCATCCATGCCGTTTGCGGCGATCAGCCCCTTGGGGCAGCTTTCAAGCAGGCTGGGATCGACCAGTGCGACCTCTGCAATCAGTTTGTCGTGGCGAAACGATTTCTTGAATCCGTCCACTCCCCGCCGCGAAAGCACAGCGTTCTTGGTCGCCTCGCTGCCGGTCCCGGCCGTGGTCGGGACGGCGACAAAGGGTACTGCCGGCCCGTTGTAGGGCAGGCCGCGGCCGACGCCTTCGAGGTGGTCGAGCACTTGGGTTCCGGTACGCAGCAGGCCGGCGATCGCCTTTGCGGCATCCAGTACGCTACCGCCACCGATACCCACCACCACGTCGATCGATGAGTGATGGTGATTCCGCACCGCCTCGTCGACCACTTCCGGCGAGGGTTCCCCTTCGATCCGGACCAGTTCCCAGCCGATGCCAGCATCATTCAGTGCGTCCAGCAATCGTTGCCAGCGCGGTGCCTGTTGCAGCGAACGCTGGCCGGTGACCAGCAGTATCCGTGTGCCATAGCTTGACAGGATATCTGGCAGTTGATCGATCACGCCGCTGCCGAAACGGATCTCGGGCAGACGGGCCACTTGGAAGGCTTTGAACGGGTTCACGGCAGAGGCTGCATGGTCGGTGGACGATGCGTCATTATCACCGATTGTGCCGAGAATGAGAGGCTGGATTATTCAGCCGGCCGGGCCGGGTCAGCCGACGGCTTCACTCTCGATATCATTCGCTTTCGCGGCAGGCTTGTTGCCTGCATTGAGTCGAATGCGCAGCGCGAGGTTGTTACGTGAATCTGCGTGGTTGAGTGCCTCATCAAGCGATATGGCACCCTCCAGATAGAGGTCGTACAGCGCTTGGTCAAAGGTCATCATGCCGCGCTCGCCACCCTGTTCCATGGCCTCCTTGATGTCGTGGATCTTGCCTTTCTGGATCAGTTCGGCGGTATAGGCGGTCTGCATCAGCAACTCGATGGCTGCGCGCCGACCACCGTCGACCGTCGGGATCAGACGTTGTGATACGACGGCCTTGAGGTTGAGCGACAGATCGTTTTGGATCTGTTTGTGTGCCGTGTCAGGGAAGAAATTTACGATCCGGTCCAGCGCCTGGTTGGCGTTGTTGGCATGCAGGGTAGAAAGGCACAGATGCCCCGTCTCGGCATAGGCGATGGCGTGCTGCATGGTCGCGGCATCACGGATCTCCCCGATCAGGATCACGTCGGGTGCCTCACGCAGTGCATTCTTGAGCGCATTTTCGTAGCTCATCGAATCCAGTCCGATCTCGCGCTGGTTCACCACCGATTTTTTGTGAGTGTGAAGGAACTCGATCGGGTCTTCGATAGAGAGGATATGGCCGGTCGCATGTTCGTTGCGGAAGTCGATCATCGACGCAAGGGTAGTCGATTTACCCGAGCCGGTAGACCCGACCACCAGGATCAGGCCGCGCTTTTCCATGATGATCTTCTTCAGGGTCTGCGGCAGGTAGAGCTCCTCTATGCTGGGAATCTGGCCCTTGATAAAGCGAATCACCATGGCCACATCGCCACGCTGGCGGAACACATTGACCCGGAACCGGCCAAGCGAGGTCACCGATATTGCGAGATTGCACTCCAGGGTGCGCTCGAACTCGCGTACCTGCTCGTCACTCATGACGGAATAGGCCAGTTTTCCCACGTCCCCGGGGGCGAGCTTCTTTTCACCGATGGCCACCGTCTGTCCGCTGATTTTCACGTGCGGTGCCGCGCCCGTGCTGAAATACAGATCCGAGCCGTTGCGCTGTACCATGAGCCGAAGATAAGGGGCGAGTTCCATTGGCAAGTCTCAAGTGGTCCTGAATCGGAACAGTTCAGCGGCCAATGGGCGAAAAAGTTGAGGAGAAAAAAGCCATGTCCGGGTTGAGCCTGACGGCACTGTATCGGTACCCGGTCAAGTCGCTGGGCGGGGAGAATCACCAGGAATTGGATGTGCGGGCCCGCGGGTTTGGCTTCGACCGCCATTGGATGGTCGTGGACGCGCAGGGACGCTTTGTCACCCAGCGGCAACAGCCACGGATGACGCTGATCAGTGTGCGTGTCGACGAGAAAGGGGTTTTGCACCTGAGAGTGCCCGGGATGCCGGACATAGATGTCGGTCCCTATTCCGATGAGCGTGTCGAAGTTTCGGTCTGGGGGGATTCAGTGTCGGCCGCGCCGGCAGATTCGGCAGCTGATGCCTGGTTGAGCGAGTTTCTGGCACTGCCCTGTCGCCTGGTCTGCTTCCCTCAGGAACAGGTGCGCGCGGTCGACCCGGACTTTGCGCAGCCGTCGGATCAGGTCGCGTTTGCCGACGGCTTTCCGTTCCTGCTGATCTCTCAGGCCTCGCTGGACGATCTTAACGACCGCCTCGAGCGACCGGTGTCGATGCGACGTTTCCGCCCAAACCTGGTTGTAGACGGCTGCGAGGCTTATGCCGAGGACACTTGGCGGCGCATCCGTATCGGCGGCCTGGAGTTCAGGGTCGCGAAGCCCTGTTCGCGCTGCATCATCCCGACCATAGATCCCAAGACCGGCCTGCGTGGCAAGGAGCCCCTGCAGACCCTGATGGGCTATCGTCGGCGTGACAACAAGGTGTATTTCGGTCAGAACCTGATCCATGACCGCAGCGGCCAGCTGGTGGTCGGTATGCCGGTCGAGGTGCTGGAATGAGTCTGCCGGACCAGGCGCAGGCGGTCGCAGATACCCGGCGTTGGCTCGAGCGGTTCGTTATCGGGCTTGGGCTTTGCCCTTTTGCAGCCGCGCCTTATAGCCTCGATCGCATTGTCTACGCCGTTTGCGAAGAGACCGCTATCGAACAGATATATACCGCGTTTCTCAAGACCCTTGAGGCGCTGGTGTTGGCGGACCCCAAGGAAGAGGAAACGGCACTGCTGATCCTCAATCATGGCCTGTCGAACTTTGATGATTACCTCGACGCCCTTACGGTGCTGGAACAGGCTGTCGAGGAAGCCGGCCTTCAGGGCGTGGTACAGCTGGCAAGCTTTCATCCCGAATATTGCTTCGAGGAAGCCGGCGTTGATGACCCGGCGAATTACACCAACCGCTCGCCTTTTCCCATGTTCCATCTTATCCGCGAGGAGGGTCTGGCTGCCGCGCTGGAGTCGTATCCCGAACCCGAATCCATTCCGCAACGCAATATCCGCTGCCTGCGGGAACTGGGCATCGCTGGCATTCGGGAGCTGCTGGACTAGTGGCCCACTAGGAGGCGGGTAACGGGTTCCAAAATCCCGCTACCTGATTCAGGATGTGCGCACCCGCAGCGAATCGGCACCACCCATCTTGCAGAACGAACTGTTGTTTATTTTGGTCAGCGTGCTGGCTGCCTTGTTGCACGGTGCATTCGGTTTCGGTTTTCCGCTGTTATCGACGCCCTTGTTGCTGTTCGGATTCGATTTGCGCACGACTGTGCTGCTGACCCTGGTGCCGACCGTGTCAATCAATCTGGTCAGTATCGTCTCTGAGCGTCACTGGCGGGAGGCATTGCGTGATTACTGGCCGATACCTGCGTTCACCATCGTAGGCAGTTTCCTGGGTACCCAGGTATTACTGAGCGTCGACCCGGAGCCCTTGCGGCTGCTCTTGGCGCTGACGCTCATCGGTTATCTGGTCAGCGATCATCTTCATCGCAGCGAGCACCTGGTGCGGGTTCCCAAGTGGGGTATGGCGCTGTTCGGTCTGTTTCTGGGCCTGCTGGCCGGGGTAGTCAATATCTTTGCCCCCTTTGTCGTGGCTTATGCGCTCTACACCCAGATACCGGTAGCCCTGATGGTGGCGACCTTCAATCTGAGTTTTCTCACCAGCAAATCCGGTCAGATCCTGGGGTTCATCAGTCAGGGTGCGTTCGATTTCGACGTGGTCCGGCTCGCAGTGGTCACCCTGCCGCTGATTCTTGCTGCGCTGTGGATCGGTATCCGGATAAGGAAGAAAATCGACATGGAAACCTACCGTGGCATGCTAAAGGGCGCGCTCTGGGTGATCTCGATCGCGATACTGCTGGATGCCCTGCGGCGCATTCTGCTGGTCTGAGCCGGTATGGATGATGCGTCCCGGCCAGGAGGTTTCGTGCTAGTCGTCGAGCGAGCGCCGCAGCCGTTTGGTCTGTCCGCGGCGGGTCTTGCTGTCCATGCGCCGCTTTTGTGAGGCCCGGCTGGGTTTCGTGGGTCTGCGTTTTTTCTGCATGCGGGTCGCGCTGATGATCAGTTCACGCAGTCTCTCGGTGGCGTCTGCGCGGTTCTTCTCCTGGGTACGGAACCGCTGTGCCTTGATGACCAGGACGCCGTCGCCGGAGATGCGATGATCGCGCATGGCCAGCAGGCGTTGCTTGATCTGGTCCGGGAGTGATGACGCCTTGATATCGAAGCGCAGATGGAATGCGGAGGAGACCTTGTTGACATTCTGGCCACCGGCACCCTGGGCGCGTATGGCCTGCCATTCGAGTTCCTCGTCCTGTAGAACGATGTCTGGATTGATTCGCAGCATATTCGATCAGTCCGGCTAATCGGCGGGTACCAGGCGCACCAGCATGCCGTCATCCGCATCGGTCAGCAGGTACAGAAATCCATCGGGGCCCACGCGTACATCCCGGATCCGCCCCAGTTCGTTTGCCAGCATGCGTTCTTCGTCAACCACCTGTCCGTCCCGAATCCGCAGGCGTACCAGCAGCCGAAATTTGAGCGAACCGACGAACAGGTCGTTCTGCCACGCCGGAAACTTGTCGCCCTGGTAGAAGGCCATGCCGGAGGGCGCAATCGAGGGAACCCAGTAATACAGTGGCTGTGCCATGTCCGGTTTTTCGGTGCCCTCACCGATAGGGGTGCCGATCCCGTAGTTGACACCATAGGTGATCACCGGCCAGCCATGGTTTACCCCGGCCTCGGGCAGGTTGATTTCGTCACCGCCCTGGGGGCCGTGTTCATGGGTCCATAGCCTGCCATCGACGGGGTGCAGGGTCGCGCCCTGGATATTGCGGTGTCCATAGCTGTAGATCTCGGGCTTGGCGTTGGCATGGCCGACAAAAGGGTTGTCGGCCGGGATGCTGCCGTCGTCGTTCAGTCGGACGACGGAACCCGCATGGTCAGCAAGGTCCTGTGCCCGGGGGCGGTCGCCGCGGTCGCCCAGGGTGATGAAAAGATGTCCCTGGCGGTCGAATACCAGGCGTGATCCAAAGTGCTGGCTGCGGGATGATTTGGGAGTCAGACGAAACAGCACCTGTGTTTCGTGCAGTTGTTCTCCCTGCAGGCGCCCCCGCCCCACGGCGGTTCCCATGCCGCCGGGGCCTGGCTCGTTGTAGCTGAAATAAACCCAGCGGTTTTCTTTGAAATCCGGGTGCAGCACCACATCCAGCAGGCCGCCCTGGCCGCTGGCCTCGATGCTGGGCAGCCCCGCGACAGGTTCCGGAAGCAGGCGGCCATCGGCGTCTATGATGCGAAGCCGTCCAGGGCGTTCGGTGATCAGGAAACGGCCGTTGGGGAGGAAGGCCATCGACCATGGGTGTTCCAGGCCCCGCGTGACAACCTGGTGATCGACGCGCGCCAGCTCGGTCTGCTCGGCTTGTGCAATGGCAAACCCGTTGAAAAGCAGCAGGGCAATGATCGGGAGATTCGGCATGGGCCTACTTTAGCGCGCTGATGCCCCCGAGGGCCAAGGTATTAACTGACTCGATTCGTGGTGAGAAGGTCAGTAAATGGTACGTGCGCGCTCGACGTAAAAGACCTCGCAGGCGTGTGCCCCGGTATCGTCGCGGGTCAGTGAACTGGACCAGTGCCAGCCGTCATCGGCGTCGGCACGCACCAGGAGCCCGCTGAATTCGACGATCTGGCCTTCGCGTGCGTCGTCGAGCATGTCCTCGATGAACTCGTCCGCCGGGATCATGTGCATATTGGCGCTGTGAGTCTCGATCTCGCGACGGGGAATGGGGAAGCTGTCTGTCCTCCATCGATACCAGCGACCGGACTGGCTGATCTCGATCTGCTGTAATACCTGCTCGTCCGACATGCGTCCCCAGCCCAGTGCCAGGTCGACCGGTGAGAGGTCTGACTCGCGCCCCATGCTGTAGTCCTCGCGTGACAGCACCTTGGCGCGGATCTTGAATTCGGCCAGGGGCGTTATACGGTAGCCTTCGAGATCGAAAGTATCTGTAGTTGCCGGGTCTTGCTGTACAGGGTCTTCCGCCGCCAGGACTCCCGGTCCCAGTTCGACGGTACCCGGCCGTAACAGCAGTTGCCATACCAGGAGCGCGGCGAGCAGCAGTAACAGGACCCTAGGCATGGGTCCGGTCCTCAGTCCTGGGCTTCTTCCAATGCCTCGGCGGCGTCAATCCACGCGCTCTCGGCCTCTTCCAGTTCCTGGTCGATGGCGGCCCTGTCGCGTAGCAGTTGCTGCAGTTCATTTTTTCGCTGTTCGGCATACAGGTCTGTATCGGCCAGTTCCCTCTCAAGTTGCGCCTGACGTGCATGGAGCTGTTCGAGCCGGGTTTCGCAGCGTTCCAGGGCCCTTTTCAATGGCTGCAGGGCCTTGCGGCGCTCCGCCTCGTTGCGTTTGCGCTCGCGTCGTTGCCCGGCCGAATCGGTGCCGCTCACCGTACCGATATCCTGCCGGTTCGAGCGGTTGTGGGCGGTCAGCCACGCCGGGTAGTCATCGAGTTGGTCACGAAATTCGTCTACCCCGCCGTCGTACACCAGCAGCAGTTGGTCGCAGGTCAGGCGCAGGAGGTGACGGTCATGCGAGACCACCACCATGGCACCCTCAAAGTCTTGCATCGCGGTGGCGAGCGCCTGACGCATCTCCAGGTCGAGGTGGTTGGTGGGTTCGTCGAGCAGCAACAGATTCGGGCGCTGATAGACAAGGAGGGCAAGGACCAGGCGCGATTTTTCGCCGCCGGAGAAGGGTGCTACTGGTTCCAGGGCCTTGTCGCCTACAAAACCAAAACCGCCGATGTAATCACGCAGTGCCTGTTCACTCGCCTGTGGATCCAGCTGTTGCAGGTGATCGATCGGGCTGTGTCCCGGCTGCAGTTGCTCAAGCTGGTGCTGTGCGAAATAACCGACTGCCAGATGGCGTGCCTCGACGCGCTGCCCCGAAAGTGGCAGGAGCTCTCCCGCCAGCAGCTTGATCAGGGTCGATTTGCCTGCGCCGTTGGGCCCCAGCAGCCCGATACGGTCGCCTGGATTGAGGACCAGTTTGACCTCATCGATAACCTTGCTGCCGGCGTAGCCCGCGGCACAGTCTTCCAGTTTCAGCAGCGGATGGGGGTTATTGTGAGGTGGCTGAAACCCGAAGCTGAAGGGCGAGTCCACGTGTGCCGGGGCGATCAGCTGCATGCGTTCAAGTGCCTTGATCCGGCTTTGTGCCTGACGCGCCTTTGTGGCCTTGGCGCGGAAACGTTCGACGTAGCTCTGCATATGCGCGATTTCGCGCTGCTGTTTGGTATGGGCGGCCTGTTGGTTGGCCAGCTGTTCAGCACGCACCCGTTCAAAGGCGCTGTAATTGCCGCTGTACTGGGTCGCACGAAGCTGCTCGATATGCAGGATCTGATTGCAGACGCTGTCTAGAAAATCGCGATCGTGGGAGATCAGCATCAGGGTGCCGCGGTATTGTTTCAGCCAGGACTCGAGCCAGATCACTGCATCCAGGTCGAGATGATTGGTTGGTTCATCCAGCAGCAGGAGGTCCGACCGGCACATCAGCGCGCGTGCGAGGTTGAGACGCATGCGCCAGCCACCGGAAAAGTCCGAGACAGGACGCGTTTCGTCGACGGCCAGAAAGCCCAGTCCGCTCATCAGACTCGCGGCACGGCTGTTGGCCTGATAGGCGCCGACATGTTCGAGTTCGCTGTGCAGGTGGGCGATGAGTTCACCATTGCCCACCGATTCGGCTGTCGTCAGTTCACCTTGCAAGCTGCGTAGACCTTCATCCCCGTCGAGCACGAATTCTATGGCGGCCTGCCTGGTCGCCGGCATCTCCTGGGCGACATGGGCAATGATCCAGCCGGCTGGGTGACGCACCGAGCCTTCCTCGGTGCTGAGGCTCCCGAGCACCAGGGAAAACAGGCTGGATTTTCCGCTGCCGTTGGCGCCGGTGAGGCCGGCTTTCTGCCCGGGATGGATCTGGAAACTGGTGTGCTCGAACAGCAGGCGGGGCCCGCGGCGCAGGGAAACGTTATCGAATTGCAGCATGGTGGGGCGGAGTTTACCGGTTTCTTTGTAACGGCGGTGCGGCCCCGCGTTTCACTCCAGTCGATCAAGGCGCCGATACCCAATCGCCTCGGTCAGGTGTTGTTCGAGAATCGGATCGCTGGCATCCAGATCGGCCAGGGTGCGCGCGACCCGCAGGATGCGGTGAAAGGCACGCGCCGACAGTCCCAGCTTTTCAATGGCGGCGACAAGCAGGTCCCTGCCGGCCTGTGGCAGCGCACAATACCTTTTGATATCGGCCTGGCCGAGACGCGCGTTCGCACCACCCTGGCGGTCGAGCTGACGCTGCCAGGCAGACTGTACCCGCGCACGTACCATGGCACTGTTTTCCGACTTCTGTTCCAGGCCGCGCAGCAGGTCCTGATGCGGCAGACCGGGCACCTCGATCTGTATGTCGATACGATCGCGCAGGGGCCCCGAGATACGGCGCTGATAGCGCGCGGTCTGCTCCCGGCTGCAGCCGGCACAGGCACGCACGGGGTCGTTCGCGTAACCGCAACGGCAGGGGTTCATCGCCGCGACCAGCTGGAAATCAGCCGGAAACTCGGCCTGGCGTGCGGCGCGCGAGATCAGGATGCAGCCGGTTTCGAGCGGTTCGCGCAAGACCTCCAGTACCCGGCTGTCAAATTCGGGTAGTTCGTCCAGAAACAGCACGCCGTTGTGTGCGAGTGAGATCTCGCCGGGCCTGGGGCCGCTGCCGCCGCCGACCAGGGCCACGCCCGAGGCGGTATGGTGGGGTGCGCGGAACGGCCTGCGCCGCCAGTTCGGGCCGTCAAAAGGCTGGCCAGCTACCGAGCGGATGGCTGCACTATGCAGTGCCTCGTCTTCACCCAGGGGTGGCAGGATTCCCGGCAGGCGACTTGCCAGCATCGATTTGCCGCTTCCCGGCGGTCCCATCATCAGCAGGTTGTGACGTCCGGCTGCCGCGACCTCGAGTGCTCGCCTGGCCTGCTTTTGACCACACACGTCGGCCAGGTCCGGGAGAGCATCAGGGGTCGGCCTGCCGCTTTCGGCTGCCGCCGCATCGATTGCTTGCTGGCCGCTCAGATGGGCGCTCACGGTCAGCAGATGATCGACTGGATAGGTCGCCAGGTCGCGGACCAGGGATACCTCCCGGTGATTGCTGGTCGGCAACATCAGCCGGGCGTTCTGGGTTCGCGTTGCGAGCGCCATGGGCAGAATACCGACAACCGGTCTCAGAGCGCCGGCCAGACTGAGTTCGCCGACCAGTTCATAGCCGTCTGCAGCATGTTCACCGAGCTGGCCGCTGGCGATCAGGATGCCGACAGCGATTGCGAGGTCGAAACGGCTGCCCTGCTTGGGCAGGTCTGCGGGCGCGAGATTGACGGTGATGCGTCGTGCCGGGAAGTCGAAGCCGCTGTTGACCAGCGCGCTGCGCACGCGGTCACGGCTTTCCTGAACAGCCTTCTCCGGTAGTCCAACGATGTTGAAGGCGGGCAGGCCGTTGGCGAGATGGGTTTCGACGGTGACTAACGGTGCTTCGATACCGAGCGCGGCCCGGCAATGGGTAGTTGCGAGTGACATGCTTCCCTGCCTGTCTGATTTGGATTGGGTGGCCGATTTCCTTTCGGCACTGTGTTTGAAAGCTACCCCATCTTTGGTGTCTTGGCGAGGGCAGTCAGCCTGCAAATTCCAGCATTACCCAGGTCGATCGCGCCCGCCAATCTGACTTTGCGCAATGAGTGGCTGTCGCAGCATCTGGCCGATGGGGATCATGCGGGCGATGACCGTGTCGGTGAATTCGAATACGGCGCCGCGCACCTCTTCTGCCACCCTGCCATCGGGGCGTGGGCCCAGCTCATTGGCAAGATAGGCGGCATGCAGCCGCGCCTTGTGCTGGGTGTCTTCAATGAGTCGCAACAGCGAGCCATCGGCATGCAGCGCAGCGAGTTGCACCCAGCTAAGCGAGAGATAGCCTGGCCAAAGCGCAATATGTTTGTAGATGCTGGCCACGACCCGATTTGGTCCCGGCTTGGCGCCCAGGGCGTTCAGGTCCAATACCTGCTCACCGATTTCTTCTGACAGGTCTGCCACCTCCGGGATCGGTGGTAACGGCAAGGCGGTGACTGGCAGGTCAGCCCGGGGACGCTGTTCAGCCGGGGCGGTCACAGGTTCCGCCAACAGGGCGGATAGAGAAACCATGTTCAGCAGGTTGCCGCGATTGTAGGTATCCAGGATGGCGCCGATCATATCGCGGCCCTTATCGTCGACACCCACCAAGGATAGAGTGGTGTCGCTCAACAAGGGCAGGTCTGGATACGAAAGCTGTGCTTGCAGGCATTCACATTCGCTTTCCACGCGCCCGGAGACAAACATCGGTTTGGCGGCCTCCCATGCCCAGCGCAGTCCGCCGTCTATGGTGGCGATATGCCGCCAGACATAATTGATGGCAGAGACATTCAAAGTCTCGCGAATGTCAGCATAGAGTTCGGCGATCTCGCCGCGCGCGCCGTCTTCACTGATCGCCGGCAGCGTGTCTTTGGCCATGAAAGATCCTTAATGTTTCTGAATAAAGGCGCGAGCCCGAAAGTCTATGCCCAAGGCGTATGAAACCCTGGCATGCATGCCAGGCTCGGCATTCGGGCATATTTTAGAGTCTCAGCATATATCGCCGCTTTCGGGAATTACCGTTTGCAGATCCGGGTTTTATGTGCCGAATCGCGGGGATGCGCTCCCAGGTATCCTTGGGTCGCGAGCGCCTGGTTTGTAAGCCGCAAACTTGTGTGTCCGGCATCTGTCTATACTCGATGGGAGTTGGGGTCGGCAAAAAGGAGCGGAACTATGGGAATGGCAATCAGCCTTCAGGAGTTTTTCGAATCGCATCCTATGAATTATTCGGTCGTGTCACATAACTATACCGCGTCGAGTCAACGCACTGCGGCAGCGATCCACCGGACCGGCTACAAGGTAGCCAAATCGGTGTTGCTCAAGGATGGTGAGAGTTATCTGCTCGCGGTGCTGCCGGCGTGTCATCGTCTGCATCTGGGCCAGCTGAGTCAGGCGCTCCATCGAGATCTGGAGCTGGCCAGCGAGACCGAAGTCGCAACCACGTTCGGCGACTGTGCCGTCGGTGCGATCCCGCCGGCGGGTGTTCTCTATGATCTTGATACCATCGTTGACGAGGCTCTGTTGGAACAGGATGACATTTATTTCGAGGCGGGCGACCACGAGCAGCTGATTCATATGAAACGAGCAGATTTTGCCAAGCTGTTGGGCGATGCGAGGCGTGCAAAATTCAGTCTTCCGGACTGAATGCAGCGTCACACACGTCTCCAGGCAGCCGGGAAACATGACAGCGATGTCTTCTCCCTGCAACAATTACGTGAGGTTCATAGGGTTGCTAACCTCAATTGACGCAACCGCCGAGAGTACGATGCGAGTTCATACATAAAACAGACCAGAGAACTGGTTGGGAGGAAATGTGAAGACGATCCGAGAGCTGCTCGATGAAAAAGGCCGTCAAGTCTGGTCAATAGCCTCAACGATGAGTGTCTATGATGCGCTTGCTCTGATGGCGGAAAAAAACATCGGTGCCGTCACCGTCACGGACGATGATCGCCTGGTCGGCATTTTCTCCGAGCGGGACTTTACCCGCGACGTAGTTCTGCAGGGACGTGCGGCGAAGGAAACCCGGGTGAGTGAGGTCATGACCAGCCGGCCCGTATGCGTTGCTCCGGAGCAGACGGTCGAGGAATGCCTGGCCTTGATGACGGACAAGCGGGTAAGACATCTGCCGGTGGTCGAACAAGACAGTGTGATTGGTCTGGTCTCCATCGGGGATGCGGTCAAAGCGGTCATCTCTGAACAGCAGTTCACCATCGAACAGCTTGAGCAATATATCAGCGGGTAGTTGCCTGCTGGCGCCGCTATGGCCTGACCAGGGTGCCGACCAGCAGGGTCAGCACGACGGCAAAAGCGATGATCTGGTGGATCATGTAGCTCCCGGATTCACTTTCGAGTGACAGGAGTGCCTGGCGCAGTTCCTCGAGAATCTCTTCGCTTTCGAGGATGCTGTCGCGCATCTGTCCCTGCACACCTTCGTCATTGCTGAACCCTATCTGCCGGGTAGCCGACACCAGTGCCTCGAAATCCTTTTCGTAAGCGGCCAGGGCTGTCCCTATTTCTCTTTTCACCGCGTGATGAAGATAGGCGGTCGACAGGTCCGTCCGCATGACGGCCATGTGTTTGTCGAATTTTTCACTGTACTCAATGTCGTTGCGCAGCATGAAGTCCTTTTCATGCCGACGCAGCATCAGCATGTCTGTGAGCAGCTGGTACTGTTGCATCGTGTGCAGGATTTCTTCGACGCGGTGAATGGCGGCGCGCATGCTGCCATAGCGCCCCTCCTGATGGTTGAAGCCTATTTCCTGCTGTAGTTTCACCATCCCGAGAAATTGGTTTCGGTAGGTATCCAGCGTCTCTTTCAGCCGGTCCATTTTTGCATCATCGGCACCGCGTCCTTCGAGTCCCGTTCTCAAGGCCTGCACGTTTTCCAGAATCACTTGGAAGTTGTCATTGAATCTTCGCTGGTACCGGAGGTCTTTGCGCGCCAGAAAGTCTTTTTCATCGCGCCGTAATGTGAAGATGTTTGATTCGATATCGCTGACCAGCAGACGCAATTCTCCAAGGGTCTGATAATCGCTCATGGCGCGGTATTGCAGGGTGGCCATCACCACAACGCCTACAAGAATGAGTAACCCGACAACAGCCGTTTTTCTCTCGATCGATAGCAGGCTCATTTTCCGGTGCTCCGGCAGCAAAGGACAGACGGGGTTTCCATTGGGCGATTATAGTTGAGTGGATGGCCGATCCCGTGATGGGCCAGTCACGAGCCGCCTGGCCGTGTCCGGCGTGTCAGTCAGCTATTTTGCATTCGGCCCAGGCGGCGGTTGAGGGCCGGCCTGGAGATGCCGAGCAGGGCGGCAGTGGTGCCCTGGTTTCCACCTGCCCGTCGCAGCGCCTCCTCAATGTGCAGTCGTTCCGCCTCCTTGAGGGTCGGGAATCTTCCTTCCTGGTCCATTGTGGTACCGCCTTTTGTTCGGGGTGGTGCGGTGTTGAGCTCTTGCTTGATCGTCTTGCGGAAGCTTTTCGCCCCTAGCACCGGGCCTGATTTGTGACGTGCCACGGCATCGAAGACCATGGCGCGCAGCTCCCGTACGTTCCCGGGAAAGTGATAGTTGTCCAATAGGGTCAACAATTCGGGTGGCGCCTCGGGAGCCTTTTTGTCGAGAGATGCGGCGGCTTCGGCAGAGAAGAAGGCTATCAGGGCCGGGATGTCTTCGCGGCGTCTGCGCAGTGGTGGTATATCCACCTGGTGTACCGACAGGCGGTAGTACAGATCCGAGCGGAAGGTCTCCTCCGCCATTCGGGCACCCAGGTCGCGGTGGGTGGCGCAGAGGATGCGTACGTCACTCACTTTTGCCACGTCCGATCCCAATGGAAAATACTGGCCCTCCTGCAGCAGTCGCAGCAGCTTGACCTGTGAGCCAGGTGTGAGGTCGCCGATCTCGTCCAGGAACAGGGTGCCGCCGGCCGCTTTCGCGACCATGCCTTCGCGCGAAGTGTCTGCCCCGGAAAAGGCCCCTTTACGATGTCCGAACAGGGTATCGGAGAACAGGGCATCGTCGAGACCTGCGACGTTGACCGGAACGAACTCGCCGCTGCGACCGCTCAGTCTGTGTACCGATTCGGCCAGCAGTTCCTTGCCTGTGCCGGTCTCGCCGGTGATCAGTACCGGCTCGCCCGAGCCCGAGACGGCCTCAAGGTATTGGAACAAGGATCGCATCTTGCGGCTTCCGGTGACGATGCCCGAGAAGGCCTCGCCGTGTTCCAGCTGGTCTGATATCAGACTGCGTTTGAGGGACTCCATCTGGCGGCGCAGGGCACGCAGCTCGAGTGCGCGTTTGATGCTGGAGACGAAACGGCTCTCCTCCACTGGTTTGACCAGGTAGTCGAAGGCCCCTTCCTTCATACAGGCCACCGCTGTCTCGATCTCCTGGCTTGCGGTCATGACGATCACCGGGGTGTCCGGATGTTCCTTGACGATCTCCGGCAGTAGCTGGGTGCCCGACAGGTAGGGCATGAACAGATCCAGTACCACCACCGAAACCTCCTGTTCGGCCAGCAGAGGCATCAGCTCGCGGCTGTCCTCCAAGGTGTGTACATGCTTGATGCCGGCGCTGCCCAGGATCATGCGCGAACTGAGCAAGACGGTGGACTCGTCATCCACAAGTACGACAGGCAGAGATGGACTTGATCTTTTCGTCATCTGTGGCCTCCTCAGGCCGGGTGGGTCACCGGAATCCGGATGGTCACCGTGGTGCCGTTGCCGAGTTGTGATACGAAACTCAGGCTGCCGCCGAGCTTCTCCATGATCGAGCGAGAGATCGACAGGCCGAGACCGGTGCCGCCGGAATCCGTGCGGGTGGAGAAGAACGGCTCGGTCAGGCGTCCGAGGTCGCGTTCAGAGATACCGCGGCCTTCGTCCTGCACCGTAACAAGGAGCATGTTGTTGTCGGCATCGTACACGGCACCCAATTGTATCTTCCGGGTCCGGTCCGGCAATGCCTGCAGTGCGTTCAGCAGGACATTGACGAACACCTGTTCCAGTTGCTGTGAATTGCCGGTAACGGTCGGCAGATTGTCCGGTACTTCCAATGTGAAGAAATCGGTGAACTTCTGGATCTGGTTGTGCAGGATCATGACTGTCGCTTCCAGAACCTGCTGGATGTCGACGGGCTCGCTGAGTTTGCCGGTATCCTGCCGAGACATGTGCTTGAGATTCTGCACGATACGGCGGATGCGGTCAGAGTTCCGGGTGATCTCGGACAGCAGGCGTGGGTAAGTGTCACAGGACTCGGTGAAGGACAGTCCGCCCAATGCGAAGTCTCCATGCTCCTCCGAATACTCACGCAGGATCGGTGTGATGT